>Ga0180431_10007960_pt1 | contig 12231 bp, 16 predicted proteins | sample SS_ome_11_FD_132459 | JGI IMG/M metagenome (GOLD analysis project Ga0180431, IMG submission 132459) | Hypersaline lake sediment archaeal communities from the Salton Sea, California, USA - SS_1_MS_1 metaG | ecosystem: Environmental > Aquatic > Non-marine Saline and Alkaline > Hypersaline >... | reverse complement strand
CGACATAAAGCATGAAGAGGACAAGGCGGATGCTCATCAATAGGATATATATTACCATCGAGACAAGCACACTCAAGACAGGTACCACCACCACCTTTTCCAGCCGGCTCAAGGGTGGCAATCCATTGAACTCCTTTGAGGATATCCTTGTTTGCATTGTACACCTCTTTCATGGCATGGACATTCGCATGCTGAACATACGAACGAGTCAATACTAAAGCTTCTCTATCAGTGATATTATCAAAACCTTTCGAGAGTCGATTCAACAGAGGTCCATATCCCTCTCCTCTTAATGCACCAGTAAGCATTTCCTGAGAAATCTTTCGTCGCAATTCATAATCAAATGTGCGATCTACCCATGTCTTAAGAACCGCACCATTGAATGGTTCTTGTGTTACAAAATTTCGTAACTGTGCACTGGATAAAGCAACAGAGTTAAACTTCGCAAGTCTTCCTCCCATACTCAATGCATCTCTGTGTGCACGCAACGCCTTTTTGCCCGCGGTCGTCGCCCCCGTCGCAATATCCATCTCCAATGATTTGCGAACTCCGGCAGTCAATCCTTCTAGTTGGGCTAACATGCGTTCTGCATATCCTTTAGACCACGTCACTGATGCTGTTCTAGCAGATAGATAATCAAGCACTTCTTTACGCGCATTCGAAATTGATTTGCGCAACAAAACCAATTCACTTGTAGTAAACCGCTCAAGATCATACTGGAGCAGTATCTGCTTTGCCATAGCATACAAATCAAGGGCTCTAGCCATTTTTTACCCTATATAAAGTATCGTGCCGCTCTCCGAACGTCTAATACATGAGAAAATACGCCGATTCAAATCCGTTATTTTCCCTCAAACTATCATACGGATGACCTCAAACATCTCTGCATACTTGCTATCGATCTGTATCCCCCGTATTCTAGCTAGACTGCGGATGAATTCTCGATCGACATATTGACGATGGTTCTGAGAAGTGTACTGCATCACCAATCTCTCCTTTATCTCTACATGACGTTCTTCAAGATTGATAAACATATTGTACTCAAAATCCATGTTGTTCCATAGTACTTCATAGCCCAGAACTGTGACTCTCTTAAATGCTCTAATCCCCTCCTCGACAATCACCTTATGATCCTGGTGTGTATCATATGTAGATGGAAGGAAAACCAAAGTAGGAGAAAAAGATTTGCCTACTGATATCATTTCATCAAGAATTCTTTGCCTGCTTTCTGAAAGATATCGTTGAGAGTAATTTGAGATCATATAATCCACGTGTCCATTCTTTGGGTCTCTTTCTAAGATTGCCATTGCCCTAGCAGTCTCTTCTTTTCTTTCTTCAATGTAAGAAAAAATATGAAAGAAAACAGAACTGTCCTGTTCAAGAAATCGAGCAATGGAACCACCACAACTTATCTCCCCATCATCTGCATGCGGGCATAATACTAAAATCCGATCAGGATTCAACATACCTTCTCCAGTTCTCAATAAAAGAACGCACTGTTCCTTTACCAAGTGATGTATTGTACCACTGTTTCCAATACTTAGCCAACAAAGTAACTTTCGATCGATCCGGTAATGGAACAGGAGCTCGTGCATACACCAATCGAGCGAGCACAATCTGATAGATAAGATTTCCTTCGAGCATCAATTCATTCGGACTATCCACTCCTGTTAATCTCTCAATACAATCTCGTAAATGCGTTTCATACTTGAGGTAATTTCGCCAGATATCCCGTTCTGTTCTAGGTTCTATTTGGAAAACGCCTCTAGCTGTTCCATTCGATAGATGCAGCAAAGAACCAAAGGCGGATTCTTGTGCCGCCGTCCCCATCAACAATTCTACCGCAACTTTATCATACATCCCGGGCTTCACTGAATCTAAATGTAAAAGTACGCGACATATCAAATCACGAAAATGATGTGGATTGAATGCCATCTTGATCTCCTTTTCAAGCTCGTAAATTGTCAAAATAGGTTCAAAAGATGGCGGAACAGATAAGGTAAGACGTTGAATCTCATGTTGTTTATCAAGCCGCGCTTTCGAATAACCAAGTATCATTCCACACTTCAAACCAGTTTCATATCCATTATTGAATGCTGCTCCTCCAACATAAACGCCGATGGCGAAACCAATGAATATAATGGCCACAGCATACAGAGATACTTTACGATACACTTTGTTTCCTCCCATCTGACCATGTTACATTCTTTCCAATTACTTTGGCCGGATTCCCTGCTACAATAGCATTATCTTTTACATCCGAGACCACTATGGCTCCCATTCCTATGGTAACGTTGGTGCCGATCTTCACCTTGTTTCTTATTTGAGCACCCATGCCAATCCAACAGTAATCTCCTATCTCGGTACTTCCACCTATTGTGGTATGAGCAACAATATGGCAATGCTTACCTACGATGACGTTATGCGCGATGTGAACATGATTGTCTATCTTTGTTCCTACTCCTATCACTGTATCCCCCAAAGCTCCTCGATCGATACATACATTAGAGCCGATCTCAACCCCTTCTCCTATAATGATTCCTCCTATATGGGGGAAGCGCAGTAGTTTCCCTTCTTCTGTTCGGGCGAATCCAAATCCTTGTCCACCAAAGGAATTCCAAGATCCTAATCTAGGAGGGGTCTTTCCATGCCGGATAGGACACGGAGGAATATCAGCATATAGAATTTGCATAAGACGAATGAATGTCAAATGAGGATTAGGTACATAAAGATAACAATTGACAGCTTTGTATATCGTTTTGAATTCCCTATTGGTGATCACAAGGCAATGTTCTGTTTCTTTTCCTTTATACAAGCCATCTTTATGAAACACCATGGTAAATACTTTGGGATTCCAAATAGGAGAAGCTCCACGAATCGTCCAATTCTTAAGACTCTTGTTTCCACAACGTATGACTTCGGGCACATCCGGTTCGAGACGAGATCGAATATCAAGAAGCTCCCTGATAGTAAACCAACGAGTAGGTTTAGGAACATCTCCTAAATAATGCTCGGCACGAGAATCAAGATGAGGGCTTTTCTTAAATGTCTTTATCGCTCTCTCCCGAAGGAGATCCTCCCTCTCCAACGGATTGACTCTTTCTAATTCTTTCCCACTCATCTTTGGTGACCTCCTTAGTCACATAGAAATCCCAATGTAATTTATATCTCTCAATGTCATGCGCTTCACGTAAATGTTCACATGCATCCTCGATAGTCATGTGAAGAGAACTTGGCTTGCAACAAGCGCAAAGCAACCGAATCCTTCCATCTATCTTGATCGGCCTGATCAAGACCATTTCTTCAGTCTTCTTTTTGTTTAGGCACGGTCCAGGCCCAGAGGACTTCTCCATCGCGCTCATGTATTCTCCTCATCTCTGGTTTCAAACTCCATAGATGGCAATATGGAGCGCCTTTGCTCTTTTGATTCACCAATCCACCTTTCTTAATCAAATCAAATCTCCCAGCGAGATATTTCAATTGCCAATCTAGATCGGGCATTCGAAAGGCATCATGTACCAAAACATACATAGCATGCTCAGAAGCAATCTTGGTGGACATCTCTCTATTCTGGCCTTGTGCCGGACCATCCACAAAAGCCAAATCAAATATGGTCAACTTCTCCTTGATTTGTACTCTATCCCATGATCGAATTTCCACCTTCGTATCGGCCGGGAATTCCTGTTCCCGTAAACACTGTGCCCAATCTTCATTTTCGTCATACGAAACAATCTTCTGAATTATAGGATGTTCGGCAAAACGGATAGTTGAAAATCCACTCCCGAATTCCAAGATAGAATGAATGTTAAATTCATAGAGAACAGAATCTACAAACACCCAATCCTCCATACTAATTCCCTGTCCCTTAGCCACTTCAAATCTTCCTTCGGCAATCTTTCTCGGATTCCATCCCTTCATGTTATGTACACCTCCAAATCATGCGGCTGAATAAATACGGGAGTTTCCAGAAACCCTCTAAACTTTGTTTCTTTTCCATGTAATATATCCAACACATTGTTTATTCTATGAATGTAGGTATGCTTCATGTGCGCCCATTGCCAGGCATTCCTCTGAATGAATTGTCGTTTGGCCTCATCCTGCAGATATCGTTCGATCAATCCATACAATTCTTTTTCTGTTTCCCACCATATAAGATCACGATGATTCTTTGCTAACAAATCAATTCCTTCGAATCTTTTTTGGAGAAAGCAAGTTCCACAAGCTGTGGCAATCCAGATACGATTACTCGTGCTCAATCTATATTGTAATTTTCCATCATCCAAGATATCTATTCCTAAGGCCAGTTTCGCTTTAGAATAGAACTTGCGAATGTAATGATCGTCCCACTCTCTTCCCCTGAGATTATCCAGAAGCACTTTATATCTTCCCTGTAGCTTCTTCACCAATTCTGTCCGCCCTCTATGAAATACAGAACTATCAAGATATCCAGCAAATGCAATATCATATTCTGGAGGTTCAGTAAGAGGTTCTGGATGGTGCCATTCTGGAGTACACGCCAAAGGCATATAATACACCTGATCTTTTCTATACGCCAACTTATACTGTTCTATGAACCCCTCATTCATAAGAAGAATCAGATCAAGATGCTTCCCTACCGTTTTGGTATTCACTCTGGGATTCTTGATCGGAAGCCCTGTTCCTTTTTCAAACCCCTCAGGAGGACGTAGATCACCAAACCAAAATACCGTCTTCATTTTTCCTTCGGTATGAAGGTTTCGTACAGGAGCACACTCATAAAGATATTGCATGCATTCCTTCAAGCCCATCCATAATAGATCGGGTTGATTCCGAATGATTGTCCGAGTAATCTTATCCCAATCTTGCCTACGAATGTCTAAAACAAAAACTTCATGCCCAAGTTTTTGAAAGGCTTGTAATTGTCCTCTCCAATGATATCCAGCTCCCGATTTGTATCCTCCCAACAAACAAACTTTCATTAAAACCCCTCCTGCCATTCTCCACAATTCGGGCAATACATTCCCTCTGGAGTAATATGAAATAAATCATTCCCACAATTACAAATCCAATGGGAAGTACCTTCTCGAACACAAGAATACGAGTATAGGCCTTTCTCTGATTTGCATTTAGGACAAGTTAACCAAACAGTTCCAGCCGGAGATACTGCTACCCACTCTTCCCCGCAAGCGATGCAATGCGCCCAGCCACTAAGGTGGGGAGATCTTTTTTCTCTCTCCTTCTGTAAATCTACTATTGTTTCATTCACTCGATTTTCTTTCCCAGAAATTTGAACATTGTATGCAGCGATAAAGAGGAACAGGAAACTCAGATCCGTTTTTCTTCTTAGATTGATATATCATTTTCATTCGCCGACCGCATAGAGGACAATAATAAGGGGCTTCATCATACGTTTCTGGTAAATAATCATGCCATAACTCGAGAATTTCAGATGTTGACTTCACAAAAGTTAAACAAGGCTTATCCACCATCATTCAACCTCCGTTTGGCACCGTCCTATCCCTGCATGTGCAATGATTTGATCCCACCAATGAATCCGAAAATCCCCTTGAAAAAAGTTGCGAATGAAGAAATAGTCACCTGCCTTCGCCGTCCCGAAATGACGGATATATTGTTTCCAAGGTCCTGCCTTGACCACGAAACACTCTATTCCAACTTGACCACGTTTAGGATTGCTCATCCATGAAGCGGGTTTGGGATAGAGGCCATCTCCAATGTATTGCTTACACATAATCACATCTGGACGATCAAACGTGCTTACTATCTTTTTCAATTCTTTAGCGAAATCGCGATAGATAATTTTATCGTCATCATCCAGAAGAAAAACATACTCCCCTTCAACCTGATCTCGTATTTCAAAAAATTGTTTATTTGCCCATTCTAATCCACGTCCTCTATCATCCTCGATAAAGAGATGTTGAATATCATTCTCACTTTGTGCTCTTACTGAATCTATACAACGTTGTAAGGCTGCGGGACGTTTACAGGTTCTGGTAATAACCGTTAAGAAAGGACGATCGGGTCGTTGGAACATTTCATGACCTTGTAAAGCCGCAAGAACAGATTTCTTTGTCAGTTCTGTATCTATATATTCAATATACCCTCCCGTATGAGAGAAGATACTATTATTGAATGCTTTCTCCTCCAGTTGCTGCTTTTCCTTCGGCGCCCGGGCCGCGGACAGAACGTATGATTTCCCGCCTAAGAATGGTTTGAGATATGCTGCCGATCCCCACGCTCCTAACCAGTAACGAGCGTATTTGAATATCACTGCTTGATACATGAGATTAGACATAATACGATTTTCATTAGAAAGGAATTCTGTAAGATTGATCACTCCTGGAAGATCTTGAAACTCTTTGCTTGTAAAGATACTCACCGCATCTTTCTTCTTCCATTGCTTATATCCCACTAGGACAATTCTTTTGCCCGTATCTTTCACCATGTCAATTACGGTTCGCCAAGTAGATGTGGTGTAACTCTTACGTCCCCATCCTTGATCTGGTCGTCGCCTATCTTGTAGTACAACGTATTCATCGGTAAGAAGTCCAGGGAAATGTCTTGTCACCACATTCTGTTGTTTATGTGCACATTGTAAAGAAAGAGTATGGAATTCTTGTCTATCCAATTGTTTAGAATCACGAACAGAAGCAGGACGTCCCGGTTGATACACGAAATCACCATATTGCCATGGTTGATGGGAATAAACAATATGCAATTTATCTCTACTCCCATCCCATTTCTTTCTGCATCTTTCTTCTATCTCTTCTTCATCCCATAGTTCCAAAGGTATCCCAGACATATCAGAATGATACCCTTTAAGAATGCCTCCGATGTCTATGTATCTACCAACGAAATCTTCATACAATATCTGAGCACCACCACGAGAAGCAACTCCTATGAATAGCTCAGGATAGAATCTTTTCAGCTTCCTTAACCATCCGTGAGACCAAAGCATCTCGTATCCCCATTCTCCTGTGAATACGAAAAAGAGTCCTGGATGCTCCTGTGTTATCGGTGGGGGAAGAGGAATGCCTGTCTCTTCATCCTTGGGAATGTCATTGAGTGTCTTCTTCAACGCTAGTTGCTGTCTCCTCTTGAACGTGTGTCTTGACATTTCTACCTTTTCCTCCGTCCTGTGCTTTTAGGGCATTTCTTACCAGCCAATTTTCTTCTTCCTTTTGAGCCCGTTGCCTTGCGTTGTGCAGAATCCTTACGTGGGCCTGTTCCATCCTGTATCCCTCTTCTATCATATCCCATTACTTTTTACCTTTTGCCTCCATTATGGTACTTCCTGCATAAATTCTTCTAGATTGGTTAAGTCTTCATGAAGCTGATCTCTTCCACGATACAAATAACTCGCTGCCACAGCGCCACATAATTCTCTAAATCTCTTTATTGCTTTCTTCAGCCGCCCATTCTCGGCTTCGAGACGCTTGCACCTACCACATATTACCTCCAATATATTCAAATCCTCCGGAGCGACTATTTCTCTGATATTTGCAATGACAGCAAATGCCCGTTCAATGTTCATTGACTCTACCTTAGTCATGACGTATCCTTTCGCTTTGACATTCCCTTCGCTGGTATTCTTCCTCTGGCCCACAAAGCCCACTGTTTATTATCGTATTCTAATTCCTTCACCCGTTCCTCTAATCGTTTTATCTTTGTATCCTGTTCTTCAATTTGCTCACAAAGAGCATCTTTCGTAAAAAGAGACCCGCGTAGCACGCTATACTCTCCTAGCAGTCTTTTTAATTCCCGCACCTCTTCATTCCAGTCTTTCAAAATGTCATAAACCATATCACCTGACGTGCCACGTTCAAGGCACCAATCAAGCCATTCTTTTTGTGTTCTTATCATAGTGTCTCCTCCATGTCGCACCTCCTTGTCGAAACGCAACCATCGTTCATGTTCTACCTGCGCTTGCAATGTTTTATTCTCTTCTTCAAGCTGCTCATTCTCGGCTTGGAGTTGTTTAGCATAATCGCACAAGTCATCTAGGGTCTGAATATCATCCTCACAAATTTGTCCAAAACTCTCTGTCATATATGCAGCACCAAGCCATGTAACGATTTCCCTCGCCTTCTCAATATCCATCATCCCTCCAATTTAACGGCGAGTAAGAAACCTAATTGCCATAGCTGCCGTTTGCACCGCTTCTTTTTTTGTATCCTTCAATGAGCCCCCCTCAAATTTAACCTGCAATGCGGCCCTAATAAGTTCACCGGCTTCTTCGGCTACGATTGCAGCAGCATCAACAGGATCATCCGGCCACCAGTCGAACTTTCTACGGGCCTTAACCAATTCATCCTTGATGGCGCAAATAGCCCAATCATCATCGCGTTTCATAGTCACACTCCCATCCCCTGGCATGTGGGGATTGGTTTCTGGTTCGAGAAATCGTTTTGTCAGCCTCCCCATTTGCTCAAGTTGTTCTGGCGTGTAGATTCGCCCATCTCTTGTATCCATCATTCGCCCTCCACTAACTCATAAGTAGCTTCAAAAATATCTGGTTTACAAGGATATCGTTCTCCCTTGATCCCGGTTATGATCCAATCACCAGGACAGACAAGATATAGACCTTCTGATGTTTGACAAGATCCATGATTACCATATATCTCCCCACACATCCTACACATATCATAAAACCCCTCATTCTCTTCCGGAAGAAGCTTCATTGCCGATGTAGGATCAAGTTTATGCACTCCACTGACAGGAGTATCTGGTGACCATTGTTCCGCATCTATCACTATAGGTTTCTTTCGATATTTAGTCACTCCATTCCCCCTTACTTACTTCAAAATCGCGTATAGGATTCCTGCTACTAGAGCCATGAAGAAGACAATACGAAGAACACTCCCTAAAAGGACTTGCAGGAGCCCACTCAAAAACCCACTTATGAAATTTCCATCCATAATCCTCTCCTTTTCTCCTCATTTCTCCTTGGGAAAATAATACGGACACTTTCCATCATGATTTATTCTCCACGGCTCTTTTCTTCCTTCCACAAAATCTGTGAAAGGCGCCTGAGGAGAGCCACATGATGGTTCATTTTCTGCTGAATCCTCCCAGAAATCTCCTGCCATTCCCAAACAAACACAATTTTTACAAAGTCTGACTCTTTTATCTTTCATCAACGTTTCCTCCTTTACTTCATACTTTGACACTCGATATACATGCACAGTAATTATCAGGATCAAAAGCACCACAATTCCTAGTAACATATTTTGTACACAGGGGTCCATCATTATGACGCCTCTCCCGCTCCCATTCTACGATCTGCAGAAATCCACAACAACTGTCCTTCTATCAAACAAGGAAAAACGAATAGCCCAGAAAGAACATGACACTTTGGACATTCGACGAAGAGCACACCAGGTTCAGCTCTCGTCGCCCACTTATGGTGACAAAGAACACAATCGGCTACTCCATTCAACTTTCTCATCTTCTCCTTCTTCGTGGGGCTTGTTCTCCTTACCTGTATGATGTCGAATCGCTCAGCGCCGATTGAGCACGACCGCCCTGAATTTCTCGAGGAGAACTTGGTTTGCTCGGGTTGCCCCACATCACCCGCTCAGGAGGTTCAGGGCATTCTATATACTATATTATACATCTTGTTCATTCTTCGCCCTCTTCAGTTTCTCCTTCCCCTTCCTCTGAAGTGCCTCCCTCGAATTCAAGAATACTACGCTTCCTCATATCTTGATCCAACATCTTGATGAGCTCCACAAAATCCCAATCATCTTTGATTGTTCCACGACGTTTGAACTCCTCAATTACAACCTCTCTTGGAAGAACCCCCTCTCTAAATGCTTGTACGAGCAATTGTCCAGTGAGATCATTCAGAATCGAACCAAACTCAGTATTAACTCCGACAGAACCAGCTTCGCCTGGATCATTCCCAATGATGCGATTCATATAATCGAGAATTTGTTCAACAAAATCTTGAAAGGTCAAAGCCCATTGTCGCAAAGTGCTATCGCTTTCTGAAGTATTCAATGCCCGTTCGGTTGCTGTGACATTTCCAGATCTTGGCATCATGTAGGTGAGTCCAAACAACGCCATCTGCCTCTCCAGATCCTGGATATCGACTCGGCCAGCATTGATTGCCGCTCCAGTGGATTCCACGACTTTTAGATCCGCGTTAGGATCGTCAGAAAGCAGCAACCGATTTGATCCAAATGTAATCTTCCCTTCTTCGTCCGGCTCTATACACTTGCCGAAATACACTGGCATCCGAGAGAAATGAAGAATGTGCCGTTGATCACTAGACGATTGCCAATGACAAAGATTTAACTGTGCTAACCCCTCCAAAGGAGGGCGGGCAGTCAACAAAGATAATTGTTCCCCTGGCATGAATGTAGTAAATGGAATGAAGTTAATCGAAGTTGTGCCTTGATTGATTAGGATCCATTCCTTATCTCCTCCCTCTCCTTCAATCTCATCCCAGATCTCGAATTTGCCCGGCTCCAACACCCGAATTCGTTCGATCTTCGAAACCCCAAACGCACCAGCAGGCTTCTCTACAGTCTCTTTTAGACGCAGTTGGGTGAGGATTGATCGTCCCTCTTTCGTTTCCGCGCGCCATCCTACCACTTGGTCGCCCCTGAAAATAACCACATAGGGACGCCAAGCTTTAGAAGATTCAACCGCTTTAGTTAATGCAAGCCATTCGGGTTCTTTCGTTGGATCATCCTCATGTTCTTCCCAGTACATCAATTTCCCATTCACTTCTTGCATTTGTACTTGAGGATAATCCACTAAGACATGAATAACCCCATCCGAAAGACCATCAAAGAAAACTTGTTGGGACCATCTATTCAAGCCTTTTCCATTCCGATCAATATCTTCACAATATTCTGCTATGATATTCGGGACGTCCTCTGATAGAATGATTTCCTTGCCAAATACTTCTCCAGTCAATTTCTGCACTGTGCGTTTATACGCATTAAGAAGGAAAGAACGATTCAGCCGGGATTCATATGCCTTATCACTTTCTCCTTCTTCTTGAGGGAGATATGCTGAAGTCTTCCCCCGCATTGCATCTGTCCCATCCATCAAAGTTCGAGGAAGGTCTATGATAGATAAGTATTCTTCAACTTCACTGAGGGGCAATTCAACTTTATCTTGATCTAATCGACTTTCTCCAGCCATGGCATTCTCCTTACATTTCTAACGATTTTACTACTCGACTTCGGGCCATAGCCCGATATCGAGTTTCATCAAACGCATGATCTTCCGCATCTGTATCTACATCATCCATATCTCGATCATCCCTAGGAAGAACCGGAACAGTACGTAGCCAATGATTACAGGTATCAAAGATGAACATCGCGGGTTCTTCCATTGGTGTTTGGTGTGCGGCTAGAAGCATTCTACGCACTCTATCTAATCCTGATTTCCTAGATCCGGGACGTTTATCTGCTGGAGTCCATCGTATTCCCATCCGTCGCATATCATCGGCAATACTTACCCCAACACCAGCATCAAATATCTGTGTGTCTGCTGGTCCAGGTCGAACTATATGTCCAGGGAGAAATCCGGGATTGTTTTCAATCTCCTTTATCTTCCTTGCCACTTCAGTTGCCGGCAATCTACAGCCCGTATTAGGCTGTCCATTCCAACCATACCATTCAGCAACCCGGAAAAGCGATCCTCTTGGAAATGTTCTTGTCTTTCCATCTCGAAACTTCACTACAGTTCCATCTGATTCAGCCCACCACCCAACTGAGAATGGTTTGGAGGAACCCCAGTCAAACGATCTATCAACTTTCCATGAATTAGGAATTCCGAATGGTCGTACGACATTTCTAGTAGGACTCCAAACATCAATGATTGCTCCCCCAGCTACGATATCCCAATCTCCAAACTTCCATGCACGCCAGAGATTGTAATCTCGGATTACATCAATGTTGTTTTTAACATAATCAGGATCTGCTTCTAATAGAATCTTATTCTCCCAGTAATAACCTTTGATCCTAACTCGTTTTTCTCCTGTTCTTGAATCTTCAATAGGACTTCCAGCGGGGGCGGGATCAATAAATCGAGCCTTCACCCAATGATGCCCAGCACCATACGGATTTGCAGTTGATCGATATAATCGAGGGATTCCTTTTCGGGAAGTTCTATTGCACGCCATCATTCTGATATAACAATCTTCAGAAGGCCAACTAGTCAGCTCCTCCCATCCGATCCAGGGATATTCATGTCCATGATAATTCCAATAATCAT
>Ga0180431_10007957_pt1 | contig 12233 bp, 10 predicted proteins | sample SS_ome_11_FD_132459 | JGI IMG/M metagenome (GOLD analysis project Ga0180431, IMG submission 132459) | Hypersaline lake sediment archaeal communities from the Salton Sea, California, USA - SS_1_MS_1 metaG | ecosystem: Environmental > Aquatic > Non-marine Saline and Alkaline > Hypersaline >... | reverse complement strand
TTCCCGCTGACGATCCGTTCAGTTACCTTGCAATGAATCTCCGGGTTTTCCTGGAATTTATCCGAGTAGTGTTTGAAAAAACCGCTTCCGCTCATCTCTTCGATCACCTCGGATGTATTTAGATCGTATGAAATAATGTCGCTTCGATAACACGCGGCAAAGGTCTCGTAGTTGCGGTTGTTGTAGGCGTCCAACTGCTTGTTGACAACCTCTAAAATCGACGAATCGTTCATGCTGTTGCTTCCCTTTTTTCTTTTTCTTGTACTGTTTTGTAGATTGTTGCTAACAAGATCGCACATCCTGCAATCTGAAACAGGCCGGTATTCCTGCCAAGGAAAAGGCAGTCACCCAGATAGGTGAGAGCCGGCTGCATCAGAAATAGAACACCGGATGTCGATAAGTTAAGTTTGCTTAAACCTTGAGAAATCAACCACCAGCCACACACCTGGCTCATCAGGCTGTAAATGGCAACACAGGCTTTTCCTGACCAACTGGCAGGCAATGCAAATGACTCACCAGGTAGAAAATACATGACTGCGCCTAGAATCACAGTGCCCAGAATACAGATAATGCCTAAGTTAACAGCAGTAGATGTTTCAGGGCTCTTTTTGCTAATCGACTTGAGACTGAGCAGATAGATGCTAAAAACAAATGAAGCAAGCAGCGCATACGAGATCCCTAAAATCAAATGGGAATGCATCTCATGGAGGTAAGGCTTGATCAACAGGTAAATTCCTGCAGAAATAAGCAGGATAGTTGTTGGAAGCGTCTTGTCGACTTTTTCCTTAAAAGCGATCACTCCTATCAAAAGAAGAAAGATCACTTCGAGATTTGAAAGGACAGTCGCCAACCCTGACCCGATGTAGAGAATGCTCTGATTGCAAAGCAGCAGATCAACCGTAATCGTCACTGCAGCGGTGCCATAGAGCCAAAGCAAGCCGATGGAAGGCAGCGGTTTTTTCTGGTACATCCCAATAAGAAAGAAAGCAATTCCTCCGATCAACATTCGATAGAAACTGCTTCCCATTGCGCTCAGCCCTGAAAATTCGACAAAGAAGGGACCGATCGCAATGAGCGCGGTCCCAGCAATAACGTAGGCGATGGCCTTATTTTCACTTAAGTTCTTCATCTTCTTTACAGAATTACCCTTCCGTAAGGAGTCTTTTTCCATTCATGCGATTTGACAAGGTCGGTTGTAATGTTGATCCTTCTGAGCCATCGCGCTTTGGGTCCGTAGTTCGGCTTGTAAGGGGCGCGTCCATGGACCGTGATCCTGTTATCGATCACTAAAACGTCTCCCGGATTTGTGACCACAGGTGTCTTTCTCTCATTCATGTGATTGAAGAGCCATTCAAGCGCTTCCTTCGCTTCAGTGTCTCCTTCGACAGCTTCCATAAATGCTTCGTCGATTAAGAGGTGTTCATACCCTGGTTTTCCTCCCAAGACAGCGACAGGAGTGGGATTTTCGATAAAGGAGCGGATTTTATTGAAGTGCCCCTCATCAAGAGACCATTGTGAACTATTGTTGTTTTCCATTGTGTGCGACTTATCGGGCTCAATAATGTAGCGCGGCTCTGAGAGCACTTTCCGATAATGTTCCGGGATGTCAAGATCTTTAAGCGAACAGATGTTTGTCGTCGCCTGCTCTTCGTTCCGGTAGCACATGATGGTCATCATGTCTGCGCGGTGAGGATGAAATGCTTCTTCAATGTGCCAAAGCAGGGTAACGTTGCTGCTTCCTCCCAGCTGTTCATTCTTGTCCTTCTCGATGGGAACAATATGTCGAATAAATCTGCCGTTCTCCTGGGTTAACCAACCGAAGATATCTCCCAGACAGGAACTGATCAGGCAATGGTAGATCTCTTCACGAAGCGTTTTCGGACGCTCCCAAGGAGCATCCCAGTGGGATGGAGTTGCGCCGATTTGTTCGTCATCGATTGAAAAGCCCTTGACGACAAGATAGCCTCCTGGAATCCTTTGATTTCTGAAATCATTCAATTCCTTCCTCAAATGATAAGGCATACTCTGTGCCATCAGGTAGCAAGCGGAGGCAAACTCATCGCTTTCAGTTGATGTGTATTGAGCCTGAAGCCGTTCAATGATCGACTCGATTTGTTCACAGTCTTGCTCGCTCAGTGAAAGAGTAATGAGACGCGTTTGTAAATCCATAAAATTCTCCCCTCAGATAATTTTGCAGGTGAGATTCTACCAATAGCTCGACTTTTAAACCAGATACAAAAATAACTTTATAATAAAATGACCTTGTCTATTTTTGTAACAATCTGGTATTTTTGTTGAAATTTTTTTAGGTTATTTATGAATAGTAAAAAATCAACGATCGGAATCATTGGTGGAGCAGGGCCCACAGCCGGGGGATATTTGTTTCAGAAGATCATTGAGGTTTCTCAGGAAAAGTATTCCTGTGAACGGGATGCCGAGTTTCCCTATATTTTCTTAGTCAGCTATCCCTTTGCCGATATGCTAGGGGAAAACGTTGACCGGGAAACTGTGAAAGGCCAGCTTGCTGAATGCCTTCAAACGTTGATTAAAAATCAGATCTCTGTTGCGGCTATTGCCTGCAACACCCTGCACGGATTCCTACCGTCAGAAATTGAAGGAATACAGCTGGTTCACATTATCGATGAGACCAGAAAGTATCTTGAGCAAAGAAATTGGCATACCCCTAGAATTCTCTGCTCCTCAACTTCAGCAAAGACAAGGCTTCACGCAAGCTACTTCCCTTGTCTGTATCCCGATACATCGACACAAAAAATGATTGATGATTTAATAGATGAGGTAACTGCAGGATGTTGTCTCAAAGAGGCGTCTTCGCGGTTATGCGGGTTGGTTGATAGCGAGGAAGCTGTTGTGCTGGGTTGTACCGAGCTATCTGTGATTCATGAGGCCGAGCCATTATCTCACGCCAAAGTCTGCAACCCGAATCAAGTGATTGCCGAAAGGATTTGCGAGTTAACTTTCCAGAACCACGGGATGATAGAGTGAAAATAGCGATTATTAACGATGTCCATGCCGGAAAGCCGTTAATGCATGGAGAAAAGGCACGTTCTTCTTCCAGAGAGGTCATGGACACTTTCGAATCCTTTCTACATGAGCTCTCAGAAAGGCATCAGCCGGATCTTTTTATCAATATGGGCGACTTGATCCGAAGCGAAGCAGAAGAGATTGATCTTGAAAGATATCATCGGCTGATGGAATCCTACAAGTCACTGCAACAGCCAGTCATCCATCTCCTGGGCAACCATGAAATCAAACAGGTGAATTCTGAAACTATCGAGTCCGTATGGAAACAGCATGGGTTCGATCAGGGCAGTTATGGGCATCGCACCTTTGACCATGTCGACATCATTTGGTTGGGGATCGGAAAAAATGAAGGTGAAGATGGCAAACTATTTCTTCCTGAGGAACAGTTGAAGTGGCTGGAACAAACGCTGGAGAAGTCAACGCGCCCTCTCCTTCTCTTCACGCATTGCGCCATTGACGATCACAATGTCAACGGTAACTTCTTCTATGAGTATTACGATGGAAGGAAGAAGGGTTCGCTTTTCCTGGAGAACCAGCACCATATCAGAGAGCTGATTCATGCAAGATCCAATGTTGTGGGAGTATTTCAGGCGCACCTGCACTATTTTCATTCGAAAGTATTGGAAGGGATTCCCTACATTACCTGCCCGGCAATGAACGATAATATATGCGGCCCTGAAGTGACGAATAATCATCCGGAAATTTATACGATTGTTTCGCTGGGGGATGATCAATTAATAGCTAAAGCCTATTCCAGAGAATACTGTTTCGCAGGTTTTGAGGGGAATGTTTGATGAACTATAAATCCATATTGATTTGTCTGTTTTTCGTTGTCCAGTCGGTTTTCTCAATCGAAGTGCGGCATATTAATCCTCCAAACCTTGGCGAAGGACACATTGGAAAGAAAATCATCTGCTACCGCCCAATGAGAGAAGGTTTTCCGAATTTCTCCGTTGAGAACGTTAATAGGAAAATCCTTGTACACAATTACGGTCATGGGGGCAGCGGTTGGTCCATTGCTCCCGGAACTGTCAATTATTGCCTGTCTCTGTTTTCCGAACAGTACCCAAACCTGGACCGTCAAACTCCTGTAGCAGTCATCGGCGGCGGCTGCATCGGTTTGTTTACAGCCTACCAACTCCTGGAAGAAGGGTTTTCCAACATTACTCTTTACGCCTCTTCGTTTGACGATTTGACTTCTCATCATGCAGGAGGTCTTCTGTCGATGCGCGCCTTCGGAGAAAATGCGGAACTTCAAAAGCTTTCCATAGACCTTGGCTGTTTTTCGTATACCTACTATAAAAAAATTGCCGAGGGCAGCAATCAGGAACTCGTGGGAGGAGCCTCGATTTTACCTACCTATTTTGTCGATCTTGAACAGTCGGAGCTTGAAGTATTTGTCGGAAAGGTGATGCAGCCTGCAAAAGAAGTTATTCTCGACTTTGGCACTGGCGTCACACGCCGTATGCTGGCATATGATGACAGTCTTTTTATTGATACAGGTTTCATGATGGAACGGCTGACGGCTTTTCTGAAAGAAAAGATCGTTCTTTGCCAGAGGGAAATCCAGGACTTCTCTGAGTTGGAACAGCCTGTAGTTTTTAACTGCACAGGTATCGGCTCTTCGGAGCTGAATAGCGACGCTTCCTTGTACCCGGTACAGGGCCACCTTTTGATGTTGAAAGATCAGAACCCAAAAGATTTCGCATACATGATGATTGTGGATTGGGACGAGGGATATACAGAAAACAATCAGCCGATCAAGAGATCTTTGGACTTATTTCCCAAAAGGCTTCCAGGCACATCCTGTCATGATATTGGTGTTATTGGCGGAACGTTTATTCACGATGCCGATGAAACCACGCCAAATGAAGAAGAGTTTGATCTGTTGATCCAGCGGGCCTATGATTTCTTCTACAGCAGCGAGTGCACAAACCTATCCCAATAGTGTTATCGTCAATCTTTCCCCACTATTTCCCAGACATTCAGACAATTTATTTGTTCGGATAATGACTAAAACGGTAGTTTTCATGGAAATAAACTAACCTAATTTGATAATATATTTTCTTTCAAAATTATATCAAAATTCTAAAAGGTTAAAACAGTCATGTCTATATACACACCCTTATCTACACTTAATTTTTCACAATCAAATTCGCAATGCGGTGTCCAAGACGCTATGGATGATACATCTTCCTTTGAATCAGTTGTCGAATTGGGTTTTTCAAAAGAACAAGCGCAATACCTCGTCGAAAATGGATATGACGTTGAAGGGATCAAGCAAAGACTATCGGAAAGGTTTACCACAGAAGAAATCTATCATGCTGTTGTCGTGAAACTCCTGCACGACCGCGTAGAAATCACCGCCTACCAAGCGTTGCAGAATGGAATTATCGCACTTCAACTTTACACAGGACGACACAGTACAAGAATCACACAAGAACAATCAAAATATTTACTTCATTACTGCATTAGAAGAGCCGCCCACGCAGATATGCGATCAGAAGATGGCTATGTCACACTCCGAGGAAAATATTTAAACATGAAACAGCTGGGACCAGTCATTGAATAGGTTTCTGTCATCACTTCCGATAGGGACAGCAAACTGACCAGGGCAACCTATACCACTTTTGAAGCGTTGCTTGCCAATCTTGATGCGCATAATACAATGGTCAACGCGATCCTTTTCAATGCGTGGGGAGTTCCTGAAAGGAAAGGCTGCGACCATTTAGCGGAGATCAAGGAAAAAGCAGGCTTCACCGGCACCCTTTCTCTATAACGATTTGCGTTGAACGACATCACCCTCTGCAAGAAGTGGCCAAAAATGTGTTACCCGAACACCCTTGAGATATCGTTATAGGTCAAGAACAGGAAAAAACTGATCAGTAAGACCGCAAAAACGATCACCACTTTTTCCAATGTCTTCGGCTTCATGCGACGTCCCGTGATCATCTCGATCAAAGAGAAAACAATCGTTCCCCCATCCAGGATCGGAACAGGAAGCAGGTTCAATACGCCCAGGTTCAAGCTAATGGCACCTATCCAGAACAGCGCTTCGAGAAGACTCTGCGATGAAGTGGTCTGTACCATATGAACGATCCCGACAGGGCCGGCAATGTATTTAGGGCTTAACGATCCTGAGAACAATGCCTGAATCGTCCGACCGATTTCCTTGGAAACATTGAAGAAAGCGGTCATTGGATTGGGATTGTAGATCACTTTTCTGTCTTGAGGATTTGGCATTCCCAAGACGAGCAGTTTCTGGTTTTCATCTAACTGATTGAGCAGCTGTGCACGCTTTTCAGGATCGTCGACCTTCTCAATTTCCTGTTTTTTCTCAAGCAGTTCAGTTGCGTACCAGGCTTTTGTCTCTTCAGACATCGGAAAATCTAAACGCGCCATCGGTGTTACAGGTGACAAGAGAACCAGATTCCCCGCTTGCGACCGCTGATTATCTGTCCCAATGCTGTCAACGATCTGATGCAGCTGCATCCATTCGACCGTCTGATTGAAAGAAGCGTTGGCCATTTGGTAAGGAACGACTTCAACTGCTGTCGAATCCCTTTCAACGATGATCTGGACATTTTTCTTTTGCAAATCCCGCAGAACTTCATAGGAACGGGTCACAGGCTGACCCTGCACTGCAATGATGCGGTCTCCAGGACGAAGCGCTTCCTCCATTTCGGAGAACAGGTGGACGGGAAATGCCTCCTCCTGATTTTCACTATCGACAAAACGGAGCTCCCCTTCCACAACACAATCATAGGTCAAATTGTAGGGGATCGCATACAGGTCCTGAAATCGGCGTGAGTTGATTCCCGCTTCATACATCCAGTCGATCATCTCTTCCCTAAACTCGGAATCGGGCCGCAATTCCTGCGCCTTGATGCGAGGAACCCTGCGATGGATAATATCATTGCCCCGCTTGATCGTCATCAGCACGCGTCCATCATTGAGTACTTCGCTTAATTGGACATTTGAAAACACTGTTTCACCGTCTACCCATAGGATCCGGTCCCCATACTGGAGACCGCTATCTTCCATCGGAGATCCCTCAGGAAGCGGGTTTTCCTTTCCATTGGGAAGGCGGTCATAAATCACGTAACTGGCAGAAGAATTGATCCCTGTCGTCTTAATGTCTTTGTCGGCAAAAGCAGGATTGGAATACGTATTGACGGTATAGGAAAAAGGAAAACGTTCCCCCGTTTCATAATCGATTTTTGTTCCCTTGACCTCCACCTCTTCATCACCGAACATTGAGGCATACAGATGGTCTTTATAACTTGAAAAGGGGTGGCCGTCATACGATTCGATCTCATCTCCGGGACGGACACCTAATGCATAAAGTTCCGAGGCGGGGTCCACCCAGCCGATTTTAGATGTGTATTCGGTAAATGTTTTTGTTCTCCCGCCAAATGCCCAAAGCATGGCAAAGACAAGAAGGGCAAAGACCAGGTTGACAAAGGGACCCATGAAGGCGACCTTAAGCCGGTCCCAGGGACTTTTGCCAAAAAAACCGTCTTTAACTTCATAGGGATCAACGCTGCTGTCCGTATCGGTCCCGGCGATTTTGACAAATCCGCCGAACAACAGCCAGCCGATCTGCCACTTGACCCCGTCCCTCACCCAGGAATAGATCGGCTTCCCAAAACCGATGGCAAAAGTCTCCACGCGCATGCCGACGCGGCGGGCCATCCAGTAATGACCGAGCTCGTGGATGAAAATCAAAAAGCTTAAACCTAGAATTGCAAGTAGTATATAAATTAAATTTGCAAACATTCGCGTTTATCTCCGAATAAAGTAATGGGTATCATATCAGATATGCGCTCTATTTGCCAGAAAAGATTGAGCAGCGGTTAAGCGTTATAGGTCGATGAACTGGTCTTGCCTCCAGTCCCCGTCCAGTTGGTATGGAAATATTCACCCCTGGGCTGGTCGACCCTTTCATAAGTGTGGGCTCCAAAGTAATCCCGCTGGGCCTGAAGCAGGTTCGCCGGCAATCGGGCTGTGCGGTAGCCATCGAAAAACGCTAAAGCCGAGCTAAAGCAGGGGCAGGGAATGCCGAGATGCGCGGCAGTCGCGACCACTTGTCTCCAGCCGGACTGCGCTTTTTCTACCTCGGATTTAAAGAAATCGTCGAGAAGAAGGTTTTGAATATCGTGATTTTTATCGTAGGCTTTTTTGATGTCTCCTAAAAATCGGCTGCGGATGATGCACCCCTCTCTCCACATCAGAGCAATACCGCCATAATTAAGTGTCCACCCGAACTCTTTTGCCGCTTCGCGCATCAGCATAAACCCTTGGGCATAGCTGACGATTTTTGAAGCATAGAGGGCGGACTTGATCGCCTCCACGAAAGCTTCCGCATCTCCGTCAAAAATAACCTCCGGACCGCTAAGCTCTTTACTTGCAGCGACACGCTCCTCTTTGATTGCCGACAGGCAACGTGCAAAGACCGCTTCAGCGATCAAAGTGACAGGCATTCCGAAACCCAACGCGTTGATCGCCGTCCACTTCCCCGTCCCCTTCTGACCTGCGACATCAAGAATTTTCTCCACAAGTGGCTCGCCCTCTTCCTTGTACGAAAAGATTTCAGAGGTAATTTCGATCAGGTAGCTATTGAGCTCGCCCTGATTCCACTGTTTGAACACTTCATGCAACTGATCACTGGAAAATCCAAGTCCCGCTTTCATCAGCTGATACGCTTCGCAGATCAGCTGCATATCGCCATATTCAATCCCGTTATGCACCATTTTTACATAATGGCCGGCGCCCTCTTCGCCCACCCAATCGCAACAGGGCTCGCCCGATTCCACTTTCGCAGCAATCGACTGCAGGATCTCTTTGACATGCGGCCACGCGTCCGGATTACCGCCAGGCATGATCGAGGGACCGTGACGGGCACCCTCTTCTCCGCCTGAGATTCCCGTTCCGACGTACAAGATCCCTTTTTCTTTCAACTCTCGCGTCCGCCTTGTCGTATCGTCGAAGCGGCTGTTTCCTCCGTCGATGACGATATCCCCCTCTTCAAGGTGGGGAAGCAGCATGTCGATAAAGGCGTCGACAGGTTGGCCGGCTTTAACCATCAGCATTACTTTGCGCGGCCTTTTCAACTTATCAATAAATTCTTCAAGACTATGAGAACCAACAACATCAGTCCCTTTTGCAGGGCCCTCGAGAAATGCATCAACCTTTGAGACTGTTCGATTGAACACTGCCACTTTGTAGCCATGGTCATTCATGTTCAACACGAGATTTTGGCCCATTACCGCCAGGCCGATCAAACCGATATCCGCTTTATCCATTGTTATTGCCCTCTAGTCATTTTTCCTTATCATGGACTAACACCCCCTTTGGGTGCAAGTGCGTAAATTTCTCCTTGCCGCAAAAAGGGAGCATCCGTTAGGTTATTCGTATGTCCTCGTAGCTCAGCTGGATAGAGCAATTGCCTCCTAAGCAATAGGTCGTGCGTTCAAATCGCGCCGGGGACAATTCCTCCATTTATACCGAAATGAACTCAAAATTTTGAGTTCATTTCAGTATTATGATCTGAAATAGTCCTGAACCCCGTTGGCGATACTCTCTGCCATTAACTGAATATGAGCAGGATCACGTAAGCGGGCCAATTCCTTTTCGTTGGTCATAAATCCCCCTTCGATCAGGATCGCAGGCATCCGGGTCTCTCTGATCACAGCAAAATTCCCGTTTTTAATTCCCCGTGATTTCATTTTTGTCGAAGCAATGACACGGTCCAGCACTTTTTGTGCGAGGATTTTTGAGCGCGAGGTTCGGGATAAATTGTCCTGACTGTCGTAAAAATAGACTTCGACACCTTCTGCCTTTTTATTGGGAGCGGAATTGTAATGCACACTGACAAACACGGTTGCGCGGTTGCTGTTTGCAAAATCAGCGCGAAGCTTCAAAGGGACAAAAAAGTCTTCGCCGCGGGTTAAAATCGTGCGGTATCCTTTCTTCTGCAGCATTTGATTAAGTATCAATGCTGTCTGCAAATTCAAAGCTTTCTCTTCCGTTTGAGGATCGGGGCACATCGCGCCAATGTCCTTCCCTCCATGACCGGCGTCAATGACGATCACCGGCCTTGGGGACTCCCGTCTGACGCGCGCCATCGCCACTTCATTGTCCGGATGGTCCCTGACAGGAACTTTTGAAGCGCACCCTGTAAACACTGCCGCTATTAATAGGAGTCCTGCGATCCTGATCCATCGGTCAATCATGATTTTAAAATATCCTCAGCTACTTCTCGGTCTTTAAATTCAATGGTTTGATGTGCAAAAATTTGATAGGGCTCATGCCCCCTGCCTGCAATTAAAACAACATCTTTAGAGGTGGCTTCCCTGATCGCTTCCGCAATTGCCTCTCTCCTGTCTTCCTTGATCTGAAAACGGGAGGGGTCTTGAAATCCATGAGCGATCTCGTCGATAATCTTGACGGGATTTTCGGAACGGGGATTGTCCGAGGTGATGATTGTAAGGTCTGAATACTCTTCAGCAATCTTTCCCATTTCGGGCCTCTTATAGGGGTCCCTGTCTCCTCCGCAGCCAAACACTGTGATCAGTTTGCCTTCAGTCAACTCCTTCAAACACTTCAAGACATTTCTTAAAGCATCGGGGGTGTGGGCAAAATCGATAAATATTTTCAGGCCGCGGGAATTGGGAACGCACTCCAGCCTGCCCGGAACAGGAGGAAAGCTCTTCACCGATTTTAGAATTTTATTCAGGGGAATTCCTTGAGAGATCCCGCATCCGATTGTCGCCAAGCTGTTGTATACGTTGAAGCGGCCGATCAATGGAAGAGAAACCGGATATTGATCCCCTTTGTAGACCAACGTATAAGTGATCCCTTCAGCTCCAAGTTGAATATTTTCAGCCTTCAGATCGGCGGCATTGACGATACCGTATGTGATCATGGGAACGCGGCACCCTTCCACCACTTCTTCCGACCAGGCATCATCGGCATTGACGACAACAGCTTTCGGGTAATGTTCTTTCTTTTTGTTATCCGGATCAATGGAAGTGAACAGTTTCCGTTTCTCCTGGCAATAAGCTTCCATCGTTTTGTGATAATCGAGATGCTCGGGCGACAGATTGGTGAAAATCCCCACATCGAAGGAGATCTCCTGGACCCTGCCCTGATGAAGGGCATGAGAAGTGACCTCCATCACTGCCGCTTTGCATTGGTGGTTTGCCATCTCCCTCAGCAGTTTGTGGTTGGTCGTGACATCGGGCGTTGTATGAGTTGCCCTCACTGCATGGTCACCGATCAAATACTCGATCGTCCCGATCAATCCGCAGTTCATTCCCAATGAATCAAAGAGATGTTTGAGTAGATAAGAGATCGTGGTTTTCCCGTTTGTCCCGGTCACTCCGACCATCAGCATCTCTTGCGCGGGGCGGTTGTGAAACGATGAAGCAAGCTTCGCTTCCACTTCCCCCACATTGGGATGGATAATCTGGCTGACCTTTAGCGACGGGTCGAATATGTCATTGAGGACTGCTGTCGCACCAGTTTCTACCGCTTCGGAAATATACTGGGAACCGTCGAACGTTTTCCCCTTTTTCGCGATGAACAGGTTTCCAGGCGCAACTTGTTTTGAGTGGGCGCAAATGCCTGTGATCTCCACCTCTTTCGAGCCTTTGACCTCAGCATTTGGAAGATCTTTTATGAGTCGTTTTAGCTTCATGAACTATCAGTTATTCCATTTTTTATAGATTTCTTGCAACTGTCGTGTTTCTTTCATCCAGTCTGCTATTTCCGGATCGTGACGGGGGTCTCCATAGGGATAACCTCCTGGATCATCAGGAGTTACACCTAAATAGTCGAGCGTTCGCCTGCCGATCTCCTTGAACACCGGCGCGGCAGAGATGCTTCCGTGGTGATTGTTTCCGACACCCGGAATAAATCGGCATTCAGGTTCGTCCATGACGACAATCATCACAAAAACAGGATCATCGACAGGAGCAAACCCAATAAAGCTCCCGACTGTCTGTTTTGTTGAGTAGGCCCCATTGATGATCTTGTTTGCCGTCCCCGTCTTCCCCGCTTCGGTGAACCCCCAAATATCTGCCCGCCGTCCGCTTCCTCCTGTCTTCGTCACATACTTCATCGATTCGACGGTCCGGTCCACCACCCCCTTGTCCAGCACTTTGAAAGAGGTCTCTTTTTTCCCGTCA
>Ga0180431_10007956_pt1 | contig 12234 bp, 8 predicted proteins | sample SS_ome_11_FD_132459 | JGI IMG/M metagenome (GOLD analysis project Ga0180431, IMG submission 132459) | Hypersaline lake sediment archaeal communities from the Salton Sea, California, USA - SS_1_MS_1 metaG | ecosystem: Environmental > Aquatic > Non-marine Saline and Alkaline > Hypersaline >... | reverse complement strand
TTACAGGAGTATCATCGACTGGCCGCATAGGTTTACTTGAGCTTTTGTAGCGTTGTAGTACTAAAATATTCGTCTAAAAGCGAGGGATTTTTCCATTCCCTGAATGGGCAAAAACAATTGCGAGATATCATGGTAAAAATGAAGGCGTTTACCCTGGTTGAGCTTTTAGTGGTCATCGCGATCATCGTGCTGCTGATCGCCCTGCTTATCCCGGTGTTGGGTAAGGCCCGAAAATTGAGTCAGCGTGCGGTTTGTCTAAGCAATCTCAAGCAGCTTACCTTGGCTTGGACCGCCTATGCGACCGAACATGACGGCAAGCTCGTTGATGGCGGCCCGTTTGGAAGGCATTATAGGAGTAAGCCGGGGCAGCGAGGCTATATCGAGGTATTAGGTTGGGCGGGCAATGCCTTTCTTCCTCGCAACAGCCAACACCGTGCTGTGCTTCTACAGAACCCAGACAAAGGTGCATTGTGGCCCTGGATTAAAGACATCGATATTTATCGTTGCACGCGGGGTCGTCCGGGGCACGCGCTGACGTATGCGACGGTCGTCTCGGCCAACGGCTGCGAGGTGGAAGGGACGTTCATTCCGGATAGCGGAGGACGGGAGTTGAACAAGATCGGCAAACGTGTGGGCGGCACAGTGCTTCGTCTCACCCGGCTGACGGATATCATGAACCCGGGCGCATCTCAGCGTGCGGTCTTCCTGGATTACGGTCAGATGCCGGCCGGAAATACTTTCTATGTTAACTACTTGTACCCGGTGTGGGAATGGCACAGCGCTCCGCCGATTCACCATGAGGGCGGTATGACGATCTCAATGGCGGATGGGCATGCCGAGTACTGGAGATGGAAAGGCCGTGAAACATTGAACTTTCCTCGTGAGCTTCTACCTTTTGACAATCTATTCTGTGAAGTACTGGTAGATGGGGACAGCGAGCCGGAAACCGAGGAAGGCATGTACGACCTGCAGAGACTGCAAAGAGCCACCTGGGGCCGGTTAGGCTATTCCGCGAGGTAGGAGAACATAATATGACCGCTTTGAATACGATTCTTGGCTTCTCGGGATTTCGACTGCAACGTTTTAAATTTCCAATATCATGCCTTGTATTACTCGCCGTCAGTGTGTTGGGCCGAATCGCCGAGGGAGATTTTGGCGGCGGCAAGGGGACTCCTGACGATCCGTACCTGATTTACACCGCCGAGCAGTTGAACGAAATCGGCGCCGCTTCCGAGAATTGGGACAAGCACTTCAAGCTCATGGCGGATATAGATTTGCGCGGCTATACGGGAACCGATTTTAATATCATTGGGATGTCCTACACCGAGCGCTTTAGCGGAGTATTCGACGGCAACGGCAGGAAAATCCACAATTTTACCTATACCTCCGCCGAAAAAGACTACATCGGACTTTTCGGTTCCGTTGGAGGGGAAAATGAAAATGCACTGATCAAGAATGTGGGATTGATTAACGCCAGTGTTGAAGCCGGAACCGGACAGAACGTGGGCTTACTGGCCGGCAATCTCCGTGAAGGAACGATCAGAGGGTGTTACGTACGGGGCGGCCGTGTTTCCGGCGACAAACATGTCGGCGGGCTTGTAGGACGCTGTTTGCAGAGTACAATCACCGACTCTTTTGCCGTAGTGAGCGTTTCGGGTCGAAGTGGTATCGGTGGACTCGTGGGGACGAATGAGGACCACGTTTCGCCGTTTGATACGGCTTCGACTCATAGGATATTCAACTGCTGTGCTACAGGTAGGATTTTAGGGAGGATCAATGCCGGCGGATTAGTCGGACATAATTGGGAAGGTACAATCGCTATTTGCTATTCGACTGGTAGCGTCACGGATGAAAGCGGTTGGAACCTGGGCGGCTTGGTGGGATATAATTTTAGGGGCACAATTGCCAACAGCTATTCGACGGACACTGTTTCAGGATTTCATGCAATTGGGGGCCTGGTCGGAGGGAATATGGACGGCACAATCACCCAGTGTTATTCGACCGGCAGCGCTTCAGGAACGCGTCAAGTCGGCGGTTTGGTGGGAAGGAATTTCGACGGAATGGTGAACACGTCCTACTGGGATATCCAAACCAGCGGCCAAAGCAACATGTGTGGAGAGCAGATGATGGGGACAAGCTGTGATGATGGTTGCGGTAGGACTACGACCCAGATGCAAGCAGCAAGTATGTTTCTGGAGGCGGGTTGGGATTTCGTGGATGAGACCACCAATGGGATCGAGGATATTTGGTGTATCTGCGAAGGGCAGAATTATCCTCAACTCACCTGGCAATTCGTCACGGGGGATTTTGACGGCGACTATAGGGTGAACTTCACGGATTTTGCTTTCTTTGCCGAACGCTGGCTAACGAGCGACGGCGGCTTTCTCTGGTGTCGCGGGGCCGACCTTAGCGGCGATGGCGAGGTTGGCTTCGATGATTTGAAGGAATTCGCCAACAAGTGGTTGACCGATGGCATCCCGATTCCGACGGCGGGTGTTTGTCTTATCATCGACGATTTTGAGTCCTACAACGACCTCGATCCCGACGATCCCGAGAGCCACCGGATCTTCGACGTGTGGGTGGACGGTTACGACGATCCGCTGACAAACGGTTGTACTATTGGACATTTCTTTCCTCCTTACGCCGAACGAGACATTGTTTATTGTGGCGAGCAGTCGATGCCCTTTTATTACAATGCCCTTTTCAAAGTGGCGAAAGCGGAACGAACGCTGAATCCGGCCCAGAATTGGACTGAAACGGGCGCCGAGGTATTATCCCTCTGGTTTCATGGCGACAAGATCAACGGTATAACGCCCATGAGTATCGTCCTCAACGGCAGTGCCGTCTATCACGATCACCCTGAAGCGACGCGGATAAACGACTGGACGGAGTGGATGATCGACCTGGATGACTTTACGGGAGTTGACCTCGCCAACGTTAGTTCTATCGCTATTTGTCTTGGCGATCCGAGCAAGTTGCAGGCGGGAGGAACAGGATTGATGTTCTTCGACAGCATTCAGCTCTACGGACCCGGATAAGAAACAAATGTGTCATAACAGGTAAATTTGTGGATCAAACGAAAAGGAGGGTAGCTTCAAGCAATAATGTGGCACGGCCATCTTGGCCGTGTTTTCATGGGCTGGAAGCCCATGCCACGTTTGGAGATGGTTTTTCCCTACTATCCACAAAACCCTCGGCTTTGAGGTTGCCACCCAAATCAGACAGGCAATCTACAAACTTATGCGTGACAGACAACTAAGACAGGAAGATTCATACTGTTTTTTCAATCTTTCATTCCAACCTTTCGGGATATGCCCTCGTCTAATATGATGAGTCCATGGAGATGACCTTATTAGACGACCGACAACTCGTTGAACGATCCCGCGAGGGCGACGGGGCGGCCTTCCGGGTGCTGGTCGAGCGGTACATGAAAAAGGTTTACGCCGTGGCGATGGATATGACCGGGGATCATCACGCGGCCGAAGATATCTCGCAGGATGTTTTTTTAAAGGCGTATGGGGCGCTACCCCGGTTTCGCGGCCGGGCCGGTGTCAGTACGTGGCTGTATCGAATGACGGTCAATGTATGCATCGACCGCAGTCGTAAAAAGGCGTGGAAGGCCATGAAACCCAAAGGAATAGTCCTTGATGAAGACATACAACAAGATAAACAAAGCAAGAACACGCTCAGTCAGCCGGAGCAGGAGATGGAAAGGGTGTTAATGCAACAGCACATCCGGCGGGCGCTGGACGGACTCACCGAGCGGGAACGGGCCGTTTTCGTACTCCGCCACTACCACGCGCTGCCGCTCAAGGAAATCGCCGATTGTCTCAACGTAACCGAAGGGACAGTCAAGAGCACGCTGTTTCGGGCCATCAAACGCCTGCAGGGAATATTAGCTCCGTATGTTCGGGGGGATTTGGTATGAGTGATTGTCAAGATATACAAGAGATGATGGTTGAAGCTTTATACAACGAGCTTGCGGGCGAGCAAAAAGCGGATTTCGACGCTCATTTGGAGTCCTGCCCCGATTGCGCCCGTCAATATCAGGAAATGGTCGAAACTCTCCGTATCATGAGCGCCAGGGAAACCGTCAAGCCGGATGAGGCGTTCTGGACCGGCTATTCGGAGCGTTTGTCCGGACGTTTGGATTCCGAAGAAAAGATTTCTCTTCGGAAGATACGCCCAGCCTGGCATACACATCCGGTTTTTCGCGTGGGTGCGATTGCAGCTCTTTTGATGTTGTGCATCTTTCTGGGCAAGTGGATCTGGACGGATGAGCCGCCGGGCAGATTTGTCTCTGACGCCACGATTTCAACACAGGACCAAGCCGATGCCGAGGCCGTTTTGATTGATGATCGCGCCCAGGCGTATTTGCAGAAATCCCAGGTTTTACTTTTGGCCCTGGCCAATTTCGATCCACAAACGGATGATGCCGTCACACTCAATTTACCGATCCAGAAGCGAATTTCCGAATCCCTGGTCCGGGAAGCGGTGTACCTCAAAACTGCATTAGACGATCCCGCTCATATACGGTTGCGCGAGTTGGTCGCCGATCTGGAGGTTATCCTGCTACAAATCGCCAATTTAGAGAACGAGCACGATTTAGAGGCCGTGGAGATGGTCCAAAAAGGCGTGGATAAGCGGGGCGTTCTCTTCCGGATCGATTTATCGACACTATCCACAGAGCGCCCGAAGGCGTCTTCCGGCGCGAAACCAAAATCGACAAGTTTAAACAGAACGTAATTGTGGAGGTTCATCATGCTTGAGAGCAGAATTGCCGTTTTGCTTATTGTATTCGCCTGCATTCCGGTCGCCTGGGGGAAAGAGATCCCCGCCGATCCGAACAAAACGGACACAAAGCGTTTCGAGGAGGCTTACGACTGCATTTTGGATGAGAAATGGGGCGCGGCCCTGACCGCGTTCGAGACCTTCATTCAGACTTACGAAAAGAGCCCGTATCTTGATGACGCCCATTTCTGGCATTGCTACGCGATGGAAAAAACCGGCGCCCGGGATGAGGGCGTATTCAAGTGTTATCAGAAACTCATCAATACCTACCCGAAAAGCCAATGGACCGACGATGCAAAGCGAAGTCTAATTACCGTGGCCAAGCGCCTTTCGGATTCGGGCAAGACTGAGTACGGTGCGATTGTCAGAGCCATGCAGGAATCGGAGAACAAGGAGATTGCCCTGACGGCGATTATGGCTTTGAGACAGATCGGCAGCGAAAGGGCTCTCGACGCCCTGGCCGGTTTGTACTCGAGCACCCAGCATCGTGCCGTGCGGGAAGAGATTATTTCCACTATCAGTCAGTTTAAGTCCCCGAAGGTCATACCGAGCCTGACGAAGATCATCAAAGAAGATCCGGATCGCCATATGCGGGAGCAGGCACTCTTCTGGCTGAGTCAGAAATCGCAATCCAAGGAAGCCGTCAAACTCATCGAGCATGTGGCGCTGAATGATCCCAATGAAGAGGTTCGTGAGAAAGCCGTGTTCGCCTTGTCGCAGGTTCGTGAGGGAAAAGGCCTCGGCGCGCTCAAGAGAATTGCCGGTACGGCGAAAGATCCCGCCATCCGTCAGAACGCGGTTTTTTGGATAGGCCGGAAGGCCAAATCGACAGATATGGTCCAATTTCTGGAAACCGTGGTCCTTAAGGATTCCGTCGCCGAGATTCGCGAGACGGCGTTGCTTGCGTTGTCTCAGGCGCCGGAGGGCCGCGGTGTGGAAGCCCTGATGAAAATTGGACGTACGGCCAAGAACGCCGGCACACGCCGGGAAGCGGTCTTTTGGCTGGGGCAGCGGGCCAGGTCGAATGATGTGATTCAATTTCTGGGAGATACCGTCCTGAAGGATACGAATGGCGAGGTTCGCGATGCCGCCCTGCATGCTTTGTCTCAGGCGCCGGACGGGCGAGGCGTCGAAGCCCTGAAGAAAATTGCCGAGACATCCAAAGATGCCGGCATGCGAGAAGAGGCGGTCTTCTGGCTGAGCCAGCGGACCATGTCGGACGATGTCATACAATTTCTCGAAGCTGTTGTTCTGAATGAGACCGTTGCCAAGATTCGCGAGGCGGCTCTGCTCGCGCTGTCTCAGGCGCGGGACGGGAGTGGTGTGAAGGCCCTGATGAAAATCAGTGGTACGGCTAAAGACGCCGAGACACGAAAGGGCGCGATCTTCTGGCTTGGGCAACAAGCCAGAACGGATGAAGTGATTCAATTTCTGGAGAAAGTGGTGCGTGAGGATTCCGACCCGGAAGTCCGTAAGGATGCCCTTACGGCTATCGTGCATGCTCGCAAGAATATAGGCGTCCCAGCGTTAATTAACCTGGCGAAGTCTCATCCCGACCGGGCAATTCGCCGAGACGCCATCTTCTGGCTGGGCCAGAGCAAAGATCCTCGGGCCACCGAGGCCTTAGTCGAAATCGTCAAGGAAATGAAATAGTCTCGCCGCTCCATTTTAGAAAGGAAGTGTATCATGAGATCCTATAGAAAAGCATGTCTCATTAGCTTGTTGTTCGTTGTTCTTCTATTGACCTGGACCAATGTTCTATCTCAGGAAGTTCACCATGCTCCCGCGGAACACAAATCTTTTGCCGAGCGCCTCAATTGGGCCGGCGCCACGGCCAAATCCAAACCGGCGCTGGCCGACGGCTATTGGATTGGATACAGCATTGAGAAAACCATGCACGTGAATTCGCAGATGGGAAGCTGCGGGCGCAACAGCAAAAACCTTCCGACCCTGCAGGAGGTGCTTTCGGGCGTTGGAAGGGCGGATTCGGATGTGCTGCGGGAAAGGAAACTGCTTTCAGCGGCGAAAAAAGAATCCCAATCGGTCTCAGCGCAAAAAAATCGAAAGGTGCTGAAGGAAGTGGGCATTCTCTTGAGCTATGCGTCGCCTGATGCCGGGCCGGCGGACTTCGACAAGGTGACCCTGTCAACAATGGATTGTTATGTCGATCTGAAGGACCGTCCACTATTATGGCTCGGGACGGCGAAGGACGCCGACAGCATTTCGTTTCTGGATAAGCTCTACGAGGATTCTCAGCGGGACAAGTGCAAGCGCAACTTAATGGCGGCCGTGTCCATGCATGATGCGAAAAGTCTCGTCATTCCGTGCCTTAAGGGCTACCTTACAGGGCAGGCCAATGTGGAATTGCGAAGCCAGGCCGTCTTTTGGCTGGCCCAACAGGAGCATCGGGATGCGTTCGAGATATTGAAGAACGTTGTACGCAATGACGCATCGAGCAAGGTCCGCGAGGAGACGGTTTTCTGGATCGGTCAAAAGGCGAAGACGGACGACCTCATTAAGGTGATTGAGACTGTCGCCCTGAAAGATGCCGACCGGAAAGTTCGCAAGAAAGCGGTTTTTGCCCTGTCACAGGCGCCGGACCAGCGGGGCGTGGACGCCCTGATAAACATTGCACGATCGAATCGAGATCCGTCTATCCAGAAGGAGGCCATTTTCTGGCTGGGCCAGAAGGCCACGAAAAAGGCGATGGAGTCGCTCGAAGGGATCGCGTTCGATGCCGGGCATACCGAACTGCAGGAGCAGGCGGTCTTCGCCATCTCACAGCAGCCCAAAGATCAGAGCATCCCGGCGTTGAGCAAAATCTGTAAAGACCACCCCAATCCCAAAGTGCGGAAAAAGGCCATCTTCTGGCTCGGCCAGACCGGCGATCCCCGGGCGGTCGATATCCTCGCGGAGATTCTCAAGAAGTCTCAATGAACAGTTAAGGAGGAATCAGCGCAGCGACATAGACATCCACCCGGTGAATTGCTCCTGCAATGGAGTAGAAAGAGGGCTGGCAGAATGTCAGGTTGCCAGCCCTCAACGATATTGCGTGTTTTGTTTCTTTCTGTAACCTACTGTGCTTCGGTTCGCTATGGAGATACGGCCCGGTTGTAGATGCGGAGGTCGTCGATCAGGCCGGAGAAGTAGGTTCCGGGCGTCATGAGCTTGCCGGTACCGAGGTACAAGCCGCCGTTTGAACTTTCCAGGCCTTCCTGAGTGTCTTCGGCGACTTGAACGTCATCCACATACAGAATTCGGTTCGCACCATCCCATACGAAACCAAGACGATGCCAATGGCCGTCGGTGATGGTTGTCTCGGACTGCAACGGAGCGCCAAATCGACTGCCACTTCTAATCTCAGTCATCAGAAAGCCACCTATCGGATCCGCGGACAACCAATTTGCACATCCCGGCTCAGAAATCACGGCTTGTCCGGCTGTGCCACCCCTGATCCAAACTAGAGCGCTGAAAGGCCCAGTTGCCGGATTCAAGACCGGGCTTGTGATGATATAATCATCGACTCCGTCCAATTGAATCGCGCCATTCGCTTGTCCTCCGGCTGGCTGCCAGACAGGATCGCCAAAGACATAGCCATCACTGTAGCCATCTTCGCTGACACTATCCACAGCGATATTCCCTTCTGCTTCGTCCAGAGCCCAGTGGGCTATCAGAGTGGGATCGTCAACAGGTTGTCCCCAGTAGCTCATCAACAGCTCCACGTCCAGAACATCCACAATGCCATCACCAAATGGCTGGGGTGCTATATCAACCGTTGGATCGTTTTGACCCCAGGACTCAATAAGTCTTAGAAGGTCATTAATATCCACAAGGCCATCCCCATTGAAATCGGTGGGCGGGGGAGTAAGTTGGTATTCTTCTACTGTCGAAAGAGCGGCGCCCCAACCGGCCACCGGCTGTCCGCCAATGACGTATATCTTCTCACCGACTGCCGCGCTGGCCAAGGCCTTTCGCGCAGTTGGCATATCGTCCATGATCGTCCACGTATCTGTAGCCGGATCGTACATTTCCACACTTGATAGTTCACTCGAGTTGTAGGGATCTCGGCATCCCCCAATGGCAAATATCTTTCCGTTCACCACACAAGTAGAAAAGAATCCTCTTGCAGTCGGCATGGAGGCTTTTATTGCCCAGGTGTCCGTAGACGGATCATACGCCTCTACCGTCCCTTCAGCCGCTCCACCCTGGGATCTGCCACCCCCGATAGCATAGATGATCCCATTAACCGTGCTGCAGGACAAATTTCCTCTCCCAGTTGGCATATCGGCTTTTCGCGTCCAGGTATCCGTGGTTGGGTCGTATTCTTCTACTATCGGTGTCGTTCCTCCCGACGGATCCTTGCCGCCCATGACATAAATTTTTCCATCTGCTACGCTTGACGTGAAAAATTTTCTGGCTACTGACATATGGGCCTTAATGGTCCAACTATTCGTCGACGGATCGTATTCCTCAAGGCTTGAGAGAAACGTCCCACCAGAACCGTAGCCCCCGATGGCGTAGATCTTCCCGTTCACCACGCTTGTAGAAAAGAAAACTCTTGGGATTCGCATATTAGCTTTCCTCGTCCAGGTATCCGTGGTCGGATTGTATTGCTCAACCGTCGTAACAGGCGCTCCACCGCCGATGGCATAAATCTTCCCATCCACAACGCTGGCCGATAGACCGGACCTTGCCGTTGGCATGTCAGCCTTTCTCGTCCATGTGCCCTCATCTGCTTGACATATGGAAGCTGCACCCAAAAGCGCAGCTAACACCACTTTGAACATGTTTTGCGTATTCATCTTTGTTTTCCTTCCTGGTTTGCAGTAAAATATCTTTATCCTATCTCCGGACGGGCAAACCAACCGCCAGGAGCAGGTCGCGGGCTGGTGAGGATGTTGCCGACATCGAGTAGCTCACCAGCCCTTACAATTCCAACTGTTGCACCATTCACATGCGATGTTCTCTTTTGCAATTTCATTCAACCTCTCCGAGATAACGATCCAGCCAGGCAATAACATCGCCCTGAATCTGTTTGTAGAACAATCCGAATACACCATGTCCACCGGGATATAGCTTATGTTCCTTTTGGTCACCGGGTGTGCCCAATAGTTCATACATCGGTACCTGAAAGGTCTTCAAACGTGCAAGGGCATCCTCCTTGCCATTCACCATCAGGACCGGAACTTTAACCCTTTGGGCATAAAGGGCAGTATCGAAAGATCGGGGCATCTCAACGGGAGGAATTCCGCCCACGACAAAGACACCCGTATCGAGACGGTCCTCCACAGCTAACATGATCGGTCCGAGCAAAGCGCCCCAACTCATTCCGTAGTAGGCAATTCTGTCACTATCAATATCATCCCGAATTTCTAAATAGTCGATACATCGGCTTAGGTCTTTTGCCATTTGTATCGTCCAATCTCTATAAGCCAGGGGTGTTTTAACAATGCTCGACGGCGTCCAAACGCGACCGAGTGCGGCAGGTCGTTCATACGTACCTTTGTAGATTGGAAATAGTAGAGCACGACGGTTCGTGATAATGTACTCGGTCATTTCTCTGTCCGGTAAACCAAGGAAAGACTCCTCATAGACCGCTCCCACACCTGGGAAGAAAACGACCGTTTGATACGGTGGATTTGTTTCCTTGGGTAAGAACAGGTATGCAATCATACGTTCACCACCATAGGCGGCATCAAAGGTGATCTTCTCTTTTCGCCAGAAGGGTGAACTGCCCTCAATATTCTCAACGACGGGATTTAAAGGAATTCGATCATATTTATACTGAGCTTTTAGTGATCGAAATTCTTCATCGGTAAAGGGTTCCAAATTTGAGTAATCCCGAGTTGGAAATAGTCCGAAAGGCTCAAAGAGGACACGCGGCAGTGATTCTTCTCCATGCGGATACTGCACACACCGAAAACCATTCAGAGACGATCGATCCCATGGCGACCGGGAATCTTCTGTCGTGAACATATAGGTTGGTTCGCCCCAGCCGCCACCAAGGAGATAGCGAGATTTACCGGAATCGTCGGTCGCGTTGAGGCACCACTCCTTGACGTTGCCTGCCATATCGTATAATCCTGTTCGCCCCATACCGGGATAACTTCCAACAGGAGCAGGGCCTCCGAAATCGAAATTGCTAAAGGGTACAATAACTAGGGGCTCCATCACGCAGGCCGCTTTTTGCCAATGATGGACCGTTGGAAGACTCATACCGGCAAATCTGGCGAAGGCTTTTGCTTCGAACCAACTGACGCCGGAAACCGGGTATTTGGCCTGTCCTTCGGGGTACGCCCCGTTTTCCCATGTGGCCGGGCCAGGGTGGCCTGTTTTATCGACGAATTCACTTATGGCCTGTTCCCATGTTATTTCATGGCCTTCCTTTAAAAATGTTTTTTCTATCCAATATTCTCGTTTCTTATACCCGCCTTGATCTACAAAGTGCTTGAACTGCTCGTTTGTGATTTCATATTTACCGATCAGATAAGCCGGAGACTCTACGGTCGTGCTTTCAGCGAGAGAGGCTGTATGAATATCAACAGTCCAGGCATTGATCCACACCATCTTGTCCGGCCAATCTTCCTCTTGCAGGCGGACATCGAAGGATCGGTTTGTAACACATTCGTGCGTTTCGAATCCTTCTTTCTCGATCTTCCAGCGATACATGCTTTGAGGAAGGATGATATTTTCGAGCGGAGATTGTCCGAGATATTGCCATGGCTCATCCATCGCGGCGTACTCCCGGTAGAAAATACTCGTTTCGGAAGGGACTGTTTTAATTGAGAAATCCTTGCTGATGCGAGGCCACAGTTCTATGAGGGTGGGATCTTCTGGAATAAACTTCCTGACCTTTTGAGCCAAAGAAAAGGCCTCAACGTAATTTTCTTCTTTGACAAGTTCAACGACGTTCGGCAGTGCCTCGCCTTTGGCCCATCGTAGGTTCGAAGCTTTTCGGTACAACATAGTTGTTACTACGAGAGCAGTTAGGAGTAGTGTGACGATGGCAGCCGTGGCAATACGTGTGCGGTGTCTTCGACAGAACTTCTGGATCAAATACACGAGACTTGGTGAACGGGCAAGGATCGGTTCGTTCTTCAGGTGACGCTCGATATCCTCAGCCAAACCATGCGCCGTTTCGTAGCGCCTGGTTCGATCTTTTTCCAGGCATTTCATCACAATCCAATCCAAATCGCCCTTTACCCGCTTGCGAAGCGATTCAGGATTGGTCTGCCGATACTGAGCGATATCGATCAGTGTTTGGCCCAATCTATTGAGTTTAGTGGACGGCTTCAATGGATCCGTCTCGCAAATGATCCGCTGAATCTCAGTATATCCGACCTCGCGGAGCCTGTCGGCATCAAAAGGTGTGGTTCCCGTCAGCAATTCGTACAGTAAGACGCCGAGGGAGTAGATATCGGTGCGAGTATCCACATCCAGTCC
>Ga0180431_10007955_pt1 | contig 12234 bp, 12 predicted proteins | sample SS_ome_11_FD_132459 | JGI IMG/M metagenome (GOLD analysis project Ga0180431, IMG submission 132459) | Hypersaline lake sediment archaeal communities from the Salton Sea, California, USA - SS_1_MS_1 metaG | ecosystem: Environmental > Aquatic > Non-marine Saline and Alkaline > Hypersaline >... | reverse complement strand
TCGAGACGGTCGACCATGATGCGTGGTCCCTTTCACGATCGAACTGGCCGGCCGCGCAAACATATTGCGCAAAGCGCCGTCCGAGGGTTCCATCATAGATCATCGTTCTATTCGCGTCGATCATCCGTCTCGTTCGAGAGCGGCATTCCGGTGGCAATCGCCGCAGCCACTTCCGCCCGAAGGACCGGGATCACCTCGTCCTCGAACCACGGGTTTCGCTTCAGCCAGCCGGTGTTGCGCCAGGACGGGTGGGGAAGGGGCAGGACCCGCGCGCCCGAGGGACCGATGGGCTCGGCGATGAACTCGCGCCAGCGCCGCACGGTCTCGGTCACGCCGCCGGCGGCTTCCGAGCCGAGATGATAGCGGTGCGCGTAGCCGCCGATCGCCAACAGGAAGCGAAGGTTGGGAAGGGTCGCATAGACCTGATCGTGCCACGTCGCACGGCATTCGGGCCGGGGCGGAAGGTCGCCACCCTTGGCGTCGAGGCCGGGGAAGCAGAAGCCCATCGGCACGATCGCGACGCGCGAAGCGTCGTAGAAGGTATCGCGATCGACCGCCATCCAGCTTCGCAGCCGATCGCCGGAGGGATCGTTGAAGGTCAGTCCCGTCGCGTGGACGCGCGTGCCCGGCGCCTGGCTCGAAACGCAGAGCCGGGCAGTTACGGACGCCCGCAATACCGGCCGTGGTTCGTGCGGCAAGGGGCGCCCGCGCGGCGACTCCACGCACAGCCTGCAGCCGCCAATGCGCTTCAGCAATTGCGGAAGCGCGTCCATGCCGTGATCGGCTTGTCGGTCCATTAACTACGCTCCTGAGGGCGATCTTAAGCGTTTTCAGCGAGCTTCCGGCACCGACCGCCCGCATTTGAGAACGGGCGACAGGGGCGTTGCTCACATGTCAGCCAGCTACAGACAGGGCGACAAGACCGCCATCAATCGGCAGCGCGCCGAGCGCCGCCGCATGGTCGCGCGCACCGTCAAGGAACAGCGCGAGCGGCTGACGTCGAGCAGCGGCACGCGGCCAGCGTTCGACTACGAACTGGCGCTCTCGCTTGCACGAAACCGGGTCGCGGCCGCCTATGCGATGCCGCTGCTCGTCGTGCTCGTCGCCGCCACGGCACTGCTATGGGTCGATGTGGTCGCGTCCGCGGTCTGGGCGGCAACGGTTCTCGTCGCCCACGCGGTCTCGTTCTTCGTCTACCGGCGTTTCCAAAGGCTTTCGCCGACCTCCGTCAAGATTCGGATCTGGGTCCGCCGCTTCATCGTGCTGGAACTCGTTCAAGGTGTCGCTTGGTCGGGGATTCTGGTGCTCTCTTTCGGGACTCAGATGACGCCCGGCCTTGATGTTTTCGAGTTCGCCGTGACGATCATGATCGTATCGGTGGGCACGATGCTGGCGTCGACGGTCCCGCCGGCCGCGATCGCCGGCACGCTCCCGGTCGTCATCGCCGCCGCGATCGTTTTCGTCGGTCGCGGCGAACCGCTCTACTACGCAATGGCGACGCTCGCGGTGGGGGCCGAGGGATTCTTCCTGCTGCTCTCCGGCCGCTTCTATTCCGCGACCCTGGCTGCGCTTCAGTCGCGCGCCGAGAAGGACCAGCTCATCGGCGAGCTCGAGACCGCGAAGGCCGTCTCCGACGAGTCACGTCGACGGGCGGAGGAGGCGAACCTCGCCAAGTCGCGCTTCCTCGCCACGATGAGCCATGAACTGCGGACGCCGCTGAACGCCATCCTCGGCTTCTCCGAAGTGATGAAGAACGAGGTGCTGGGGCCGATCGGCAATGCCTCCTACAAGGACTACGCCAGTGACATACATGCCAGCGGCGAGCATTTGCTCAATCTGATCAACGAGATACTGGATCTGTCTCGGATCGAGGCAGGCCGGCACAAGCTGCATGAGGAACCGCTCAACCTCGCGCATCTGGCGGAGGAGTGCCGCCACCTCATCCAGCTGAAGGCGCGCAACAAGAACATCTCCATCGAGCTTGAGATCGAGAAGGAGATGCCGCGTCTGTGGGCCGACCCCCGCGCCGTCCGCCAGGTGACGCTCAATCTCCTGTCGAACGCGGTGAAGTTCACCCAGGCCGGCGGCGAGATCAAAGTCCGGGTCGGCTGGACGTCGAGCGGCGGGCAATACCTCTCCGTCGCCGACAACGGGCCGGGCATTCCCGAGGAGGAGATCCCGATCGTTCTGTCGGCCTTCGGTCAGGGCTCGGTCGCCATCAAGAGCGCCGAGGACGGGACCGGCCTCGGCCTTCCCATCGTGCAGGCGCTGATGCGGACCCATGACGGCGAGTTCCGCCTGACGTCGCGTCTTCGCGAGGGAACGACCGCGACCGCGATCTTCCCCCGCGCTCGCGTGATGGAAGCGCTGCCGCCGATCGACGAGCGTCTTCGCCGCGCCGGCTAGGCGGCCTCGCGCCCTGCAAACGCGGCCATCATCTGGTGCAACCGCACTTCCTCCGAAAGGATTGCGTCGAGGCGCGTACTCAGCTCCTGCCGAAGGTCTGCGCATCGGGACTCGTCAAGCGGGAAGGCGCGCGCGCTTTCCGCGGCGATGCGCTCCAGCTCCTGTCCGATCGCGTTGATCCGCCCGATCTCGTCCGGTGCGCTCGCCCGCAGCTCGGCACGCTCGGTCATCAGTTCCCGGGCGTTCGCGAGCGGGCCCTCGCGCCCCGGCAGCGCTGCGACAGCAAGCTCGCTCCATGCTTCTCCGAGCGCTCGGTAGCCGCTGGCGAGGTCGGCGAGATGGTCCTCGCCGGTGCGTGAGGCGGCCTCATCAAGGCCGTCGGCGAACAGCGATCGGCAGAGGCCACCGCCGGTTCCGGCCAGTTCGACGAACTCGTAGAGCATCGTTAGCCCGGCCCACAGCCGATGACCACGCGGGAAGCGGTGCGACCATGATTTCGCACCCGTGCCGACGAGGTCCTTCGCCCAGTCGTCGAGGGCATTCAGCGTGAAATTGCGCCTGGACTTCTCCACCGCGCCCTCGCCGAGAAGGCCGTCATGGCAGGCGCCGAGCCCGCTCGCGAAGGCAACAGCGACGTCGGAGGTCTTCGGCGTTTCGGCAATCGAAAGAAGCCGATGGCGGTATTTCTTGATTCGACCTCTTGCCGCCTGAAGGTCATCCGCCCGAACAGCGATCGGGCGGTCGGCCAGGTCGCCGATGACGGCGTTGCCGTCGGCGTCGAGCTCGTGGACCGTCACCACATAGTACCCGCCGCCGGCCATCTCATTGCCGACGGCTCGGTGCGGCAGCAGGCCCTGGTCCACCCAGGCAATGCATGGCCCGCGCTCGAGGAGCTCGCGAAGGTCGCGCTCGGCGGCCTTGGCGCTGCCCGTTTCACGGATGTCGGTCGAAATGCTGAGCCGACCCAGGGCCGTCTTGAGGTAGGCCTCGTCGTCGTGCCAAAGGTGCCTGCCGCCAACGAAGAACGAGGCGAAGTCGGCCTTCTCGTAGAGGAAGGAGAAAACGCCGATGCCTACCCCTCCGGCGAGGCCGAACAGCATTGCCTCGCTGAACGGTTGGTCCGTTGCCGGATCCTTCATGCCGCGGCTGGCCAGAACGGAGCGAAGCGCGGTGGTTGCCGGAACGGAGCCGGCAAAGAATGGGGCCGCCGCAGCGGCCGGCTGGCTGGCCAGCACATGTCGGCGGGCGGCGGCGTAGCGCTCCCCCGTCTTCTCCATGCGGGCACGGACGAGTTGCTTGAAATGCTTGTGTCGGGTCATCGGATTCCTCGCACGCCGGCGCACCGAAACCCCACGCGTCTCGGCTCCCGGCATCGAGAAACCGAAGACGTTGATCCAAGCGCTTGAGGACTTCGATCCCCTTTACCCTCAACAGCGGCTGTCGGCGTGGGCGACGGCACGAGGGTCGGGCGAAAGCATCGCCGAGTACCGATTCTAGTGCAGCAAAGGGCGTGTCGGCAAGATTCCGGAAATGGTGGGCGGTACTGGGATTGAACCAGTGACCCCTCGCGTGTGAAGCGAGTGCTCTCCCGCTGAGCTAACCGCCCATTCCGATGTTCTTGGCGCGATCTAGTGCGCCGCCGCTTGCCCCGTCAACTCCGCCGCCGGCGCATCAGCTCTGGCCGCCGGTCAGATCGGCGACGGCATCATAGAGTTCGTCGAAATGGCTGATGATCCTGTCGGGCTCGAATGTGCTGACATGCTGGGTGGTGTAGCCGAAATCGACGGCGACGACGGGCACCTTCGCCGCCTTTGCCGTCGCGATGTCGGTTTCTGAATCGCCCACCATCACGGCGTAGTCGGGAGCGCCACCGGCAAGCGCGATCGTCTGGAAGAGATGGTCCGGGTTCGGCTTCTTGACCTCGAAGCTGTCGCCGCCGCCGACTGCGGCGAAACGCTCCAGGATGCCGAGTTCGGAAAGGAGCGCCCGCGACAGGCCCTCGAGCTTGTTGGTGCAGACGGCGAGCTTCCAGCCGTCGGCGGCGAAGCGGTCGGCCGCCTCGATTGCCCCAGGAAACGGTCGCCCCGCGTCGGCGATATGATCGGTGTAGTAGGCGAGGAATTCGTCGAACATGGCGTCGACCTCGTCCTTGCGCTTCTCCGCCCCGACGGCCTTGAGGCCGCGTTCGAGAAGGGCGCGGGCGCCGGCGCCGATCATGCTCTTGGCGTCCTCCAGCGGCACCGTTTGCAGGCCCTGCGACGCGAGCACGTGGTTGAGCGCGGCCATGAGATCGGGCGCGGTGTCCACCAGGGTGCCGTCGAGATCGAGCACCAGCGTCTTCTGCGGTTCAAACACGAGCCTTCGCCTTTGCGTCAGATTGGAGACCGGGAGCTTGTTTAGCGGTCCGGCCGATTGCGTGGGAAGGCGGATTGTCGCCCGGTGCCCGGATTTGTAGCGCCCCCCGGACTTGCGTGATAAGAGCCGCCACCGACGGGCGGCCCATCGATCGGGAGAGTTGAGTGGCGCATCAAGAGGAAATCGAGCTCCAGACCGCCGAGCCGCCATCGGCCGAAAACCGCAAGCAGCGGGCCGCCATGGCCGCGCTTCGGTCCGTCGAGTCCGGCATGAAGCTGGGGCTCGGCACCGGATCGACTGCCGACGCATTCGTCCGCCAGCTCGCCGAGCTGGTGAAGGACGGTCTCGACGTCGTTTGCGTGCCCACCTCGGAGCGGACGGCCGAACTCGCCGCGGGTCTCGGCATCGCCCTGACGACGCTCGATCAGGAGCCGGAACTCGACCTCACCGTCGACGGCGCCGACGAGCTCGACGACCAGCTTCGTCTCATCAAGGGCGGTGGCGGCGCGCTCCTTCGTGAGAAGATCGTTGCGAATGCCTCCGGGAAGATGATCGTCATCGCCGACGACACCAAGCTCGTCGATGTCCTCGGAGCGTTTCCGCTGCCGATCGAGGTGGCGCCGTTCGGCCTTCAGGCGACGCGGAATGCCATCGAAGCGCTGGCGAGCGAACTCAAGCTCGTTGGTGAAATCGCTCTTCGCACGCGCGACGATGGCGAGCAATATGTGACCGATGGCGGCCACTTCATTCTCGACGGCGCCTTCGGCACGATCCCGAACCCGGAAGCGCTCGCCCGGGGACTTGAGGAGATCCCGGGTGTTATGGGTCATGGCATCTTTCTCGGCCTCGCCAGCGAGGCGATGGTGGCCGGGCCGGAGAAGGTTCTCCGGCTTCGCGCAAGCTAAGTCGATCAGGAGACGGAATGATGGCTCGTTTGGCCAAGCTGTTCGGGGCGGCCCTGGTGGCGCTGACCCTCGTCTATCAGGGTCACGCGACGGCGCAGGCGCCGTCCGAATCGCATATGCGCGCCGCCTGGGCGGCAATTCGCGCCGTCGGCGCAGACTCAGGCTTCGACGAGGCGCTGCCGGACATCGCCAACCGCATCACCGTGGCGCTCCGTGACCAGCGCCCCGATGTTGGCGACCAGATCGAAACCGTCGTCTACGACGTTACCTTCGAACTCATCCCGCGCCGTCTCGACCTCAACAACGAGATCTCGCTCCTATGGGCGAACGCCTTCACCGAGGAAGAGCTCAACCAGATTACCGAGTTCTACAACAGCGACGTCGGCCAGAAGCTGAACCAGCTGTTCAACGACATCCAGGTCGACACCTTGCAGCTGCTTGACGACTGGTACGTCCGGACGCTGGAGGAAGTGCGCGAGCGCGTGTTCCTGCGGCTCGAACAGCAGGGCATCACGTTCTGAGCGGCCGATCGCGGAAGCCAAGCTTCGGCTCGGCTCGATGACGTCCTACGATCTGTTCGTGATCGGCGGCGGCTCCGGCGGCGTCCGCGCCGCCCGTATCGCCGCCCGCCATGGCGCTCGTGTTGCCCTCGCCGAGCACGATCGAATCGGCGGCACCTGCGTCATCCGAGGCTGCGTGCCGAAGAAGCTGATGGTCCTGGCGGCGCGTTTCGGCGATGCCTTTGCCGACAGTGCCGCCTTCGGCTGGACGCATGGCGAGGCGAAGTTCGACTGGACGGCCTTCCGCCGGAACATGCATCGCGAGATCGATCGCCTCAACGCGGCTTATATCAAGAACCTCGATGCGGCCGGCGTGACGATCATTCACGACCACGCCACGGTCGAGGGGCCCGGCCGGGTCCGGCTGCGCGACGCGGGCGAAAACGTTGAGGCGCGCAACATCCTCATCGCCACGGGCGGTCACGCCAACCGCCTCCCAGACATCCGCGGAAGCGAACTGGCAATCGTGTCCGACGCGATGTTCGAGCTCGAGCGGCTGCCGGCCAGCATTCTCATCGTCGGCGCCGGATATGTGGCCATCGAGTTCGCCAGTGTCATGGCGGGCCTCGGCGTCAAGACGACCCTCTTGCAGCGTGGCTCGGCGATCCTCACCGACTTCGATCAGGATGTCCGGCGCGAGATGCAGGCGGCGATGGAGAGGCGCGGCGTCGAGATCGTGCTCCGCGATGAGCTGGCTGGCATCGACCGGCGTGATGCGGGCCTGCTCGCACGGACCCGCGAGGGTCGGGATTTCCCTGCCGAGACGGTCCTCCTCGCGATCGGTCGCACGCCGAACACCACCGGCATCGGGCTGGAGGAGGCCGGTGTCGCTCTCGACGGCGAGGGTTCGGTCATTGTCGATGAGCACTCCCAATCGACTGCGCCCGGCATCTTTGCCATCGGCGACGTCACCAACAAACTCGCGCTGACGCCGGTGGCGATCCGCGAGGGCCACACGCTCGCTGATCGCCTGTTCGGCGGCGGCACGGCGGTCGTCGACCATCGCAACGTTCCGCACGCCGTCTTCGGAACGCCCGAGATCGGCTGCGTCGGCCTCGGCGAGGAAGAGGCGCGCGCCGAACATCCGGAGCTCGACATCTACCAGACATCGTTCCGGCCGATGGGCGCCCAGCTCGCCGGGAGCGACGAGAAAATGATGATGAAGCTCGTCGTCGACGCGACAACCGATCGGGTCCTCGGCTGCCACATCATCGGTCCGGACGGGGCCGAAATGGTTCAGATGGTCGCGATCGCGGTGAAGATGGGGGCGGCCAAGGCGGATTTCGACGCCACGATGGCGCTCCACCCGACGGCCGCTGAGGAACTGGTAACGATGCGCGAGCCAACGCGGCGTCACCGCCGCGAGGCAAAGGAATAGGCTTGCGCGGCGATAGCATGCCGCGCGACAAGCGAACTCAGGGAAAACGAAAACAGGGAGAAAATCTGTGGCTGACAAGCAGCGATTCAGGGTCGTCGAAATCCCCGGCGTGCCGGAACAATATGCCAATCAGTTTGTCTCGGGAGGCTTCGACGGCAGCTCGGTCGCAATCACGCTCGGTACGGCCCGGATGGTGCCGGAGCGCATGGGCGATATGCCCAAGGACGGCGCGATCCCGCAGGTCTACGTCACGACTCGCCTGATGCTTTCGGTGCCGGCGGCGCTGGAGATGTTGAAGCAGGTCAAGCAGATGCTGGATCAGATCGGGCTGAAGATGCCGGAGGGGCAGGACCCGCCGGCGCAGCAAGGCACGGTGAAGACCGGCAGTTCCTGGGTCGACGGCTGAGGCCATCGGCGGTCGGCCGCTCGCGGCGGCCGACCGGCCGACTAGCCGCGCACCACTGGGGTCGGCCAGCCGGTGAGGATGTATTTCTCGTGGTTCTGCGAAATCTGCCCACGGTGCGGATAGCAGAAATTGGCGGGAAACATCAGCACTTTGCCTTTCCTGGCCTCGCAGATGTAGTCCGTACCCATGAACTCAGTGCCGCCATCGGGAACGTCGTTGAGATAGAGCAGGAAGACGAGGTGGCGGTTGACCGTGTTGCCGGTCGCATCGCAATGCCAGGCTTTGAAGCCGGCGCCGGGTCGATAGTACTGGAAGTGCGGTAGGTACTTGAACTCGATCTCCTGCCACCACGACGCATCGACGTCCTTGTAGTAGCGCGGGATCATCTCGACGAACTGCTCCATCACCTCGGTGAAACCGGACTCCTTTGGGGAGGGCAGCTCGGGGTGACCTTTGGGCAACGACTCGACGGCAAGATCTTCGCTGTCCTTGATCTCCTTCTTGACCTCGAAATTGCCGGTGCGCCCGGGGCCGCTGAAGCCTAGTCGTTTGGCGGTATTGAATAAATCGATCAGCCGGTCGCACACGGATACGTCGCGCAAGTAATACTCGCGCACGAAGTTCATGTGCATGTCCTTTACGGGGTTTTCGCCAGCCTGCGTTTCTGCGGTCATTGTTGACATTGTTTCCTCCCTGACCTTGAGGAGGACGATACGCCATGGATCGGTCGCCGCTCAAGCAGGGTCCCATTGGCGCTGTCATGCGACGATCGGAGCCTTTCGCTGCCACTCCCGCAGCTCCATATGACCTTGAGCGGGTCCTCGCGGCGCGATCCCGCCGGCGGTAGCCTGTTAACGGCCGTCGGTATATATCCCCCTCCCGAAGTCGCCGCGAAACGGCCCGAAGCGACCTGAGACTGAAGACATGGCAAAGGCCTGGAACCCTGATAGCTGGCGGTCACGACCGATCGAGCAGGCGCCGGAATATCCTGATCCGGCCGAACTCAAGGCGGTCGAGACCAACCTCCAGAGCTACCCGCCGCTGGTGTTTGCCGGCGAGGCGCGGCGCCTGAAGCGCGCGCTGGCCGACGTCGCGGCCGGTAGGGGCTTTGTCCTGCAGGGTGGCGACTGCGCCGAGAGCTTCGCCGAGCATGGCGCCGATTCCATTCGCGATCTCTTCCGCCTGTTCCTGCAGATGTCGGTTGTCCTGACCTTCGCCGGCTCGATGCCGGTGGTGAAGATCGGCCGCATCGCCGGCCAGTTCGCCAAGCCGCGCAGTCAGCCGATGGAGGTCAATGGCGGCACGGAATTGCCGGCCTATCGCGGCGATATCGTCAACGGCATCGAGTTCACCGACGCCGCGCGGCAGCCGGACCCGAAGCGGCTCGAAATGGCGTACCGCCAGTCGGCGGCGACGCTGAACCTCCTGCGCGCCTTCGCGCAGGGCGGCTACGCCAATCTCGAGCACGTGCATGAGTGGATGCTGGGCTTCGTCCAGGGAAGCCCACAGGGCCATCGCTATCAGGAGGTCGCCGACCGGATCTCGGAGGCGATCGCCTTCATGCGCGCCTGCGGCGTCAGCGCCGAGAACACGGTGAACCTGCAGACCACCGACTTCTACACCAGCCACGAGGCGCTTCTCCTCGGCTACGAGGAAGCGCTGACCCGGGTCGATTCCACGACCGGCGGCTGGTACGCGACCTCCGGCCATATGCTCTGGATCGGCGATCGCACGCGTCAGTCCGATCACGCGCACATCGAATTCTGCCGCGGCATCGAGAACCCGATCGGTTTGAAGTGCGGCCCGTCGATGACGCCGGACGAGCTCATCAGGCTGGTCGACATTCTCAACCCGGGGAACGAGCCCGGCCGGCTGACGCTGATCTGCCGGTTCGGTGCCGATCGCGTCGAGGCGCATCTGCCTCAGCTGATCCGCGCCATCGAGCGGGAAGGGCGGACTGTCGTGTGGTCGTCGGACCCCATGCACGGCAACACCGTGAAGACGATGGGGGGCTACAAGACCCGTCCGTTCGAGACGATCCTTCGCGAAGTCGAGCAGTCCTTTGCCGTCCACCGCGCGGAGGGCACGCATCCCGGGGGCATCCATATCGAGATGACCGGCAGCAACGTCACCGAATGCATCGGCGGTGCACGGGCGATCTCGGAGGCCGACCTGTCGAGCCGCTACCACACGCACTGCGATCCGCGGCTCAATGCCGACCAGGCACTCGAGCTCGCCTTCCTTGTCTCCGAGCTTCTGCGCCGTGGCCGCCAGTCGACCAGCAGCGGCGTGGCGCTTGGCGCCTGAGGGCGCAACAGCTGTGACGATCCCTGCGCTTTTTGTCTCGCACGGCTCGCCGATGCTGGCGATCACGCCGTCGAAGGCGAACGCATTCCTTCGCGGGCTTGCCGCTACGCTTCCGCGACCGGACGCCGTCATTGTCGCCTCGCCGCATTTTCCAGCGCTGATCCCGATAGTCGTGGCGGACCCGAACCCGGAGACGATCTACGACTTCAGGGGGTTCCCGCCGGAGCTATCCCGGATCACATATCCGGCGCCCGGCGATCCCGCCCTCGCGGCGGACGTCGTCGGCCTTATCGGCGAGGCGGGCTTCGATGTCCGCACGCTCGAGCGGCGCGGCTTCGATCACGGCACCTGGGTGCCATTCTCCCTGATCTGGCCGGAGGCGGACATCCCGATCGTGCAGCTGTCCATCCAGCCTCGTCAGGATGCCGCCTATCACACCCGGCTCGGCACTGCGCTGCGCCCGCTTCGCGACCGCAACATCCTGGTCGTCGGTACCGGCGCGATTACCCACAATCTCGGCGAGCTGATGCGGAACGGGCTAGCCGACCTCGATGCCGAACCGGAGTCTTGGGCCGCCGGTTTCGCCGACTGGATCGCGGAGCGCGCCGAGAGGGGCGACCGGGAAGCCCTCACCGACTACCGCGCGAATGCGCCGTCGGCGGTCAGGGCACATCCGGAAGACGATCACTTCCTGCCGTTCTTCGTCGCCCTCGGGGCGGCCGGCGAGGGCGCGCCGTCGCAGCGGATCCACCGCTCCATCGAATACGGCGCTCTGACGATGGATGCCTACCTCTTCGGCGCTGCGGCCTAGGGCCCGCGGCTGAGGCCCTTCGCGTCGAGCTCGGCGAGGTAACTCGTCCACAGCGCCTCGCCATTCTCGCCGAGCGAGCGGAGATAACGCCACGAATAGATGCCGGTGTTGTGGCCATCATCGAAGGTGAGGCGCACCGCATAGTTGCCGACCGGCTCGACCGTCATGATCTCGACGTCCTGTTTGCCGGGCACGGTTTGGCGCTGTTCCGGGCTGTGCCCCTGCACCTCGGCGGAGGGGCTCAAGACGCGAAGCAACTCGGCCTCCAGCGGGAAGGAGCGACCGTCGTCGAAGCTGACGGTCAGCCGTCGCTTGTCGGCGCTGAGGCGGATTTCGGTTGGCCACGGTTCGGCGTCGGTCATGCGCTTCGTCTCGCAGTCCGCAAGCCCAACGTCAAAGGCTTCGGTTGACGACCCGCCGTCGTCCGCCTAGCGGTCAGGCCCGAAACACTCCTTTTCGCTCGAAGCATGCCGACCCGCAGCAACGTTCTCGGCATTGCCGCGATGGTCGCGGCCATGCTCGGCTTCGTATCGAACGATGCGCTCGTGAAGCTCGCATCGGAATCGATGCCGCTCGGCGAGACCCTCTTCATCCGCGGCTTCTCGTCGACGGCCATCGTCGTCGCGCTGTGGATCGCGCTCCGCCCGCGCCCGAAGCCGGCGGATTTCAAGAACCGCGCGCTGCTCTTGAGAACCTTCGGCGACGTCGCGGCGACGTTCGTCTATTTGACGGCGCTCACCCAGCTACCGATCGCCAACGCAACGATCGTGCTGCAGGTCGTCCCGCTGGTGGTGACGCTGGCGGGCGCGCTCCTTTTTCGCGAGCACGTCGGCTGGCGCCGGTGGACCGCGATCTTCGTCGGACTGGCAGGCGTGATCATCGTCATCCGTCCGGGTCTTTCCGGCTTCAACGCCTACTCGCTCCTGGCGCTGGCCGCGGTGTTTCTGGTGGCGCTTCGCGACGTCGCCACCCGAGGTGTGCCGGCCACGATCCCATCCGTCGCCATCGTCGCGGCGGCGGTGGTTGCGAACTTCGCCGCGGCAGGGGTTCTCGGTCTCACCGAGGATTGGGTCTGGCCGCATGGCGACGCCATCTGGCTGGCGCTC
>Ga0180431_10007951_pt1 | contig 12237 bp, 11 predicted proteins | sample SS_ome_11_FD_132459 | JGI IMG/M metagenome (GOLD analysis project Ga0180431, IMG submission 132459) | Hypersaline lake sediment archaeal communities from the Salton Sea, California, USA - SS_1_MS_1 metaG | ecosystem: Environmental > Aquatic > Non-marine Saline and Alkaline > Hypersaline >... | reverse complement strand
ATGCACCACCGCATGGGCGCCGAAATCGTGTCGCAGCCAGAAGTAGGTCCCGAGGTAGTGGTGGCTGGGTGGCAGGTCGGGATCGTGATAAATGGCAATCGGGTTCTCGCCGAACCCGCGCGGCGGCTGGACCAGGATCGCGGTGTTGCCGGATTGGATCGCGGCGATCACGATCTCGCCCTCTGCGTCGCGACTTCGGTCGACGAACAAGTTCCCCGGCGGTTCGCCCCAATGCCGAACCATGGCCGCCTGCAATTCATCGGGCAGAGTCGCGAACCACTCCCGATAGCGTTCCGCCGTAACCCGGATCGCTCGGTCTGCCAGCTGGCCTTCGCTGAGCCAGTCCGGATCGAGCCCACCCCGCTCCACCAGCGCATGCATCAACGCGTCGCCGTCGCCGCTGGCCATGCCGGGCACCTCACCGACCTGATAGCCGCTGTCCCGCAACGCATTGAGCAGTGCGATGGTGCTGGACGGCGTGTCCAGCCCGACCGCGTTTCCGATGCGGGAGTACTTCGTCGGATAGGCCGAGAACATCAACGCGAGGCGCTTGTCCGAGGCGCTGACCCGGCGCAGCGCGGCATGGTTGACCGCCAGGCCCGCGACTCGGTCGCACCGTTCCGGATCGGGAACGTAGGAGATCAGCCCCTCGTCATCGATCTCCTTGAACGAGAAGGGAACCGTGATGATGCGGCCGTCGAACTCAGGTACGGCGACCTGGGTGGCCACGTCCCGGGGACTGAGACCGTTGTCGTTGACCACCCATTGGGACCGAGGACTCGTCAAGCACAGCCCCTGAAGGATCGGGATATCAAGGGCGGCAAGGTGTTTGACGTTCCAGCTGTCGTCATCGCCGCCTGCTGTCGCCGCAGCAGGCTGCGCGCCTCCGGCGGCGAGCACGGTTACCACCATGGCATCGGCGCCGCCGAGGAGTTCCAGCAGCTCCGGTTCCGGGGTGCGCAGCGAGGTGCAGTACACCGGCACCGGACGCCCGCCGGCACGCTCTATCGCGCAGCACAGAGCTTCGACGTACGCGGTGTTACCGGCCAACTGCTGGGCGCGGTAGAACAGCACAGCGACGATGGGGGCGGTGGCGGGCACCGCCGCCCGGGCGGCGGCCATCCCGGTGAAGCAGGCAGTGCCGCCGGGACATCCCGGACAGCCCGTCGTCGTGGTGCAGACCCGTTCGAGCACACCCCAGGACGGTGTTGGCGACGGTGGGCTGAATCCAAATCCGGTCATCAACACCGTGTCGCACAGGAAACTATGAAGCTGAACGAGGTTGGCTACCCCGCCCTCGGCGAGGTAGGTGTGTGCCTGAACGGCGATTCCGGCCGGCACCGTGGATCGTTCCATCAGCTCCGCGTCGGGCGCCTGCTCCCCACTGACCACAACAGCCGGAAGTCCGCTCGCGAGGGCGGTGTCGATGGTGTTCTGCAATGCCCGGTAGCCGCCGAGGACCCGGACGACCACCACGTCGGCCCCCTCGAGCAAGTCGCTGAGCTGGCCGGCGGATAAACGTGTCGGGTTGGCCCACCGGTAGCCGGCTGCGCTGGCACGCGCGGTGATCAGGTCGGTATCCGAGGTCGACAGCAGGAGCACAGTGGGAGCAGGCACCCACCATTCGTACCCTAGGCGGACTGGTCGGGGTCGGCCGCGGGTGGCCGAACCCGGCGGGGTGTCGAATCGGATCGCACCTGACTCAACAAAGGGGCGCCGACCAGGACCAGGATCGCGACGACAACAGCGGGCGCCAGCAGCGGTGCCCAGGTCATCCGCAGCGGAATGGTCGTCGCGATCAGTCCCGTCACCGTGAATCCGACCAGGGCCGTCGCCGCCGGGACGGTGATCGCCACTCCGCCCCGATCTGCCGCATGCCGGGTCACCAGGTAGGCCGCCGCCCCGAGACCGGACGCGGCGGCGAATAACGGCGGCGTGTCGACGAAGGCCACCGCTGCCACGGTCAGCAACACCGCCGCCGCCGCCGCCGGTCGTGAGAACACCGCCACCAGTACGGCCAGGGTGGCCGGTGCCACCGCGGCGAATCCGGCCTGGCCGGCCGGCCAGGCGGCGGCGACAACCATCAGAGCTGCGAAGACCGCTGAGAAGAGCTGGGCGCCGTACCTCATCGCCGGCGCCGCCCACCGCGGCGGCCGCGATCGGGAAGTGAACGCATCGCGTGATCCAACGGGATATCGGCCGGCCAGGCGATGACTTCAACGCCCATCACCCGCATGTCCCGGCGCATCGCCGAGCGCTCCAGAGCCCACATCCGCTGCAGGAGGGGGTCGGCGTCGGCGCCGAGCGGATAGCCCCCGAGGACATCGACGGCGACCACGACGTGGCCACGTCGGCGCAGGTCGATCAACGCCAACCCGAAAGCGGTGCTCAACAGCGTCGAAAAGGCCACCACGACGGCCCCTGGCGGCACGGCCGCCCGCGGGGCGAGTGTCCCCGTCGTTTCCCGTCCGCTGACGCCCAGGACCGCGTCGAGTACCCGGTAGAACTGCCGCTGACCGATGTCGGCGCCCAGCCACCGCGGAGACGGGCCGCCCAATCCCACCATTCCGGCGCGGTCTCCGCTGCGCAGGGCCGACTGCACCACCTGAACCGCACCTTCCACCGCCCGCGCGGTTTCGGCAGTCGCCGGGCCGGCAGGCTGGGCGCTGGCGTCGACCAGCACCACCACATCGAGAGCGCGGTCGGTGAGCCGCTCGGTCACATGCAGGCTGCCGCGTCGGGCGCTGACCGCCCAGTTGACCGTCCTGAGCTGGTCGCCGGGGACATAACCCCGGATGTCGGCGTATTCCACCCCGGGGCCGGTGAGACGACTCAGGTGGGTGCCGAGGCGTCCCGGCAGTTCGGCCCTCGGGGTCGCGGTGGACGGCGGCGCTGCCACCGGGAAGACATAGATTTCGGCGATTGCGATGCTGGCCTTTGCGGTGCGCAACCCGCCCGCCGCGACCACCTCGAGATGGGCCTGCAGCGGGTAGCGGCCCCATCTCGACGCGCAGACTGCTACTGAACGACGGGTCCCGGGCGTCACCTCGGCAACCTCGATCTGCATGTCGGATAGCGCGCGGACGGTCAGGTTGACGGCGGCGCCGCCGGGGTCCGAGGTGACGGCGACCACGGTGCGGGCCCACTCCCCCTCGAAGCAGCGTTGCGCGGCGGGGCTGGCCTGCACCTCCAGTGTCGCCGGCACCCGTTGCCATCCGAGCGACGACAACACGCCCAGCATCGGAGCGGCGAAGGCGATCAGAGACCACCGCCCGGGCAACATCGCCGCGGCCAGGGCTGCGGCCGCGCAGATGAACAGCGCCTGGGCCAGAGATGATGTGCGCCAAATCAATCGGGCGTCTACCTTGCCATCCGATCTGCCATCCGCAACCATCGGCTACGCCTTTTCCGGTGCACGCGGCACTGGTACCCGGCGGAGCAGTTGTTCCACCACGTCGGTGCCGTGCAGGCTGCGTACCCACATTTCCGGCCGCAGGGTGATCCGGTGGCCCAGTGCGGAGACCGCGAGGCCCTTGACGTCCTCGGGCAGGACGAAGTCCCGACCGTTGAGCAGAGCGCGGGCGCGGGCGAGTTGGACCAGGTCGAGTTCGGCGCGCGGGCTGGCGCCCACCACCAGTTGTGGATGGTTGCGGGTGGCCGCGGCCAGCGAGACCACGTACCGCAGGACGTCCTCATGCACCGAAACGCCCTCGACCGACTCCCGCATCGCCACCAGTTGATCGGCGTCCACCACCTCGTTGATCTCTACTTGCGCTGACCCGCGCTGCAACCGGCGGCGTAGCATGGCGGCCTCGTCGTTCTCCGGGAGATAATTCAGCGTCACCTTTACCGCAAACCGATCGAGTTGTGCTTCCGGCAGTGGGTAGGTGCCCTCGAACTCGATCGGGTTGTCGGTGGCGATGACGACGAACGGCGATGGCAGCCTGTGGGTTTCGCCATCGATACTGACTTGGTGTTCGGCCATCGCCTCCAGGAGCGCCGCCTGCGTTTTGGGCGGGGTCCGGTTGATTTCGTCGGCCATCAGCAGGTTGGTGAAGATCGGGCCTCGACGGAACTCGAAGTGACCCGAACGCATGTCGTAGATGGTGGAGCCCAACAGATCCGCGGGCAGCAGGTCGGGAGTGAACTGGACGCGGGTGAACCGGAGCCCCAGGGCCGCCGACATCGACCTGGCGATCAGGGTCTTACCCGTACCGGGAAGATCTTCGATCAGTACGTGACCGCCGGCCAGCACCGCGGTAAGGATCAACATCAGGGCGTCACGTTTGCCCACCACGGCCCGCTCGACCTCATCGAGGACGGCCTCGCACAGCGCAGTGGTGGGGCCGGCCCCTGAACCCGTGCCGGAACCCGCCTGAGCGCTCATAGATCCTCCATTCGTCGCAGGATTTCATCGAGCGCCGCTCGGCCCGGGCCGGGTTCGACACCCCCGCCCCGTGCGGGATTGTTGGGATCGACCCACGGCCAGAGTTCGTCTCCGAAGACCATCCGGCCGGTGGTGGCCAACAGTGCGGGGTCCTTGATGCGGGTGGCCACCATGAACTCCCGGGCGAGTCGGGGGCGCAGATACCGGTCCCAACTGGCGCGGCTGGCATCGGCCCAGCCGATCATGGCCTCGGTCCTGGATTGCCACCCCAGCAGGGACTCCAGGGCGTCGTCGGTCGCCGGTTCGGCAGGGGTTTGCCGCCCGACCCCGACGAAACTGTCGCGCAGCACGATCGCGAACACGGCGACCGCCGCCGCCGATACCGGCAGGGCCCAGCGCCGGTCGATGAGGAAGACCGTCGCCTCGATCAGGATGACCAGAAAAAGACCGCCGACCACCACAACCCGGGTCATCGTGGTCGTCATAAGACCGGCCGCCCCAACTCGTCAAGAACCGCCCGCAGTGCCCGTTCGGCAACCTCACGGTGGTCTTCGGTCATCACGTGCCCGCTGAACCGGGCTTCGGCGAACACCCGAACCAGGGTGGTCGCGTCGCCCGCGCGCACCGTGTGGTTCCGCACTGCTCGCTCCAGCACCTCCGACGGAGTATCGGACTCCCGCGGGGCCGATCCGGGGGACATGGCCAGGGCCGCTTCCATGGCCGCGTAGCAGGCGATGATGGCCGCCCGCGGACCTCGGCTGAGATCGCCGACCTCCGCCAGCCCACGTTCCGCCGCGAGGGCGAGAGGTTCTGGTCCGGGTAGCGGCGGGGATGGGCCGGCGGCAGACCCGGCAGCGCCTGTTTTCCCACTCAGCGTTTTGCCGGTGATGCGCCACCGCCGGACAGCGGCGGCGACCGTTCCGACGAGCGTCATCACCACCAAGGCCACGGTTGTCACCTCGAGATAGCGCAGCACCCGGCCGTCGGGTTCCCGCTGCGACGACGTGGGCGCGGCGCCCCGCGGCCCGGTATCACCGGCAGTGGGTGTCGGCACCGACCGTGCTTCCTGTCGCAGTTCGGTCGGTTCGATACTCAGCACGCTCACCACCATCAGCGTGAAAAGCCACGCAATGGCCAGGGCCGCCGCCATGAACAACAGTCTCCGCCCGAGCCGGGCCCGCGGGCCGGAGACGGTGCGGGGCAGTTCCGGCCCGCTGGCCGGGGTGTCGGGGATCGGTTTGCGAAACGACGACATCAGTGCGACCGCCATAATGAGCAATGACGCCGCCAGCAGCGTGACGACACCGGCGATGGAGGCGGGACTGTCCTGAGCCTGATCAGGCGGACCGGTCCGGGTTCCGGGTATCCGCCCGCCGAGCACCACCGACGCGACGACGAGCAGCCCGAGCAGAACTGCCACCCGTCCTGCCGGCCTGGTTCGACCGGAACTACGTGCCGTCGTGGCGCCACCCCCTCGTCATGGTGCCGATTTGCCCGTACCCCATCGTGGCATGGCGCGGCCCGTACCGTGGAAGCGTGACCAGGACCCGCCAGGACGATGCCTGCCCGGGCGCCCTGCAGATGCACCGGGCCGCCGATGGTCTGTTGGCCCGGGTGCGCCTGCCCGGCGGGATGATCGCCGCCGAGCAGTTGGCGGCCCTCGCCGATACTGCCACCCGGTTCGCGGCAGGGACGCTGGAACTGACCGCTCGGGGCAACCTGCAGTTGCGGGGTATCACCGACGACCCCGGGGTTGCCGAGGACGTTGCTCAGGCCGTTGCCGCGGCCGGTTTGCTGCCGTCGGCGACCCATGAGCGGGTCCGCAATATCGTCGCCTCCCCGCTGTCCGGACGAGTCGGTGGACTCACCGATATCCGAGGCTGGGTGGCCGCGCTCGACAGCGCCGTTCAGGACGATCCAGCGCTGGCCGAGTTGCCGGGCCGCTTCCTGTTCGGAATCGACGACGGCTCCGCGGACACCTCCGGGTTGGCCGCCGACGCCGGTGTGCACGTTCTCGCCGGTGGTGTCGCATTGCTTCTGGCCGGCCGCGACAGCGGGGTTCGGTTGCGCGCCGACGAGGCGGTTCCGAGTCTGCTGGAGGTCGCCCGTCGGTTCGTGCGGTTACGCGGGACGGCGTGGCGGGTGGCCGAACTGGATGATCCGGGGATCCTGCTGACCGGGTACACGCCGTCGGTACCGGCAGGCCGCGGATTCGAACCGGCAAGGCCCCCGATCGGCTGGATCGACCAGACGGACGGGGCGGTGACGATCGGCGCGCTGGTGCCGCTGGGTGTGCTCACAGCGCGGCAGGCGCAGTTCGTGGCGGCCATCGGGTCACCGGTGGTCGTCACTCCCCGGCGCTCGCTGCTGGTGTGCGATCTGACGGAGGATGTCGCCGACACCGCGGTGCGGGTGCTGGCGCCGATGGGGCTGGTGTTCGATGCGACGTCCCGGTGGCTCGATGTCACCGCGTGTGTGGGCAGTCCCGGCTGCGAGCGGTCGCGGGCCGATGTCCGGGCCGACGCGCGGGCTGCTACGAGGGCTGATACGAGGGCTGATACGAGGGCTGATACGAGGGCTGATACGGGGGCTCTGACCACCCAGGCGGTAGGCGGCGGAGCGGTGGCCGGAACCGTGCACTACGTCGGCTGCGAGCGAGCCTGTGGCAGACCGGCCTTCGGGACGGTGCTGGTCGCGACCGGCCAGGGCGGAGGACGCTACGTCCCGCTTCCGCCGCAGGCCCGCTGAATTCCGCTGAAGCCCCGCTGAAGCCCCGTTGACATCCCGTTGAAGTCCTACTGAACTGCCCGACCGTAGGGTGAGACCGTGCTCGACTACACCCGCGATGCCGCTGAGATCTACCGGCAGTCCTTCGCGACGATCCGGGCCGAGGCGAACCTGAGCCCGTTCCCCGAGGACGTCGCCCGGGTGGTAGTTCGGCTCATCCACACCTGCGGGCAGGTAGACCTGACCGAACACATCGCGTTCACCTCCGCCGTGGTGGCTGTCACCCACGACGCCCTGGTCAGCGGGGCCCCGATCCTGTGCGATTCCTCGATGGTCGCCGCGGGAATCACGGCGGCTCGACTGCCCGCTGGAAACGAGGTGGTGTCCCTGGTCGCCGACTCGCGAGCGGCCGATCTCGCGAAGTGTCGGGCCACCACCCGGTCGGCTGCCGGGGTGGAACTGTGGGCCGACCGGTTGGCCGGCTCGGTCCTGGCCATTGGCAATGCCCCGACCGCACTGTTCCGGCTGATGGAACTGATCGACGAGGGCGCGCCCGCCCCCGTTGCGGTCCTGGGCGGCCCGGTCGGCTTTGTCGGATCGGCGCAATCCAAAACTGCTCTGATCGAGCACCCACGCGGCATGGAGTACCTGGTGGTGCGCGGCCGGCGCGGCGGCAGCGCGATGGCGGCCGCTGCCGTCAACGCTATCGCGAGTGAACGCGAATGAGGCTCGCCGAATGAGCCTGAGGAACCGAATGAGGCTTGCCGAATGAGCCTGAGGAACCGAATGAGGCTTGCCGAATGAGCCTGAGGAACCGAATGAGGCTTGCCGAATGAGCCTGAGGAACCGAATGAGGCTTGCCGAATGAGCGCAGGCACGCTCTTCGGTGTCGGTCTGGGCCCGGGTGATCCGGAATTGGTGACCGTCAAGGCCGCCCGGGTGATCGGTCAAGCCGACGTAGTGGCTTATCACAGCGCCCGTCACGGCCGTAGCATCGCGCGCGCGATCGCCGAACCGTACCTGCGTCCGGGCCAGATTGAAGAGCATCTTGTCTACCCCGTGACGACCGAGACCACCGACCACCCTGAGGGGTACGCCGGCGCGATACAGGATTTCTATGCGGCGGCTGCCGAACGGATCGCCGGACATCTGGCAGCCGGCCGCGATGTCGCTCTGCTGGCCGAGGGCGACCCACTGTTTTACAGCTCCTATATGCATATGCACACCAGGCTCACCTGCCGGTTCAACGCGGTGATCGTGCCAGGCGTGACGTCGGTCAGCGCGGCCGCGGCGGCGACCGGCACGCCGTTGGTAACCGGGGAACAGGTGCTGTCCATCCTGCCCGGCACTCTTCCGGTTGCCGAATTATCCCGCCGGTTGCACGATGCCGACGCCGCGGTGATCATGAAACTCGGTCGCACTTATTCCCAAGTGCGCGAGGCGCTTTCGCGGGCGGGTCGGCTCGACGAAGCACTTTATGTGGAGCGGGCCAGCACTGCCGGCCAACGAGTGCTGCCCGCCTCGGCGGTCGACGGGGCCGACGTCCCGTACTTCTCGCTGGCAATTCTCCCCGGTGCCGGACGGGAAGTTCGTCGGCCCGGACGGACCGGAGCTGTCACGGTGGTCGGCCTGGGGCCCGGCGATGCGGAGTGGATGACGCCGCAGAGCCGCCGGGAGTTGACCGCCGCCACTGATTTGATCGGATACGGACCGTACCTGGACCGGGTTCCGCCCGGCACCGGGCAGTGCCGCCACCCAAGCGACAACACCGACGAGCCGGCGCGGGCCCGACTGGCCTGCGAACTGGCCGAACAGGGCCGCGCGGTGGCGGTCGTGTCCTCCGGGGACCCGGGTGTCTTCGCGATGGCGACCGCGGTCCTCGAGGAGGCCAAGAAGTGGCCCGGGGTTGCGGTGCGGGTTATTCCGGCGATGACCGCAGCCCAGGCGGTGGCCAGCCGGGTGGGCGCGCCGCTGGGGCACGACTACGCGGTGCTCTCGCTGTCCGACCGGCTCAAGCCCTGGGATGTCATTGCGGGCCGGTTGGCGGCGGCGGCCGCCGCCGACCTGGTTCTGGCAATCTACAACCCGGCGTCCACCACCCGCACCTGGCAGGTCGCCGCCATGCGCGACCTGCTGTTGCAACAGCGCGATGCTGACACGCCGGTAGTGATCGGGCGTGATGTATCCGGGCCGCACGAGTCGGTCAAGGTGGTGCGGTTGGCCGATCTCGATCCGGCCGAGGTGGACATGCGCTGCCTGCTCATCATCGGGTCATCCCAGACCCAGTGGTACTCATCGGGGGGCGTCGAGACGGTGTTCACACCCCGTCGCTATCCGGGCTGACCCAGCACCCATTCGGCGGCCCCCGACACCGACTGCACCACCGTCACACCGGCTGGCAACGCCGGCCGCTGGATCATCACAACGTCGATACCGAGACTCCGGGCCGCGTCGAGCTTGGCGCGGGTCATCGCTCCCCCACTGTTCTTCGTGACCAGAACCTCGATGCGATGCTCGATGAGCAGGGCGCGTTCACCTTCGTACCGGTAAGGACCGCGGGATAGCAGCAGTCGATGTTCGGTTGGCAATGTCGACGAGTCGGGCGGTGTGACCACCCGGATCAGGAAGCAGGCGCCGGAGCCGGCGAACGGCGCTACTCCGGAACGCCCAGTGGTCAAGAAAACTCGTGAATACCCCCTGGCGGCAATCGTTTCGGCGGCCGCGGCATCGGATCGAACTTCCAGAGCGCCGTCGGCATCCCACGGCGGTCGGTGCAGGACCAAATGCGGTATCCCGAGTTCGCGGCACGCGCGGGCACAGTTACCGGTGATCGTGCTGGCGAACGGGTGAGTCGCGTCGACGACGGCGGTGATGTCATTGTGGTTCAGCCAGTTTCGCAGTCCCGGCATCCCCCCGAATCCGCCGATGCTAACCGGACCGACCGGCAGAGCCGGATCCGGCACCCGGCCGGCCAGCGAGCTGACGATATCGACACCGGGGTGCAGCCGGGCGGCCAGCTCGCGGGCCTCGCCGGTACCGCCCAGCAGCAGCACCCGCATCAGTGCCGTGTTCCGCGGGTGCGTCCGGATGAGTACAGGTAGCTGTCAGCAAACCCCTCGGCGGCAAGCACATCCCCGACGACGATCACCGCCGTGCGGGTGACCGAGGCTTGATGCATCTGTTCTGCAATGTCGGCCAGGGTGCCGCGCAACACAATCTGCTGAGGCCAGGAGGCGAATGCCACCACCGCGACCGGACTGTCGAGCTGATACCCGCCGGCCAGCAATTCCGGGACGATCGATGCGATGCGATGAGCGGCGAGGTGGATCACCAGGGTGCCCCCCCGGGTGGCAAGTGCGGTGAGGTTCTCACCGGGGGGCATGGCACTGGACAATGTCGAGACCCGGGTCAGGGTGATCGTCTGGGATACGCCGGGAACGGTGAGCTCCCGCCCCAGGACTGCGGCGGCAGCAGCGAAGGCGGGCACGCCCGGCACGATCTCCCAGCCGATGCCCAGCCCGTCGAGTCGGCGGCGCTGTTCGGCGACCGCGCTGTAGAGCGACGGATCCCCGGAGTGCAGCCGGGCGACATCCTGGTTGTCGGCATCCGCCCGCGCGCATTCAGCGATGATCTCGTCCAGTGTCAATGGGCCGGTGTCGACGATACGGGCGTCCGGCGGGCAAAACTCGAGTAGATCTGTCGACATGATCGAACCGGCGTAGAGGCACACCCGGCAGAGCTGCAGCAGCCGTTGACCGCGGACGGTGATCAAATCGGCCGCCCCCGGCCCGGCCCCGATGAAATAGACCGTCATGGCAACCTCGTCACGTCTGCACGGTCCACTGGGTGATCGGCATGAGCGGGCGCCAGCCGGTGAAACCGCCCAGGGGCTCGCCCCGATAGTGCTGAAACCGGCGAAGTTCGCCGCCGAGGCGCGTATGCCAGGTAATCAGCAGTGCTTCGGATTCCGCGGTCACCGCGTTAGCCACCAGGCGGCCGCCGGGCGACAATCGTTCGATACAGGCGTGCACCAGCCCGGTGCCGGTCAAACCGCCACCGATGAAAACGGCGTCCGGCTGACCGGCGCCCTCGAGTTCCTGTGGTGCCGCACCGCGGACCTCGACGTCGACACCGAAGGCGCGTACGTTTGCGGCGATCCGCTCACGGCGTAGCGCGTTGCTCTCGAAACCCACTGCGCGACAACCGGGAGCGCCTCGGCACCATTCGACGGCGATGCTGCCCGAACCGGAGCCGATATCCCAGAGCAGCTCGCCGGGGCGGGGTGACAACGCAGCGAGTGTCACCGCACGGATGGTCTGTTTGGTGATCTGGCCATCATGGCTGAAAGCGTTGTCGGGGACTGTGCGGCCCTCGTTTTCGTCGGGCAGGTAGCGAACGGCGACAACGTTCAGGTCGTCGATATCGGCGGGCGGCGCAGCCGACCATCCGGCGGCGGTGCCGGATCGGATTCGTTCGTCATTGCCGCCCAGTCGTTCGAGAACGGTGAACTCCGAAGCGCCGCGACCGGTCTCGGTGAGGACCGCGGCCAGCACGTGGGGGGTGTTCGCGTCGCGGCAAAGTACGACCGCCCGGCCACCTCGGCGCACCGCGGTATGTGCGGGGGCGGTGACGAGGCTGATGATCTCGGTCGCGTTCGCAGCCCAGCCTATCCGCGCGCAGGCCAGGCTGACCGATGACACGTGCGGAAGCACCCGAACCCGCTGGGCGCCATACAGCCGGATCAGGGTGGCCCCGATCCCGTGCAGCAGAGGGTCGCCGCTGGCGACCACATGGATGTCGCAGGCGGGCCCGTCCGCGAATAGATTTTCCAGAGCGGGCAGCATCGGGTTGGGCCAGCTCCGCCGGGATGCCGTGACCGTGTCGTCGAGGAGGTCAAGTTGACGTCGGGAGCCGTAAACGACGGTGGCCCGGAGCAATTCACGCCGCGAACTCTCCGACAGCCCCGCCATGCCGTCGGCGCCGATACCGACCACGACGAGATGGTTCACCGGGTCCCTCTGCGGTTCTTCACTTCGTTCATCACCGGGTCCCTCTGCGGTTCTTCACTTCGTTCATCACCGGGTCCCTCTGCGGTTCTTCACTTCGTTCATCACCGGGTCCCT
>Ga0180431_10007949_pt1 | contig 12238 bp, 15 predicted proteins | sample SS_ome_11_FD_132459 | JGI IMG/M metagenome (GOLD analysis project Ga0180431, IMG submission 132459) | Hypersaline lake sediment archaeal communities from the Salton Sea, California, USA - SS_1_MS_1 metaG | ecosystem: Environmental > Aquatic > Non-marine Saline and Alkaline > Hypersaline >... | reverse complement strand
GCTCGGCGTATCATCGAGATGTTCCCGGAAGCGCGCGTCCGGATCGTGGAGCGACAACGCCCGGTCGCCATACCCGGACTTTCTCGGGACCGTGCCGTGGTGGCGGGAAAGAGGGTGTTGATGATCGGCGAGACGGCCTCTTTCGTAAGGCAATTCGACGGGTGTCTCGGAGCGGGGGTCGTCTGCAGCCCCTATGCGAAGCTTGTCCCCATCTCGAATGGCTGCCCGTACTATTGCACCTACTGCTATCTCGCGCAGGTCTATCGGGATTATCTGCCTGCGATCAAGATGAACGTGAACCACGACCGGATGTTTCGAGAGATACGAAGGACGATAGCCAAAGCCGACGGCACGGTCGCTTTCAACATGGGCGAGATGCTCGACAGTCTTGCCCTGGACCACGTCAGTCTTCTGACGCAGCGCTTGGTGTCGTTCTTTGCCGGCCTTTCGCCCGGGTACCTGATGCTGTTGACCAAGAGCGCGAATGTTGAAGGTCTCTTGGACGTTGAACCGCATCGCGGAGTCGTCGTGTCGTGGAGTCTGAACAGCGAGCGAATGATCGAAGCCTACGAGGTGGGCACTCCCAGTCTCGATGAACGTATCGAGGCCGCCCGCCGCGGTCAGAGCCATGGGTATCGTATCCGTCTGCGTATCGACCCCGGCATCCTCTCCGGCGCTTGGCGGCGTGACTATGCGGAGTTGATTTGCAAGTCGCTGGCCGTTCTCAAGCCGGAGAATATCACCCTGGGCATGTTGCGTCTGCTGCCGGGACACTTCCGTCTCGCCGCGCGGGCGTACGGTCGTCGCGGAGCCGGGCTGCGAAACCAGGGACTGGCCTGTAGAGCGTCGGACGGCAAACTGCGCTATTGGTCCGAGCAGCGCGTCGAGTTCTACCGGTTCGTGATTGATGCAATTCGCAGTTTCAACAAGCATGTTTCCATCAGTCTCTGTCGCGAGACGCCCGACGTATGGAAACGTCTGGCGACCCAATGCGAACGCGGCAAATGCAACTGTCTTATCTGGTGACGTCGTCCGCGTTTCTTCCTAAGACTCCGTGTTTGTCCGCTGAGGGCATTTGTGTTTCTGTGTCTCTTCCTCGATTCGTTGGAGACGGTACTCGTGTGAGATGCTTCTTTCGGTTAGCAGCTTGAGTTCCTGGCGGAAGCCTTTCTGCGTCTCCAGCAGCATGGTGACGTCGCGTTGGAGCAGGGCCAGGCGGCTTTGGAGATTGACCCAGGTCCCGACGATCAGCGAGGCCAGAACCATCAGTTGCAGGACGACCGAGAGATTGACGCGGCGACCCAGCCGCCAGGTGGTTTGGTTGATTCGTGTCATTGGTGGTCTCCCAGGATGATATTGGAGATTGGGGATTGCGGATTTGCAGCGGATCCGGTAGGCTTGCAGACATGGAGCTTGACGAGTTTAGAGACAGGACCAAAGCATTCGCGTTGCGGGTCGTCCGACTCGTGCGCGCACTGCCAAAGGAGCGGACGGCCGATGTCATCGCTCGACAGTTGCTGCGGTGTGGCACTTCGGTCGGACCAACTATCGCGCCGCCTGTCGGTCGCGGTCGCGCGCGGACTTCATCGCCAAGATGCGCATCGTCGAAGAAGAGTGCGACGAGTCCGTGTACTGGATGGAGCTGCTTAGCGATGCCGGCATCATACAAGAAATGCGGCTGCGTGACCGGATGGTGGAGGCTAACGAAATCCTTGCGATGACTGTAACCTCCATCAAGACCGCACGCGCCCATCAGTAATCTCCAATCCCTAATTGACTCACGGTTTGGCGTAGAAGACGTTCTTATCGCCGACGCGGCACATGACGGCGTAGTTTCCGGCCGGGAGGCTGCCCTGACCCAGGAACGATTCGGCCAGGTTCGTCGCCTCCATCTGCTCGCCCATCTCCGGCGGGATCGCACCGGCGTCGCCCACGACCACGGCGCGGACCTTGTAGACGTTGTAGGCGACGTGGCTCTTGACCTTCACCGCCCAGGCCGTGACGCCGGCGCCGGGCGAAACCACCACGGAAGCTTCGCGGCGGTCCTGCGAGCCTTCCCGCGCCAAATCGGCCAATAGTTGCGTTTGATCGGTAACGTGTCTCTCGTTCATGACGGTCAGCTTTCCTTTCCTGCGTCAGGTCCGCTGACGCACAACGACCAGATTCGTACACTGATGCTGGAAGTCCAGGTGCACTCGTTCGATCCAGGCGACGCTGCGGTTGTCACGTCTGCAGCCAAGCAGGTCGCGACTCTCAGGACAGGCCGTCACTTTGTCGCCGGGCTGAAAATGGAGACTCAGGGCGCACGTGCGGACGTCGACCCGTTCCACGGTCGCAGGCGAGGCGGCGGCGCGATGACGAACGAACTCGTGCAGCGCGGCGGAATCATCGGCTTCGTCCGGCGTGCCGGCTCCGGCGCCGTCGGGCTGTGCCAGGACACTCTGGGGCGAAACCTTGCGATACTTGAACCGGCGCGGCAGAGTTACCAGATGATCGACCACCGGGGTTGTGGCGCCCACCGGACCGTCCGCGACCACGCAGGTAAGCCTCTCATCGCTTACGACCGAAGCGGTGATGCGAAACCGCAGCATCCCCTTCAACGCCGCCACCCACGTATCTACGTCAAGCTGATCGCTGCTCAGCCAGATTCCACACTCGTCCAGCAGGTTATTGAAGGCATGGAGATAGCGCCACCAGTGCGCTCCGTCGTCGAAGGAGACTTCGAGGAAGTAACCCAGCGACCGGTCCTGGGCGTCGGTGCTCAGCGCAGACCAGAAGCGCCGGCGTCGGCGCAGGTAATGGGCGCCCTCGAAAAGTGTAGAGAAGTCGTGGGCCGGCCCCTGGTTGAACGGCGCGCCGGTGTAATCGCCCGCTTCGTTGAGACACCACTTGCGATACACATCTTTGATCTGATGGAATTGCGCATTGGTAGAGGCGGAGAACGTACTGTAGTCGGTGCTCTCCAACGCCGGGTCCCAGGCTTGCACGAGTTCGAACGTTGCCTCGTACACCTTGAAATCTCCCTGGCCGAGGTATCTGTGAGTGACGGGGAAACTTCGCCTGCCGTGCAGGGCCGCGACGTGTGTCCGCGCCGGTGCCAGCGCGTCTCCTTTGCGTTGGCAATTCAACTCGACGCAGCGGCCCCGACCGTTTCGGTAGAACACGATCGCCTGGGTCGGCCCCGTCTCGGCCAGCCGGGGCACAAAGCGAAACTTCAGGCCTGCTTCCCCGCAACACCGATGCAAAGCGTCCAGGAGGTTCGTGCCGGTGACGTCGAGGTCGCGTGCGCAGCGGTTCTGCGTCAACCCGTGCAGTTGTTGAAGGTCCGGCCAATGGACCTGCCCGTCGGGAATGTGCCGACTCAGGAGATAGTCGATGATCTCGGCATAGCTCCACAGGCGCGCGTCCGCCGCAGCGGTGCTGAACAAGGTGCGCAGCTTGCCTTCGATCATGATCGGTGCGGCGGTGGCGTTGCCCCGGCCGCCCGGATTGAACACCGTCGCCAACCCGGCCAGGAAGACCGGCGCGGCGTCAGCGCACGTACTGTGCTGTCCGTACACGGTGACGCGCTGGAGAACGGCGCTGAAGTCTCTGGCCACGATCTCGACCGTCTCCGTCTCGGGGCCGATACGGGTTTCGATGCCCTCGATGTGACCGACAAAGACCGGCAGAGAGGCGACCGCCGTATCAGGCGGGATTGCATTGTAGACCTGACGCAGGCTGATCGCGCGGCCCGGGCCGAACCGGTCCTCGACTTGTTCCGGGTCCAACAGCTCGGGCGTCAGAGCAGCGGCGGGATTGTAGGCCAGTCGCGCCTGGCCAAATTCCGGCCAGCCGCTCCGCACGATCTCCACCGGCTCCAGCTCCTCACACAAGACGCCGTCAACGAAGACCATCGTGGTCGCGACCGGCAGGGCCAAACGCATGTGCTCCGGTAAAAAGAAATCGACTGTGTTGCTCATGACATCCTCGAGAATAGGCCGCTCTGCGCGGCCTGCGCAGGTGGTCAAACCAGTTCTGTCGTCAGAACGGTGGGCGCCGCGGGCGGCTCACCAACGGCCTCAATGCCGACCGCGGGGACAGAGGCGCTTTCAACGTTGTCGCTACTGACGGCCGTGACGACAAATACGTATCGACCGGCAGCCAGGCCGTCGCTGTAATAGCGGTAGAACCGACGTCCCTGGTACGGCACGACGCCCACCGGTTCCTCCATGTCGATCTGGCCGGCATTGTCGCTGCGATAAATGTTGAACTTCGCGGGTGCTATATTCTGAGCGAGAGGACAATAGGACCACGAGAGACAGACCCGATGATCAGCGGCGCGTCGGCCGTTGAGACCGAAGATGCCGTTCGGTCCGACTTCGATGAGTTGTCCGTCCGGTCCGACTCGAACCACAACGGCGGCCGCGCGCGTCTGCTCGGGATAGCCGCATCCGTTGAACTTCCGCACGACGTAGTAGTGACGCGACATGGGGTCGTGCGATAGATAGGCGGGCAAAGGAATCTGTTTGCGGTCCGGTTCTGCCACGCACAGCACGTTGTCGAAGTCGACGTCAGCGATGGTTGTGCCTCGATAGACGGCCGAGCATCCGGCCCGACGGACCCAGAACCAGCCTTGGGTGAGCACCGTCCCGAGCCTGGCGCCGGTGGCCGTCGCTCCCTGGAAGAGGGCCTCGCGCAACCAGGACGGCTTGCCCGTAGGCCCGCTGGTATAGATCGGCCGCGAGAACGGGACGCGCAGAAAAGCAGTCCGCCCCGAGACAGCTTGTGTGGTTCCCGACAGAGAGACAATCTTCTTCGTGGTCAGCGCGCCGGCCGGACTTGCTTTCGCGGTGCAGCCTCCCCGAAAGGCTCGCGCGCCTCGCACCAGCGCCGAAAAAGAAGCCGTCGCTCCAGTCGAGCCGCTCATACGCCTGACGACGCGCAACGTCCCCGAGGCGGCCGACTGTACGGCCGTTGAACCGGCGAGTTCTATGACCTGTCCCGCCGGTGCGCCCAAAAGGACGGAGCTTCGCCTCCGCGAAACGAAGACAAACGGATCATACTGCAGCAGGCGAATCTCGGCGTCGCATAAGACGCGCTTCCAGACGTAAACGCAGGCTACCGAGCCCTGGAGATCCCAGTACCAGGCGCCGTTGCTCTCCGCCTGGCGCGACCCTATGCCAAAGGCTCTCAGTCCTGTCAGGTCGTGTCCATCGATGGGAGTCGGATCGGCGGTGCCGGCTTGCCGGACGCCGTCGATGTAGAGTCTCAGACCGGTTGTGCTGTCGCGGTCACATACCGCCACGACCGTATGATATCGTCCGTCATTCAGCGCCTCATCCGACGCGACTGCGTAACTGCTACCCTGGTCACGAACCTCCCAGGAGATTCCATGTTCGGTGTTGACACACAGTCCGTAGCCTTTGCCGTTGCTATCGAAAGCCCCCTTACCGACGATGGCCCCCTGGCAGGTGCCAAACCAATTGTCCGGTTGATGGTCGGCGCTGTGCTTGACGATGGCACAGACGGTGATATCATCCGTCCCCTGGTTGAGCCGATTTCCCATGTCCAGCCAGTCATCATCTCCGTCGAACTCAATGGCATCGCCGAACTCGCTGGGAGCCCAGGCCGGCGCGCCGGAAAAGCTGCCATGACAGCCCCGGCCGCTGGTATCGCGCACCGTTCTGCCTGCGCCTTCGTTGAAAAGCCAACAGCCGACAAGAGCGCGTGCCAGGGGATGAGCCAGGTCACACCTGACCGCCAGGGGAGGTCCTGCGTTGAAGGTTGTGCGTAGCATAGGTCAACTCGCCTGCGTATAGATGCCCTGGTAAACGGCAGAGCAATCACCGCTTTTCAATGTTTGTCCCGTTTTGTTATGGACGATGATCCCCCAGCGTTGTGGCAGGAGCCCGCCAAAGGCGGCGGCAACGCTCATGGTATCCGATTCGTAGATTTTGTTCTCGGACGGTGCATAGATCACTCCGATCAGCCTGCAGTTGTCGAGCTGCTGTGGATCGGTGCCGAAAGCGCCGTCGCTGCCCGATGCGTTTCCGGAATAGCTCGTTCCGCCATCGGTGGTGCCGTACGCATACACGTACACGCATTTGTCGCCTGTCGAAGCTGCTGTTGTGTTCGTCGCGATGTTGACCTGCACCAGAGCGTCGAGAAAGCCGTTGGTTCCGTTGTCTACGGCCGTCGATTCGCGTTTGGCGTCGCTGGCCAGCGCGTTGATGGTGATGGAGATGCTCTGGCCGCTGCTGCCGTACTTCGTTTTTGTGTCCGCCATGGGGTTGCCTCCGTTAGTCCAGATTTACCGTGAGATCGCCGGCGCTGAAGCGGGCCGTGTCGCCGTTGCCGATCGTCTTGGCCTGCGTCAGTGATCCGTGAGCGAGCATGTTCCCGCTGGAGGCCGCATCGAACAGGGCGAAATGCGTCAGCGTGCCCCACGCGTCCGTCGCTTCGTTGAATTCAATCAGGCTGGCGTTATCGAGCGAGCCGCCCGAGGCCGAATTCCAATCCGCCGGCGCTGTCTGCACGCGAGCGTACCCGTTGCCGGCCGGCTCGCTCAGGCCCGCGCCGTCGTCGCCTGGGTCGGCTGTCGAAAGCCCCACGTAGATCGTCGGCGACGCGTAGCTGCCTTTGCCGAAGAGGTGGTCCAGGATTTCATTCTCCCAGTGATCTGCAAAGCTGCCCATCGGTTATACTCCTATCCGGGTTCAAGATTGCGGTGGTTACGCCGGCGTCCGTGTGGTCGTCGAGGCGCCGTGGTCCCACGAATGCGTCATCAGGACGGTCTGTTTGTCGTCGTCGTAATAGGCAACCGCGTTGGTGCCCGTGTCCTGCACGGCTTTGTTGCCCAGGATTTTGAGCGACGTCAGTTCGCCGGCGCCCGTCCAGACGATATCCCGGCTACTGACGAGCGTATCGGTGTCAGCAGGACCGGCGCCGGCCTGCAGGAACACCTGAAGGCAATAGGATCCCGCCGGCACGTCCGCGTCAAAGTCGCCCACGTACCGACGACCATTCTTATCCGCCAGGGGGATGTCGTAGTCGTCGGCCGCGTGCCCATTGGCGCCCCAACTCTCAAAGGCCTGTTGGGCCGCGCACCAGACTTGCCCGGCGCGATCTCGAATGACCGCGTACAGGGTGCTGCTGGGGGCGTAATCCGCTTGAATCTCATTGGCCATGGCGTTTACCTTTCTCTGCTGGAGTGACTATGCCTGTTCGGTCCAGGTCCCGTTCTTCGCAGTCGTGATCCAGTCGCCGTTGGCATCGGCCACGAGGGTGAGGCTGGCGCCGATCGCACTGGCGGATTTATACTTGTCTGCCGTTTGGCCGCTGTCGTCTCGAATCGCCGCGCTTCCCGGGTCCACCCGGAGTTCGCAGGCGGCCTGCACAGCGAAAACAAACTCGCTTCCTTCCGCTGCGGCGGCGGGCAGCGTAAGTGTCACCGTCCCGGTTGCGCCCAGGTTCGTGTGCACGCTGCCCGACTCGGCGACGGTGAGCGTATCGTCAGCGGCGTGAGCTTCGATAGACCTGCGGCTGCCGCCGGCGGCGGGCGGGACAACGAAACTGTGCGCCCCCCGACAGTCGGTAAGTGAGGTAATGTCACCACCCGAGGTGCTCACAATAGCCAGCCGGACATGCGGCGTAGCGGCCATGTCGGGAAAGCCGCTATACTCATTCGTGACGAGGTTGCCCTGGCCGTCGAGATAGACGTAGATACCGGTCTTGTCGTCGGCCAGCGACTGCCCCGAGCAACCCTCGCAGGTGACCAGATCCGTGCCCAGCCAGAACGTGCCGGCCTTGACGCCGATATCCAGGGCGCCTTCGTCGTACACCCTGAGGTCGTTCGCGCGACGCGTCGCCAGCAGCAGACGATACAGCAGCTTGCGGAAGTGCACGTAGTAGGGTGCCGTCCCGGTCGGGATGTACTCGACTCCGGTCTCGCTGTCCGACTGCAGATTCAACAACTCATTGTCTGAAGGGTAAACCTCACCCATCGTTTTTCTCCTTACGTTAGCTGTTTGTCTGATATGCCGAGCGTGAGCTGGTTGGCGTACGCATCGAATTCGAGAATGCCCAGGTAAGATGCGGGTTGGGCCGCCGGCACCACAGCAATCGGATCGGTCTCGGCGGGCGAGCCTTCGAGGCCGGATGCATCGACGATCCTGACCGCGAATCGGTATCTTCCGGGCGGTAAGACCGGACTGATCCATTCAACCACGTCTGCATCCTGGCCGAAGAGGCCGTTGCCAAAGCAACCGTTGCCAAATCCCGCAGCCGCGGCGGACTCGTAGCCAAAGTCGCCCGATCCAAACCGCGACATCCCGAAGCCGGCCTTGTCCTGCCGACGGGCCCAAACCCGCATCGGTGATTTGTTCAAGGGCTCCGCGTAGTCGATTGTGCCGCTGCCGCCGTCACAGTAAACATTCATGGCTGCTTCAGCGGAGAGACTTTGACTTCGCAGCAGTTTCAGCTTGACCCTGCCGCCGGCCGGCCTGGCAGCCAGTTCACCGCCAAAATCGCGGTTTGCATCCCGGGGCGATACCGCTACGACTTCGATACGCACGGCCGACTCGAAGGAGGCCGGCGTCGGCACGACCAATTGTCTCTCTTCGCAATCAGCCGTGCGACCGGCGAACGTCCCGTTGACGTACACCTGGTGCAGCATCGCTTTGAGGCAGCTCCGCCAGGTTACCAGGGCCGCTTGCGAAACAGCGACGCCCCGGCCGTCGGCCGCGATGCCGTCGGGCAGCGCCAGGGCCCGCACGTCCTCAATGCCTTCGCGTAGAACTGACATCGCGGTCATGCCTCCAGTTGCGTGTAGACAATTTCGTACTCGACTACGAGGCCCGGACCGCCCGAGCTCTTGCCGAGTTCCTTGAAGCTGTCCATGCGAAGGTTGGCGTGCCGCTGGCCGTCCGAGGTGACCAATGTGTGCGTGTCGCCGTCGATGAAGCCAGCGATCGTATCGATACGCAAGCGTAACGCCCCCGCGCTCGGTGCCCGCAGGGTGCCGGTCTGCCGGACCTTGCGGGCCTTGCGACCGAGATCGATGCTCAACATCCCGTTCAATCCGCACACCCTGCGCTCAAGCGAGCAACGAGTGCGACTGCCCACCTCGATCTGCAGATTCTGTTCGTCAAACAAGACTTGTCCGTCCAAGGTGACGCTCACGCCAGTACCCTTTCATCTGTCAATCGCGCAGCAATCTGATTGCGCCACCCACGGAGGTGACGTCAGCTATGCCATCGGCGCCCAAATCGATACCCAGCCGGCAGCGCTGTCTGGCCTTCTCGAAGAGCAGCTTGTAGTGCAGGCTTTTCGTCCAGAAGTCTTCGCCCTCCCTGCGACTTGCCCACATCGCGTATGCGCCGGCGATCACGGAAAGGACCGAGGCTCTCCGCAGACCTTCGGTATCCAGAATATCCTCGGCCGCGATTGTACTCGTCGGGCAACCGGGCTGAATGCCGAAGTATTCCGTAAGTTGGAAACCCGCTTCGCCGGCTTGCGGAGCGAATGTGCTGATGCGGTAAGAAACATCTTCCGCTGCTGGAGGCGCGATCGCAGCATCGGACATGTTCGACCTGACGACCGAAACGGTTAGCTGCGTGGCCGAATCCGCCGACACGATTTCATAAGCTCCATCCAGGGAACCGTCCGCCGATGTCAAGTAGACCACGCCACCGGCAAGAACTCCCGCGGCCTTGAAATCGGCGTCGTCCGCCGTCAGGGTTGTGCCGCTGAGCACCGCGCCTGTTCCACCGGCCAGTACCTGCCAGGGCAGGTGCAGCTCGCCGAACAAGGCAGGCTCATATTTCAGGATGTCGACGTCATTCGAAAAAGGTACCATGTCATTCGGTCTCCGTCTTGCGGCTGGCAGATTCGGGATTGCGGGTCTTTTGCAGGGACAGGCCTCTCCAGGCCACGAACCCCGATCCGCAATCCCGAATCCACAATCCGGGTTAGCTGGTGCTCAAGTCACGAATGACCCCGTGTGCCGCTTCGTTCTTGAGTTCGAGCGTGTACTCGCCGATCAACTGGCCGCACTCGTAGTCGCCGGTGCTGGCCAGAGGCTTGAAGTGAAAGTTTCTGCCGGCCAGCGGCAGGACGCCGATCCGCGATGCATCCAGGAACAGCGCCGTGTCCTGAGGCAACCAGCGCGTCGTCACGATGCGACAGACGCCGAAGTCGCTCTCGTAGAGGCTCACCATGTCGGTGAAGGTGGTGTCGCCGGCCCCGTACGTGCGGCTTTCGGAACAGAAGGCGTTGATCTTGCGCTTCTGGAAGCCGCCGACAACGATGAGGTTCACGTTGCCGCTGCTGTTCTCCCAGATGTTGCGCAGGACGTAGTTGACCTTGGCCTCATCCAGGTCGTTGCCGGTGGGGAACCCGCTGTCGCCGGCATGGAACACGTTTGTCGAGAGATGCTGGACAATCCCCTTCATGGTGCGGCGAACCGTGCCGCTGCCTTGTGGGTCGCTGCCGGGCTTGCCTCCGTTGATGATCGTGTTCTCCAGGTTGCGAATCAGCTCGCGCAGGCGTTCCTGCTTCTGGTAGTCCAGTTCGTCGGCGAGGCCCACCTGGCGCGCGGCCATGTCGGAGCCACTGACTTCTACTGCCTCCGTGAAGATCTGGGTGTAGTTGCCGTAGCGTACACGATTCGTGAAGCGGACGTTCGGTCTCTCGGCACCTTCCAGCGCAGCGTTGCCCAGAATGTTGATGACCTGGTCGTCCGCCAGGTTCTCCGCCGTCGTGCCGGCATAGCCCCGGACCACTGTCAGCGTGTTGTCGCTGAGGGCGGTGACGAACATCAGCTCCTCGCTGCCCTCGATCTGAATCTGGTCGCCCACGCGAAAACGACTGCCGTGCTCGACGTCGAACTGGGTGTCAGAACTCGGGTCGCTCCACGTGGCATCGTTGATCGCGTCTTTGTTGGGCAGCAACTCGTCTTCGAGCCACTCGTGATGCGTGCTGGTCGCCTCGCGCAGAGGGTCGCCCAGCGCATCGAGCAAGGGGGTCTCATAGGGCGAGACAATGCCGACCAGATCAGACACGTCCTCTACCAGTTCCGGCAGCGTCGTTCCCGCCGAATATGTCGCTTTTCCCGTAAATCCCATCTTAGTTTCTCCTCATGAATAATCGAGTCAATTCCCGCTGGTGCGGATGGCGGATTCGCGCGGACACATCCATCTGCGATCTGACACCCGCAATCACGTCAGTCTCCGGCGCAGCTTCAGATATTCCTGCAGATCTACCCGGTTACCCGTTCGGGCCGCCTTTGTCGCAGCTCGCTCCAGCACCGTCTGGCTATGCGTCGTGCGGTCCTTGACACCCGCCGTCTTGCGCAGGACGGCTGTTTCCGTCGACCCGCTGAACAGGTAGCTCTTTTCCTTCTTCAGTTGCTCCAGACAGGCATCCACATCTCCCTCGGCCGCGTCGCTCAGTCTTGCTTTCGCGATGAGCACGGCCGCTTCCAGGTCGGTGACGCCGGCTGCCACGAGTCTGTGCGTCAGCTTTCGTTCGACCTGTAGGTGGTCCATATCCTGCGACATCTGCGCGAGCCTCTCGTTTGTCTGGACCAACTGCTCCGCCAGATCCTCGGCTTTCTTCTCGGCGCTCTGCGCGCGTTTGCGGTACCGGATGGATTCCACCATCGGAACCATCTTTGTGACGTCGTTGTTGCTCTCGGATTCCCGATCCTCATTCCTGTTCGACACGTTCTCTTCCATCTGGCTGATGCTCATAGTGCCTCCAGCTTCCTGCCGGCCGCGCCTGCGACCTGTCGTTTCGTGTGACTATTCCTGTTCTCCGGTTTCGTAGCCCAGCTCCCTGAGCACCTGCTCGGCGGGAACGCCCAGCGCTTGCTTGATCTGCGCTTCCTCGAGCTTCTCCTTCATGTTCTCCGGCAGCGGACTGGGAAAGACCACGTCCACGTCCCGCTCGCTCTCCTGCGTCGGGAAGACACCGGCGGTATCCAAAATGCTCAGCACCATCCGGCAAATCTGCTTGATTCCCTCGCTGTAGGTGAACTGCTTACGCTCGTTCTTGCTGAGCATGCCCATGAAGGTCAGGCGCAGGGCGACGGCACTGGTGAGGTTGCCAAGTCGGTTCTTGAGCACGCCGGCCACGACCGGCGTCACGCTGCTGGTCTTGTCCATCGCTTCGCGTATCTCCGCGATGTGCAGAGACTCGCTGGGGGCGGCCGCGTCGCCACCGAATTCCTCAATGGATGCTTCCGGGTTGTCCGTGC
>Ga0180431_10007948_pt1 | contig 12239 bp, 9 predicted proteins | sample SS_ome_11_FD_132459 | JGI IMG/M metagenome (GOLD analysis project Ga0180431, IMG submission 132459) | Hypersaline lake sediment archaeal communities from the Salton Sea, California, USA - SS_1_MS_1 metaG | ecosystem: Environmental > Aquatic > Non-marine Saline and Alkaline > Hypersaline >... | reverse complement strand
GCTAAAAGTATAGCGCCCTGCAATTTCCTCTTCACCGGATGGGCTGTCACCTGACTTCCGGGCAAAAGGCACCTCTTCGCCGGTTAACACATCAAGTACAGTATAGCCAGTCCGTACACCGTGCTCGCGTATCTCCGGAGAAATTACGCCGCCGACACTGAGCCCACAGCTCCGTAACCGGCTGATGTACTGCTGACACCAGGTGGTCTTGCCCGAACCCGGTTTACCGATAACAAGCATATTCATGGCGATAAAATGTAACAGTTAATATTTACTCAAAGCTTTCTGTTTTGTCAACCATCCACTCTTGACAACTAACAATTGTGGTGTATAATTCAGACAAAATCATGTGTTACTTTTCCCGGACTAAAGTCAAACCACCATTTACCATACACGACATCACCTATAGTATCACTGTAATCTGCGATATTAGATAGTCTACTATGCCAGATAGCTATCAACGAAGAGGCGTTCTCACCCTTGAAAGGAGGTGATATTCTGGCGAAGCAGTATACATGAAACTTTTCGTACAGCAATAACTATTAAAGGAAGGATTGAAGCAAGTGAAAAGGTTAGTTATCATTCCGGTACTAATAATACTTGTCAGTGCCTCGCTCCTTATCAGTTGTGCTGAACCAGCTCCAGCTCCGGCACCAAGTCCAGCTCCAAGTCCAGCTCCAAGTCCAGCCCCAACCCCAGCACCAAGTCCAGCTCCAAGTCCAGCACCAAGTCCAGCTCCAAGTCCAGCACCAAGCCCAGCACCAACACCGGCGCCAGCGGGACCAGAAGAGATTCTGATTGGTGCTGACGCCTGCTTAACCGGCATGTATGCCGGTTTCGGTGAAGGTGCCGTATTTGGGATGGAAGCTGCTGTCGAGGATATTAACAAGCAAGGTGGCATATATATAGAAGAGTATGGCCGCAAAATCCCTGTCAAACTCGTAGTTGCCGACAATGAAAGCGATCTATCCAAGGCAGGGACTCTGGCTGAAGACCTGATACTCCGCGACAAGGTAAAGTTCCTCATGACAACTGGAGCACTGGAGGTTAATTTCCCGATAGCGAGGGTAGCTGAGCGGTACAAAGTCCCATTTATGATCGGACCCGGTCCCTATGAATCCTGGCAAGCTATGCGTATGGAAGCCGATCCGCCCTGGAAATACACCTGGGGTGTCAGTTTTGCTATAGCCACTCCATCTCCAGAGGGAGATTTTCGCCATGATACACCGGGATATTCTATGTTTGATGCCTGGTTGGGTGCGCTTCAATTCTTCGGTGATGAGACCAATAAGAAGATAGCTCTCCTGGCCTCGGATGACCAGGACGGCAGAGGTTGGTATTTGGCGTTTGCACCAACGGCTGAATCAATAGGCATGGAGACTTATCATTCGGATGAACAATTTGGCCTGGTGCCTATGGATACCACGGACTTTAGCGCCCTGATAGGGAAATGGAAGGCCGACAATTGTGAGCTACTCTGGTCCAATTGTCCGGCGCCCTTTTTCGGGACATTTTGGAGACAAGCTCGCACGCTGGGCTATCAACCCAAGCAGGTTTTTGCTACCAGGGCGGGGCTTTTCTACACCGATGTAACAGCGTGGGGAGGTGACCTGCCACAGGGTATCTGCAATGAGATGTTCTGGAATCCGTCGATTGAGGGTACTCACGGTATTGGCGACACCACTGCCGTGAGCCTCCATGAAAGATGGTTTGAAGCGACAGGTCAACCAATGCACCAGATTATGGGCTGGATCTATGCTGATGCGCAAGTCCTGTTCGATGCTATTGAAAGAGCCGGCAGCCTTGACGGAGAAAAAGTTAATGCAGCTCTGGCGCAAACCGATATGATGACAATTTATCATCGTGTCGTGTTTGACAAAGATCAGTATAGCCGGATTCCGGTTACTTTTGGCCAATGGCAGAAGACGGACAAGCCCTGGGTATGGGACAACCCGATAGTCTACTCGGATCATGATTTCATGCCGACCACGGCTGAGATGATATTCCCTATCCCCTATGACTAGACCGGGAAATACCGGAAAGCGTGCTTTCCCACTGACGTCACCTCAGGTTTGACACGATAAAGTACGAAAAGACAAGCGGGGAAACCAGCCAAGTAAGATTCTCATAGGCTGGTTTCCCCGCAGTAATGCCGAATACCAGCCCTTGCCGGTCAGGTGTGGAAACAAGTTGACTAATCCATCTCGGAATGCAATAATTGAGTAAATACTAATAGCGCAGGAGGGAAAACATGGCTTATTCCGCAAATGGTGAACAAGTTTTTACCAACTGCACCGTGGGCGGGCCCGTCAATGTCTACGTTAAAGACGGAAGAATAACCCGAATGGAACCTCTGCAACTTGATGAGGACGATGCCAAATCCTGGGTAATCGAAGCACGGGGTAAGAAGTTCTCCCCCCCCAGGAAAGCACTGCTTTCCCCGTATACGTTGACCGAGAGGGCAAAAATATACTCGGCAAACCGCCTTCGTTACCCGATGAAGCGGGTAGACTTCGACCCTAAAGGCAACCGAAATCCACAGAACAGAGGCAAATCAGGATACCAGCCAATCAGCTGGAAGGAAGCCCTGGATATCCTCTGTCCGGAAATAGAGCGCATCCATGCTAAATACGGTCCGGGGGTTGTCGCCAGTACCGCATCTTCTCACCACAGCTGGGGCAATATCGGGTACCGGCACAGTACCTATTTCCGGTTCATGGGCATCCTCGGCTATACCTACTGCGACCATAACCCGGATAGCTGGGAAGGCTGGCACTGGGGGGCCATGCACACCTGGGGCTTTGCCTGGAGGCTGGGGGCTCCGGAACAATACGACCTTTTACAGGACGCCCTGAAGAACACTGAGATGATGATTTTCTGGTCGGCTGACCCTGAGTCCACCAGTGGAATTTACGCCGGGCAGGAATCAACCCCGAGGCGCTTCTGGCTGAAAGACCTGGGGGTAAAGATGGTCTTTATTGACCCCTACTATAATTTCACGGCGCCCAACTTCTGCGATAAATGGTTTGCGCCACGTCCAGGCACCGATACCGCCCTCGCTGCGGCTATCGCCTACGTCTGGATGACCGAAAACATATATGACAAAGAATATGTTGCCAAGCGAACCTACGGCTTTGAAAAATGGCGTGACTACATACTCGGCGACGACGGCAGCTTCCCCAAGACACCGGAGTGGGCGGAGAAGGAGACCGGAATACCCGCCCGGGAGATTAAAGCCCTCGCCCGGGAATGGTCGAAGAAGAAGACCATGCTGGCGGCTGGGGGTCTTGGCGGCTGGGGAGGAGCCTGCCGAAGCGCCTACGGGACCGAGTGGGCGCGGATGATGGTGCTCCTTCAGGCAATGCAGGGCCTGGGCAAACCCGGTATCAATATCTGGGCAACCACCGGCGGCGCCCCCTATAACTCCGATTTTGTCTTTCCCGGATACGCTGAAGGCGGAATATCCGGCGACCCGCTAAATTCCGCCGCGACCTATCAAATGGTAAGCCGTGGAAGCACCATGAGCCCGGTTAACTCGGCAATAAACAATCCCGGCGGACAGCACATACCGCGGATTCTGGTTCCGGAGTGTATCATGGACGCGCCCCAGGAATGGCGGGGCAAGGGATTTTGCGGTTCCTCCACCGAATTCCAGTTCAAGAAGTACAAGTACCCCGAAGACGGATTTTCCCGGGTGAAAATGTTTTGGCGGTATGGCGGTGCCTATATCGGCACCATGAACAATACCAACCGCTGGGTCAAGATGTACCAGAGCCCGAACCTGGAAATGGTGGTCAACCAGTCCATCTGGCTGGAAGGCGAAGCCCAGTTTGCTGACCTGATACTCCCTGCCTGCACCAACTTCGAAAGGTGGGACATCGGTGAGTGGTCCCATTGCTCGGGTTACATACCCCATAACTCCTACCAGACCAACCACCGCATAATCGTCTTTGAAAAGAAATGCATTGAACCACTCGGAGAATCGAAGTCAGACTACGATATATTTGCCATGATTGCCGACCGGCTCGGCTTCCACGACAAGTTCACCGAGGGAGGCATGACTGACTTAGACCGGGTCAAGAGGATGTATGAGGTAACCGACCTGTCGAAGTACATTTCCTGGGAGGATTTCGAGAAGAAAGGCTACTTCGTGGTTCCCATGCCTGACGATTATAAACCAACACCAGCGCTGAGGTGGTTTGCCGAGAACCGGCACCGGGATACACCCGATTGGGGTCCTGTTGGCGCCGCTGTGGAAGGCCTGCCCGACCGTGAAGGAAACCTGAGCACCCAGACCGGTAAAATTGAATTTGAGTCGCAGAGCCTCAAGCGCTTCGACCCTGATGACCCGGAGCGGCCGCTGGTCCCCAAGTACATACCATCGTGGGAGGGCCACCATACCACGGAGCTTCTTGAAAATTATCCGCTGCAGCTTATTTCACCGCATCCCAGGTTCAGCTTCCATACCCAGTACGATGGCAAAGAAAGCTGGATGAACGAGATACCGGAGCACCGTGTCAAGGCAAAAGACGGTCACTACTACTGGGTAATCAGGCTAAACAAAGTGGATGCTGACAAGAGAGGTATCAAGAGCAATGACATCGTCAGGGTCTTTAACGACCGGGGCGTTGTTTTATGTGCCGCCCAGGTTACCGGGCGCGTCCCGACCGGTGTGGTCCATTCTTATGAGTCCAGTGCTGAATACCAGCCCATCGGCGAGCCCGGTGAATCACCGGACAAAGGCGGCAGCATTAACCTGCTGACCAATCACCGCTTCATGTCAAAGAATGCCTGCGGCATGGCACCTAATTCATGCCTCGTGGAAATAGCCAAGGAAGGAGCTTAAACGATGACTAACTGGGGTATGATAATCGATGTATCAAAGTGCACCGGCTGCTACAACTGTTTCACCGCTTGTAAAGACGAATACTGGGATAATGATTATCCCCCCTATTCCTCAGGTCAGCCAAAGCACGGGCAATTCTGGATGAATATCGATACCAGAGAACGTGGCGCCCACCCCTTCGTAAAAGTCGCTCACATACCTCTGCCCTGCATGCACTGTGACGACGCCCCCTGCATTAAGGCAGCCAAGGATGGTGCCGTCTACAAGAGACCTGACGGCGTAGTTATCATAGACCCGAAGAAGGCGGTGGGACAAAAGCAAATAGTTGATGCCTGTCCCTATAATGTAATTTACTGGAATGAGGAAAAACAGCTTCCCCAGAAGTGTACCTTCTGTGTCCACCGGCTTGAAGCCGGAGAGGTTCCGCGCTGTGTACAGGCATGTCCCAGCGGGGCCCTGATATTCGGTGACATGGATGACCCTAAAAGTGAGATTTCCCAGGTTATGGCCTCCGGGAAGACCGAAGTCCTCAATCCGGAACTAAAGACCAAGCCAAGGGTATACTACATCGGGATACCCAGAATGTTTATCGCGGGCAGTGCCGTATTTGAAGACACAGACGAATGTGCCGAGGGAGTGACGGTCACCCTGACCGAACAGTCTTCCGGCAAATCAATGAAGACCGCTACCAACAACTATGGAGAATTTGAATTTGACGGTCTTGTGTCCGGAAAGTACGTGGTGCAACTGGGATACAACGGTTATGCGGGAAAGAAGATTGATATAGAACTGAAAACAGACAACTACCTGGGAGCAATTTCCCTGTCTCGATAACCATTACGACAGTTCTTGATACGCTATAAACATGATCTAAGCACAAAAGGAGGTATAAGAAGTGCAACGTCTCAGCAATATTAAGAGTCCCATGACGTCAGAGAGTTTGGTAGGTGCTCTGATTGCGGTGGTGGTCTTCGGTTCTATCTGGGGGCTGGTAGAAGCCACGCTGGGTGGCTTCCTGCACCTCATCCACGTACCCCCATTGTATAAAGGAGCTATTACCGGTGGCATCGGTATGGCACTCATGGCAATCTTTGTCACCACCTACAAACGGCCCACCCTTGTCTTCGCGATAGGAGTGATTGCCGCACTTTTCAAGCCATTGAGCGCTATTATATATGCCCAGCCGGTTTTCGCTCCGTTTGTGGTCAACCCGGCCACGGCAATCGTTCTCGAGGCGCTGGGGTTCTGCCTGGTAGCCAGCCTGCTGCACAAAGGCTTCGAAAGCAGCGTTAAATCACGCGTAGCCATTGGCGTCTCCGCCGGTTACCTGGGCTTTATTCTATTCGCCATTGTCGCCTCGGCACTGGGCTTTGGCAAATGGCCCATGATGGGGATTACTGATAAATTAGTTACCACACTGTCCAATGGCACAGCCCTGGCTATTGTCGGTACGTTGCTGCTGCTGCCGGGGCATCTCGCTGGCAGGCAACTGAGACCCATACTCAGTGCCATGAAACCCAGGACATTCTATGCCGGCGCTGCGGTCAGTATCGTGTTTTGCTGGGCTATCGCGTCACTTGCCTTTGCCGTCGGTTTGTAGTGAACCTGCTGGCATAAATTAAATTAACCATTGTCAGAACCAGCCAGTGCTGTCAATACACTGGCTGGTTTTAGCCATTGGGATTAAGCCAGGTTCGGCAAGTTTCCGAGGTTATGTTGGTTTCCGCAGCTATCAGGCAGTAATAAAGAGCATGAGAGTATTGGAATGGTAAACACCACCACAAAGGGACATGACGAAGTAGCCGAGGCACGCAGCCAGATATACAACCTCTTTGGTGCTCTTTATCTTGAACTGCCCGGTTTACCGCTGCTGGAAAGCGTATTTGGCGATGAGTTTGAGCGCCAGCTCTCCATGGCTGCCACCAAACTCGATTTGACCAAGATGAAGCGGGGGTTAAAGCTGGTTACCCGGTTTGTTAACGACTTTAAAGACCAGCCCAGGGATGAAGTCCTCACCCTCGTTTCCGTTGACCGGACACGGCTCCTGCGGGGAGTCAACGCACAACTCAGCCCATTACCACCCTACGAGTCAGTTTACCGGGAAGGTCGCCTCTGGGGAGAATCCACTGTAGACGTCGCTCATACTTTTCCCAAACTGGGAGCCAAACTTCCCGAGCAATGGACTGAGCCACCGGACTACATTGGTATTGAGTTTGACCTCATGCGCCTCATCTGCCAGAGCGAACATGACGCGTGGCATTCCGGCGATGCCGCCAAAGCTCTGGAATATCTGGAAGCAGGACGAGACTTCTTGAAGAAACATATCCTGCTGTGGGTCCCCGGTTTCTGCGATCAAATGTACCAGAGGGCGGAGATTACCTTTTACCAGGGAATCGCCCGGATGACCGACGGCTTCGTAAAGTATGACGGTCATCTCGTGGATGATCAGATTAACGTGGTTAGAAAGAATCTCGCCGAGCAAGCTTAGTAGGTGATATAGGTATCCGATACCGGAAGTAGTACCCCGTCAATATTAAGCGTGGTTCTTGTTCCCCCGGCGACAATGATGTGTCTCAACATGAGCCCGCCAAAGAGCCCTATCACACTCACAATTGCAGTGGGAATCAGCATTGTTACCGTTGCCGCCGCCGATAGGTAGCCAACGTACAGCTCAAATACAAAAGGCACCAGCAGTCCGGAGACCACTACCCCACCCAGAAACGCGCCGACAGGTTGCCAATGACCACCATGTTCGCCGAAAGCCGGGCTTCAGCAAGCTGATACATCCGGTACAGATAGACAACAAGTATAATTGCCTCTACTATTACTATGAAGACATCATACCGGGCGAGGCGAACCAACGCAGGTTCGACAGCGGTTCCCGCCGATAAGCCAAATATGGTGAGTATGAACGCTGTCCCCATGATACCGGTGGATATCCCCGACACCAGAAAGAGTACCGGAAGTACCGTCTGGCTCCAGAATGGAATGGGCTTGGCGGCTCCCAGGAGCAGACCGGTATAAATCATGGTGAGCACGGCAAATATGGAGCCGATAATTCCAAGAGCGAGAAACGCACCCGCATTATCAGCCAGAATGTTAAACGGCCATATCCACAATCCGATATGTATTATGTCAAGTATTAAAAATATGGTTATGATGATACTCCCCCGCGCCATCCATGATGACAGAGGCCGTAAAAACACCATAGCGAATATTTGCTTCTGACCGAGGTCCAGTACCAGCAAAAAGAGCCCGATAACCATCAGGGGCGCCGCCAGAATGATGGCTATTTTCGAGAAAAGTGCGAATTCAGAATTGACCAGTCCGAGGATAAAACCCATCAGGTATGCCCCGGCACCCATACCCGCCAGGAAAAGATAGGTAGCTACACTCCAGCCCCACACTTTCTGCTTGCGTAGAGTATCAGTCATCTCCATGTCACTTCTTTACCTCATCCTTCGGTAAGTAATACACTGATGGTTTGGTGCCAAATTCCGGGTTAAGCACAAAGCCTTCCCTTTCCCGGATAAGCCTGGATACCTCGCTATCCGGGTCATCCAGGTCGCCGAAGAAACGGGCCTCGGCCGGGCAGACCTCCACACATGCCGGCTGTAGACCCCGCTCAACTCGTGATTGGCACATATCGCATTTCTGCACCGTACCCAGTTTATGCTTCTGGTAACCTTCTTTCTCATATGGGGTCATGTGTTCCGGGTAGTAGCTACGCAGCTCATCAAAGAAGTACCGGGTGGCGTAAGGGCAAGCTATCATGCAGTACCGGCAGCCCACGCACTTATCACTATCAATAACCACAATGCCGTCCTCTCGCTTGGTGCTCGCGCCGGTAGGACACACCTTCACACATTCCGGGTCCTCACAATGCATGCAGGTTATCGGCAAAAAGTTCAGCCGGCTATCCGGATATTTCCCCGTCTCGTACTTGAGGACTCGGTTCCACATTATTCCCCGTGAGGTGGCATTTTCCGCCTTACATGCAATGGAGCAAGCATCACAGCCTATGCACCGCTTGAGGTCGATTACCAATCCGTACCTGGGCATTTGGTTCAATGCTCCTTATATTTTAGATATCTTTACCCTGGGACTGATGCAGATAGACCCGCTCACCGGGTCGATACTGGTCTCTTCATTCCCGGTAAGTAAGATGTTATAGTACGTACCCTTCCTGGCATCGGGACTCATCAGTACCGTACCGCTGCCGTAGCACGCCGGGATACCGACTACCTCCGGATGAATGAGTTCAGTTAGTTTCAGTTTGCCTCCGGTCTTGCCATGCTGCGACTCAATCCGGATTTCGTCCCCGTTCTTGAGCCCTTTCTTCCTGGCGGTCTCGGGATTTATCCATACATACAATTCATAGGGGTCCGCTTCACGCAGCTCAGCCAGCCAGGCATTCTCCTGCGTATCACCGGCACCAAAGGGCATAAAGTGAGTCTTCCAGTTGCACACCCACATATCGTACTCCGGCGGCGCTGACAGCTCCGGATTGGGTATCCAGTAAGGGATAGGCTCATAGTACCTGAAGTAGTCTTCCTGGTCTTTCCAGTTGGGAAGTTTGGCATTATACTTCTTGAGATTCTCCTTCATCCTGTCGCCAGCCGCCTTCAAAAGGTCGAAGTAAATGGGAAATCTCGTCTGGTTATCCGGCCAGTAATAATAATTGTAGCCGCGTTTGCCGGTGGCGTCATACTTGTAGATAACACCGTGTTTCAACAGGTCGTCGAAGCTGTACTCGTCACCAAAGACCTGCTTGACCCGCCGGTCTATCATCTCATCGATAGTATACTTCTTATCCAGGTCCAGCTTGTTTTTGCCCTGGAGCTGGAAGGCCACATTGATACAGTCGTTAATGCCACCGGGTCCGGTGCGAAAGCCTGCCCGGTCCGCCAGCTCCATCAAGATGTCATCCATACGTTTGGCATCAAACAGTGGCTGTACCGGGTTGCGTCCGAGAGCCATAATCAAACCACGGGCGCTATCGTCGATATTTTGATGGACAACCAGGTAGAACCTGGCATACTGCCGCTCAAGGAAGTGGTGCTCAGGTAGCACGATATCGGCCATCATGGTCGGCTCATCAAAGTTAATTGAAACGGTGACAACAAACGGGACTTTCTGGAAAGCCTTGACAAACAGCTCACGGTCGCTGGTGCTGCGGATGGAATTTGCACCGCAGACAAGCATGGTATCCAGCTCATAGTCAAGGTAATATTTCTTCGGGTCCAGCACCGACCGGACTAAAAGATAGGGGGTAGCATGGGAGTGCGGATAAAACTCGTTCATCCCTACATGGTCCGGCGGGAACTTGAAGGGGACTCCCACCGCCTCCATGATCGGCGTCACCACGCCATCTTCATTGGGCTGAAGCGTCTCGGCGCACGCCCCGGGATTCCGGTTTCCGGTTATACCGCCGGGTACCTCTACCGAGCCTACCAGCATATTGATAATCTTACCGGCAAGGTCGAAATAGGTACCGCCTTTTTGTGACATCGTGCCGCGTCCTGAACCAGCAAACTGGGCGGGACGCAATGGGAACTCAAAGCCATCTATGGTTATAGTGCTACCAATCTGGGCATGCTCTACGAATTCCTGGGTTACCTCACGGATAGTTGACGCCGGTATGGTGGTGATTTCTTCCGCCCACTCCGGCGTGTAGTCCTTCATCTGCTCTTTTATCAGCTGCAGTGCCGGTTTCACTTTAACGCCGGCTACCGTGTATTCACCATCAAGGGCATAGTCCTTGATAGAGGTATCATCAAATGTCTTGGCCTTATTGTCCACCGGGTCCCATACCAGCGGCTTCCCGGTGGCGCTATCCCTGAAGTAATAGCCGTCAGGACCAATGAGGTAGGGGCCGTTGGTGCGGTTTTTAACCGACCACTCGTCAAGCTTCTTAATTTCGTAGAAGATGACGTGTATCATGGCCAGGGCAAACGCCAACTCGGTACCCGGCCTTACCGGTATCCAGCGATATGCCTTGGACGCCTCAGGAGAAAAGCGGGGGTCAAGGGTAACCAGCTTCATACCGCGGTCGATAGCGTCCAGGAACCGCTTGGTGGCGTGCGGCGAACCGGCGTTGGGGCCCACCGTTCTGCCGGGAGCAATGAGGTATTTACAGTGTTGCAGGTCGGTAATGTATTCCGGATGCTGCCCGTGGACGAGGTTGGCTGCATAGTGAATGGCACAGAGCGGGCCGTGAGAAAAGACTTCATTCGGTGTCCCGAAGGCTCTGGAGAAGATAAGGCTGCCATGGGTGTAGTTAACACTCTTTTCCCACTCTTTACAGGTAACGAGAAAGTCCTCAGCGGCACCCCAGCCTTCCCATACCGCCAGCTTACGAGGGTCTTCCTCCCTGATTTTCTTCAGCCGCTGGCCTACCGTGTCCAGGGCTTCCTCCCAGCTAATCTCCACCCAGCCCGGGTCGACATCAGGACCCTTCTCCGGGTTGGTACGCTTCATGGGAGCTTTTACCCGATACGGATTATACAATCCCTGAACGGCAGCAACGCCCCGGATACAGAGCCTGCCCTGACTCAGCGGGCTGTCCGGATTGCCTTCGATATTGACTACCACGCCATCTTTGAGGTGGACCCTGGTGCTACAGTCAGCCTGCATGCAGCCCATGCAGTAGCTATATATCCACTCCTCTTGCGATGAATTCTTCTCGGGCATGGGAGTACCCAGTGTGACCGTGGTCTTGCGTTCGATATCAAGGGATTTACTGAGTGAGGCTAATTCCTTGGCTGCTGAGGATGTGTGCTGAATTGCTGATTCGTTGTTTTCACCCGCTTTTTTTCTCGGCATCGCTTGTTAGCTCCAGAAATCCGGTTTTCACTATATATGCTGGTTATTAATTACATCAACCAGCATCAGAGCATCACCACTCGCACTCGCATGCTTATTCGGTTCAACATCGAATTCAGCTCGCAGTGGCTGATTTTATCCAGCAACACCACTTCGCTAGTGAAAGAAGAATGAAGCTCTTCTCTTATTATTATACGTATAGAGTTACGGGAAAGTCAACGAACCAATACCAGTGCTCAGTCTTCCATTCTGTTTCCAGGTTGGTTCAGGTACGCGCTGTCTTAAAGCAATCCCCGCACCGGAACAATAGCAAGGATGAAGACTACCATGATGATTGGCCTTCATTTTTCGCTCATTAGTAAGCTGTCGTTAGCCTACTGGCGGTCTGGTGTTGGGTGGCGGGGGGTTCTTCATGCCGATGCGGAAGTACTCGCCGGTCGCCTTGCGCTTCCAGCCAACCCGCTGGTTCAACGGGTGCTCCATCCGTATCGCCCCCGGTACCGGACACGGCTCAACACAGCAACCACCAAACCAGCACTCATCAGGATAGAGCACTATAGGCGGTTTG
>Ga0180431_10007947_pt1 | contig 12239 bp, 13 predicted proteins | sample SS_ome_11_FD_132459 | JGI IMG/M metagenome (GOLD analysis project Ga0180431, IMG submission 132459) | Hypersaline lake sediment archaeal communities from the Salton Sea, California, USA - SS_1_MS_1 metaG | ecosystem: Environmental > Aquatic > Non-marine Saline and Alkaline > Hypersaline >... | reverse complement strand
CGATGTGGTCAATCTTCTATCCGTAACTTATGGCGGCCAGCCAATGACGAAGGTTGTTGACAGATTGGTTATAGAGACCAGTCATCGCACTTATGTGTGTGCTTATATTCTCGATGAAGCTGGTATTGCTGCTGCTACTGGAGACACCTTTGCAACCAATTGGTGGGATGAGATTCCTGATGAAGTCTCATGTTCCAGCGTGTTTCTCAGCAATGTCAATCAATTGAATCTTATTGGAGAGATGGATTCCAATGGTTCAAATGATAATGTGCCCACGATAATTACCGGGACTTTGACCGCCCCAAGTGGTGATATGTTTTTTGTTAGCGGTTCGTGTGGAAAAGCCGGAGAGTACACAGTTAATAACGGCTTTACTGAATGGGGAGAACATACCATGTCGAATGCTGATGGCGTAGATGGCTACAAATCAGCCACTGGCACTGATGAAGTTCCCAGTTTGACTCACGATAATGTCAATCTACAATGCATAATTGGTTTTGTGATAAATGCAAAATCTGCTCCCGTTACGTCTCCTCCGGTAGTCACAACGGGATTCGCTGATAGCATTACTCCTTATTCGGCCACTTTAAGTGGAACGCTGAATGATCTGGGTACAGCGGGCAGCGTTGATGTTTCATTTGAATATGGAATTACATCTGGTATATACCCTTATATTGTTACTGCCGGGAGCCCTATGAGCGCACCGGGAGCTTTCCATGCTGGTATTAGTGGATTGACTCCCGATACTACATATTATTTCAGGGCCAAAGCCGCTGGTGATGGTAATGGCTATGGCAATGAGCAATCCTTTGCAACACTTCCGATTCCGCAGCATACCCTCGCAACCTCAGTCGATCCGGCTGGAGTGGGAAGTGTTGTTCTAAATCCTGCCGGTGGAACCTACGATGAAAACACGATCGTAACATTGACCGCCAACCCGGCTGACGGATACGAATTCGATCATTGGAGCGGAGATCTGGCCGGAGCAGTTAATCCGGGCACTGTATTCATGAATACCGATAAGTCGGTGACGGCTCATTTCGTCGAGACCGCCCCTTCCGGCCCAGTAGCCTACTGGCCTTTCGATGAAATCAATAGCGGCATAACTCCGGACATTGCTGGTAGTCACGATGGCGTTGTTTACGAAGCTGATTTAGTCGATGGTGTTTGCGGAAGTAACTTGATTTGGGATGTAACTGAAAATCCTACTGTCGGGGAATCTTCTTATTCCGATACGACTATTTCAATTGCAGCTGAGTCGAATTATATTTACGTTGGTGGCAGACAACGCCTGGGTAGCACCTATGATACGCAGGCAAGATGGCAGAAGCGGCATAAAAGCGATGGTTCCGTGGTCTGGACGCGCACCATGGATTCTGGAAATTATGGAGACTGGATCCATGATATTGCTTTGAATCCAACAACCGGTTACGGTTATGTTGCCACCAGGTATATGCCAAACGTAATGGGTCCTTACTGGCATCTGGAGCAATTCAGCTTGAGTGATGGCTCTCAGGGCTGGACAATCACTGATAGTTCCGAGTATGGCTCAACAACAAATGCATTAGCTCTTGATTCCCAATATGTTTATGCTGCAGGTCTGTTTGATGGGCCTGACTACTACTGGAGAGTTCAAAAAAGGAGCCAAAGCGATGGCGCTCTCATCTGGGATAAAACCATAGCTCATAGCAGTTATGATGACGCGGCTTGTGATATTGCTGTTGATTCCAGCTATGCTTATGTTGTGGGTTATGATGAGACTAATGGCGATAACGATCAGCAGTGGCGGATAGAGAAGAGGGCTTTGAGTGACGGCTCTCTGGAGTGGACCAAGACCGTTAATCCCGGCAGTGGTAATGATCGTGCCCGTTCTATTGCTATTGATTCTGGCTATGCTTATATTGCAGGTTATGATAGTTCTCAAGGTGGCGATAACCTCCAGTGGCGGATAGAGAAGAGGGCTTTGAGTGACGGCTCTCTGGAGTGGACTAAGACCGTTAATCCCGGCAGTGGTAACGACGTTGCTTTTAGCATTGCTATTGATTCAGGCTATGCTTATATTGCAGGTTATGATAGTTCTCCAGGCGGAGATGATCGCCAATGGAGGATAGAGAAGAGAGCTTTAAGTGACGGCTCTCTGGAGTGGACTGAGCCAGTTAATCCCAGCAGTGGCAGTGATGGAGCCCATGATATTGTTATTGATTCAGGCTATGCTTATATCACTGGTTGGGATAATTCTCCTGGCAGTGACGATTGGCAGTGGAAGATTGAAAAAAGAGCTGCGGGCAAGGGAGGGAATGCGCTTGAGTTTGATGGCATCGATGATTACGTAGCTGTCACAGATTCTGTCTTTGTATCTACATTGAATGATTTCACAATTTCTTTCTGGTTCAAAACCGATTCGATTGCTGAAAATGGATTTGTTTATACAGAGAGTATTGAAGCAGCGGGCCCACTTTTCCTTGCTCGTGTAAATTCCAATTCCGGTGGCAAGTTTGAGGTAGGCATTCACCAGGATTCCCAAATTTGGCATTTCCTCGAAACCCCAGAACCTGTAACAGTTGGAGAATGGTATCACGTTTTGTGGACAAAGGAGTCAGGTGTTGGACAAAAATTGTATTTGAATAATGTGCTCGTCGATACCGATCCGTTTGTCGGTTTGGGTGAGCTTATGGGTTCATATGCTACAGATTCAACAATCGGGAAGACTTCTCATCTTACAACTGAACACTTCGACGGTATCCTTGACGAAGTCCGTATCTACAATAGAGCCCTTTCGGAAGCGGAAATAATTGATCTTTATAACGAATGCCTGCATGATGTAACCATCTATGTTCGTTTCCAAGATGAAGATCGGTGTGAAGAGCCGATAAGCGTAGGTTTTTATCCGCCCGACAGCCCCGATAACTGCTTGTTGAGCCCCGGATCGGCTACCTATTATTTCAATGGTGTCACAACATGCGCCACGACAACCAGCGGTACAAAAGCTGCATTACAGGTGGGACCGATCAAACCCGGCAGATATGATATCACAGTAGACAGTGCAACCTCGCTGATGAATGTAAAAAGAAACGTGCTAATTCCTTAAGTGTAATTTTGGGCCATCTGATACTGCATCGGGTGGCCCTCTTTTTACCTTTTTAAACCTTGACAACCCCAATATCTTGTGGTAGTTTTGTTGTGTGATACCATATATTGGGGTTTTTGATGAGGTGTCCCTACTGTGGTCATACTGATTTCAAGGTAGTCGATTCCCGCAGCGCTGACGAAGGCATTCGCCGTCGCCGTGAGTGTTTGCAGTGCGGGGAACGGTTCAACACCTACGAACGGGTGGATACCTCCAATATAACCATCGTAAAGAAGGACAAACGGCGCGAACCATTTGATCGGGAAAAACTCCTTCGCGGTATCCGCAAATCCTGCGAGAAACGTCCGCTTCCCACCGGCACTGTAGAAAAAATGGTGGATGAAATTGAATTCGAACTCCAGCAAATGGGCAGGAACGAGATATCCGGATCAAAAGTGGGAGAGATGGTCATGGAGCGGCTCCTGCAGTTGGATCAAATCGCCTACATTCGTTTTGCCAGCGTTTATCGCTCTTTTGCGGATATCAGCAGTTTGAAGAAAGTGGTGGACGATCTGGTTGACAAGCCGGAAAGCGGCAGCCAGTTACCCCTTCTTTCCGGTGAAGAACTTGCCGAGTAAGCGGTGGTAATTCTGGTATTTGGATTCTGAAATTTGAAATTTCCATCAGGAGGATATCATGGCCGTAAAACAGACCCGGAAGACAAATACTTCGATTGCTCAGCTGCGGAACAGAATCGCCAAGGCGGTCTTTTCTGCGGCCGAATCCAGCGGCCTTCCTGATCGGGAAGTGGCAGAACAGATGGTCGAGCAGGTAATCGGGCGGCTGGACTGGCTGGAGCCGGCATCCGGGGTATTACCCGGCTGGGAAGATATGGTGCCGATGGAGCCACGCAGAACCGGCATCTCGGAGGCGGAGATTCAGGCCAAGGTGAAGGAAGTTCTGGCTGAAGTTACCCTCGCCCCTGTCCGGGAAGCAGCAGCGGCCCAGCCAAAGCCCGGGAAGGGACACAAGGCCAAATCCGAAGCCAGGGAAATTGAGCTTTCGACCAATGCCAAAATCGTGCTGGAGCGGCGCTATCTGCGCAAAGACAAAGACGGCAATCCAGTTGAAACGCCGGGAGATCTCTTCCGACGGGTGGCGCAGTTCATCGCTTCCGCGGAGAAGATATTCGACCAGAAAGCGGATACAGAAGATATAGAAGAGGAATTCTATCAATTGATGGCCAATCTGGAATTCCTGCCCAACTCCCCCACATTGATGAACGCCGGAAGGGAACTGGGCCAGCTTTCCGCCTGTTTTGTGCTGCCTGTGGAAGATTCCATGGAATCCATCTTCGATGCGGTCAAGCACACGGCCATGATCCACAAGAGCGGTGGCGGTACCGGCTTTTCCTTCTCCCGGCTGCGCCCGGAGAGCGACCGGGTTGGTTCCACCGGCGGAGTGGCCAGCGGGCCGGTTTCCTTCATTAAGGCCTTCGACGCAGCAACAGACGTAATCAAACAGGGAGGGATGCGCCGGGGCGCTAACATGGGGATTTTGAACGTGGATCACCCGGATATTATGAGTTTCATCACAGCCAAAGAAAACCATGACATCCTCAACAATTTCAATCTTTCGGTAGCTGCCACCGAGGCGTTCATGGAAGCGGCGGAAACCGGCGGGAACTACGATCTAATCAATCCCCGCACCAAAGAGGTGGCCGGCCAACTTGATGCGAAAGAGGTCTTCGATAAGATGGTCGATCTTGCCTGGAGCAACGGCGATCCCGGAGTAGTCTTTCTTGACAGGATCAACCGGGATAATCCCACACCTCACCTCGGTGCTATCGAGAGCACTAATCCCTGTGGTGAGCAGCCGCTTCTGCCGTATGAGAGCTGCAATCTCGGTTCTATCAATCTGGCCAAAATGATCGGCGAAGAGAGTGGTTCCCCGGTCATTGACTGGGAAAAGCTTCGGCGAGTAGTGCGGACCTGCGTTCGATTTCTGGATAACGTCATTGAGATGAACCAGTTCCCGCTGACGGAAATCGAGGAGATGACCAAGTCCACCCGCAAGATCGGGCTGGGGGTGATGGGCTTTGCCGATATGCTCATCCGCCTGGGCATTCCTTATGACAGCGAAGAGGCACTCAAGACCGGCGGCGAGGTTATGGAGTTTATTGACCAGGAGTCGAAGCAAGCCTCGATTGACCTTGCTAAAGAAAGAGGCGCTTTCCCCAAGTTTAAAGGGAGCATCTACGATAAGCCAAAAGCGCCAAAGCTCAGGCATGCTACCCGGACTACCATCGCCCCTACAGGCACGCTGAGCATTATTGCCGGTTGCTCCAGCGGCATCGAGCCCCTGTTTGCCTTGAGCTACTTTCGGCAGATACTGGATAACGATAAACTGGTAGAGGTGCATCCCATCTTTGAGGAAGTGGCCAGACGAGAGGGATTCTATAGTGATGAACTCATGCAAACTCTGGCCGAGACAGGCAAGATTCGCGGGGTTGAAGGGATCCCGGAATGGGTTCAGGAAGTGTTTGTGATCTCACATGATATCACCCCGGAAACCCATATCAAGATGCAGGCTGCGTTCCAGCAGCATACTGATAACGCCGTTTCCAAGACGATCAACTTCCCCAATCATGCCACCCGCGAGGATGTAGCCAATGCGTATCTGCTGTCCTACAAGGAAGGTTGCAAGGGTGTCACTATCTATCGCGATGGCAGCCGTGACGTGCAGGTGCTGAATATTGCCGGCAAAGCTGAGGAGGCGGTCGAGGTGGTGGAAGAGACGGGCAGGATGACACCACGGGAAAGGCCAACTATTACATTTGGCGTGACGGAGAAGATGACCACCGGTTGCGGTGCGCTTTATGTGACGGTCAACTCCGACGAAAATGGTATTTGCGAGGTCTTCACCAGTCTGGGTAAATCCGGCGGTTGTGCTTCAGCACAACTCGAAGCGATCGCTCGACTGATATCCATGTCGCTACGGGCAGGAATAGGAACAGAATCGATCGTTAAGAATCTGAAAGGGATTCGCTGTCCTTCCATTGCCTGGGCGGGAGGACATGCAGTTCTTTCCTGTGCCGATGCGATTGCCACAGTGCTGGAGAGGCAGATGAAACACCAGCCGCCACGAGTACCACAGAATGGTGATGGAGATATCGAGGAGGTTCAGGTTCAGAACAATGGCGGTAACGGGGCCTCGGCTACAGGAGTGATGGGGGGGCAGTGCCCCGAGTGCGGAGGGTTGCTGGTTTATCAGGAAGGGTGTCATATCTGTTACGGATGCGGGTATACTAAGTGTAGTTAGGGAATTAATCTAAGGACCCTCTGAATAAGAGTGACTTCGGGGATCTGGGGGTGTCCCACCAGCTATAAAATCCCCCCCCCAAGATTGGAGGATAAAGGGGGTTGATCAGAGGTTCCCTAATTAGACCCATGTCCATACCCATTTTGCGGATCGAATGATCTTGGAGAGACATATAGAATTATTATACCGGGAGGCAAATCATGGGCCAGGAAGTATGTAATGGAGCCATGTTGCAATGCAGTTTTGGTGTTGCGCCAGGCACAATGGTAGTCACACCGGAGAACATGGTGCTGGCTGGAGGACAGCCTGCGGCCACGATCATGGATAATGTGCCGATGAAAAACATCATGCCTTTCGGGATGTGCAACTCGCCCAGTAATCCGCAGGTAGCAGCGGCTACGGCAGCGGCGATGGGTGTATTAACCCCGATGCCTTGTGTTCCGGTCACTAGCGCACCGTGGGCTCCGGGTTCACCTACAGTGATGATCGGCAACAAGCCGGCGCTGAATAACAGCTCCAAACTGATGTGCAACTGGGGAGGCGTGATACAGGTAACTCAGCCGGGGCAGTTTACAGTCGCGGTTCCATAGAGATCATGGATTGTGGAATCTGGCATGAGTGAACTACCAGTGAACGGAGAAAGAAGGATTAATGGGTACCGCAGCGATATTTGGTTCGATCGTGTTCGGTGCAATTGGAATGGGATACATCTGGAGCGGCAAAAGGCATGGCAAACCAATGATACTGTTTGCCGGGATCGGACTGGCCATCCTTTCTTATCTGGTGTTTGTTAATACCCCGGTCTTCTTGGGATTAGGGATTGCACTATCGGTTTTGCCATTTATCTTGCGGAATTAGTCAGCATCTATCAGGAAGCTAGTTTGGACAAACGCATCGATTGAAAGAGGCAAATCATGGAAGCGAAGGAAAGAAGAAATCTTCAGGTAGTACAAACATTTATCAGCGCCATCGGATCGGGCGATACCCAGACAGCGATGGACGCTCTTGCGGATGATGTTTACTGGGAATCGCCGGTCAGTCTGAGCCCACCTCGGGAACTCACCTGGGCCAAACCGCGCCACGGCAAGCAGCAGGTTTTGGAGTTTATCCGCGATATGTGGAGCGCGGTTCAACCTTATGTTATGGATACTATCGGAGTAAGCGCGCAAGGTGATCGGGTGATCATCGAAGGAAAACATCAGTGCCAGGTGAGAGCAACCGGCAAGTTCTACGATCATCAGTGGGTGCAGGTTTTCACCGTCAAAGACGGGCTGATTGCCAGCCAAATGCAGTATTACGATACCTCTCAGATTGTGGCGGCTTTCCATAATCATAATTGATCTGGAGATAATGCATGCAGAGTTCCCTGGTAGGAACGTGGAAAATCATATCCACCGAAGTGCGAAGTGAGGATGGTCAGGTGACCTACCCGGACGGCCACGATCCAAAAGGGTATCTCATCTATGGAGCGGATGGATATTTCTCTTTAGCTATCATGCGATCCGATCGGTCCAGATATGCTTCGGATGATTTTCGAGGAGGGACAAACGAGGAAAAAGCGGCGGCGGCCGATTCGTTCGTTTCATATTGTGGCAGGTATTCTACTGGCGAAGGGACAGTCACTCACCGTATTGAAGCCAGCCTCTTCCCCAATTGGGTTGATACCAAACAACATCGCTTTATTGAAATCAAAGATGAGAAGCTGCTGTTGAGCACACCATCATTTTTGATAAACGGCAAGAATCAAAAGGCCTACCTTATTTGGGAACGAGCCGGTTGACTCGATGATTGAAATAACATCATGAAGTATTTTGAGGATTTTGAGATTGGGCAGAAGATCGTCGGGCCTGAGGATTATATAGTGACAAAAGAAGAGATTCTTGAGTTCGGCAGACGATGGGATCCGGCACCTTTTCACGCCGATGAAGAGGCGGCGAAGGATACCATGTTCGGCGGGATTGTTGCTCCCGGGGCATTTCTTCTGGCTATCCAAACGTATCTGATGCACAAATACGAAGATCGAATGGGCAGGTCGGCGGCGCTGGCCCGGCTGGCAACCGATGAATTACGCTTCGTCAATTCGGTTCGGCCCGGCGACAGCATCTCCTTTGAAATGGAATGCGTGACGAAGCGCGAATCGCAAAGCAGGCCGGATCGCGGAATTATCACCGATGCCATCATGCTTAAAAATCAGAACGGTGAGATAGTGATGACGCTCAAGAACACGATTCTGGTGGAAAAACGACCTCAAGAGCGGGTATAATCGGGGAAAGCGATTATGAGGATTTTGGGAATTGACCCCGGACTGAACGCAACCGGATATGGAGCTATCGAGATTTCCGGTTCCGATGTGGTGTTGCTCGAAGGCGGAGTGATCCGCCCCGGTTCTGCGGAGGAGACTTTGGAAGCACGATTAATCACGCTTTACGATGGAATTGTTGAAATTCTCGATGAGTTTGGGCCAGAGGCAACGGCACTGGAAATGCTCTATTCCCATTACGAGCATCCGTCCACGGCCATTTTGATGGGACATGCCCGGGGAGTGATTTGCCTGGCATCCTCCCAAAAAGGGGTCCCGGTTTACAATTATGCCGCCACAGAAATAAAATCGTGCCTGACAGGTAACGGAAGGGCATCGAAGGAACAGATGCAGCGGGCGATTCAACTCAGGCTTAAACTAAAGGAAGCTCCCAAACCTCATGATGTGGCGGATGCGCTGGCGGCGGCGGTTTGCCATTACTGGACTGTTTCCAGCCCGGTGATGGCCGCTGTGGGGGACCTCCAGCGTATCCACGACGTCATGAGAACGAAATGATTTCCCATCTCGCAGGCAGGATCAGCAGTATCGACGAGGAAGCCTCGAAAATCGTGGTGGATATCGGTGGTGTGGGGTACGAGGTTCTCCTTCCCATGTTCGTGATGCGCTCGCTCATCGATTCGCAAAAACAGATCGGTGAAGCGATCACACTTCAAACCTATTATCACATCACCGAACGGCAGCCCCGGCCGGTTCTGGTAGGCTTCAACAACGAGTTCGAAAAACGTTTTTTCGAAAAGCTGATCGAGGTGGAAGGGCTTGGCCCGGCCAAGGCAGCCAGGGCATTCGTGTTTTCAGTTTCCACAGTGGCCAATGCTATTGAAGATGGCGATGCCCGCCTGTTGCAGAGCATGCCCGGAATCGGCGGGCGAGCCGCGCAGAAGATCATCGCTACTCTCAAAGAAAAGGTGGCCGAATTTGCGCTGCTCAAAGATGAAGGATACGATAGCGTGCCCAAGGTGATCCGAAGGGATATGCACGGTGAGGCTATCGAAGTGTTGACAGGTTTGGGATACAAGCTGACGGAAGCGAAAGCGAAGGTGGATGCGATTCTGGAAATGCGGCCCGAAATCAAAGATATCGAGGAATTGATTCGCGAAGTATTCCGGGCTGAAAAGAAATGATTGCAGAGGATAACATAATCACCTTTCATGTCATTTCCGTTCCTTATCGAGTATGGAGCGCATCCGGCGGGAAGATGCCCGATCCGGGCCAGCTCATGGTGACCCCGGGCCCGATCCAAAAACCGCAACCGGGGATGGCCCGTTAGGTAAGTATATATGGATTTAATAGGGCTTTGGGGAATCGCGTCCGGTGTTGGGATATTCTTTGCCTGGATACCGTTATTCAAATGGATTGAGGGAAGTGTGATAATGACAATTGGATATCACCGGCGCGAAGCAACGGGTTGGCTATATGCGTTTTATGGACTGGATGAGAAAACAGATAATGATCCGCGTATTCCCTGGGAGGATGGCAGGCGCAGTCATAAGCAATCCATAGGAGTCGTGATGGTGATGGAGGTGTTGGTACATTTGCTTCATATATATGATTACGAGAATAATAGTACCGCTGATTATTTTATAAATGAAAGCAGCTTTCCATTATTTTTCTTTTTGACGTGGTATGTGGGCAAGCGGTTGATCGATCGCTATGTATACTCCCGTTACACGAAGATGGATGAAAACTACCTGGCCACGGGAGGCTATACCCGGCAGGAGGATAACTCATAGCAATGTCATTCCCGATAAATCGGGAATCCAGAAACAATAATGTCGTTCCCGCGAAGGCGGGAATCCAGAGGAAAAGCAGGAAGAGAAATTCCGGACTCGATTCGGAATGACACAGGTGGCAAAATGGCTCGTGAGCGGTCGGTAAGTAGCGAAGACCAGCAACAGGAAGAAATCGTAGCCAAATCGGAGGCTCCCGAGGAGCAGTTCGCCTGGAACCTTCGGCCTCAGAAGCTTTCTGAATACATTGGCCAATCGGATGTTGTGGAGAGCCTGCAGGTGGCCCTGACGGCGGCTGCCAATCGCGGGGAACCGGCCGAACATATTCTTTTGCACGGTCCTCCGGGGCTGGGTAAAACCACTCTGGCTCACATCATTGCCACCGAAATGCAAACCCGCATCACCCACACAGCAGGCCCGGCGCTGGAGAAGCCCGTCGATATCGTGGGCATCCTCTCCAATCTGGATACCGGCGAGGTCCTGTTTATCGATGAAATACATCGGCTTTCCCGCACGGTGGAGGAATATCTCTATTCGGCAATGGAGGATTTTGAGGTCAACTTCATCTACGGCAAGGGAGCCTATGCCAAGACCCTGCCGTATCAACTCAGGCATTTTACGCTGGTTGGTGCCACCACGCGTGCCGGTATGCTGAGCGCCCCGCTCCGCGACCGGTTCGGCATGGTGTACCATCTGGATTATTATTCCCCTGAAGAACTGACCAGAGTGGTCAAGCGGTCTGCCGGGATACTCGGTGTTGAGGTGGATGATGAGGGAGCACAAGAGATAGCCCGCCGTTCCCGGGGGACACCCAGAATTGCCAACCGATTGCTTCGCCGGGTGCGAGACTATGCCCAGGTGAATGCCGATGGAAAAGTCACACAGAAAATTGCCGATGAGGCCCTTACCAAGGAAGGAGTTGATGCAGCCGGGCTCGATCGGCTCGATCGCCAGTATCTGGCCACAATTCTGGAAAATTACAAGGGAGGACCGGTTGGGGTGGAGGCTCTCGCTGCGACGATCAATGAGGAGACGAATACCCTGGTTGATGTAGTGGAGCCGTATCTTCTCAAGATGGGATTTGTAATTCGCACCCCTTCCGGCCGGAAGGTCGGAGAGGTCGCCCGCTCTCATCTTGGCTATACCTCGCCCGATAGCGACGCGCAACAGCGGTTGCTGTAGGGCGGGCTCGGCCCGCCGCAATTGATGTTGGAGGTGGGCTGAGCCCACCCTACGATTGGAATGTGAAATGGAATGCTGCTTGGCGGCAAAATGTTGACAATAAATTGTTGGTGTGATATGTTGATATAAAATGTTGGAGGTTTGACATGCCTAAAATCGAACATATCATTGGGAATGGTCCGGAACTAGCTGTAAGTCAGAAAATGGTACTTAAGGTTCTTGAGGATCATCCTGACCAACTATTTCGTATGTGTAATGAGGATATTAAGCAAATTCAAATTTTGATGTCAAATCCTGAAGGCATTAAGAACTCTAATCCTGTTTTTACTTATAAAGCTGATGGTGAGTATTCGAAAGGTACTGTGAAATGGGCACTAAGCACGCTTCTTGAACGAGGCAAAATAGGAAGTATCGAACTTCATCGTCGAAAATACTACGGAAGTCATGATGCAATCAAATATGCCCAAGAGATGAAAGAAGCTGCAAAGAAATAAGTGTAGGGCGGGCTCGGCCCGCCACTTGTGAATAGGCGTTGCTTTTGGTGGTGGGCACAGCCCACCCTACATTTTACGTGGTTTCAATATTGGATTCTCGAAATGGGTGAGCATTAATGCCAAACTAT
>Ga0180431_10007944_pt1 | contig 12242 bp, 10 predicted proteins | sample SS_ome_11_FD_132459 | JGI IMG/M metagenome (GOLD analysis project Ga0180431, IMG submission 132459) | Hypersaline lake sediment archaeal communities from the Salton Sea, California, USA - SS_1_MS_1 metaG | ecosystem: Environmental > Aquatic > Non-marine Saline and Alkaline > Hypersaline >... | reverse complement strand
CAAACTCAAGAACGAATTCGTGGATTTCATCCAGAGAATCGAACGCCCGCTTAAAATGTTTGATCATGTTTCCCATTCACCTCTATTGAACGCATCACGTGATCTTTACGGCCATCATCAGGATATCATCTTCCTGGGGTTTCTGTGAGGTGAAATCCGACAGCTTTTCTCGCAGATGGTCGATGACGGTTGCCGCCGATTCCTTCCCCCATGCCTCGATTCCTTGAATCACACGGTTCTCCTCGAACATCTCCATGGTATCGTTGGTCGCTTCGGTCACACCATCTGTGTATAAAAAATACAAATCGCCCGTATTCAACGGGATTTCCTTCATCAAGAATGTGGCCTTCGATGTTAGATTCAGGGCACAACCCTTACATTCGATCAATTGGCATTGCTCATTTTGGGAGTTGTAATGAATCAGAGGTGTATGACCCGCGTTGGAAAATCGCAGGACTCTCTGTTTTAGGTCGAATTCCATGAACATCGCCGTTATGAATACCTGTTTTGGGGCAATGCGCGTGATGATGCTATTGATCTGATGGAGGACCTGATCCGCCGATGTGAACTTCTGGGCAACCGAATGGAGGATGCCCTTCACCATCGTCATCATCATGGCGGCGGGAGGCCCATGACCCGACACATCGGCTGCGACAATCCCGATGCGTTCATCGGGCAGAGACAAAAAATCATAATAGTCGCCACCCACTTCCTCCGCCGGACTGAAATAGCTGGCAATGTCGATGTCTGTATTCGTCGGTGCCTGTTTCGGCAGAAGGCTCATCTGAATGTGCCGGGCAACGGCCAGTTCCTGCTGCATCCGCTTTTTTTCGATGGCCTCTTCCTGGAGTTGCGAGTTGAGTATCAGCTGGCCCGACTGGGGTGCGATGATGGAAAGCAGTCTCAGGTCATTTTTGTTGAAAGACTCTCCCGTCCGTTTATTCGTCAACATCAGAACCCCGATGATCCTCGCTCTACACCATATGGGTACGCACAGAACCGAACGAATTTCTTTTTTCTCCTGTTCCGACGTGATAAACCGCTTATCTCCGGCCAGGTTTTCAATTAACAGATGTTTTTTGTATTTTAATACCCAGCCCGTTATATGATCGCCAATACGGTACTTGGGCTCCACCGTGGTACTGTCACCGAATCGGATGAGGGTCTTCAAGGGTGCCTTCTGCTGCTCTGTGACCAGGGATATGGTTCCCTGCTCCGCTTTTAAAGCCTTTATGGACTTTTTTAAAATAGTATCCAGCATCTGATCCACTTCCACGGAGGAACTGGCCGCCACGGCGAGTTCATTCAAGACGGTTAATTCTTCTACGGCTCTCCTCAAGCGTTTGACCTCTTCATCCAGTGGTTGGGTGGATGCTATCATTTCGGGTTCCCCGGTTTATCCGAATCGTTTTCCAACGACGATGCTGTACGAATCCACGTGAAGGTCTTCACTCGTCACCACTTTTCCTGCGGATTCCTTATCCAATGCCATTTTCCACTGGTACAATCCCGAGAATGTATGCTGCAGATTTCCTTTGAGTTCATCGTACCGGCCGCTTTTTTCGTAGGCATCGGCATCCTCTTTGCGATCCCAGATCGTGATACAGAGGACCTTGTTTACCTCCTCCACACTCTCCGTCAGGAATGCAAAACGACAACCCTTCAGACTGCGCAACACAGGGACGACATCTTCCGTGTAGATTCGTCGAAACGCATCGATTTTCCCTGGTTGAATGCTCACCGATACGATTCTGAGAAACATCAACCGTGTTTTTTCGTACGGCGGACCTTCTCCATTCGTCTGAGCGGCGGTGGCAAAGGTTTTTACGACGGGTTCCTGGGAAACAGGTTGATATTCCAGCGTCAAATCCTCGGACAGTTGTACCTTCCATTCCGAGGAATCGATCAAATAGGGTTTGACTTTGTCGAAGAGCTCCTGAAACACGCCGCTCTTCTCGTAAGCCTCCGCATGATCCCGGGATGTCCATAGCGTCATGGAAATGCCTTCCCCGGGATGCGCTTCGCTCTTCAAAGCGCTGACAAAGAGACAGCCTTCGGTCTTCTGAAGCCGCGGAATGATACTCTCATCGTATATCTGTTGAACCTTCGCCAATGAATCGGGTTGGTATCTGGCATGAACGAGTCGCATATACACGTATGTTCCCGCCCCTTTGATGAAAAAATACAAGTTTATTTTACCATTTACAAGTTTTAATCTTTTGCTAGGATAAAACTAAATATTCAAACTTATTTTACACCGCTTTGATAGGGATTTTATCACTCCATATAAGGACGATCAGACATGAGGCCATCGGCCGAACCACTGACTTCCTTCAACTCGATTACGACCTAATCCTCAGTGGAATTCATAGACGGAGGCTACCACAGAAAGAGACTGAAACCACTGAAAACGAGAAAAAATCCAACAGGATTGAACGTATTGGACAGCACACTCTACTCCTCCTGAGTTGAGAAAATAATGACATGGTGTTTCGTACAGAATCGTTACCTGGATTTCCCGGTTGGGAAATGTGACAACATCTAGAGAGAAAGGCAAGGTATCTTACTTCGGGTGCAGTGCATTTTTATTATTCGCTAAGAATATTCTAACGAAAGATACGATATTGGCGTAGAAAAATCAAGGTTTTTTCATCCCTATTTCGCCCACTTTTATTTTGCTTTTTGGCCATCTTTTTTGTAACCTTTTTTAAAAACCCATGTTCATATGAATGAGAGTAATCGGGTGTGCCCCAGGAGTGGATTTGTCGACAGATCATGAACTGATGCTGGCCGTTCGAGAGGGAGACCTTGATAAGCTGGGTCTGCTGTTCGAACGGCATCACCGACACGTTTTCAACTTTTTTCTGAAGCAGACGCGAAACCGTCTGCTGAGCGAAGACCTGGTCCAGAACGTATTCTTCCGGATATTAAAATACCGGCATACGTACAGGGCTGAAGGAAAGTTTACGACATGGATGTTCAGCATTGCCCACAATTGCAAAATCGATTATCTGAGAAAACGGAGACGTCGCGGCGATGAATCGGAAGAAACAGAGACCCTGGTGGATCGAGACCCGAATCCTGAGGAGGCACTTGAACGAAGGGATGAGGCCGCCATCATGCACGAGGCACTATCCCGACTTTCCGACGACAAACGGGAGGTCTTGCTGTTGAGCCGATTTCAGGACATGAAGTACGAGGATATCGGACAGATCTTGGGATGCAAGGTGGGCACCATCAAGGCCCGGGTACACCGCGCCATGAAGGACTTGGCGGAGCATTATTTTGAACTAACGGGGACGGCAGAATCATGAAGTGCGAAGACATCAAAAAACAACTCTCGGATTATGTGGCGGGTCGCCTGGATCCGAGTGCTGAAAAGCGAGTCAAAAGTCATCTATACGGATGCCGTGCTTGTCAGGCCGAAATGCAGCAGTTGCAGACAGCCTGGGAGGCATTGGGGCGTCTGCCCGAGGAAGAGCCCAGCCCGGCCATGCGACAGCGGTTCTATGCCATGCTGGAGAAGGAGAAGGCCGGGGCAAGGGCAAAACACAGGGTTCCCTGGCGCCAACGGCTGGAAGGGGCCATCGGCTTACTATGGCCGCAGAGGCCGACGATTCAGTTTGCGCTCTCTCTGGTGTTTTTAGCGGCCGGCGTGGTCATCGGGACGTTCGTTCAACAACGCATCCATCGCAACGGTGAGATGACCATGCTCCGGCAGGAAGTCCGCGACATGCGTCAGATGATCTCCGTGTCGCTCATGAACCAGTCCTCACCCAGTGAACGTCTCCGGGGTGTCAGTTTCAGCACACAGGTCGAACAGCCCACAGAGTCCCTGTTGTCTGCAATGCTGAGTACGTTGAATTCCGATCCCAACGTCAACGTCCGTCTGGCCGCCGTGGATGCCATGATTCTGTTTGTCGATCAACCCGGCATGCGCGACGCCCTGGTCGAGTCGCTCTCCAAGCAGACCTCGCCCCTGGTTCAAATCGCCATCATGGATCTCCTGGTCCAGATCAAAGAAAGACGGGCTCTGGTAGCACTCAGGAAACTGATCCATGATCAGAATATCGATCAGACCGTCCGGTTGCGTGCGCAGGAGAGCATCAAAGAACTCATTTGAAAGGGATGACCGATGAAGAAACATCTATCATTCGCGATAACCGGTCTGGTTTTCCTCATGGCCGGAATGTTACTCGCCCATGAGGTCGAGAAGACCGAGAAGATCGAGAAATCATTCCGATTTACAGATGTCAAGGGGAAAAACCTCCTCATCGTGGACAACGTGTTCGGCTCTGTTGAGGTGACGGGATACGATGGGGATGAGGTCTTGGTGAAGGTTGTCAAGACCATCCATGCAAAATCGGACGAGGACGTGGAAGAAGCCCGGGAGGAGGTCTATCTCGATATCACAGAGGAGGGAGACCTGATCGAGCTTTACGTGGACGGGCCGTTCCGTGACAGTGGCCATCGCCACTCGCGGCGCTGGCGCGGGTACCGGCGATCGGGATGGGAAGTGCATTTTGATTTTGAGATTAAAGTACCCAAATCGACCCTGCTCGAGGTCAAGACGGTGAACGACGGTGAGATTTCGGTGAACCGGATGGAAGGCGATTACGACGTCCATAACGTCAACGGCGGAATTTCCATGGAACAGATCGGGGGCTCGGGTGAGGTGTATACGGTCAACGGCGATGTGACTGTCGATTTTACGAAGAATCCCGAGAGGGACAGCCGTTTCGGATCGCTCAACGGCGAAGTGAAACTCTACTTTCTGCCCAATCTGTCGGCCGATTTCCGGCTGAAGACGTTCAACGGCGAGATCTATTCCGACTTTCCCGTCGACTACGTACCTGCAAAAGCGAAGACCGTTTCGGAGAATAAAAAGGGTAAATACGTGTACAAGACCGGCCGAACCACGACCGTTCGGGCAGGTAAGGGAGGGCCCGAGATCGAGCTGGACGGGTTTAACGGGGACATGTTTATCCTGAAGAAAAAATGACCCGTAACGATCAGAGGAATATCGAGCACGTATGCCGAGACGAAACATGGATCCATTTATCAACCCGATGGTAAGCCGATATGTCGATGTGATTAACATGTCTAGGACAAATGTGGAAGGACTGTTTCGTCCTGCAAAGCGTGCCATGGAATAACAACTCTCTTCATAAGGAGAAGACCGATGACTGGAATACACAGGAAGCAAATCGCCAGAGGGCGCAAGGATATCTTCGCACGACATATCCTGTTCTTTTGCGCTCTCGCTTTTTTCGTCCGTCCACTGGTTGCCGACGATGTCATCGAGGGACGGTGGTCCGGGAGAGTTTTGAGGGACGACATCCGCATGCGGATGTCTGTCGACAAACACCGCGGTTTTTCATCGGACTGGAACTGGACGCAGTACTTTACTCCCGACGAGCTCACCGGCCTGGAGATGGAAAAAGAACACACGTTCCAACTCATACACGATGCAGGCACCGTGGAATTTGAGGGCCAATTTACGGGGAAACGGGGATCGGGCCATTTTGTATTCCGACCCAGACAGGATTTCCTGTCTTTCCTCCAGAACAGGGGACTCCGGAGTTTCGACGAAGAAGACATGTTTATCCTCTGCATGAGTGATGTAAGCAAGGCATACGTCGAGGACCTGGAAAAACTGGGGTACGGCGACATATCGAAATCACGCCTGATTGAATTCGCCATACACGACGTATCCGTGGATTTCGTTCGGGACCTCCAATCCCAGGGATTCAGAGACCTCTCTGCATCACGATTGGTGGAATTCCGGATTCACGGCGTGGACAGAGAATTCATCGACGGAATGAAAGCCCTGGGGTATACGGAACTCTCTCCGTCCAAGCTGGTTGAATGCCGGATCCACGGCGTCACGCCCGACTACATACAGGATATGCGTACCGATGGTTTTGAAAAACTCCCGCTGTCCAAGCTCATCGAGTTCCGCATACACGGCGTTTCCAAGGATTTTATCGAAGGAATGGAAAAGATGGGCTATACGGGTCTCCAGGCATCCAAGCTGGTAGAGTGCCGAATCCACGGAGTGACACCGGAGTTTATCCGGGAGATGCGCTCAGCAGGATTCGAGAACGTGTCGTTGTCCAGGCTTATCGAATTCAGAATCCACGGTGTAACCAGGTCGTTCATCCAGGCCATGAAAGACCTGGATTATTCGAACCTGTCGGCGTCACGTTTGGTGGAGTGCCGCATTCACGGTGTCTCACCCGAATTCATCAGAGACATGCGGGCCGCCGGCTTCGATAACGTCTCCCTGTCGAAACTCGTGGAGTTTCGGATTCACGGCGTTACTCCCGAGTTTATCAAAGAAATGGAGAAAGCGGGTTATTCCGATGTCTCGGCATCAAAGCTCGTCGAGTGCCGTATCCATGACGTCACGCCCGACTTCATCCAGGAAATTCAATCCGCCGGCTTCAAGGACCTTTCCCTATCGAAGCTGGTTGAATTCCGGATTCACGGCGTGGACAAAGAGTATATCGAATACGTGCGGGACTTGCTTAAAGGCAGAGACGTATCGGCCAGCAAAGTGGTCAGCATGAAGATTCACGGAATTTAAGGGAAAAACCCATGTTTCGTAATTATCTAAAAATCACGGTTCGGAATATTAAAAAACACTTTGGTTATTCCTTCTTGAACATTGCCGGGCTGGCCATCGGGATGACATGCAGTATGCTGATCCTGCTTTTTGTGCTCCACGAGCGGAGCTACGACCGGTACCATCAAAATGCCCATCGTATCTACCGGGTTGCCGTCAGAGCGATGCTGGGCGATACACGCATCGCCCAGACATGGACACCGGCCATCCTGACACCGACATTGCTGAGCGAGTATCCCGAAGTCATCCATTCGGTTCGATTCCAGAACTTTACCCGCGGCGTGTTGGTGCGGGTCGGGGATCGGGTGTTCAACGAGAACCGCGTCACATCGGCCGACGCTGCCATGTTCCAGGTTTTCACCTTTCGCTTCATCCAGGGCGATCCCAATACGGCTCTAACCGATCCCGATGCGACCGTGGTAACGGCATCGATGGCATCCAAATATTTCGGCGATGAAGACCCCATGGGGCGGACACTGACCATAGGGAATCGGGATTATAAGATAGCCGGTGTCATCGAGGACATGCCCGAAAACTCCCATTTCCATTTTGATATGATTATTTCCATGCTTTCGAACGACGGGATCAACAGCACGGGCTGGTTCGCCAACAACTACAAGACGTACATCATGCTCCGCGAAGACTGCACCCAGGAGGCTTTCGAGGCCAAGCTTCCCGGGTTCGTGAAGAAATACCTCTGGCAGGGCCGCAGCTACGACGAGTGGGCAGACCAAGGAAATTTCTGGGAATACTACCTCCAGCCCCTGACCGACATTCACCTGAACTCCGACCTCCACGGCGAGTTTGAGGGCAATGGGAATGCAACCTACGTGTCCATGTTCACCATCATTGCTCTGTTCATCCTGATCATCGCCAGCATCAATTACATGAACCTGTCCACGGCCCGGTCCGCCGGTCGAGCCCGGGAAGTGGGCATCCGCAAGGTCGTCGGTTCTTCCCGGAGCCGGCTGATTCGTCAGTTCCTGACCGAATCCGTTCTTTCAAGCCTGATCGCCCTGATCCTGGCGATCCTAAGCGTACAACTCCTCCTGCCGTCGTTCCGAAACCTGGTAGGCAAGAAACAGCTCATGCTTCCTTTATTGGATAACCCTTATGTTCTGCCGGGATTGATCGGTCTCGGGCTTGTGATCGGTGTCGTTTCCGGATCGTACCCTGCTTTTATGCTGTCTTCATTCAGACCGATAACCGTGCTGAGCGGCCGGCTTCGCAGCGCCTCCAAGAACACCACGCTCAGGAATGTGCTGGTCCTCATCCAGTTTTCCATCTCCATTTTTCTGTTCGTGAGCACGTTTATCGTCCGGGGACAGCTTGCCTACATCCAGGGGAAAAAGCTCGGATACGACAAGGAGCACGTCGTAGTCATCCGCACCCCCCAGTCACTGGATGACCGGAGCCAGCCGTTCAAACAGGCCTTGTCAAAAAATCCAGCCGTGCTCTCGGCCTCCGGCTCGTCAACCCTGCCGGGCATGGGTTATAATAACATCGGTTTTTTACCAGAGGGAGAGGAGGAAGGAATCACGCTGAACCTGATCTGCTGCGACTATGATTTTATTGAGACTCTTCGGCTGGAAATGAACGCCGGCCGTTTCTTCTCCAGGGAATTCCTCACCGACTCCAACGGAATCATCATCAACGAGACCACGGTTCGACTGCTAGGGTGGGAAGAACCCCTGCGCATGCACTTTTCCGCTTACACCGATACGGAGCTTCCCGTCATCGGAGTGGTCAAGGATTTTCACTATGAATCGCTCCATCATACGGTCCGGCCGGGCGCTATTCTGATGCTGCCCGGTGTCTACGGATGGTCTGAGCGGTACATATCCGTACGGATCCGTCCGGAGAACGTACCCGAGAGCCTGGCTTTCATACGAGAAACCTGGGATGAATACTCCAGGGGCATGCCCTTTGAGTATTCTTTCCTGGATGAGGAGTTCGATGCCCTGTACCACAACGAGCGACGAACAGGGATCGTGTTTTCCATTTTTTCATTTCTGGCCATTTTCGTGGCCTGTCTGGGACTGTTCGGCCTGGCCTCGTTCGCGGCCGAGCTGAAGACCAAAGAGATCGGTATCCGCAAAGTATTCGGCGCATCGGTTCCCGGGATCGTGTTCATGCTGTCGCGGGAATTTACCAAATGGGTCATCATCGCCAACGGCATTGCCTGGCCCATCGCATACTTCATGATGAACCGATGGCTCCAGAATTTCGCGTACCGGACCGGCATCAGCTGGGTCACTTTCCTGCTGGCGGGCATTCTGGCGCTACTGATCGCCATCTTCACGGTGAGTTACCAATCTGTCAGGGCGGCGCTGACCAATCCAACCAAGAGTCTCCGGTACGAATGATGCCGTCGGGTGAGCAACCTTTTCAGAAAAAACGTGTTTATACGTATGAACATAAACAAAGGTAATCCTCATGAACGCTACCGTTAACAAAAGTAAAATACTCCTTCTTGGCTTCATGGTTGCCGTATCGGCCATTCTTCCGCTGAGCGCGGAGGATTTCTCGGAGAAACGAGTCATCTTAAAAACATTGGATTATAAACTCGACTATCGAGTGAACTATGAGAGCAAAAAGTTATATTGCGAGGGCAAGCTGACCGTCTTGAATCCGGCCCCCGAGCCTGTCGACCGCATTCCGCTCCTGCTCTATCGTCTGCTGACACTGAAATCCGTCACCGATCAGGACGGGGCCAGCCTACCCTTCGTACATAGGGTCGTTTCGTTCTCAGACTGGGAACAGCTGCAAGTCAATTTTATCGAGGTCTCTCTCGTTAAAAAAATCGAGAAAGACGAAACCCGAACAATTCATTTCAGATATGAAGGGTATCTGGCGGGATACACTGAAGCCATGCGGTATGTGAAGGATCGCATCGATAAAGATTACACGGTTCTTAGAACCGAGACGTTCTCCTACCCCGTCGTCGGTTACCCCTCTTGGAGGGTCAACCGGGCGGCAGGATTTCAAAAATTCGATTATTTGCTGAGGGTGACCGTGCCCGACAACCTCGTCGTTGCCAACGGCGGGTTTTTTCTAGACAAATCCACTCAGGACGGCATGGTCACCTATTCTTACCGGAATATCAAGCCCGCCTGGCGAATCGATGCAGCCATCACCCGGTACGATCTTCTCGAGTCCGGGAAAAATAGAATTTTCTACTTCCCTGAAGACTCCTTGGGTGCCCGACAAGCCATGACGGTGCTGAATCAAACGCTGGATCTGTTCACAGAATGGTTCGGCCCCCTGCAAGACTATCACGGGTTCAGCATCATCGAAGTACCCGATGGGTACGGATCCCAGGCGGATGTCACGACCATCCTGCAGACCGCCGGTACGTTCACCAATCCCGACAAACTCTACGAATTGTACCACGAAATATCGCATCAGTGGAACGTGACGTCCTTGGACCCGGCACCCCCCCGTTTTGAGAGCGAGGGCCTGGCCATGCTGCTCCAGCACAGGGCACAGGAAGTGTTGGAAAACAAAGAGGGCGCTGTAAAACAGGCTGCGGAAAAATACACGAACAGGGTTCGTAGTGCATACGAGAAGAATCCGACGTATCGGCACATCCCGATGATCGATCACGGGAAAGAAGACATAACCGATCTTTCCTATACAAAAGGAATGCTGTTTTTCAACGTTTTATACGAGCTGATGGGTGAAGAATCGTTCAATCAGATCATGGGATCGTTCTATCAAAGATACTATACAAAAGGAGCCACGGCAGAGGATTTCATCACGCATTGTAAGCAAGAATCGAAGGTCGATTTAACACGCGTTTTCGACGACTGGATTTACGGCACGAAATCGTCGGAGTATATCATGGATGGCGTTTCCATGTCGGATATGATCAAGACATATCAACGAAATTAAATTGATAAAAATAAAGGAGAGAGACGCGATGAAAAGGCATGTACTCATACGACCGATACTCATCCTCCTGGCCTTGGGTGCTCCATGGGCGATGGGACAAGACGATGTCGTCGACCGTCTATCCGTGGCCTTCAGCAATCCCAGCCAGCCGGGCCTGGTGGAGGTGGGTCTGGTCAACGGCAGCATAAGCGTGACAGGCTATGACGGCACGGAAGTCATCGCCGAAGCCAGAACACGAATGAGGAAAATTTCCTCTGGAGAAAGCGAAAAGGTTCAGGGAATGATTCGAATTCCCGTGACGACCACCGGTCTGACCGTCGAGGAAGACAATAATGTCATGGAAATCGACACGGAATCGTGGAAGCGGACCATCGATCTGGACATACGGGTTCCGGTAAACACGTCCTTGAAGCTTAGCACGGTAAATCATGGCGACATCCAAGTTCAAAACGTGAGGGGTGAGATCGATGTGAACAACGTCAACGGCAAAGTCACGTTGCTGAACATTTCCGGAGCCGTCGTTGCCCACGCCCTGAATAAGGACTTAATCGTTACGATGGACGATGTCTTCCCGGACAAGGCCATGTCGTTCAGTACGCTGAACGGGGACATCGATGTCGTATTCCCGGCCAATCTCAAGTCCAACGTGAACCTGAAAGCCGACAACGGGGACATCTACAGTGATTTTGAGATTCAACTGTCAAAGGAGCCGAAGAAAGTGGTGGAAGAGAATACCCGGAGCACGGGCGGTAAATACAAGGTACGCGTCGAGCGGAGTATTCATGGAACCATCAACGGAGGCGGGCCGGAAATCCTGTTTAAATCGTTCCAGGGTGATATTTTTATCAGAAAAGAAAAATGATGGGGAAGCACACTATTTCTGGAAAACAACGATAGCATCTATAAACGATGGTATGACATCATGAAATACCCCCGCTCAGGGGGTATTTTTTTTCTTGACGCTGCTGAGAACGTCGGATTCAAGTACTTCAACAATGTTTCCGTACGTTCGACGGCACCAGTTCACACCTGTTCGCTAACATGGTTGCTATCATAGAACGAACGTTCGATGCCGGGAGGATGCTTCCCGTCCTCCCGATTACTTGGCGTGTTTCCCCGTGATCTCGTGAATGTCGAGCCTTAAAATCCCCACGTTTTGATAGGACTCATCAGACTTCAGGTTTCGCTCTCGAATCGGGTCTGGGTTTTCTTCCAGATGATTCAGGAGGACTTCTAAGGCATGCTTTTTTTCATCCAAATCCTCGACGATGGTCAGCGCTCCCCAAAAAACGATGGAAAGATAGGCATGATCGCACTCGTCCTTCTTGTATCCGTGGTCTTCGATGACCGTGGCACAGACGCGTGGATTGGCTCGAATGAAGTCGAGTTTCAGACCCTTGTTGGCACAATGGAAGTAGAGGGCGTTTTTCTTCGGATCGTATCCGTAGTTCATCGTCACGATGTAAGGCTCATCGTTCCTGCACATCGATATCGTCGTGTATTTGCCTTGCGTGAGCACACGTTTAAATATTTCTTCGTCGGTGACCTGCTTGTCGTCCCGGTTCATGTGATAATTTGGCATAGAAGGAACCCTCCTGGTATACTTTTTCCGATCCCCTTCATCTTTGTTTCAATAACCACGATACATACGTTCTTAAACATACTGCGATGACCCGATGTACGATGACACACACAGAAAGCATCCTTAGAGCGGACAACT
>Ga0180431_10007942_pt1 | contig 12245 bp, 10 predicted proteins | sample SS_ome_11_FD_132459 | JGI IMG/M metagenome (GOLD analysis project Ga0180431, IMG submission 132459) | Hypersaline lake sediment archaeal communities from the Salton Sea, California, USA - SS_1_MS_1 metaG | ecosystem: Environmental > Aquatic > Non-marine Saline and Alkaline > Hypersaline >... | reverse complement strand
TGCCCTGCATCTACCTGTCAGGGTTCTGCGGGCGTAGCTCAACCGCGGATGGCGGCCATTCATGGGTGGCGGTATGGCTGCCTGACAGGGGATGGGTTGGCGTGGATCCCACGTGGGATCGGAGACTGAGGCTGGACAGTGGTCGGGTCGTGACCAGGGTGTGTAACTCCGCTGACGTTGCGGTTAGCTACAACTACGAGGGGGGAGATGTAAGCATATCAGATTGGAGGGAATCATGGGATTTCCGAGAGATATCTGAGCTAGAGGCCCTGGCCCTGCTCGAGGATGAGATGCCATATACCGTCGGTTTCCATCCCGCTTTCTGGGCCTTTTTTGCGATAATCGCATCTTGGGTGTTGCTTGGTGATCGATAATATATAATCGCGCCCGTATTTTGGAGTTTATTGCCAAGAAAACAGCGTGACCGGGAATTCCTCATGTCGCTTCACGGGATCTACGAGCGCATGAGAGACGAGTCATGGTGCTACTCCGGAAAGAGGGGAAGGGAAATGTCCGGGGATCATTCTATGTCCCGTCAGAGTCAACGCAACGAGGTCTCGGTACAGGGATAGGGTTCCCGCAGGCTTGAGCCGAGTTGTGTCGGTGACCCTGAGATTGGGAAATAATATATCGGATGGGGACTAAGAAGCAGGTTCAGGGTGAGTCGAGCTTCACCCTCGAGAGTGTCTTAGCCGATGAACAGGAACACAGAAGAGGGGTTCAGTGAAGGGAATCTCGGATCCAGCCATATATCGCCTCTCCTCCGGAAGTTCCTGGAAGGCAGGAAGGCCCTCTGCCTCATCGATGGCGAACACTATCCTCCTGTAACCGAAGCTGCACTCGCGGGGCTCCAGTCGGCCGGAGTAGAGATAGCGGGCTTGGTCTTCCTCGGGGGAGCGGAGAAGGTCGAGGATCCCGCTCAAAGCTTCGAGGGCTACAGGGTCTACGGGTTGAACGGCGAAGATGAGGTGATGCTGAACGCACTGGGTGCGGCCCTGGAGGAGATCTCGCCCGATGCCGTTGTAGATCTCTCGGATGAGCCGGTTCTGGGATATCTCAAGAGGTTCAGGATCGCATCACGTGTTCTCAAGAAAAGGTGCGTCTACGTCGGTGCGGATTTCCTCTTCCAGCCACCTGAAGAGGCGGAGGTACTGCAGAAGCCAAGCATCGGCGTCATAGGAACCGGAAAGAGGATCGGGAAAACGGCGGTGAGCATCTACACCGCGAGGCTCCTCAAGGTCAACGGCTTCGACCCCGTGATAGTCTGTATGGGTCGCGGGGGTCCTCCGGAGCCGGATGTCGTGGACGGCCGCAAGGACGACGTCAGCCCCGAGGCCCTGATCCGGGTTACGGAGAGAGGTCATCACGCGGCCTCCGATTACTGGGAGGATGCGATACTGGCGGGGGTGGTGACCGTCGGCTGTCGGAGGTGTGGAGGGGGAATGGGCGGGAATCCCTTCTTCTCCAACGTGATCGAGGGGGCCAGGATAGCCAACGGGCTCCGGCAGGACTTCGTAATAATGGAGGGTTCGGGGCCGACCCTGCCCCCGGTTCGCACCGATGGCAATATCGTGGTCCTGGGGGCCGGACAGCCGCTCCTGGACTCGGTGAATATGTTCGGGGAGTACAGGATTCTCCTATCGGATCTGGCCATAGTCACCATGTGCGAGGAGCCGACCGCAAGTGAAGGGAAGCTGGAGGAACTGACGGGTAGATTGAGGGAGATCAACCCCGGCCTGGGGGTGGCGCTGACTGTCTTCCGGCCCCAGCCGATGGTGGATATATCGGGAAGGAAGGTGTTCTACGCCACGACCTCCGGAAGGCCTAGCGTGGGGTCCATAGTCAAGCATCTGGAAGAGGAGTGCGGATGCCAGGTCTGTGGGACATCCACGAGTCTCGGGAACCGGGCGCAGTTGAGGCGGGATCTCGATTCAGGCCTCGAGGGGTGCGAGGTCCTGTTGACCGAGATAAAGGCGGCATCGATCGATGTGGCGGCAAGGAAGGCGGCCGAGAGGGGACTTGAAACCGTGTTCCTGAATAACAACCTGAAGCTGGTCGGGGGGACTGTGGATGACCTCGACGAGGCGATCATCTCACTCTGCACGGGATTGAGGGGCGGTTCCTAGTCAGGTCAACAGCCCGCATAACGGGGCGTGATCCGCTCAATTTTTATTTCAATGAGGATCTGTCAGGAAAGGTGCGATAATGGAATTCATGGAAGTGATAAGGGAAAGGAGAAGCATAAGGAAGTACAAGGATGATCCCGTCCCGGATGATGCTCTGAAGGAGATACTGACGGCGGGACAGCTGGCCCCTTCAGGCGCAAACAGGCAACCGTGGCACTTCATAGTCGTGAGGGACCCCGATACCAAGGAGTCGATGGATATCCCGGAGTGGGCCTCAAGGGCGCCCGTGGTGCTGGCGGTATGCGGTGACCCCGAGATATCGGGCAACTGGTACGTGGTTGACCCCACCATAGCCCTGGAGCACATGATCCTGGCAGCGGCAAACAGGGGCCTGGGGACCTGCTGGGTGGGCAAGCTCAACAGGGACGAGAGGGTGAAGGAGGCGCTGGGCGTACCGGATCACATGCACGTCATCGCGGTGACGCCCATAGGGTACCCGGATGAATCCCCCAAGCCGAAGGGACGGAAGAAGCTCGAGGAGATCGTTCACTTCGACGGTTTCTAGGTACAGAAGATGACGTCCGATTTCCCGGGCGAGCTCGAGGCTGGGACGGCCCGCGTCGATATAACCCCGGAAGTGGGTTCGGAGCTGTCCGGCTACATATTCCCTCCGAGGTTCTCAGAGGGAGTAAGGGATCCACTGTATGCCACTGCGGCAGTACTCAGGTACGGGGAAGAGGGTCTGGTCCTGGTCTCCTGTGATCTGATAGCCCTCGGTAGGGAGATCTGCGACCTCGCAAAGGACTCGATTGCGAACCGATGCGGAATGGGCCCCGAAAGGGTTATGATCAGTTGCACCCATATCCACACCGGCCCCAACACCGGATCCATCTTCTCATCCCGGGCGGATGATGAATACCTGGCCGGGATACCGGCCGCCATCTCCGATGCCGTGGCCGATGCATACGCTCGTTTGAGTCCAGCTCTGATATCGGCGGCGACGGGAAGGGAGGAGACGCTGGGTTTCAATCGCAGGTATCTCATGAGGGACGGAAGGGTGGAGACCAACCCCGGAATCGGCAACCCTCAGGTACTCAGACCGGTTGCCGGGATAGACCCCGGGATGCTTGCGATAGTGCTGACTAGGCGGGATGGTGGGGTGATGGGATGCATACTCAACTACTCGAATCACGTCGATGTTCTTGGCGGCAACCTGATCACTTCCGACTACCCCGGATCAGTCGCCCGGATGTTCAGGACCCGCTTCGGCGACCGGTCCAACTTGGTTTACCTCAACGGCGCCTGCGGCGATGTGAACCATATCGATATACATGGTCCCAGGAAGCAGGGCGGACCGGAGAAGAGCGAGCAGATGGCGAAGGTCCTCTTCTCGAGGCTAACCGACATTATGGGCAGGACCCGGCCGCTGACCAGCAACATCCTCGAGGGCGGCGTAGAGGAGGTCGTTCTGCCTCGGAGAAAGATTCCCGATCAAGTGATCACCGACGCCAGGAGGACCCTTGAGGAATCGCACGAGGAGAGCCTGGTCACGGTCCTGGCCAGGGAGGTGCTAGCGGTGGATGCTCGTGCCCCCCGAATCCCGACCCTGGTCCAGTGCCTGACTCTCTCGGATATCGCCCTTTTCGGCCTCCCAGGCGAAGCCTTTGTGGATATCGGCCTCGAAATAAAGGAGAGGTCACCCTTCGCCCACAACGCGGTCGTCGAGCTGGCAAACGACTACGTGGGATACCTTCCCACGGATATAGCCTTCGATCAGGGTGGATACGAGGTCAGACCGGCGAGGTCAAGCCAGGTCGGGCCCGGCACTCAGGATATCCTGGTCGATGCCGCATTGAAGCTCGCCGCTGGCATGTCGTGTGGCTCCGAAGGCGATCGGCATTGAAGGGTCGGGAATGGCCGCTCTGGCCCACGAAGCCCATGCTGGCCCAGGTGAGGAGCGAGCCTTTCTCGGATCCCGGCTGGCTTTTCGAGGTGAAATGGGACGGCGTCAGGTGTCTGATACACCTCGAGAGCGGGGAGACGAGGCTTCAGTCCCGAAGCCTGAGGGATATCACCGGGACCTATCCGGAGATAACCGACGCGGCTGCGGCCATCGATGTGGAATCGGCGGTTATCGACGGCGAGGTGGTCGCGCTGGACGACTCCGGGAAGCCGTCCTTCAGGCTTCTCCAGGGCAGGATGCATCTTCAGCCCGATGGTCGAATCAAATCCGCCATGACGAGGACTCCGGTGAAGTTCTACGCGTTCGATCTGCTCTACCTCGACGGGCGTGTGCTGACGAGATTACCCCTGAGCCAACGGAAGTCCGAACTCGCCAGGATCATGCCCGACTCCTCGACCATAGTCTACTCCGATCATGTGGAGGAGTACGGCCGGGAGTTCTTCAGTGCGGCGAAAGAGCGGGAGATAGAGGGGGTGATGGCCAAGAGGAAGGAGAGCAGGTACGAGCCGGGGGCCAGATCCTCGAGCTGGCTGAAGATTAGGATAGAGCGGCGGGACGAGTTCGTGATCGGGGGCTGGACCCCGGGGAAGGGTGGGAGAGAGCGCTTCCTAGGGGCTCTGCTGCTGGGCCAGTACGATGATGGCGATCTGCAGTATTCTGGAAAGGTCGGCACTGGATTCGACAGCGATGAACTGCGTAGGCTCCGGGACTCCCTCCATTCACTTGAGAGCGGGGTCAGGCCCTTCGTGGAGGACCCGGGGGAACGGGGCGCGAGGTGGGCCAAGCCCGAACTGGTCTGCGAGGTCAGGCTCTCCGATCGCGCTCCGGGGGCCCTGAGGTTCCCGGTGTATGTTGGATTGCGGCCGGACAAGGATCCCAGCGAGGTAAAGATGCCTGAGGAGGCCGATACACATGAAACCCGGGAGGCAGTTGAGAGTTACGGCAGGGTAACCCTCTCCAATCCGGACAAGGTGTTCTGGCCGAAGGCCGCCTACGCCAAGATAGACCTCTTCAACTACTACCTGGGGGTGGCGGACTACATACTCCCTCACCTGGAGCGAAGGCCACTCACCCTTCACAGGCAGCCGGACGGGATTGAGGATGAGGGTTTCTATCAGCGCAATCTCCCAGACTTCTCCCCGGATTGGATTCGATCCACGACCGTGGAGAGGGAGGGCCACGAATCGATCAACACCGTCCTCTGCCAGAACAAGGAGACACTGGCGTGGCTTGCCAACATGGGCTGCATCGAGCTGCACCCCTGGCTGGCGCGGGCCGATGACCCCGAACATCCGGACCTGCTGGCATTCGACCTGGATCCCGTCAGCCCAGCCCGATACCGGGATTCGTGTCGAGTGGCGGTGACGCTGCGTGACGTGATGTCGGACGCGGGATTCAGGACCTTCGTCAAGACATCGGGGAAGAGGGGTCTCCACGTCTACCTGCCCGTGATCAAGCGGATTGACTTCGACCAGGTCAGGTCATTCGTTCGCGAGGTGGGGAGACAGATCTCCGGTGAGCTTGGGGATATGTTCACGATGAGCAGGAGTGCTGAGGAGAAGAGGGGGAGGGTGTTCCTGGACCCGTCCCAGAACGGCTGGGGGCGCAGCCTGGTCTCGGCGTACAGCCTCAGGCCGACCCCCCAGGCGACCGTCTCAACGCCGATAACGTGGCAGGAGTGCGAGGAGTGCGTGGATCGCGGTTGTTTCAATATCAAATCTGTGCCCAGGCGCCTGAAGGAGGTGAAGGACCCCTGGCGGGGTATCTACCGGGAGAGACAGGACGTGGGGGAGATCTTGGGGATCTCGGATTGATCGACCGGCAACCTATTCATCCTCTGTGGTCAGCTTTGGAATGATCCTGGGCACCCGGTCCATGTAGTCCCTGTACTCGGTTCCGAACTTCTTCAGCAGGTCCCTCTCCTCCCGGATAGCGATCCAGTACTCCACCGGTATCAGGATGAGGGAGGGGAGAAAGGGAAGGATCGCCAGGGGGAGGCGTGGCTGGAATACGGAGAAGATAACCAAGGAGATACCGCTCGCCACAACCATGTTGGACAGATAGTGGGGATGCCTCACGTGGGCGTAGATACCGCGGGTAACCAGCCGGTCCTGCGGCTTGAGCTCGACGTGACGCATTCCGTGCTCCCTCCAGACGGATCGCCAGAGGGCGTGCAGGTAGAGCCCGAACCCGATCATCGGGATGCCCACCGCCAGGAATGCGAGATACATGGAGAGATCAACTTCACGGAGATCGGCGACGGCTATTCCGTAGATTCCTATTTCTCACAGATACATCTTTCGGGGATGAGATACCGCCACGGCGCTTGTAACATTTCTTAGTCTATCTCTCGCTGGAGGACAGGTTGTCTTGGAAAGGTTCAAATGCATCGGGGCATTGGTTCTCGATCTGGACGGCACGATTGTGGACTCATTTCCGGGTCACGTGGAGTCCTGGACTCGAACCATCGAGAGGTTTGGCGGGTCGGCGGATCGGGAGGAGATACGGCTACAGATGGGCAAATCCAGCCATGATATCTCGAGGGCCCTTCTGGGAGAGATCGATTTCGGGGAGCTGGAGAGGGCCTCCAGGACCAAGGACGAGATATACTACGATATCATCCCCGATTTCCTGGAGGTCATAGATGGAGCGGATCGAACCCTGCGCGAACTCAAGGAGAGGGGTTACATGATCTCCATCGCGTCCTCCAACCCTCTCAAGGTGATCGAGAGGAGCCTGAGGGTGGTCGGTCTGCGGGAGGTAGTCGACGAGATCGCGAGTCAGGAGGAGGTTGCGAAAGGGAAGCCTGAACCCGATATCTTCCTTCTGGCGAGGAGCAAGCTAGGCGTCACGTCAGATGATTGCACCGTTGTGGGGGACACGTCTTTCGATATGGAGGCCGCGAGGCGTGCGGGTATGTTCGCCATCGGCTTCACGGGCGGGGTTCAGGGAAGGGAGGAGCTTGAGGCGGCGAATCCCGACTTGGTCATAACCGATATCACGGATCTGCTTCATCTGCTGCCGGAGGAGGTACCATAACTTGAGACTATCGGCGAGCGCCCCGGGACGGGTGTGTCTTTTCGGGGAACACCAGGACTATCTCGGCCTTCCCGTGATCCCCTGCGCGGTGAGCATGCGCTGCACGGTGACCGGCAGCACCGTCCAGAACGGGGAGTTCCGGATACTCGATGTCACTACTGGAAAGCGTTGTCTCTTCGAGAAAGGCGACCTGGAGCTCAGAGGCGACGATTTCGACTACCTGAGGGCCGTGGTCTCCGTTATGATCGGTCAAGGCCGCCGACCTGAAGGTGCTGACGTGGAGATCAGGAACCATGTCCCCATCGAATCGGGTTTGTCAAGCTCGGCTGCATTTCTAGTCTCCTGGGCGGGGTTCCTGAACTGGGGCTTCGACCTCGGTTACGACCCGATCGAGCTCGCGATGGCCTGCTATAGGGCCGAGAGGGAGGTGATGGGAATACCCTGCGGGATGATGGACCAGATATCGTCGAGCCTGGGCGGTCTGGTTGCGATAGAGTGTCGGGAACCGCCGGGGATCGAGCGCCTGCCAGCGGTCCTTCCCCGCCTGATCATCGGCGATACCGGGGTGCACAAGCGGACTATCGATGTCCATAAGGTCAGGACAGCCGAGATGGAGAGGGCGCTTGCTGAGCTGGAGGAATCCGCGGGACATCCCATCGATCTAGCGACGATCCGTTGGGCGGAGATCGAGGACCATCTTGAGAGCCTGGACGATATCGGGCGCAGGAGGGTCAGGGCCACCATCAAGAACCGTGATATCACCCGGCGGGCAAGGAGGATGCTGGGACGCGAGAATCCAGAACTGGGGGAGATAGGCGAACTCCTGAACCTGCACCAGGGGTATCTCAGGGACGACTACGAGGTTTCCCACCCGATGATCGAGACACTGCTGAACGCAGGCCTTGAGGCAGGGGCGATCGGAGGAAAGCTAACCGGCGCCGGTCTGGGGGGGTGCGTCATACTGCTTGCGCCCGGACGGGAGGCCGAGGTCGCTGACGCGATTGAGGGGCAGGGAGGGAAACCATATGTGGTCTCGGTTGACGATGGGCTGAGGAGGGAGGCGAATGCATGAACTTCGTTGGGACCCGATATACGGCAGATGGGTGGTAATCGCCTCATCCAGGCACGACAGGCCGGTACTCAAGTCGACGTGCCCCTTCTGCCCGGGCTCTCCCGAGGTACGGGGCGAGTGGACCGTGAAGGCTTTACCGAATATGTTCCCTCCCCTGACCCCGGAGGCACCGGAGGTACGGGACGACAAAGGCCTCTATCGGAGGGCGAGGGCGGAGGGTTTCTGCGAGGTCATCGTCGAGAGCAAGGAGCACTCGATCGATCTGGCCGATCTAACCCTTGGCAACTTCCTCGAACTCATGAAGCTGTATCGAGATCGGTATGTGGAGCTGGGGGGTAGACGGGAGGTGAAGTACGTCTACATCTTCAGGAACAAGGGGGAGATCATAGGCGTGACGCTACATCACCCGCACGGTCAGCTCTACGCGCTCCCCTTCATCCCGCCCGTGATCCGGGACCAGCTGGATGGCGAGGCCAAATACAGGGCTGGAACGGGTCGTTGCATGCTGTGTGATATGGTGAAGGAGGAGATCGACGGCCCCAGGCTCGTGGACTCAAACGATCACTTTGCGGTATACGTCCCATTCGCAGCCAAGTTCGCATACGAGACCCACATCGTGCCACTGGGGCACGTATCCAGCCTCTCGGAGATGGGGGAGCCCGAGCTGTATGACCTGGGCAAAATCATGAAGGGCATCCTCTCCAGGTACAACCACCTCTTTGATTTCAGCCTGCCCTACGTGATGGCGTTGTACAACTCGCCCACGGATGGCCGGGAATACCCTTACCACCACTTTCACGTCGACATAATGCCCAGACACAGGAGCAGGGACAATATCAAGTACCTGGCGGGATCCGAGCTCGGGGCCGGGGTGTTCATAAACGACTCGTCCCCCGAGGAGAGGGCGGCAGAACTCAGGAATCTCTAGGACGGGAAGAAGACATCCGCCGGGTTGCGTCTGCCGACGCGCTTCAGGAACCGCCTCCAGTAGTCCCTGGCCTCGGGAACGAAATCCTCCTCCTCGAGTTTGGCTCTGAGTTCCTCCGGAGTCACGTAACCCGTTCTCGATATGTCTATCTCCTGGTTGGGCACCGGTTCCCCGCTCACCAGCGCAACGTAGCAGTGGTTCTCCTCGAAGGCCTCGTCGGAGTATGTCGGCTGGTCGAACTCCCTGATCTTGTAGCCGTCCAGGACTGACAGGCCGGTCTCCTCTCTAAGTTCGCGTATCGATTCCATGCGGAGAAATGTCTGAGGGTCGAAGAGCAGGCGGACATCGAAGGACACGTGGCCCGACGCGGAGTCCGTGAAGTGGCCCGGATGAGTGGGCCGGGTCTCGGACCTGCACTGGACCAGGCACCGCCCTCGGGCATCGAAGGCCAATACCCTCACCACCAGGTGAGGTATCCTGCGGAAGTGAGCCTCCTTCCTGGTCGCGGGGAAGAAGCTGCCGTTCCGCCCCAGGCAGGCAACAAGCTCCTCTTGGTTTGACGCCACCGGTCTCGCCGATCTAGAGGGATAGGATCCTGTCCAAACTCGATGCGGTGTCGACCAACATCTTCTCCGGGAAGAACTTGAATGCGCTCAGTTCGGCCACCAGGTAGTCGTCGTATCCGATCTCCCTGAGGGCCTCGATAACGGCCTTCCAGTTCACATCGCCCTGAAGGAGGTATGTGAAGCCGGCGATGTTCCCGATCTTGGTCGAGAAGTCCTTCACGTGAACGCATGATACGAGGTCCCCCAGAATCCGGATCCAGTCCTGGGGATAGCCGTTCACCAGAACGTTCCCGGCATCGAAATAGGCCTTCACGTACTCGCTCTCGATCTCGTCTATGTAGCTCCGGAACTCGAGGGGGCTGAGAAGGAACTTGTTCCACACGTTCTCCACGCCGATATTCACGCCGAGATCCTCGGCCTTATCGGACAGCTCTCGCAGGCAGCTCTGAGATCTCTGATAGGCCTCCTGGTACCGCACCTCCTCGTTGACGACGGCGGGGACCACTAGGACGGTTCTTGCTCCCAGTATAGATGCGGCTTCCAAGCTCCTCTCCACAGCGGCCTTACCCCTCTCCCGTACCGCCTTGTCGGGGGAGGAAAGCGGGTACTTCCAGCCCAGTCCGCTGGCGAGGCTCGGGGACTCGAGACCGAAGCTCTCGATCTCGCCTCTGTAGCCCTTTATCTGCCCGGGTTCCGTGTCGAGGGCCAGGAGACCGTCCTCCGATATCGCCAGCTCGATGCCGTCGAACCCAGCTCGCTTCGTCTGATCCAGCATCTCCTCTAGTTTGGTGTTCCCGGGAAAACCCCAGGCATTCATCGCCTTCTTCATCATCACAACCTGATGATTGCCGCGTTTTCGATCTGATATGTGTAACGGCTGGTTCTGGCTTGAGATACCCACAGATTTCTCGGGGGCCTGCACCTGGGCTGGAACGATCACGGTATTTGCTGAGCCTGTTTTCGATCGAAATCCTGTCGAGGAGCGTCTACCAACGGCTTGTTCCGGGGTCTCTGTCAACCGCGAGTGCCGTCTGCCCATATATCCTCGGTCTGTGAGTCGGACGCGGAGGCTGGGAGCCCGGATGGATCTGCAGGATGCCCTGATTCCTGCCGCGACCTGCAAGCGGCCGTTCACCTCGCTGGCCGAGTATCATCCCTGCCTGAGATCTTCCAGACGCCTGGATATGAGCTTGTTGGTGATCTCCGGATCCGCGGTCCCCTTGGTCTTCTTCATGACCTGCCCCACGAGGTAGTTCTTGGCCTTGTCTTCGGCGAGGGCGTCCTGAACCGCTTCCGGATTCTCTCCGAAAACCTCCTCCACCAGAAGATCCAGCTCCGATCTGTCGCCTATCCTCCTCAGATCCTTCTCCTCAACGATATCCAGGGGCCCCCTGCCGGTGTCGAGCATAGTCCTCATAACGCCCTTCGCCATCTTCCCGCTGATCCTCTTCTCGTCGATAAGTCTCATCAGATCGGCGATCTGAGGCGGCTCGATCTCCAGCTCATCGATCTCGAGGCCCTTCTCGTTCAGGTAGCCGAGTAGCTCCGTCATCAGCCAGTTTGACACCCTCTTCGGATCGTTGTAGGTCTCGACACACTCCTCGAAGAAATCAGCGAGCTTCTTGCTGGCCGTGAGAACATCGGCATCGTACTGGGGTAGCCTGTAGTCCCGCTGGAAACGGAGTGAACGGGCGTCAGGCAGCTCGGGCATCAGGTCGCGAGCCGATTCGATCATGGACTCCTCAACCCTTATGGGCATCAGATCTGGGTCGCGGAAGTACCGGTAATCCTCCACGGTCTCCTTGGATCGGAGGGAGACGGTGATCTTCCTGACCTCGTCGTAGTGGCGGGTCTCCCTCTTGATCGAGGCACCGCGTTTCTGGAGGCTTCGCTGCCTGCTGATCTCGAAGCTCAGGGCCTTCTCGATGGCCTTGAAGCTGGAGATATTCTTCACCTCGACGCTGTTTCCGCCGGCGATGGATATGTTGGAGTCGAATCTCATAGATCCCTGAAGGCTGCCGTCGGTAACCCCGAGGTGTTCCACCATATTTCTGAGCTTCTGAGCGAACAGCCTCGCCTCCTTGGGAGAGGAGATGTCCGGGGCGGTTACGATCTCACAGAGGGCGACCCCGCTCCTGTTATAGTCTACCAATGTCTCCGGGGATGTGGTTATAGATCCCTTGAAGACGTTCCTGGCGGGGTCCTCCTCCAGCTGTATTCGCCATATACTTACGCGCTTCCTGCCTCCGTCCGTGTTCAGGTCAAGGTGGCCGTTTCTGGCGATCGTCTTGGACCCGTCCGGGGCCTCATACATCGATATCTGGTAGTTCTTGGGGAGATCCACGTAGGCGTAGTTCTTGCGGAAGAACGAGGAGTTTTCGGGGACCTCGCAGCCCAGGGCCTGGGCGATCATGAGAGCCATCTCTACCGCCCTCTCGTTTGGGACTGGGAGGCTGCCCGGTAGGCCGAGGCAGACGGGACAGACACAGGTATTCGGCTCCCTGTCCCTGTAGTCGGCCGAACAGCCACAGAAGAGCTTCGTCTTCAGCTT
>Ga0180431_10007940_pt1 | contig 12248 bp, 8 predicted proteins | sample SS_ome_11_FD_132459 | JGI IMG/M metagenome (GOLD analysis project Ga0180431, IMG submission 132459) | Hypersaline lake sediment archaeal communities from the Salton Sea, California, USA - SS_1_MS_1 metaG | ecosystem: Environmental > Aquatic > Non-marine Saline and Alkaline > Hypersaline >... | reverse complement strand
CGCGACGACGGAGGGGCACAGCCTGCCTCCCTCGGCGGTGGGGATCACGGTGGGTTCGCCCCCCTCCATCACGGCCACCACCGAGTTGGTCGTACCTAGGTCAATGCCAATAATCTTACTCATGTCTTACCTCCTCACGATGGTGAGAAACTGTTCAACTACTTGATATTATCCTAGCACAAACAGCGGCTCTCAGACGACGGGCCGGGTTAGGATACCGTTGGGTTGCGTTAAGAACGTTGGAGATAGGTTGGTAGTACTAATGTCCTTTCGACTCTTCGGCGGCCATCTCGGCCTGTGTTTGCTCCAGCTCCTCGGAAGACATATCCTGTATGACCAGCAACGGCGTTGTTCCATAGGCGATGAAGTTTAGGGCTATGCTGCCGTAAGGCCACCTGGTGCTACTGGTGTAGCCGTGTGCGCTCAGGGCGACCAAGTCCACGTCCTCCTGTTCCACCAGATCGTGCAATGCTGCAGCTGTGCCCCCACTCTCGATCAATCGCAACTGTACGTCGCACTCAAGGTGGGCTTCGAGGTCTTCCAGGTATCTGGTTGCTTCAAGCCGGTTATGCTCCAGGATGCGGTTCACCAATTCGGCCTCCTCCCCTGTCAAGGGTGTGTGATGGGGAACCTCGGGCTTGCTCACGGCGTGTGCCAATAGGAGCTGTGCATTGTAGAAATCAGCCAGCTGGGATGCCAGCGGCAGAACACACTCAGCTCGCTGTGAACCGTCCAGCGGCACCAGCACTTGCTCATAACGCAAATTCGTTACATCGTCCGGGATCGCACGATACGCTCGCACGATCATCACCGGCATATAAGCGCGCAGAATGATCTTTTGCACGACGCTGCTGATATTCCACCTGCTCAGACCGCTCTGTCCATGGCTGCTGAGCAGGATCAGGTCAACGTCGTGCTCGTGCGCGAACTCAATGACGCTGTCCGCCGCTTGGCCTTCCAAGGTCACCTCTTCTGCTTGGAGCTTCGCTTCCCGCAAGCGTCTCTTGACATCCTCCAAATACGACTTCGCCTCGGTCTTGCGCATGCGCCAGCGCAATGGATCGATAGTCTGGCCCAGGTCGGTGGCGCGGCCCTGCGCCACCGACCGTAGCAACGTGACGTGGGCATCAAAGGCCCGTGCCAACGCTGCCGCGTGAGGCAACACACATTCTGCAACACGTGATCCATCCAAGGGTACGAGTATGTGGTCTAGCATATGTCTCTTACCTCCACCCATGGCAATGGCATCCCATTACCCATTGCGCAGCCCTCTGTCGATCTTGTTCTCATTTATTTACTTATCGCTTCGTCGTTAGTCCCCACCGATGTAGGTCGGAATGGTATTCCGATCTCCTCCGATCGAGACACGATCACCGGCCTGGCCCGGAGGCCATGGCCGCTTCGTACGCGGCTGACAGGCGATCCGTAGCAGCGGGAATGGTATAGCGCCGGGCGATGCGCGCGGCCTGTCCCCCCAGCGCCTTGAGACGCCCTCTATCGCGGAGCAGGTCGATCACCGCGTCTGCAAACGCCTCCTCCCCCAGGGGCACCAGCAGCCCTCCACCCTCGTCCAGGACATCTTTCGATCCCGGCGCTTCCACCGCCACGATGGGTGTGCCGGCCGCCATAGCCTCGATCAACACCAGGCCCTGTGTCTCCGTGACGGAGGAAAAGACGAACAGATCAGCAGCAGCGGCATAGTGAGGCACCTCGCTGTGTGGAACAGCTCCGCAAAAAACGACTTGGTCGCCGATGCTCAGCTCTCGTGCCAATTTCTGCAGTTCACCTTCTCCAGGCCCGTCACCCACCAGCAGCAACCTGGCGTGAGGGCGCTCGGCCACGATGCGGGCAAAGACGTGTAGCAGGAAATCGAGCCCCTTCTCCCCCGCGATTCGCCCCACGTATAGCAGCACCTCGACGTCTCGCAAGCTTAGCTCCGCCAGAATGCGCCCCGGATCGAGAGCGTCATAGGCGCTCAGTTTCACCGGCGTCGGCACGATGGTTACCGGTGCAGACGGGTCGTATTCACGCAGGATGAAATCTCGAATACTGGCCGTAGGCGCGACGATGTGTGTACACCTTTCGAGATATCGGGCCACGATCTGTTCCATCACCGTGCCGGCGACTTCCGGCGCGATAGGGGTGTACTGTTGGGCGTACTTGTGGTAGCGGGTATGAAAGGTGAAGACCAATGGAACCTGAAGTTCACGGGCAAAGGCCGCCGCCAGATCTCCCATTAGAATCGGGTGCTGACTGTGGACCAACGATGGCTTGATACCTCGCAACGCGGTGTCTATCAGCGCCTTCAGGGGCATTGCCAACGAGAGATCGATCTCGCCGGGCAGATCGATGGCGGGCAGGCGGAAAACGTAAGGCTCCTGGTCCTCGTACTGGCCCTGCTCTGGAGCAACAATGTGGACCTCGTGCCCGGCTTCCACCAGTCCCTGCCGAAACAGGCTGATAGAAGTCACTACCCCACTGATCGTGGGTTTGTAGGCGTTGGTGAAAAACACAATACGCATCGTCTGTTGACGCATCGTCTGTTGACGCATCGTCTTACCTATCCTCCATCGCGTGCGGTGACCTGTTTCAGTATTTGCCCCGTCGCCAAGGGCACCAGGCTCATCCCCAGAGCCAGCATCCATCCCACGCCCCCGGGGTCGACGAGATCCAATAAGCCGGCAAGTCCCGGTACGTAGATGGCCACCAGCAACAGGGCAACAGATAGTCCCAGTGCCCCCCAAACGTAGGGGTTGCGGGTGACTTCGTTCTTGATCACGTCCGTTTCACGATCCCGCATGTTGAAGACGTGCCACAGTTGGGCCAACGCCAGGGACAGGAAGGAGAGCGTGACGGCCTTTGCCTCGCCCATTCCTAGCCGGGTGAGTGCCAGCGCAAAGCCTCCCAATACAGAGAGCGTTATCACCAGCCCATACCCTCCGACGCTCCGCCAGTGATGGTGAGTCATAATCGGCTCCTGGGGATCGCGGGGCGGGCGGTTCATAACGGTCGGTTCACCCTTTCCCATGCCCAGCGCCAACGCTGGAAACACATCGGTCACCAGATTGAGGAACAAGATCTGAAGCGGTCGGATGGGCAGTGGCGCGTTGACCATGGAGGCCAGGGCGACGATCATCACCTCGGCTACGTTGCACGAAAGCAGATACAGGACGAACTTGCGAATATTGCCGAAAATCGCCCGCCCTTGCTCGATGGCGACGACGATGGTGGAGAACGCGTCGTCCCTAAGCACCATATCGGCGGCCTCCCGCGCCACCTGTGTGCCCCGCTGCCCCATAGCCACGCCGATGTCGGCCTTTTTCAACGCTGGCGCGTCGTTCACCCCGTCGCCTGTCATCGCCACGACGTATCCCTCATCCTGGTGGGCAGCGATGAGATCGAGCTTCTGCTTGGGGCTGACTCGGGCGAAGATCTGCGCTTGCAACACGCGCTGCTGCTCCTCCTGCGTCAGACTGTCCGGTTCTTTCAGGTCTGCCCCATGAATTGCCTCGGCCTCTTGATCTTCCACCAATCCCACAGCCTCGGCGACGTTTCTTGCCGTGGCAGGCTGATCGCCGGTCACCATGATCACCCGCACGCCGGCTCCCAGGGCAGCCTCGATGGCCGGGCGCACTTCCTCCCGCGGCGGGTCCAGCAATCCGACCAACCCCAGGAGGGTCAAATCCTCGTAAGGCGGGTCATCGACATCCTCCAACACCCTGGTGGCAACAGCCAGTACCCGCAGCCCCTCCCGGGCCATACGGGCGTTCTGCTCCCGCCACGCTTCGCGCTTAGCGTCGTCCAGGTCGCGTTCGCCTTCGGGTACCAACACCCGTGCCGAGGCCTCGATCACGGCCTCCAGGGCACCCTTTACGGCAACCCGGTAATGGCCGTTTTCTTCGTGGAAGGTAGCCATCATCTTAGAATCGGGGTCGAAGGCCACCTCGCGCATCTCGGGCTTGCGCTCCAAGAGTTGATCTCGCTCCAGTCCTGCCTTGGCGCCCATTGCCAATAGCGCTACCTCCAGCGGGTCACCGACAGCTGCATTCTCCTCCCCGGCGTCGTTCTGCTCCAACGACGCGTTGTTGCACAGAACGCCGACCTCCAGCGCTTGCCACAGAGGCTGGTTGTCAGCAGGATCGACGCTCTCCCCGTCCCGGAGGAATTCTCCTGTCGTCTCAAGCCCTTCCCCGGTCACCTCGACCTGGCTGGAATCCAAAGCGATCCGAACCGCCGTCATCTGATTCTCAGTCAGCGTACCCGTCTTGTCTGTGAGAATCACGTTCGTCGCACCCAGCGTCTCAACGGCCGAGAGATGGTTGATCAGTGCGTTACGCTTGGCCATGCGCCACATGCCACGTGCCAGAGCCACCGTGGCGACGATGGGCAACCCCTCGGGCACGCTGGCCACCGCCAGGGCAATGCCTGACTCGACCATCAGCAGTATCTCTTTGCCAGCCACGATGCCGGCCACGATCACCAGGGCTGCGACACCCAATGTCACCCAGATCAGACGGCGGCCCAACTGCTCCAACCGCTTCTCCAGCGGCGTAACCTCTTCCTCTGCCTCCTCGACCAGGGAGGAGATGTGGCCCAGCTCCGTCTCCATCCCGGTGGCGACGACGATGCCTTCTCCTGCTCCTCGGGTCACCGCCGTGCCCTTGAACACCATGCTCGAACGTTCGGCCAGCGGGGCGTCCTCCGCGACCGGCTCCACCCCTTTGCCCACGGGCACCGATTCGCCAGTGAGAGCCGACTCGTTGGCCTGTAGCCGCGACGCCTCGACCAGACGCAAGTCGGCGGTGACCACGTCACCGCCGTCCAGCAGGACAATATCGCCCGGCACGAGTTCTTCTGCTGGGATGACCTTTGCCTGATCTTCCCGGCGGACCTTGGCATCGACGCTGCCCATACGTTGCAGCGCCTCCATCGAGCGCACTGCTTTCAGCTCGGTGACGAAACCGATCGCTGCATTAATGGCGATCACCACGACGACGGCGACGCCCTCTACCCATTCTCCAAAGGCGAAAGACAGGGCTGCTGCTGCGGCCAGCAGCAGCACGATCAGGCTCTTGAACTGCTCAACCAGGATGCGCCAAGCACTCTTCCTCTCCGAATCGCGCAGGCGATTCCGTCCGTACTCTTGGCGCCGCTTCCTCACCTCCGAACTGCTGAGTCCTTCGTCGACGGGGACCCCCAGCGCCTTCACCACTTCCTGCCAGGGCATCGCCCAAGGCTTGTCTATATCTGACATATCTAGAACAGATTGGCTCATCCAACTCCTATTTGACCCATAACGACTCTACACGGTATATCAGCTTTGTTCTCATTCATATCGACCCATAGACGTGCAAAAGCTGTTTAACAACTACTGTTGGGTGGGCACCAACTCCCAGGCCACTTGCACATTGACCTCCAGATTTTGGAACCCCGGCTCGACGGGCACTGCCGCCTCCGCTTCCATTAACCCTTCGCGCGCAATCGGTCCGGGCGTGCGGCTGGTCTCATTGATCGAAACCACCTCACCCAGCGCCGCGCCCGCCAGTTCGGCCATCTGCGCGGCCTTGTGCTCGGCGTCGCTCCACGCGATTTCGCGGGCCTGATCCAGCATCTGAGAAGGATCGCTGATCTCAAAACGAATCCCCTCAATTCTGTTGCCTCCGGCCTGGACTGTGCTATCCAGCAGCCGGCCCAGCGCATCGAGAGCGCGTATGCGAACCTCGACTGTGTTAGAAGCCGTGTAACCGACCACCTGGGGCTGTCCCTCAGGACGGGCATCCTCGTAGCGAGGCCACAAATGGATCGAGCGGGTCTGAATATCCTCGCCAGCAACGCCAGCCTCTTTCAGGGCGTCGATCAGCCTTTGCATGCGCTCGTTGTTCTGGGAGAGCGCCGTGCTGGCTTCCTCGGCCTCGGTCTGCACGCCCAGCGTCACGACGGCTACGTCGGGCTGGACGCTGACCTGCCCACTGCCTGAGACGCTGATCGTGTGGGACTGTTGTTCGCTCTCCACCTGGGGTAGAGACGGTGCCGCAGCACATCCCGATTGGATCAACAATGTCACCAGCAAAACGGTAACGAGCGTCTGGATTATGTAGCGTTTCATCGGTTTTTCCTCCTCTTAACGAGATCTAACGATTCCCTATAAACACCAGCCCCAGTGCCTCGGAAAACCACCGTGCCGGCGGAGCGTGGTCTGCTCCTTCTCTTGTTACCAGTATAGCGAAAAGCCCTGCCTCCGAACGACGGGGGGAGTTTGAACTCATTTTGAGCTTGGTTGCTAACGTTGGAATTGGGTTGGCGCTCGCTCTTAATCCCACACTATCCGTACATGCTCAAACAGGTTGGTGACGAGATGAACAGTGCGGTCGGCCGTGCGTAGGGCACGCCATCCAGGGAATTGCCCATCGACAGTGACGCTGTGGGGTGGCTTATCCACACCGTGGATCACGACCTCAAAACCGGGACGGCCGGGATCGTATCGCCCCTCGACCTGACGGTCCAATTCGAGGCGCGAGATGGGGCGCCCGGCGGAGTGAAGGGCAAAGCGGGTCAGGCGATATTCGCCCTCCTGAAAGGCCCAGGAGTGCCCGTCGTCCTCGTACAACACACAGCGCCCGGTGGTATCTCGCTCGTCCGGAACATGGGAGGCGCAATCTGGGTAGACGTTCAGCGCCAGCCTGGCGGTCGGGTACTCGCCGACGTACTGCATCATCGGCCCCATGGGCACAACCGAGCCCCCACGCACAAAAAGTGGCAGCCGCTCCAGCGGCGCCTCCACGTCGATCCAGGCTGGTCCGTGGAACTGCTGGTCGGTCCAAAAATCGTACCACAAGCCCGCTGGCAGATAGACTGAGCGACGATTGGCACCCTCCTTGAACACCGGCGCGACCAGGAAAGCGTCGCCGCACATGAACTGATCCTCCAACGTATGTGTTTGAACATCACCTTGAAAGGCCAGCAGCAACGGGCGCACGATGGGTAGGCCGGCCTGGGCGCACTGCCAGAACGCTGTATACAGATAGGGCAGCAACCGGTAGCGCAGCTCGATATAGCGCCGGTTGATGGTCAGGTAGGGCTCTCCCCAGCTCCAGGGTTCTTGATCGGGACTGTGAACGAAGGTATGAGCGCGGCAAAAAGGCAGGAATACGCCCATTTGCAGCCAGCGGGTGAATAGCTCACCACTGGCAAATTGGGAGAACCCGCCGATGTCGGGGCCGGTATGGGCTAGGCCGCTCAATCCCAGGTTCATCACCATGGGCATCGAAAGCCACAGGTGGCGCCAGTTGGAGCGATTGTCGCCGGTCCAGTTCATCGCGTACCGCTGCACCCCGGCCCAACCCGAGCGCGTGATGCACACGGGACGACGGTCGGGTCTGAGTCGCTTCAGCCCTTCGACCGTGGCCCGTGCCATCTGCATCCCATAGATGTTGTGGGCCTTGGCGTGGTTATCGCCTCGGTCGTCAAGGTTGTGTTGGATAGACTCTGGCATGGTCGTGCTGTGCAGGCCAAAGATGGCCGGCTCATTCATGTCGTTCCATATCCCGTCTACCCCCACGTCGGTCAACACCTGGCACAGATCGCCCCACCACGCGCGCACGCGGGGGTCGGTGAAGTCGGGAAAATAGCAGTCGCCGGGCCAGACGGGAGCCTTGAGGGGCGTTTCACCGTCGGGGTAGGTGCAGAACATGTCTCGCTCCAGGCCGTCCTGGCACACCCAGTACTCGTGATCGGCTCGGATGCCCGGATCGATGATCACGATGATCTTAAATCCCATTGTATGGAGGTCAGCGATCTTTTTCGCCGGATCGGGAAAGCGCTCGGTATCCCAGGTAAAACAGCGATAGCCGTCCATGTAGTGGATGTCGAGGTGTATGCCATCGCAGGGAACGCGGTGGACCTGGCGGAAGTCCCGCGCCAGCTTGCGCACACGGGCCTCCGACTGATACGACCAGCGGCTCTGATGATAGCCCAGCATCCACCGCGGTGGCACATTCATCCGCCCGGTCAGTTCGGTGTACCGCTCCAGCACGGTGGTCAACGCCGGGCCGTAGATGAAGTAGTAGCGCATCTCGCCATCGACGGCGCCAAAGGAGAGCACGTTGGGGTCGCGCTGGCCCAGGTCAAAGAACCCACGGAAGGTGTTGTCGAGAAAGATGCCGTACCCCTGGCGCCCTTGATTGTGCAATCCCAAGAGGGCAGGAATGCACAGATGGATGGGGTCCTGTCCCAACCTGTAGGTGCGCGGGTCGGTGTTCCACATCCCATACTGCCGCCCGCGTAGGTCAAGTCCAAAGGTACGCTCTCCTAGTCCGTAGAAGTGCTCGTCCGGCTGGATGCGCTTTCGACAGGCAACGGCTCCGCAACGATGCCGCCCCGCACCGGCCTCGTCCTCATTGATCACATGGCCCAGCAGATCGAGGAAAGCCAGCCGACCGGTATCTTTGGCGACCCGACAGACGAGGCGCGCGGTTTTGACTTTGAGGGCGAGCTCTGTTTCGATGACCATGAAATCGCAAGGTGGCCACTTGGCGTCGGTCTTGGCGATGGAATAGGAATAGGAAAGCCGCCGGTTGGCTGGCCCGCGTGAGGGGAGGAGACGGACCCGTACCAGGTCAGGTGCCAGGATGGTGAGAACGTAGGTACCATCAGCGCAGGGAATCGTCAAGGTTTGTCCCTGGCGCGTGTGGCCGATAACACGTCCAGGATGTGTGTAACCTGTCCTGGGGATGCGTCTGCGCTTCTGCTCGCCAAAGCGCGCCTGATACCAACGCTTGCGAACTAGATAGGTGAAACTATCCCACAGGGTCTTGAGCCCGATTTCCCTCGTGCCGCGCACGATCAAGGACAAAATGTTCAACGCCGATCCCTCCCTTTCACTGGGTCTCTCCCCTTTCCGATTCCGAACGTGCCCTACCCTCGAACGACCCCACCCGGTGGACCAAAACGAAGCCGACGAACATGGGCACCCAGATGAACAACCCGCGAAAGGCCAGGGTGATGGCCATGGCCTGCGTCTGAGGCACTCCCAAGGAGGCGTATACCAGCGCTGTGACTCCCTCGGCCACGCCCGCACCCTGCGGCGTGATCGAGGCGATGCGAAAGGTTATGCTCATCGCGTACCCCGCCACCAGCACGCCCAGGGCCACCGGTTCGTGAAAGGCTAGCGTGAGGGTGTAGAAGCAGGCCAGGTTGACCAGATGGCCGGTCAGTGCTGCGGATAGCGTACGGATCAGTTTCCGAGGGTGGGTGGCAACGGCCTGTGCAGCCTGGACGAACTCGGCGGCATGCTCGTCGGCCCAGCCTTTGGGCAGCGAGATGGGACGGCCCAATCGGGCAGTCACCCGGTTCACGGTCGCTTGTACCCAATGGAACAGCCGATACAGGAGATCGCGGCCCCACAGCCCTAGCGTCAACAGCCCGACCATACCTGACGTCACCGCCAAGACGACGGCGGCCCCTAAGATTTCATAAGCGTATAATCTCTGCTGCAGAAACAGGTATAGAAAGGCCACCGACCAGCACGGCGATGAAGGCGCTGAGTTCGGTCGCTAAGGCCAACAAGGCCCCTGCGGCCGCCCGAGAGCCCGACCGTCCACGCTGCGCCGCGTCGTCCACAAAGAGGGCCGCCCCACCGACGCCCGCCACGGGCGCTATCACATTGACGAAGAGGGAGGCGAACATCACCGGCAGCAGCTTCCAAAACCGGCGCTCCATTCCCACGGTGTCGAAAGCAGATTGGTATAGGCCCGTGTAGACGAGGTAATAGATCGCCTGCAACGAGACCGCTGCCAATATCCACGTCCATTGCCCTCGTGTTAGGGTTTGGAGCAGCTCCTGGATGTCGGTCAGGCGAGCGACGACGATCGCCAGAAAGGCGATTGTCAGCAGCCAAAATAACCAGCGGCGTTTCATGCTAAGTGGGAGATTCTGGGTCTAAACTGCCATCCATTCGTGAGTCACTCACGCATGATACCACGCCGCTGGCCCGCCAGGTGTTGATGTGCGTTGGATGAAGGGTTGGTTTTCGTTGCTAACGTTAGGATTCGGTTGGCAATGCCCTGGATCAAGCCATGTAGAGGGCGGACAGCGGGGCGATCTCCAGCCCAACGCCGACCCAGGGCAGTCGCTCCAGGAGAACGCTGGCGGTCCGGCTCACATCCTCCCAGCGGAGAGAGTCTTTTATCTAATCAGGTGACCAGGTTCATACCGTTGCGTGCGAGTCACAATACATCCCGCCGGGTGACGTCCCAACCGCCGAGGACAGCTGCGACCACGCCGCCAATGCTACCGAAGAGCAGTTCCGGCAGGTGGACGACACCCTCGCTGAACTCGTTGGCGATGCCGCCGGGCAGTGCCCACGGCCAGAAGTCGCCCCAACTGGTGTGGATGATGAACACGCCGGCCATCGTCAACGCTACCCCCACCGCGCAAGCCACCACGAAGCTCTTCCAGCGCAGGCTGATCCACGTCTGGATGGAGATGATGAGCCACGCGCCTACAAAGATCATCCCCGCGTAGGCAAAGAGCCGCCCCCAGGGAATGCTCGGTTCCAGCCCGATGGCGGGCCGCAGCAGGCGCAGGAGTACCCCGCCGCTCACGATGGTCAGCACCAGGGCCAACGAACTCAGCGCGATCAGCGCCATGCCGGAGAACTGCTTGGCTGCGTAGATCACCCCGCGCGGCACCGGTAACGCGTTGAGGTGCTTCCAGTGATCGCTGGTGTGCTCCATATTGCCCACCAGCGCCGTCTCCAGCGTCACGAACAGCGGAATCATCAGCAGTCCCCAGATGACGATGTTCATCTGTCCGTACCAGAGCCATGTGCTGGCGTATTCCGGCGTGTTGATGGCGCCGCGCTGCAAGAACATCCCAAAGTTCGCCCCGACGATGACCAGCGGCGCGATGAGGGCCAGCCAGAAGGCCAGCGTTCGCTTCAATTTGAGCATCTCGGCACGCAGTGCCCTTGCCATAACTCTCATTTTAACACTCCTCTCTCTCTACTCTCTAACTCGTTAACCGTAGGAAAACATCCTCCAGCGAGGGCTGTTCCAGGCTCAGATGGAAGACACGGATGCCCTCCTGTACCAACCGGGTGTTGATCAGCGTCACATCGGAGCGACCGTTGACGGTCACGTGTAGGTGCCCCATGCCGTTCTGGCGCACGGCCCAGCCCGCCCGCAAGAGCAATCGCTCAGCCTTTTCGGGCCGATCCACGCCGAGTGTGACGTGATCCTCCAACTGGGCCTGTAGCTCCTCGGGCGTGCCCTGGAAAAGCAGCCGCCCATGCCCCACGATGCCGATGTGGGTCGCGACCTGCTCCACCTCGCTCAACAGGTGACTGGAGAGGAACACGGTCACGCCGAGCTCTTCCGGCAGGCGACGCAGAAACTCGCGCATCTCGCGGATGCCCGCCGGATCGAGCCCGTTGGTCGGCTCATCCAAGATCAGAAGCTCCGGATCGCCCAGCAAGGCCAAGGCCAGCGCCAGTCGCTGCCGCATGCCGGTCGAGTACGCCTTCACGCAGCGGTCGGCGGACTCCTCCAGGTGTACGGTGGCGAGCGCCCGTTCGATCTGTTCGCGCGAGCTACCGAGCAAGCGACGGGTCACCTCCAGGTTCTCCCGCCCGGTCAGGTGCGGGTAGAGCGAGGGTGATTCCACCAGCGCTCCCACTCGCCGCATCAGCCCAATGCGCTCATCGTGCAAGGACTGACCGAAAAGATGTACCTCGCCCTCGTGAGGCCGGATCAGTCCCAGCAGCATGCGGATGGTGGTCGTCTTGCCCGCGCCGTTCGGCCCCAGGAAGCCGTAGACGCTGCCGCGCGGCACGCACAGATTCACGTCGTCCACAGCGACCAGATCGCCGAAGCGGCGGGTCAAACCGGATGTACGAATGGCTAAAGGTTGAACGTCTTGTTGCATTTTTATCCTCCTCGTCTGCTCGGGTGACCGGCACTTGTGAACCCATCTTGCGTGAGTGCTATATGCATTGTGAAAAATGTCGGTCACCTTGATGTTCCGGAAAATCACGCCTGAGCATCTACTCTTCATCTCAATTGCCCGTATGATACCAGGAGGATGTCTCGTCCTTATCATCAATTTGTCACAACTCTGTCGCAAGCGAAAAAAAAGACAACCTCCCGCAGGTTTGAAACCCACGGGAGGCTGAACTGACTCGATCTCTTAAACTCAGGCTCTTGGCAGCCGCAGCGTGAAGCAGCTCCCCCGTCCCGCCTCGCTCTTCACCT
>Ga0180431_10007938_pt1 | contig 12250 bp, 11 predicted proteins | sample SS_ome_11_FD_132459 | JGI IMG/M metagenome (GOLD analysis project Ga0180431, IMG submission 132459) | Hypersaline lake sediment archaeal communities from the Salton Sea, California, USA - SS_1_MS_1 metaG | ecosystem: Environmental > Aquatic > Non-marine Saline and Alkaline > Hypersaline >... | reverse complement strand
CACCGATCTCCGTCAGCAGGCGGACGCCGTGATGCACGACCTCCTCGGCCTTGGCAACATTGATCGTGCCCTGGCCATTGAGTTCGGGCTCATGATAGATCACGATGTGACCCGGCAGGGTGTTGCTGCGGGCCGTGCGGTCACTCCCGACTCGATCGCCTGAGGAATCTTCCCCCCGAGCTCCATTTCCCAGAGTCAATCCGGCGGCGGCCAGGGACGAGAGCTTCAGGAATTCCCGGCGCGACGGCCGGCGATCTCGACTCCGGTTGCGCATGGTTTCCTCCCACGGTTGCTTCCCTCAAGGAATGATCTTTGCATCGGTCCCCAGCGCGATCGGGACGGAACATGAAGGTAGCACATTGAAGAATGAGAATCTTGAGTCGATTGGCCAAAAGGTTTGAGTTTCTGAAGGTTACACCTTGATTTCCATGGAAATCAAAGGTGGTGGGCGGCTGTCCCGCCGGCGGCCGACTTGCATGGGAGCCGGGCAGCCCCAGCGTTCTAAACGCGTGCCGGGAAACGTGTTCCCCGAGGAATCAGTTGACTCTCCCCATCGCCTGTGGCACTGACAAGGCATGAGTGGGATGCCCGACAATCCAGTCTGTTCGATCGTGGTTCCGGTCTACAACAGCACCGACAATCTCCGTGAACTGGCCCGCACCGTGGACCGCGTCTTCCATGACACGGTGCACGCCGACTACGAGCTGATCTTCGTCGACGACGGGTCTCCGAACCCGAAAACCTGGCCTACGCTGCGGGAACTCGCGGGGGAGAAGTCCGCGGTTCTCGCCATTCGCCTTACCCGCAACTTCGGTCAGATTCCCGCAACCCTCTGCGGCCTGGAGGCCTCTCGAGGCGAAGCGGTGGTGGTGATGGATGATGATCTCCAGCATCGGCCCGAGGACATCCCGCTTCTTCTCTCCGCCCGCGACCACGATGTTGCCGTCGCCCGATTCGGGAGGAGAAGCCATGGGGCGCTGAGCAGGCTCACCTCTCGCATCAAGGGCTTTTTTGACTGGGTGATTCTCGGCAAGCCCCGTCATCTCCAATACTCCTCGTTCCTGATGCTGAAACGAACGATCATCCGCGGCATGCTGGCGGTCGAGACGTCCTATCCGCTTCTCTTACCCCTGATCCTCCATTGCACACGGGACGTCGTCAATGTCGACGTGCAGCACGAGCCGCGGAAGCGAGGGCGGAGCGGGTACTCCCTTCGCACGCGGTTCCGGCTCTTCACGAACCTCCTGATCAGTAACTCCTCCTTCGTACTCAGCGTGATCGGCTTTCTCGGGATCAGCATCGCGTTCGTGACCTTTGGGCTCTTCGTGTTTTTCCTCATTCGAAAACTGGCCGTAGGGATCGGCGTCTCCGGGTGGACATCGCTCATGGTCACGGTGCTTGGGATCGGCGGGGTGCATCTCTTCTCCGTGGGCATCATTGGGACCTATCTGATCCGCATCATCCACACCTCCGAGCGCCGCCCCGGTTACGTGGTGCGCTGCGACACGCGCCAAGAGGAGGGTGGGGAGTGATGCTCGAGCCCCACACGGTCCATGTTCTGGGGGCGGGTGTGATGGGGAGCGGTGTCGCGCAGACGCTCGCGCAGACGGGGCATCGGGTCGTCCTCCTCGATGTCGCCGACGAAGCGCTCGAGCGGGCGCGCGAGCGCATCCAGCAGGGTCTGCGCTTGGAGATCCTCCTTCAGAAGAAGGCGGAGAAGCAGGATCCGGCGGTCGTGCTCGATCGGATCCGGTTCACGATCGATATGGAGGCACTGCGGGAGGCAGCCTACGTGATCGAGAACGTGCCGGAGAAGTGGGACATCAAGAAGAAGGTCTATGCCGATCTGGAGGCGGCCTGTCCGGAAGCGTGCATCTTCGCTTCCGACACCTCTTGTATGCCGATCGGCCGCATCGCCACCTGGACGGAGCGGCCGGGGCAAGTGATCGGCATCCACTTCATGAATCCGGTGCCGCGGAAACGGGTGGTGGAGGTGATCCGGGGAGCGGCGACGACGGAAGAGACGATCGCCCGCACGGGAACCCTTCTCCAGCAGATGGGCAAGGAGTGCGTCATCGTGAACGACGCCCCCGGATTCGTGTCCAATCGCGTCCTCATGTTGACGATCAACGAAGCGGCGTTCGTCTTGCAGGAGGGAACCGGGTCGGCCAAGGAGATCGATCGGATCTTCCGCGACTGCATGGGCCATGCGATGGGTCCCCTGGAGACGGCGGATCTGATCGGGCTCGATACTATCCTCTACTCGATCGAGGTCCTCTATGATAGCTTGGGCGGCGAGAAGTTTCGCCCCTGCCCGCTCCTGGAAGACCTGGTGAGAGAAGGGCATCTGGGTTGCAAGACGGGCCGGGGTTTCCACGACTACCCGGATGCGGTGCTGGGGACCTAGATCCATGACGCAATCGGCGGCCCGAGAGCGGATCCGCGCGTTTCTCTCTCGATCTTTCCCGGACCACGACCTTCGGGATGACGAAGACATCTTCGCCCTGGGGTTCGTGAACTCGCTCTTCGCCATGCAGCTCGTGCTCTTTGTCGAAAAGGAATTCGCGGTCACGGTCGACAGCCAGGATCTCGACCTCGACAACTTCCGCTCCGTCGATGCGCTGGTGTCGATGGTCGAGTCGAAGACGGCGGGACGGAAGTCGTGATGGACCTCACCTCCGAACAGAAGACTGCTCGAAGCGGATTCCGCGCCTTCGTTGCCGAACACGTCTCCCCGGTTGCGGATCGAGCCGACCGGGAGCAGATCCTGCCGGAAGGGATGATCGGGCGGCTATCCGAGGCGGGCCTGATGGGCGCCGTCCTTTCTGCTGAAGTCGGCGGCCGGGCCTTCGATGCCGTGACCCACGGCCTGCTTCACGAGGAGCTGGGTCGCGGCTGCTCGTCGCTCCGCAGCATCCTCACCGTTCACGAGATGGTCGCGCTGGCGATCAGCCGCTGGGGATCGGCGGAACAGCGGGAGGCGTATCTCGCGCGGATGTCCCGCGGCGAGGTGCTGGGCGCCTTTGCCCTCAGCGAACCGGAGGCGGGGAGCGATGCCAGAAGCATTCGGGCAACGGCGGTGGAGTCGGATGACGGCTATCGATTGACCGGACGCAAGCAATGGATCACCGCCGGCCGGATCGCCGATCTCTTTCTGGTCTTTGCGCGCGTGGGGGAGAAGCCCTCGGCCTTTCTGGTGGAGGGGGATGCGCCAGGTCTTTCCATCGAGCCGATCTCGAACATGCTCGGCCTGCGGGCGGCGATGCTTGCGCGGATCGACCTTGATGATTGCGCTGCCGACCTCTTGGGCGCGCCGGGGGCCGGTCTCAGCCACGTCGCCGGCACGGCGCTCGATCTGGGGCGCTACACGGTGGCCTGCGGATGTGTCGGGATCGGACAGGCCTGTCTCGATGCGTGTCTGTCTTACGTGACCGAACGCGAGCAGTTCGGTCGCCGGCTGCGGGAGCATCAGCTCATTCAAGAGATGGTGGCCGAGATGATCGTCCAAGTGGACGCGGCCCGGCTGATGTGCCGCCGGGCCGCGAGTCGCCGGGATGCGGCCGATCCCCGATCGATCATGGATACCTCGGTGTCGAAGTATTTCGCCTCCCGCATGGCGCTCAGGGTGGCCTCCGACGCGGTACAGATCCATGGGGCGCGCGGGTGCAGTGCCGCCTATCCGGTTGCGCGGCACTTCCGGGATGCCAAGATCATGGAGATCATCGAAGGCAGCAGTCAGATCCAGCAGCTCCTGATCGCCCATCAGGGGATCGCCGCCCACCGGAGATCCGCGCCATGATAGCGATCAAATGCGTGGTTTGGGATCTCGACTACACGCTGTGGGAGGGGATCCTGGTCGAGGATACCGACGTGGTGCTCAAGCCGGGCGCGCGGGAGGTCATCGAGACGCTCGACCACCGAGGCATCCTCCAATCGATCGCCAGCCGCAACGATCATGATCGAGCTATCAAGAAGCTCAAGGACCTGGGTCTGGAGGAGTACTTCCTGTTTCCCCAGATCGGGTGGGGCGCCAAGCCCCAGTCGGTCGAGACGATCGCCCGGGAGATCAACGTCGGCCTCGACACGTTCGCCTTTGTCGACGACGACCCCTTTGAGCAGGAGCAGATGAAAGTCTGCCTACCGCAGGTCCGGGTATTCGACGCCGATGACATGGGGCAATTACTCGCGATGCCCGCTTTCAACCCGCCTCATGTGACTGCGGAATCGAGCCAGCGCCGGAAGATGTACTTGAGCGAGATGAAGCGGCAGAAGGCCGAGGAGTCTTTCTCCGGACCGACGCCGGCCTTTCTCGCGACCTTGAACATGGAGCTTACCCTCGGGCCCGCCCGGGAGGGTGATCTGCAGCGGGCCGAGGAGCTCACGGTTCGAACCCACCAGCTCAATACCACGGGGCGGACCTATTCGGCGGCCGAGCTGGACGGCTTTCGCCACTCCGACCGACACCTTCTTCTGGTAGCTGATTTGCGCGATCGGTTCGGGAGCTACGGAAAAATCGGTCTCGTGCTGGTCGAGATCGAAGGCGTTGTCTGGACGCTGAAGCTGTTTCTCATGTCGTGCCGCGTGATGTCGCGGGGCGTGGGCACGATCATTCTCAATCATCTCATGGCTCGCGCCCGAGATGAAGGCGCGCGCCTGAGGGCCGAGTTTCTGCCGACCGATGTCAATCGGATGATGTATGTCACCTTGAAGTTCGCGGGGTTCAAGGAGAAGGAGACGGAAGGAGAGGTCAAGATTCTGGAGACCAATCTCTCACGGATCCAGCCCTGCCCGCCCTTCGTGGCGTTGATCACGGACCCGGCGTGAGTGCCTCGAGCCCCAAGAAGCCCGGCCCTATGCCCGCGGTCATCGTTTACGCCTTCGCGGGCGGCGGGGACGAGACGGACTTCGTCTCGACCCTCTCCGAGGACGATCGGACAAGGGCCGCGCGATTGGTGATGCCCGAGAAGCGTGCGCAGTTTCTTCGGAGTCGGGCGGTCCTACGGATCCTTCTGGCGCATCACACCGGTCTGGATCCGGCGAGGATCGCCATCCACCGTGCTGCCGCGGGCAAGCCATTCATCGAGGGGGACGTACGCTTCAATCTCTCTCATTCGCGGGAGGTGACCGCGGTGGCCCTGGCTTGGGGCTGCGAGGTGGGGATCGACGTGGAGTGGATCCGGGAGGATCCGCCGCTCGATCGTCTGGCCGAGCGGATCCTCGCCGCATCCGAGCTTTCCAGCTATCGCGCGACGGATCCATCCCAGAAGGCGGAGGTGTTCTTCCGATTCTGGACGCGGAAGGAGGCCTATGTGAAGGGGCGGGGAGCCGGGCTAAGGATCGCCCTTCGCAGCTTCGCGGTCGATCTCGAGTCCGATGGGCCCGTCGTCTCGGATGATGGCGAGCGGTGGCATGTGCAGACGTTTTGGCCGCGGCCGGGGTATGTGGGCGCGGTTGCCGCGCGCGGCGTATCGTCTCGCGAACAGGTCCAGGTACGCCCCATCTCTACCGACGCGTTGACGGCGCTCTGGAGGAGAATGACATGAGTCGTCCCATCGTCATCTATGGAATCGGGAGCTTGGCTCGAACCACACTCCAAGCCGCCGAGCAGGTGGGCCTCGGCAGCGTGGCGGCCTGTACCGCCGACCGCCGCTACATCGCCGAGGAGCAATTCATGGGACATCCCCTGGTGGCGTTCGAAGAGGTGGAGGAGGCGTATCCGCCGTCGGCGTGCGACATGCTCATCCTGGTCGGATACAAGCGGATGCGTGACCGCCGGGCGATCTTCGACCGCGCCAAAGCGAAAGGCTATACACTGGCCAATCTCATCGCCCCCAATTGCACGATCTGTGACGGCGTGGAGATGGGCGAGAACAACATCATCGGCAACTACGTTTACCTGGGGCCCTTTTCACGGCTGGGCGATCACAACACGATCCGTCCCCACACCCACATCGCCCACGATGCCAAGATCGGCAGCCACATCTTCATCGCTCCCGGTTGTCAGATCGCGAGCCACTGCGGGATCGGGGATCTCTCCTACATCAGCATCGGCGCCGTTGTGATCGAACACGTGACGATCGGCGAGGAGTCGCTCGTCGGTGCCGGCGCGCTGGTGCTGGCCAGCACCGAAACGGGATCTCAGAACCTGGGGAGCCCGGCCCGGAAGACAGGGGAGCACAAGGAGACCGGCATCATCCTGATGCGCTGATCCTGCATGGCACCGGATTCGCTAGGAGAGATGGGTGGGGGACGAGGTCCTGCCATCCCGGGGTCTGAAGTGATAGAATGCGACCGGCTGGCCCCAGCGGAGCTGCCGGTCGGTGAGGCTGTCGGGGTGAGAGGATTTGAACCTCCGACTCCCTGCTCCCAAAGCAGGTGCGCTACCGGACTGCGCCACACCCCGGTATCGAATGATGCACGTGGAGCTTAGCCCCAAAGCGCTGGATCCGTCAAGGGCGCACGCGCGGTAGGGAGGGGTGTCGGCAGCGCGTCGGCGAAGGGCCCGGCGATTGAGACGCGGAAACCGTCAAGGAGGAGCGATGGGTTCATTGAACAAGGTGATGCTGATCGGCAACCTGGGTCGGGATCCCGAGATCCGGCATACGCCTTCAGGGACGCAAGTTGCCAACTTCACGCTGGCCACGACCGAGCGCTTCAGCGATCGCAGCGGCAACCGCCAGGAGCGGACCGAGTGGCATCGGGTGGTGCTCTTCGGCAAGCTGGCCGAGATCGCCGGCCAATATCTCGGCAAAGGGCGACAGGTCTATATTGAGGGGCGGCTCCAAACCCGCGAGTGGGAAGACAAGCAAGGCCAGCGCCGGTGGACGACCGAGATCGTGGGCAACAACATGGTCATGCTCGGCGGGCGCGGCGAGGGAGGCGGCGCTCCCCGGTCGGACTACCAGGCGACCGAGGCAGGGGCTCCGGTGGCGGCGGCACGGGACCAGCAGGGAGTGCAGGGCTACACGCAGGACAGCTCCCTCGACCCGGTCGGGGACGACGACGACCTTCCCTTCTAGTCGGCACGGACCGGCGGCGCGGGGTCACCCCGCGCCGCCGAGGCTATCTCGAGTCGAGCGATTCGAGGAAGTCGAAGACCCCCTGGTAGTAGGTGAGGGTGTTGGGCAGGCCCCGAATGCCGTGACCCTGACCGGGGAATTCCAGATAGGTCACCGGCCGGCCCAGCGCTCGCGCCCGCTCGACCAACCTCCGGCTCTCCGTCACCGGCACGCGCCAGTCGTTCTCGCCGTGCGTCAGAAACACCGGTGCCCGAAGCCGCTCGACGTGGTTGATCGGCGAACGGTCCATGAGCTTCGCCCGCTCCGTCTCCGGATCGCCCGCCTCCAAGATGACCCAGTCGGGGATGTTGCAGGACTCGTAGAAGGTGAGGATGTCGAAGAAGCCGGCATGGCTCATCCCGAATCCGAAGTCGAAACCCTCATCCCGCCCATTGGTCTCCGGGGGAAACGTCAGGGCGCGAAGCGTCGCATAACCGCCGTGGCTTCCGCCGTGCACCCCGATCTGGCGAGGCTCGTAGCCCTTCTCTTCCACCAGCCAGTGGGCGGCGTAGAAGATGTCGATGATTTCATCGCCGCCTAAGTCTCGATCGTTCAGGGCGGCGAACTCGGCGCCGAATCCCCAGCTGCCGCGAGGTGCCGGGCTCATGCTGGCGATGCCGACGGCGCCTAGAATGTGTGTCTTCTCACCATAGTAGTTCCCCCCACCATAGAATGACGTGATCAAGACGAGTCGCTGTGATGGGTCCCCCGGCGGTCGCCTAGGCTCGAGATAGAAGGCGTGGAGACGACGCCCATCGAATGTGGGATAGGTGATCCTTTCCGGCTCGCAGTGGATGATCTGACGCTCGAGGTCCCGCGGCATGGCGGACAGGAGTGAGCGCTCGAGCGCCCATCCCTCGCCGTTCGGGCGCGCCACGAACCACTCGAGCCGCAAGGGCGTGGTGAGCCGGTTGATAGAGAAGATCCCTCGGTTCCCGTGGGTGTCGATGATCTTGACCGATGCATCCATCACCTCGCGGTAGCAGATCTCGCCCGACCGGACATCGACCAAGTGGATCTCCGTTTCATGGGGCCGCTGGATCGCCACGACGAGGAGAGGCGGGTGGGTCTCCAGGAGGCGCGGACTGCGGATCGATTCCCGGTAATGGGTGATCTGACGCGCGCACCGGGTGTCCAGATCGCAGAGGTAGAGGTTGTTGAATCCCGACTCGGAGGATTGGTACAGGAATTCGGTGTCGCTGACCCAGTCGCACAGGATGTCGATGCCGCGACGCATCACCCGCGGGGGGATCAAGTAGTCGAAATCGCCTTGATCGAGGCGAACCTGCGCCAGGGAGACCAAGCGGCGATCCCCATCGTGCTGAACGGTCAGGATCACCCGATCCTTCGCCGGGGTGAAGAGGAGCGCACTCCAGGTGAAGCGGTCCGCACCGCCCTCGTCACAGAGGATGCGACGGTCCTCACCTGTCTCGAGATCTCGGATGTGCAGACAAGCGTTGAACGGCTCCTGACGCCCCGCGCGGGTCAGGTAGGCGAGCAGGCTCTGATCTTCCGAAAACGACCACCCGTACAAGTAGTCTCCCGAGGTGATCGGCTCGATGCGTCCATCCCCCGGATCCATCGCATAGACATTCAGCCGCTCGCCGTTTGCTTCGTCCGAGGTCACGTAGAAGCGATCCGTGGGGACATGGTACTCGCAGTGTCCCCAGGAGCGTGTCGACCAATCGGTATCTCCCACCTTGCGTCCGGTGGCCAGGTCGACGGTGCCGGTGCCGTCCAGCGCGAGGATACGAAGCCACCGGCCTTCCGGCTGGGTGTCGAAGTAGAGTAGATGTCCGAACTCGAGATCGGCTTCGGCCTCGCCGTAGGGAAAGCCCAGAAGGAAAGGTTCCAGGTCTACCTCACGATCACGGAATCGGGCGATGAACTGGTCAGCCGGGGCAGATGAACAGGACATCACTGCCGCAAACACGACCAGGAAGAGGATCCACCGCATAGGCACCTCCCGGTTGGGAACTGATTACAGGAAGCCCTGAAGGAGGGTCTTCACCCTCTCGCCGATCACCGCCGTCGAACACTCGTTCAGGACCTTGCGATACCCGGCCTCCGCCAGCTGTGCCCTCAGCCCGGGTGCGTCGCGCAGGGTCGTGATCTTTTCGGCCAGATCCTGTGGATCGCCGGGAGAGCAGAGCAGGCAGTCCTCCCCGTCGCGTAGGAGCTCCCGAATGGCGGGGCTGTCCATGGTGACGAGCGGCCTGCGGGCCGCGAGCGATTCAAACACCTTGTTCGGGATGACCCGCATGGCCTTCGCGGTGTTGCCGAAGATCCCCAGGCAGACGGAGGCTTCATGGCAGGCGGCAGCCAACTCGGCCAGGCTGACGTTCCGGCCCAGTAGCTCCACGTTTCGCGGCGCCAACTCGTCGACCAAGCGGCGGACAGCGGGGTAGGTCTGACCGGTTCCGATGATCCGAAACCGGACACCCTCCGGCTCCAGGATCTTGGCGGCGCGGATGATGGTATCGACGCCCTGAAGGGGGATGAACGTGCCGTGGAAGGAGACGAGGAACTCCTCGCGTTCCAAAGAGCTGGGGTGGAAGACGTCCTCGTCGATTCCCACCCAAATGCGGCCAAACTTCTCCTCCGCCAGGCCGAATTCGTCGCAGAAGTATCGAATATGCTCGGCGGTATCCAAGATATTGAAATCTGCAACCTCGCAGCTGAATCGATCGAGCCACTTGCGGAAGCGAGCGCGAAGACTCCGCTCCCCCAGGAGTCTGCGGTCGACGACGAGGTTTTCGTAGTCGGAGATGAAGACATCGAAGATGACCCGCCGCCCATGGATGGGTCTCAGGAGCCAGCTCAACAGCAGCGCGCCCTTGCCGGTCGCGAGAATGATGTTGTAGTTGCGCTGGAGGAGCCGGTGTGCGGTGCGCACATACCGGCACACTCCCCGGGGGAGGAAGACCTCGACGTCCACGCCCTGTTTCCGAAGCCCGGTGCAGATCACTCTTCCCCTGGAATAGGTGGAAAGATCATAGGCTCCGAGCATGAGAACTCTCATCGACAGATCACCCCCAGCTGCCCGCACCGGGGGAGCGTACTTCGGTGGCCAGGGGATTGCCAGTTCTCTCTAGGAGTAGACCGGATCGGAGGATCGGCGCCTCGCGGGTGGTGTCGTGCGGACACCGCGCTGCCGCCACGTGCTCCACCAGCGGGCGAAGGTCCCTTCGCTGACCGGGGATCCCGATTCGGCGTGCGCGTCAATGGCCGCTTGGTAGTCGGCGATCAGGCCGTCGAGGATCATCTCCCAGGTTTGCGTCTTGGCATAGGCTCGCGCCCCCCAGCCCAAACTGCGGATCAAGCCGGGCCGAGCCGCCAGACGGCGCACGCGCCGCACCAGGGCCTCGGGATCGTGGGCGGGGAAGAGGTAGCCGTTCTTCCCATCGTGCACGTGATCTCTCGGCCCGCCGGCGTCGGGAGCGATCACGGGCAGGCCCGAGGCCATTGCCTCCAGGACGACGTTGCCGAACGTCTCGCTGGCGGACGGGAAGGTGAAGATATCCGCCGCCGCGTAGGCGGAGGCGAGGGCTTCGCCCTCGAGGTAGCCGGTGAAGACGGTGTTCGTCCCCTCGAAGAGCTTCGCCAGTGTTTCCCGCTCGGGACCGTCGCCTACGATCGCGAGGCGTGCCTCGGGGAGAACATCGAGAATCGGGCGAAGCCACGCCACCCGCTTCTCCGTCGCCAGCCGACCGACGTAGAGGAGAAGTTGGGCGTCGGGCCGGCCGCCGCTCAGGCGGTCGCGCCATTCGCCCGAGCGCTTGCGCGGTGTGTAGCGGTCGGTGTCGACCCCTCGACCCCAGACCCTCAGCCGCTTGAAGCCCTTCTCCTCCAGCTCTTCTTGTGTGAACCGGGATGGGCATAGATTCAGATCCGCCCCGTTGTGCATCCATCGGAAGTACGCCCACAGCGTTTCACGAAAGAGGCCCAACCCGTAGTGCTGCGCGTATCCCGGGATGTCGGTGTGATACGATGCCACGACCGGAACATCGAGCTCCCTTCCGTGGCGAAGACCCACCGGTCCCAAGAGGGCGGGGTTGACCAGGTGAACCACATCGGGCGCGAATTCCCGGAGCTGATCGACCACATTGACCTGCGGGAAGACGAGCTTGAGGGGGGGGTACATGGGGCACGGGAAGCAGGAGAGACCGTGAATGGGTGTCTCCGCGAACCGCTTCGGCGCGCCTTCCGGGGCGAACATGATCGCCGTGTGTCCGCGATCGGCCAGGTGGCGCAGCAAGTGACACAACGTGTTGGCCACGCCGTCCCACTTGGGCAGGAATGTCTCGCTGAAGATTGCGATCCGCATGCGGGGTTCCTTCCTGTTCGGGCCCGGAGAAGGATGATCGGGTGGCACTTTGCGTTGCCTAGCGTCGTGCAAGAATCGTGCAAGGAAGATTGGGTCGGGTTAGGGGTTTCATGTATCCTTAACCCGTGACCGATCGAATCCTCTCAGACTTCCAACGCATTCCTTGAGACACGCGGGGAGAATGGAGGGCAGGATTCCCCAAGATCGGAGGGAGACTAACGATGAAGGTCGACATCTTTCTTGCGTGCCTCGCCCTCGGGCTCTGGCTCATCGGCGGCCCTGCGGCCGACGCGCAAGATATGAGCATGATGACCTACAACATCTGGTGGGGCGGACAGGATCGGTATCCTGTCTTCGACCGCAATGATGCCTGGATGGACGTCATCATCAGCCGCAATCCGGACATCGTGTTGCTCCAGGAGTGCAACGGGTGGCTCCCCGAGGAAGAGGGCTACATCACGACCTACACGGACATGCTCAACGAAGCCTTTCCGGATCAGCCGCCCCACGTGGGTTACGTAGGTGAGGCCTCGTCCACGTTCCACCTCGCCTTTCTCACCCGGTACCCCGTGCTCAGCTGGAACGTCTATAACTGGGTTGATCTGGCCGAAGAGAGGATCTACATAGGGCATTGCTTCATTCACGCCGCCTTGATGGTGGACAATCGGCGGGTGCACATCCTGGGCGTGCACTTCTACCCCGGCGAACACCGTGAGGAGCGGGAGAGAGAGGCCCGCGCGCTTCTCTACTTGCTCGATCACTTGCCGGCCAACGAGGCGGTATGGGTGCTGGGCGACTTCAATTGCTACTCCCCGGTCGACATCGCGGAAGGCAGCGTCACGCCACCCGACTGGGATTGCTCCAT
>Ga0180431_10007937_pt1 | contig 12252 bp, 11 predicted proteins | sample SS_ome_11_FD_132459 | JGI IMG/M metagenome (GOLD analysis project Ga0180431, IMG submission 132459) | Hypersaline lake sediment archaeal communities from the Salton Sea, California, USA - SS_1_MS_1 metaG | ecosystem: Environmental > Aquatic > Non-marine Saline and Alkaline > Hypersaline >... | reverse complement strand
GTTCCAGCCGCTGAAGCGTACCAGGGTCCAGGGATCGTCCGGCAAGGCGTGGTCGTAATAATTGCCGGAAAAGTAACCTTGATTGTAGGGTGATCCCTCCTGATAGGCCCGGCTGCCGGAAGCCGAATTGGACCCCGGTATCAGGTAGTTGCCGACGTAGTTCAGGCGGGTAACGCTCCGCTTGTCGGCGTTGTAGCCGGCGTGGGAGCCGCCCCAGTTGTAGATGACGTTGTTGCGAAAGTCCAGCAGCAAGCCCTCGGGGTCTTCGTCGTGAGGGTTGTGGTCGTCGTAATTGCCGGGGCGGGGATTGCGGCCGCGATTGTGGGCGTACAGATTGTGGTGGTAGCTGTAGCGGGCTCCGTGACAGCCCCGTATCAGGGAGCCGTACCCGTGATTCTCGGGATTGAGCGCCTCGGTGATGAAGCACCACTGCACCGTGATGTCGCTCAAGCCGGGCGCGCCGGTCGAGGAGGAAAGCACTTCGTCGAGGCTCCAGGAGGCCGAGCAATGGTCCACGATGATGTGACGTCCGGCCCCGATGCTGATGGCGTCGCCGCCCTTGCCCTGGTCGCCGAGCCGGCAGCGCAGGAAGCGAATCACGACGTGATCGGCGCTGACACCCAGCGTGGCGTCACGAAGGCAGATGCCGTCGCCGGGGGCAGTCTGGCCCGCAATCGTGATGTAGGGATGGCGAACGGTTAGCTTGGATTCGAGCCTGATGGTTCCGGAAATCCGGAAGACGACGATCCTCGGCCCCTCGGCCTCCACGGCGTCGCGCAGGCTGCCCGGCCCGGAATCGCCGAGGTGAGTGACCTCATATACCCGGCCGCCGCGCCCTCCCAGCGCGTAGGCGCCGAAGCCTTCGGCGCCGGGAAACGCCGGTATGGGCTCGCCGCACGCCGCATTGGGGGCCAGGAGAATCAGGGCACACAGCGTCGCGACCAGCGAGCCTGACGTCGCAGCACAGCTTACATTCATACGCATCCGCCTTTCTTGGTCAGGAACTGAACTTTTGCAAAACTCTTGTCAGGAAGGGCCCCTGTTAGACTCCGGCTGCCACGGAAGCATGGGTTCATTGCAACGGCAGCCAGACGGACATTTCTGAGACGCCGCGGTTGGCCCACGCGTAGTAGGGGATCAGCCGGACGGGTATCGTCTGCGCGTCCCGGTCGGGTAATTCCTGGTAAAGGGCCTGCGACCAATCGCCCTGGCGATAGACCGGCGCCCGTCCCTCCAGAACCGTCACCCCGCCCAGCAGCGCTCGATCCCTGCGTGGTGTAAGTTGGATGTCCCGTGGAAGGACCACGTCGGCAAGTGCGACTCCGGACGGCAGGTCCGTGGACTCCAGACAGTAGACCAGGGGCCCGCGCATCACGGCGACCTGACCCCGGTCGGCCTCCACCTTCGGGTGAGCGATCATCAGCCGCACGTCCATCGGCAGCACCAGCGCGATCTCGTCGCCCGCTTGCCAGTCGCGCCGCAGCGATGCATAGGTGCCGGGGCGGATTTTCCTCGAACTTGCCTTTCCGTTGATTCGGACGGTCGCCTTTCGGGCCCAGTCGGGAATGCGCAAGCGAATCGTGCTGCCGGCGGGCGCCTTCTCGATGGTGATCTTGACCGTTCCGTCCCAGGGATAGTCCGTGTCTTGTCGGATTCGGAACGTCTCGTTGTCAAATGTGCTGCCGCCGTAGTGGTGAACCCAGAGACCGTTCGCATCGGTTGTGTACAGGTACGTATGCAGTTCCGCCAGGGTACGCAGCACGTTGGTCGGGCAACAGATGCGGTTGCGGCTGCCGATCTCGTGACGCAGCAGGGTGTCGTTGCTCAGGAGCGTGTGCTCGGCGCCGTGCCAGCGCAGGGGATTCGAGTAGAAGAACCGTTTTCCATCCAGCGAGATGCCCGAGAGGAAGCCATTGAACATTTCGCGCTCCATCACGTCGGCGTACTTGGCCTGCCCTGTGATGCAGAGCATGCGCCAATTCCACATGAAGTTCCCGACCTGGGCGCAGGTTTCGTTGTATGCGGTGTCGTTGGGCAGGTGGTAGGGCGGTCCGGCCGCTTCATGCACGTCGTGGGCGCCCCAGACGTTGCCCTTGCGAACGGACAGCCCCCGGTGCAGGGCGCAACAGCCGCCGGTGATGTACATCTTGTGATGCACCAGATCGGTCCAGAGCCGTTCGAGCGCCGCCAACAGGGTCTGGTCGCCGGTCTCCATGTAGGCGTCGGCGGCGCCGGCGTAGAGATACGTGTAGAACACCGCGTGCCCGACCACCTCGCGCTCGTGGCGCAGCGAAATGCGGTCCTGGTTCAGGTCGTTGCCGCCTTTGAAGGCGCCGCGCATGTTGATGACCGTATTGGCCAGGTCCAGGTAACGGCGCCGTCCCGTCGTCCGGTACAGCTCGACGGCCCCCATGATGACCGACGGATTGCGGGGGAAATGCGCCATGTTCGGATTGCGGTCCTTGAATTGGCTGTAGAGATAGTCGGCGGTCTTGCGGGCCACGTCCAGGAAGTTGTCCTTGCCGGTGATGCGATGATGGACGCAGGCGGCGGTGAGCAGGTGGCCCATGGTGTAGCATTCGTGATGGTGCGGATCCTCGAAGCGCCGCCCGTTTCGAGCGGTGATCTGGCTGGCGATGTATCCGTCGGCCTCCTGCCCCTGGCGGATCACGTCGATGACCTCGTCCATGCGCCGGTCGAGACGCGGGTCCTTCGTGGTGGCGTAGACCGCCGAGGCGGCTTCCAGCCATTTGTAGATCCACGCGTCCTGCCAGTGGGTGCCGGCGAATTCGCCCGGCTCCAGACCGGCCGCGATGCGCAAATTGCTCAGGACGTGCCCGTAGTTCGGGTCGGCGGCCAGATCGTAAAGGCGCGGCAGCGTCGCCTCCCGGCACAATCGGAATCGTTCGGCCCAGAAGCCTTCCGTCCAGCTCGCGGCCGTGCAATCGGCGCAGCGCAGACGGGCGTGCGGGCTTGCAGCGGTATCCGTGATCGCTTTGGTGATGATTGTCCGATTAGGTGGGGCAGCGGACCTGGCGCGCTGCGACAGGGGCAGAACCAACAACAGGCAAACGACCGTCCGGGCCACTCTGTGATGGGTCATCAGGCAATCTCCGATAATGTTCCTGGTCCTGCTACTACCAAATCGCGGGGTAGCCATCAACAGAAAAAGAGCCGTCCGGGGCGGGTGTTTGCGACGGGAATACCGCCTTGGCGGCCATGAAGGGCGGCGTCTGCGCCCGTCCATGGCAACGCCCGAGAATAATGGGCGAATTGACACAATTAGACGCGGCGCCGACCCGGAACGCGCGAGAATGTGCGGTTTCTTGAAAGCAACTACTGAACCAAAGACCTATTGGCCGAATATATTGAAAGCTGGACCGGCGCCGCGTGGGGGCATGACCTCAAGCAGGGCGTGTCCTTGTGCCGGGACCGGAGGTCAGGATCCATTGGCCGTGAAGGAGGGCGCCCCGGACGAAGAGCCGGGCCCTGGGCCAGATAAGGAGCAAAACGATGACTGCGACAAGCGTGGCACCGAAACGGATGACGATGCCCGAGATTCGAGCCAAGGCCAAGAGCCTTGGGATCACAGCCGGCAAGATGAAAAAGGCCGAGCTCATTCATGCCATCCAGAGCGCCGAGGGGTGCACGCCGTGTTACGGCCGTTCCAACGGCGATTGCCCCTGGACCGAGTGTTGCTGGAGAAGCGACTGTTTCAAGACCACCGCGTGAACCCGCGAAGGAGGGGGAGGCATCGCAGGACACCACACGGGCCGCGCGTCGGAATAGGTATTGCAGGTCTTGGGCCTGCGGTACGGTTTTGACATCGCCTACACGTAGCGGCGCCAAGCGAGGCGGACGATCTTTTCAATGAGCGGTTCGTAATCGATGCCCGCCCGATGCGCGGATTCGGCCACCTCCTCGCCGTAGGCAATATCGGGATTGGGGTTGGCTTCGAGAATGACCAGCTTGTTGTCGCCCGTCAGGCGCAGGTCGATTCGTCCGTAGTCCTGGAGGTGCAGCACGCGGTAGGCGCGTTTGCAGATGCGCTGGATGCTCTCAAACACCGCGTCCTCAAGCTCGGCAAAGCCGAATTCGATCTGCCATTTCTGACGATAGGCGTCGTCCCACTTGCAGCGGTACGTGAGAATCATGGGGCCCTCGTCGCCGTCGGCGTTGAAGAAACACTCGCGCGGCGGCAGGACCGTCAGTCGCTTGTTGCCGATGACGCTGACGTACAGCTCGCGGCCCTCGATGTACTCTTCGGCGATGGCGGCCTGTTTCCAGCGCTCGTGGATGAATCCGGCCCGCTCGCGCAGGGCGTCCGCATCGTAGACGATCGAGGCGTTCGAGATGCCTTCGGAGCTGTCCTCGAACGCCGGTTTGACGATCAGCGGATAGGGCAGACTTTTCGGGATGCGGATCGTCCGGCGATACGGCAACGATAGGAAAACGGGCACGCGGATCTTATGCAACGTCAACAGTTGTTTGCAGAGACGCTTGTCGCGACACAAGAGCAGTCCCATGGCGCCCGCCCCGGTGAAGGGGACCTCGATCAGTTCGAGCAGGGCCGCGATGTTCTTATCGAGACGGCGATCGCCACAGAACTGTTCGGTCAGATTGAACACCAGGTCGGGGGCGTGCTCGCTGAGCTGTGCGATCACGGCGGCGACGTCGTAGTCGGCCGCCAGCACCGAGACCCGATAGCCGAGGTTGCGCAGGGCTTCGCACACATGGTACTCGGTGATCGGTACGTCCGGTGGGTTTTTGAACTTGGGGTCGTCCGGCGGGACGGTGGCCGGATCGACCAGAACGGTGATGTGACGTCGGCGCTTCATAGATCACCTGCGTTTCCTACTGATGGGCAGCGTGCTGCTGGCAATCGTGGTCAGCAGGGCGGTCAGCCCGATGGTGTCTTCCTCGTCGGTCGTCCGGCCAGCCAGGTCCAGCGCATCGCAGCGTGCGGCCAGACGGTTGACGAGCTGATGGATGTCATATTTGCGGTGCCCCGTCCAGCGGGTGACGTTGCGGACGAGGGAGGCACGCTGGGAACGCAGAAGTCGAGAGGCCTTGATGGCGGCCTCATCCTGCCGCCGGGCGGTGAACAGCTCGCGCAGGCTGTCGTCGTAGAAGCCCTGGAACTCACTGCCGAGCGCCCGGCGTTTGCGTTCGTAATGGGCGGCCAACGTGGACGTCATGCGCGCCGCCGAGTAGGGTGGTTGTCTTTTGGCGGTGACCACCGGAAGCCTGTCGGCGATGTCTTTCATCACGGTGTCCACGTAATGGAGCTTGCGAATGACGGGCCAGCCGCGATATTTCTCCTGCCAGCGGCTGTCGGGATTCAACCAGACGGCGAAGGTCTCGGCGAAGTCCTCGTCGGGATGTGATTGGGCGTAGTTGTTTTCGAGGTTGACGACGAACCGCCGCGAGTACGGCTGGTAGTCGTACGAACTGGAGTAGGTGGCGGAGAACAGGCCGAAGAGCTGCCGCCAGCGGGTGCGGCGGTAGATTTGATAGGCGTAGTTGAGCGCGTGGCCGCATTCATGGCGCAGCAGCTTCATACAGGACTCGTCCGTGCCGCCTTCGACTTCGTACATCAGCTTCTGCTCCAGTTGTCGCAGCCGAGGGTGGACCAGGCAAAAGGGAATGCCAATGATGGGGATCTTGTCGGGCGTGAGCCATTCGTCGGCCAGATAGCAAGGCGGGTGAAACTGGATACCTTTGGCGTCCAGTTCTGCCTCGAGCTTCGTGACGAAGGGTTCCAGCGGCGAGCCGGCGATTTGAACCTTCAGGTCGCGTACGCGCATCTGGAGCAGGTCTTCGTCTCGCAACCGGTGCCAGTTCCCTGTCTTTGGCGATTTCGTCATGGGCCTCAATACCTGGAACGCATTGTGCGGCTTTACGAACGATGACGCCGTGCAACGGTTTCTACCTATAGCACAGACCTCGGGGCCCGGCAAGCGTTGAGTTGCACCGGCGGCGTTTGCGCACGGGGCGTCCGCCGCCCGTCAGACGTACTCGATGGTGGCCGGTGGTTTGGGTGTCAGGTCGTACAAACAGCGGCTCACGTCGGGTACTTCCGCGACGACGCGCTCGCAGAGGCGGTGCAGTTTGGCCCACGGCAGTTCGGTGGCGGTGGCGGTGCGCGCGTCGGTGCTCTCCACGGAGCGTACCACGATGATCTGCCCGAACTGGCGCTGGTTGTCTCGAATTCCGGTGGCCCGGTCGTTGAGCAGGACGGCCAGGTACTGGAACGCGGCGCTGTCGCCGAGTTCCTGTTCCACAATTTCGGTGGCCTGGCGTACCGTGGCCAGACGCTGGCGGGTTACCTCACCGACGATGCGGGTCGCCAGGGCCGGACCGGGAAATGGAATGCGGTCGGACATCTCGGCCGGCATATCCAGATGCCGGCAGACTTCCCGGACGTCGTCTTTCCGCAGGGTCTTGAGCGGTTCGAGGACCGTGTAGCCGTAGGTCTCTTCGGTGTCGATGCCGAGTTGCGAGAGAATATTGTGTTGCCGCTTGATGCCGGCGACCGTCTCCTCGATGTCGGTCAGGATCGTGCCGTGGAGCAGGAACTTGGCGTCCGATTCCTTGACCAGCCGGCCGAAGACCTTGGAATAAAACGTATCGGTGATGGCGTGTCTCTTTTGCTCCGGATCGGTCAGCCCGGCCAGGGCCGAGAGGAATTCTTCCTGCGAATCGACGAGCTCGACGGGGATATCCATCTTGCCGAAGGCATCCACCACCATCTGCGGCTCGCCCTCGCGCATCAGTGCATTGTCGATAAAGACCGTTTTGAGTCGATCGCCCAGGGCGCGGTGTCCCAGAACGGTAACCAGCGAACTGTCCACCCCGCCGCTGAGTGCGTTGATGGCGGTAGCGTCGCCGACCGTCTGCCTGATTTCAGCGATTTGCCCTTCCACGAATGATCTGCAATCCATTGTGACCTCCTGTTTAAGTTCGCCGTGTCGTGTCCGGATCGATGACAAGAAGGCCGCACTGTAGCGGACGGCTCCGTCGCTGTCAAGTGACGTTGCAACGCGGCGGGCGGCGTGTTTGTGAGCCTCTTTGGGTACCGGAATTCCGGCGGGTCAGGGAGTGGTCTCGGTGCCGGTTGCCACGGCGCTGCCGTGAAGGTGCGGACTGTGGATTTCGATGGTAGCGTTGAGCAGGGCCTCGTCCTGCGGGCTGCGGTAGATGTGGAGGCTTCCCACGGCGGCGAAGACCTGGGACGTCTCGATCTGCTCCAGGAAGCGGGCCAGTTGCTGAAGCGAAACCGCCTCCAACTCGATCCCGACGATGGTCTCGGAATAGTCGGGCTGCAATTGCAGCGTGTTCGGCGTCATCGTCGCCACGTGCGCGCCGAGTTGCTGTCTTTCGACCAGTTCCTCCAGATAGGAGGGGAGCTCGAAATCCGCCTCCTGCCCGGCGATCCGGGCGCGCAAACCCTCAAACGCCTCTCGCTTGGCGCTGTACTCGGCACTCTTGGCCTGGACGTCGCGCAGCTCGTCGCGTTTGTCCGGGATGACGCGCTGCAACGTGGCGATCCGGTCGCGGACCGGCGATGCCACGGCGGCATACAGCGCCCAGCAGGCAACGACCAAGGCCACGCTCCCGGCAAGATATCGCTCTCTCGAGCTCAGATGCACCATCTACGGTTCCCCCCGTGCCGACGAGAGGGAAAGGGTGAAATGGACCTTTCCCGTCTGCGCGTCCTTCTTCTGGCTCTGAATATCGACCGTGTCGAACGGTTGCTTCTCGGTGAGCAGGTGTTGCCACTGGGAGACCGTGGCGAATGAATCGCACGAGCCTGTGACGCGAACGGAATCAGCGGCAATGAGAACGTCATGGAGCGTCGTGTTGCCGTCGGCGGGCGTATGCGTGCTCAGCATATCGAGGGTCTCGAGGGCGGACGGTCGTCCCGGCCGAAACGACGAGAACAGCTCGTAGTCGGTCTCGAAGGCGTCGAGCTTTTGCTGGAGCTGCGCCAACGGGTTGACGACATTCCTCTCCTGGGGCAGTGCCGTGCGGAAGACGCTCTCAATCTGTTCCTTCAAGCGTCCGTATTCTGATTCGAGCACCGAGAGCTGGACGAGCAAGCCGGCGAACCAGACGATGGCCGTGGCGGCCAGCAGTCCCGCACAGATAGCCAGTTGCCGCCGGGCGTTCCAGCGGGGTCGCGTCCGTCTGTGGTAGGCGGCGAGGAAATCGACGCGCGCCGTCTGATCGGCCGAGAGCATGCGCAGGGCCAGCCCTTCGGCTACCAGGATCGGCCCGTTGCCTTGCGCCCCTTCGCACCGCTGCACCACGGCAAAGGGATCTACGGGGGTCACGCGGCCCTCCACCTTCTCCTGGATGGCGGCGGCCAGGTCCTCCGTCGTCCCGCGCGTGGAGGCAAAATAGATGCGCAGGTCCGCATCGGGGTCGGCGCCGAACAGTTTTCGCCAGGTGATCTCCACCTCAGATTCCACCGCCGCAGCGACCTGTTCGGCCAGCGAATCCGCCTCGGAGTCCAGACGCATGAACAGCGGAATGTTCCGTACCATCAGGATGTCGGCGTTCTGCAGCACCGTGAGATTGAGGGCCGATTCATCCACGTACAGGATCAGAGCGATTCCCTGGGCTATCTCCGGGTGATTGAGCATGACGGCCGTCTGCAAGGCGGTGATGGGGGCATCGATGGCCGCCGGCGGCATCCTGGCCTCGTTGAAGAGCCGAAGCTGTTCTTGAATCTGCTCGCCGGCGGCGGCGGCAACGAGAGCCGAGTGGTTGCCCTGAGATAGTTTCCGGACGGAACAGACCTGAACGACGGTCTCTTCGCCGGGGATGGGGAAGGCATCCTTCAGGAACGAGACGTTCCCGGCCCGCAGGGCCTGCAAGCCGGCGTCATCGGTCTCGGTTTCGGTAAAGAAGATGGTGTGTTGGGGCAGCGAGGCGACCACGTCGGCGTGCCGGTCGAATCCGTGCACGGTCGGCAGGCTGCGCAGGATCTCCACGGGCGAGTCCGTGCTGCGCCGCGTCCGCATGCCGAACGTTTTCTCGACGAGAAAGCCGTCCGGCGTTCGCGCGATCTGCACGGCCCGCAAATGCCGCTGCCCTAAATCTATGCCAATGCACTTCTTTGCCATATGCTGTTGCCCTCGGTCGCCGGCGCCGGGGGCGCTCCGTTGCTACATCTCTCTATACAGGATGATATCGACATTTCGGGCCTGCGTGTTTCTTCGCAACACCGCTTCTATCCGGGTGCTTCGGCTTTCGCTGTTGCCCTGGGAGACCACGCGGTACCATCGCTGCTGCGGGTTGACGGTGATCGTGTCTTTGATGCTCTGATAAATGTTATCGGTCATCCCCGGTACGTCTCTGACCTCGGCAATGTTCTCAAAGGGCTTGAGCCGGCGCCGGTTGACGATCATTTCGACCAGCGCCGGGGCCATTTCCTCCGAGAGGCACTCCAGGACCGGCGCGGGAGCGGCGTTGATATTGATCTTGTCATCGCCCAGACAGGTCAGGGCATGTCGGCAGCGCCGCAGCGTCTCGGGCGTCATGCCCTTGACCCATTGCAGTTCGTCGACGGCGTCGAGGGGCCGGTTTCTGCAATGGTACGGCGGGTCGCAGGTGCGATAATAGCTCTCCTCGGCGCCGAAGCTCTCGCCTTCCACGAAGGGCAGCGAGGTGACCTCGTCATCGGAGTCGATCCAGTCGATGATAGCGGGGATGATCCCGTAGCCGATCCGTTCGGCGCCTCTGTGGTGGCGGTTCAGCAGGTCGATGAGCCGCAGCAACTGGTCGATGCGGGAGCGGTTGAGCCGGCCGTCCTCGTCTTTGAGCGAATTGACGTTCAACAGGCCGTTCTCCTCGGTGATCGCCACCGAACAGGAGCCGTCGGCGACGGAAAAGGTATTTTCGCCCGTGACCAGCGCGGAGAAACGCGGATCGGTGCAGAGGTCGTTGGCCTCGGCAATGGCTGCGATCGCGATATGCAGGCCCGCCCGCGCGCCGCTCCAGGCCTGCTCGGCTCGATAGAAACCGTCGGCGGCGTCCAGTTTCTGGCGTGCCGTAGAGCTGAAGCCGAACAGCAAGGCGGACAGGAGCAGAACGGTGGCCAGAACGACGATGAGGACGAATCCGTTATGTTTGCGTTTTGTCGTGTTCTGTCTCACGTTCATGGCCGTTTGCCTGTCGCAATGCCGGTCTGTCTTTCGGTCCCGGCGTGGATCTGACACGCCACGGGGATGGTGATGCCGTACTGGTACTCGCGGTCGTTTTCGTCTATCGCGGCAAACTCGAATTTGACGGCGTGTGGCAGTGCGCCGTTTAGCTCGTAGTCCCAGTCATCTTGCCAGCGCCGGCCGTCGTAAAATTGGATCCGGCTGCTCGTAACGCCGCTCAACACCGTCCGGGCGTGTGCCGTTTCCTCACGCCGGCCGAACCGGTCGACGCACTCCTCGGTGCCGATCGACAGCGTGGAACCGGCCTTGTCGTACAGGTATGTGACCCGGGACAGACCCCGTCGCAGGTCGGGCCCGGTGGCCGGACCGCTCGTGGTGACAAAAGAGAGAATCCTGCCCCGCGGGGCCCCGGAATCTCCCCAAAACCAGGAAAGCCGCCGTGAGCCCATTCTCATGTCCCCGCCGGGCGGGCGGCCCCTTGTCGCCGGGACCATTCCGGCGGCGTTCGGCGACGGCAGCGTTTCGGCATTGGGATCCGTGGCCGGGGCGTACGCGCACCGCACGTGCCGGGCCATCATACGCAGCACCAGGTGCGCCCGCTCCGAACAGGCCATACGCGCCTGGCGCACGTCCACGGACTGCGTCGTCGCCACGTAGCTGCCGTATACCATCGTGACGATGCCGGTAATGATCGCCAGCGCGACGACCATCTCGATCAAAGTGAAAGCTGTTCTGGCCTTGGGATTACTCATGAATCGCAGTGTCCGCGACATAGGTTGTCATTTGCACGTGCTTGTGTCCGTTGCCCTGCTGCCAGGTAACGTTGACGTTGAGCTGCTGCAGCGCGCCGCGTCGCAACCCGCGTAATTGGGGCACGTCTACGCTCGTTCGTTCGGTGCGCCAGGTGAAGCGCGACCCGTTGATCTCCGTCGTGCCGGATCGCCCTGCCGCTTGTGCCGACTCTTCGCACAGGGCTTCGGTCATCTTGCTGCGGGCCAGAAACACGGCCTGCTCTGTGGCTTGCGCGACGTCGGCGGTCTTGGCGCTGAGCAAGTTCATGTGGAGCAAGCCGGTCAGGGCGATGGCGACCACCGCCAGCGCGGCAATGACTTCCACGAATGTAAACGCTTTGGGTCTTTGGGTCTTCATCGCAGTCGAGTACCCGTCCGTATAGGGTTGCGGCGTCGGCACACTCAGCCTTCCAGATTCCAGCTTTCGATGTCGGCGTCGTCGTCGACACCGCCGTCCTCGCCGTCCTGTCCGTACGATTCGAGGTCGTAGTCCTTGCTGTGAATGCCGGGGCTGATGTAAACATACCGATGGCCCCAGGGGTCCACCGGCGTACGCTCGAGATAGCCGCCGCTGTGGTAGCCCTTAATGCCCGGGTTGTTCACCAGGGCCTCCAGACCTTCGGAGGTGGAGGGGAAGCGGCCGGTATCGGTCTTGAACAAGGCCAGCGCCGACTGGATATTGCGAATGTCCACCGTAGCCTTGGTGCGGCGGGCCTGTTCGGGCCGATCCAGGATCTTGGGCATGATGATGGTGGCCAGCAGTCCCAGAATGACCACCACGATCATCAGCTCGATCAGCGTGAATCCGGTTTTGCGCGGGTGTGGAGTCATCATCTCACGAATTCCCTATAAAGCCTGATTGATCTCGAATATGGGCAGCAGGATGGCCAGCACGATGAAACCGACAATCACGCCCATCGCCAGCAGGATGACCGGCTCCAGCAGCGCCGTCAGCGATTTCACCGTCGTTTCGACCTCTCCGTCGTACATCTCGGCGATGTCCATGAGCCCCTGCTCGATGTTGCCGGTCATCTGCCCCGTGGCGATCAGGTGGAAGACGACCGGCGGGAACATGTCTGTGGACCGTACCGCGTTGGCGATGGTTTCGCCCTTGCGGACCGACTGCCCGACGGCTCCGAGGGCCTTTGCCACTACGCTGTTCTGAACCACGCGCCGGGTGATGTGGATGGCGCCGAGGACGGGGATGCCGCTTTTGAGCAGGACGCTCAGCGTGCGGGTCAGCCGCGCCACCTCCAGCCGAAAGAGCAGCGATCCGAATAGCGGCAGCT
>Ga0180431_10007934_pt1 | contig 12257 bp, 9 predicted proteins | sample SS_ome_11_FD_132459 | JGI IMG/M metagenome (GOLD analysis project Ga0180431, IMG submission 132459) | Hypersaline lake sediment archaeal communities from the Salton Sea, California, USA - SS_1_MS_1 metaG | ecosystem: Environmental > Aquatic > Non-marine Saline and Alkaline > Hypersaline >... | reverse complement strand
TTTGTGGAAACTCGCTGAACGCCCCGCATCAACAAATAAGGTAAAAGGAGGTATTTCGGTAACCGATGTATTTGAGGCAACGACCCCAGTTCGGTAACAGTTTTATTTGACGCAATACGTAGGAAGGGGAATATAATCACAACCGGCTCTAACTGTCGTGATTCGCTTACTCGCTCTTCTTTCTAAGGACAAGTATTTTACGTATTTCAGAACAGACCTCAATGTCGGGACATACGTCGCAGGAGATATTGCTCTCGCACTGATATTCACCGTCGGCGGTCTGTTTTATGCGCTCCCGACGCAGTTCATGGGACAACTTTCTAACCTGGACGCCGATTTTCTCAAGATTCTGCACATCCTCAACGCATGAAGTAACAAAAAGAATCTCTGCTACAGTGATGGCGGACATACTGGCAAGAAGATGGGAGATAATGGTGGTCCCCAAAAAATCCAGCGAAAATCCATCACCCAGGGCTTTATCACTCACACGAGACCAGATTCGCCCGCCTGTGCTGCGGACCATATAACCGGGAACCCGTTCGGCTGCATAGTGCTCTCTTGCCAGACGTGGTTGAATCTCATTGCTGAGGGCTGGGCCTCCAACCAGCGTCACCTGCCCGAACGGTAGAATACCTTCTGCCGCTTCAGCAAGGTCTGGCCCTACCAGGGTTATTCGCCCGTTGGATATAAGAGAGACATCTTCAGTCCAGATGATAAAGGTAGAACCGGCTGTCCGAGGCCCGCCCAGCTCAACGGCCGTGTTCTCTTTCAAAATCAGCGGTGACGTGAATTGGGTAGCAATATCGTTTCCATTATCGGATGGCCGGGCGGACCAGACCTGCACACGCCTTCCACTATTTAGCAGAGCGCTTTCGTAATCCCGAATTCGTTTGAAATAGGGATCAAATGGGTTCATGGGTTATTCGCTCAACGCCAGATCAGCTCGTCCCCGTTCCCTCAGATAGGCTGGGTATTTTTTATAGAGAGGTTTAATCACGGGCAGCAGCTTTAGGATTTTCGGTATGGGACCTCGAGCCACAATTGCTTTTATGGTCAGAGCCTTAGCCAAATTAACCTTACCATGCCAGAACTTGTGTCCGGTATCCCCTATCAGGGAAAAAGTCGTCGTGGGTACAATACTGTCGCTATTGACGGAAACAGTAAATGGATTCTTGGTAAAATCGAGGGTGAAGGTTATCTCGGGGTCACGTAAGATGAAACTCGTAATAAGTCCAATCCCGCTCATCTTGGTCTGTATTTCTACAGCATCTTTATCTCCGTTTGACACATCGGCCGACACCTGGCGGAAAAAGCCTCCCAAAATATCGTTGCATTCATCGGCATCCTTAAAATAAGGCATTTGACCCTCCTTTTTGGAAGCTACTGTAGACAACTCGTATTTTATGCCATCTCTTTTCTGGGAATGACTACGTCGTTGATAAAGTTTGCCAGATCGTCTTGGATTGTCTCGACAGGAGTAACCCTCGGGTCAAACATGTCGAATTCAAAGTAGTGGAAGGGTATACCCGCCTCCCGGGAAGCTTCCCGAAATAAGCCGATGCCGCCGAGGCCGTGCTTGCAGGCTATATGTCCCGCGAAAATCCCAAAATCCGCCTGATAATCGGTGCACAGTCGGAGGTAATCGTCGATGAAATAGTCTATGGGGCCCTTGAATTGCCTGGACATAGGCAGTACCCTCAGGTCTTTACGCGCCAGGCCCTCTAGCATGGATTCCGGGGTCGAAGTATCGATAAGCGCTTCCGGGGCATAGTAGCCGAAAAGGTCCATGGGGATGACCAACTTGAGCTCGCTTTCCATCCAGTCATAGAACTGCAGGTCAAACCACAGCGGGTCTTGATACCAGATGGCGCGATAGAGCTCCCCTCCCTCAATGGTGCTCTCTCCCCTCTCAATGCGTTCCTTGGCCTCATCGCGAAACGCCTTGGCTATGGCGGTGCCTTCAGGGTCTCCGGAAAAGGCAACCAGCAGGGCCGTGTTGAGGGCCACGAGTTTGCTCACCTGAGGGCAGGGTGTGTGCCGCCGGAGCTCATTCCAGTCGCGCAGATACTCTGCAGTGCGATTTGACTCCTCACATACCTCGCGAAACTTGTCCCAGTTGAACTTTATGCCCGTATGCTTCTCAAGGAACGGAATAGCCTCCCGAAACTGTTTTGACAGGTATTTAACCTCACGATCGCCATAGAGATAGGGAACGTCCATCAGACGCATAGGTCTTTTGGTAAGCTCGGTGAGGCACTTAATAGCCGCGATCTGAGAATCACAAGGCGTGTTGTGGTAGAGCATGCAGGCTGGCTCAGGGTATAGATCATTGAGGACAGTACCTACAGCCGCCTTGTCTATAGAGCAGACCTCTGGAGCTACACCATGCGCCTCCGCCTCATCGATCAAAGCCACCGTGTAGTCCACTTCTCCCACTAGATTCTGTAACACAGTCAATACTTCAATAGGGCAAGTCTGGACACCTTCGAGCCCCTTGATCAGCTCCGGCGAACAACCACAGTTGTGCCAGACGATAGGCCTTCCCTCGTCTATAGCTTGAAACAGGCCTTCCATGAACACACGGAAACCTTTAACTATCCCGTTCATGCCCTTAGAATCAGGGTCCTCTTCGTACAGATCGATTAAACCGATTGCCCCCTCATAGACGACCTCCCAGTCCTCCTTCCGATCTTTCCCTAATATGGACATGTTCTCTCCCTTCCTGTCATTTCCTACATCCAGGTCATTTGCCCATCTGTTCCAGGAAGGCCTGGACACGGGTTTTAACCTGCCCAGAGGCTGGAACCTGATACTCTCTCTCAAGGCCCAGGAATGGGATGCCTTCCTCCTTGAATCTCCAGTAGAGGTTATGTCCATCGCCCGCCCAGGGGTCGCAGAACTTCATACGCTGGAGAATGATACCGTCGGCATTGAACTCCCGAACAGTGTCTCTGAGCAGGGCTACCTGCTCGTCGAAGCATTCAACCATGCGGGCGCAGGGCATATCGAAGAAGTGCTGTCGGGCGATACGCTCTAGCGGGTTCTCTGCCCCGGATTCAACCGGTTCCCCGAAAGAACGCAGACCAAAGCAGACAACCTCCGCTACTGATAAGGCTCCCTGCTGTTCTATGCTTGCGATGTATTCAGGGCTGTCAAGCTCGCCGCCGGTAGTGATGACCCGTGCCCGATAATCGCCGCACCCTGTATCGTTTTCTGCAGCGGCTAAAAATTCGTCCATTAAACTGTTAAACTGATGCCGGGGCATAAGATGCGCTGCCAAAGTAATGGTCAGGGCCTCCTCTCCGTTGATTGGAGGTGCTTCTTTTTTACGCATCTCATAAAGGTCACGTATACGTGCCCTGGTGGCATTATGCAGGGCGATTGCCTCTTCTAACCTCTGGTCTGTAATGACCAACCCGAAATGCGACTCAATCTCCGCCTTTAGCCGTTTAAGCTCACCGAGATACCAGTCAAAGAGCCTTTCCTTGGGAGCTCTGGGTACAGAGAGGATGCTGTAGAATGGGACTTTGACTTTTTTCTTGAAGAGGTCTCCGGCACGACGCATGTGATCACAATTCTGGGCCAGGACCACGCCGTCCAGAAAGTCCATTTCTCCTCTCAATGCGAGGCTGATTGTGTGGCGGACAAAAGTACATACCCGTGTGCTCATGTAAGCGTCGCCAATGGAGCTATCTTCACTTCCGGCTCCACGTATGCGATAGGGAAGGAAGCCTGCAGCAGTGAAAATCTCCTCCGGTATGTAGGTACAGTAATACCCCATGAGCTTTCCGCCTTCATGGACCCACTGGTCCAGGTAGGTGTTTCTAGGGATCTGGATGACCTCCTTGAAGATACTGAGGATTTCGTTTCTTTCCATTGATTCTCACTCTTTTCAAAAGAATGGTTATTCGATTACTAAGTATCGTGTAAGTGTCTGCAAAAGACCTGTTTGCATGGAGCGGTGGTAAGGTAGTGGGTACTGACTATCCTTATTGGGCTCGGCGTGCTTGTAAAAGATCAGAGGAACGACAGCCATGCTCTCAGGCTTTGGGCGGCACATTGCTCATGGCGTATTCTGCCAGAGCCGTGATGGTCAAGCTGGGATTAACACCCGGGTTGCCGGGTATGATTGACCCATCCACTACATAAAGTCCGGGGTAATTGTGCACCTGGCAGTCAAGGCCTATCACGCCCTCTTGGGCATCTTGACCGAAGGGACAGCCCCCCATGATATGCGCTGTCATCGGCGTGTTGAGCAGGCTCTCGGTTATGGAGCCGCCTGAAATTCCATTTGTCTTTGCGGCCAGTGCACGTGTTACCTTGTGGCCAGCTTCAATGCGAGCCTTTATGGTGTGTTCAGCATCCGGCTCTGAGACCAGGCCACGGCGATAAAGAGTCAACAAGCTCCTTCCCAGACGAAGGCGCGTGCGGTTATCGACGGTCTGCATAACGAGTAAAATGGTGGTACGATAAGCCCATCCCGGCAGTATGTTGCTGCGCATGAAATCCAGCGGGTGGCGCAGGATCTCCCCCAGGGTTCTCATGAACCGTACCGGTATTCTTTCACCCTTGCTTATCAATGGAGCCACCAGCATTCGCATAAGCGATGAGCCATCGGGGTAACGCACCGGTTCGACGGTGGTCACATCGTCTACGTGAAAGATGGAGGTTATGGCTATCCCCTTGGAGTAGTCCACCTTCTTGCTGCGGCTCATGACCCCCAGCAGAGCCTCGCTATTGGTACGCACCAGTTCGCCTGCGCGCTGAGAGATATCGGGCAGTGAACGGGTCACGTCGCGGCACCGGAAGAGTAGCTTTAATGTGCCGAGCACACCTGCGGAGAGAATGACATTGCGGGCACGAACACGGCGCTTGGGATTGAACAGGCAGGCCGTGGAGCGGTTATAAATTAATTCGTAGCGTGCGCCGTCAGCCTGTTCGGTTGACAGCGGTCGAATATCGATTACTTGAGCTTCCGGTCGTACCTCTGCGCCCCACTTCTCAGCGAAATAGAGGTAGTTCTTGACCAGTGTGTTTTTACCGTTGTAACGGCAGCCCACCATGCAGGCGCCGCAGTGAGTACACCCCGTACGGGGAGGTCCCTCGCCACCGAAATAAGGGTCGGGCACCTCCTCTCCCTCGGGGCCGAAGAAGACGCCTACCTCGGTCGGCCGGAAGGTATCACCCTGCCCGAATTCCTCGCAGATTTCCTTCAGGGGGTGGTCGATGTCCCACAGGCGGGGGTTGCGGGTCACACCCAGCATCCGGCGCGCTTCCTTGTAATGGGGCTCCAGTATTGTTTTCCAGTCAGCCAGATGCTTCCAGGAAGGGTTCTCGAATAAGTGGTCGCTGGGTACTTCCAGTACGTTGGCGTAGCCGAGGCTGCCCCCACCCACTCCGGATCCGTGCAGTATCATCACGCCCTTTAGGAAGCTGATCTGGAGGACGCCAAAGCAGCGCAGGGCCGGCAGCCACAGGTACTTCCATACCTTCATGTTGGTGGTGGCGAAGTCCTTATCCCGGTAGCGCTTACCCCGCTCCAGCACCAGTACGCTGTAGCCTTTCTCGGTTAAACGCATGGCGGAGACACTGCCGCCGAAGCCGGAGCCGATTATAACGTAATCAAAAAGCTTGTCGGTAGCTTTACTTGTTGTTGCCATAATTTTGTCTACAATTTACACTTTAAGTAGCTGTAAAGGCTTTGTCAAGTGCTGCTGGAATCAGCAGTACGGGTTCTCAATATATTGCCATTCCCTCCCGGGAAGCGGGGTAGTATCAGGCTTACGGATTTCAAGGAAAGGGTAAAAATCCACCTCTCTATTTAATTGCCCGGTGCATAAGGTGGTATTTCTGCACCATATTGGCGACGTTGATACCGGAGTCCACAGCCTGGTGGATGCCGACGCCGTAACCACCGGCATCACAACCGACATAGAACAGGCCTTGAATCGGGGCCATGGCTGACGGCTTGTAAACTCCAGCCTGACCGACTACCTGGCCGAGTCCGATGCATTCACCGCCCTGCCCCGGCAGTACCTGGTCACGGGTTAGATTGGAAACGTCCCGTGTGGAGTAGCCCTCCTTGGCCTCAATGTACTTGGGCATATCGGGAAAGACTTTGAATAGCATTTCCTCCCCCTTATCCCACCAGGCCTTTTTCTCTTTGGCCGTGATCCGGGGGTCGGTGGGACACCAGAAACCTGTCATAAGAAACTGCTTGCCTTTGGGAGCGGCTTTGGGGTCGTAGTTGGAAGGAACCTCATACCAGACTGTTATCTCCTTGGGGATATCGCCGGCCTTGGCCTTCAACCATTTCTCCAGGTTCCAGGGGCTGTCATTCGTAAAGATAGTACCGTAGGGGAAATCGGTGACCTTCTTGCTTAAAAAGTAGCGTGTCCCCATCATTCCCCATGAGGGAATCAGGTCCTTGACATAGTTTACATAACTCTTATCAAAGTGTTCTTCCCCTGCAAGCTTGAGCACGGTGGGCTGGATGCCCGCGTTGCTCACTACAATCGGTGCCTGGAAAGCTCCCTTGTCGGTGACCACACCTGTGACCTTGCCCCCATTAACGATAATTCTCTCCACCCTGGCGCGCCACACTACTCGACCGCCGTTATCTTCCACAGCCCGGGCGTAGGCGCTGGCCAGCTTCCCAAAGCCACCTTTGCAGAAGACGCCGCCGCTGCGAAGGAAGATGTCCTGCAAAGTCCGTATGGCTTCCGAAGCGGACAATGCATCGTAGGGGACCATAAAACAGCCGTCAGATACGGGGCCGAGGAGAAAGGCCAACAGGCTTTCAGGCACATTATACCGACCCAACCAGTCTGCGAATGTGATGTCATTCAGGGCGTCGATGTCCTGGCGGCTCATCAGTGTAAGCTCGGTCATAACCCTGAGAGCCTCATCTCTATCCGCTTGCTTTTTTACTTCCAGCCAATCGAACATAGTATTGGGGTCCATTACTTCTCCCGGTTGAGGCTGTGGGCCTACTACGAACTTACCGGAAGATTTCTTATATGTACTGCCGTTGACCCCCGGTGCTACGAGTTCGACCTTTTTCTCCATACCCAGCTCTTTCAGGACGACTTCGAGCAGGGTCCCCTGGGTCGGCGCGCTGATCACCACCCATGCGGTATAGGTGTAACCTTTCTTGGAGATAGACATGGCCTTGCCGCCGGCGCGGGAGTTCTTCTCTACAAGCAATACTTTGAGTCCGCGCTTAGCCAGCAGGCCGGCGCAGGAACTGCCGCCGAAACCTGCTCCGATTACAATGACATCGTACGATCCTTTTGCCATTTCACTGCCTCCTTGTTCAAAAAGATGCCTGGCTTATTGCAGCGTATGCAATTATTCCAGGTATGTCTTAATATATTTCTCCATCTCGGGCGTTGGTTTCCACCACTTGGTAACACCAAGGTCCTCGGCGACCTTGTTGGCACCCAGGTAACCGGGCCCTCCGAGCACAAGCCCTCCAGGATAGGTGGAAACCCCGCATACGTATAGCCCCTCTATTGGTGTCGCCGTGCTGGAACATTCCTGGTTAGGGCGGAAACAACCCATCTGTATCGGCCTGTAGTCGCCGTGCTTTATACTGCCACGACGCATATTGGGAAATCGAGTCTCGATGTCCACGGGTGTTTCAAAAGTGGTAGAAACGACGTTATCGCGAGTAAAGTTTGGCGCTGCTTTTTGCCATTTGGCTAGAATAGCCTCCTCCAGTTCCTTTCCCCGCTTGTCCCAGCCGCCTTCGATTTCGTACGGGGCGTGCATCTGGAAGAAGGATATACTCTTGCCGGGTATGTCACTGAGAGTGGGATCGAAGCAGCTCTCGCATGTTGCGTGTCCGCCGAAGTTGTCGCCGATGTTACCGGCTACAACATTATCCCAGTGGGCTAATAGCTGGTCAGTGCTTTCGATACCGAATACAGTCATGAATGCCTCATTGATCCAGGGATCGTCACACTTATATTGAGGGGGCTCTTCTGAAGCGATGTGCAGGGTGTAGTAGCTCCACTTGTCGTACTTCCAGCCTTCGATCGATTCTTTAAGGTCTGATGGCATATTACCCGCTCCGACAAGGTCCAGGAAGGTCGTGTGGGGGTCCAGAGTGGACATAACCACCTTGCTGCGCAGGGTACGGCCTTCGGCCAGTTCGACACCGGCAACACGACCGTTCTCAATTATGATATTGCTTACTGGGGCGTGTTCTAGTATCAGTCCCCCGGCCTTGACAATTTCCCGCGCCATAGCGCTGGCGAATTTGTGAGAACCACCATAGCAGTAGCACTTGTTCATTCCACGACTCAACAGGAGGGCCACAAAAAAACCAAGTCCTGTTTCTCTGGGGTCCAGACCCCACATGCAGCTAGTGTAAAGCATAAGAGCGCGTACCCGATCATTCTCAAATGTGTCGGTGATGATGTCCAGTGGGCTGCGCTCTACCAGTTCCAGCATCTCCTGACCGATCTCGGTGCGCTGCATACATATAGTTAAATCGAGGGGTGACATGGGGGGAACGTAAGTAGCCGGCGCTACTATTTCATCGACGATCCGGCGCCAGCTCCGCATCATCTTGCCGAAGTTAACAGCGTCTTTAAAGGAGAACTTGCTTATGGAATCCTTAGTGTCCTCGATCATGCGTGTCAGAAGTAGAGACTTCCCGTCCTCGAAGACCATACCTGTCTGCGGGTTGGGCTTGATCCAGACAAGCGCAGGGCCATCGAGGTTGAAGTCCCTGATTACCGGCATATAATCAATCATCATGTGGTAGACGACGTGTGGATTCGATGTATAACAGGGGTAAAGGATTTCCTCTGTAGCCAGGCCTCCCCCGATCTCGTAGCGGGCCTCAGCCAGAACAACTTTTAGCCCGGCCTTGGCGAGATAAGCAGCCGCCATCAGGCCATTGGGGCCGCCTCCTATGACTACAACGTCCCATTCGCTGTCTTCGGGAAACTCCTCAAACATATGCCCAAAAATATCTTCTGTTGCCACGGCGGCCTCCTCTCTAGTTAACGGGGTATCGCAGATATCTTGCCTTCCTGCGGAATGTAGTACGGTGACGGGTACCACCAGTCGCCGGGCTCAGCGATACCGTCTTCGATTAGTATGTGCATCATGTTGTAGGGAATGGCCATCAGGCATAGTGCTCCCGGATGTCCTGTAGTCTGGTGGCAAGTGTAAAGCCCATCGATAGGGGTGCGATAGCGCGCGAGTTCAGGTATGGGACGCTGTGTCCACAACTGGTCTCTGCAATGGCGGGAGCCGCACCAGGTTCCGCCGATAAGGCCTGTATTTCGAAACTCAACTTCGCGACCGGTTGCCGACCAGTGGTGAATAATATTCTCATCCTCGAGGCCGTCCAGTGCTTCACTGAAGGCCTCGCGCATATAGGCATCCAGATCATCTTTCTTCTCGTTCTGAGCTTCCGGCCCTTCAACCTGGTACTCAGGAATAGGAACATTTACCTCGAAGGCGGCCGATATGTGTCCATTGGGATAGTCACCCTGGCAATCCGTGGGATTGAATGCCTGAGATGGTGTCAGGAACCAAAGTAACTTCTCCGGAGGCAATGTGGGAAGGCTCTTGCGGCCGTCACAGTCCGCCACGTTTTCATAGTAGAGTTCTCTCGAGTCCGAGGGGTACACTCCGCCTGAGGGGATATTAAAGGGGCCGGCAACACTGGTTTCGCTTTCAGTCATCGCCTTAAATTTCGAATTCCATTGCAGGGGCTTGCGAGTGTGGAAAGTGGAGACATAGAGGGTCCCGTTCTTAAGGCTGATATCCTTTACCTTCTGTATGAAACTGGGGTCAAAATGATGCCTCCCGATCATCTTGAGGAAGGTCTGCTGGTAGTCAATAGCGGAGATCACTGCTTTGTTAGCCCAGATTTTCCTTCCACCAAGCGCGGCGGTTTCCCTCAGCCGAACACCCACAGCTCGCCCGTCATCGATGATGATTTCGTCGACGGGACATGTAGTACGCACTATTGCCCCGTGGGCCACCGCACAGCGATGGATGGCGTGGAAATAACCATGCAGGCCTCCGCGGGGGATACTCAGCTTACCCGTATTTGGTAGAATGAGAAGCTGGACAGAGAGCAAAGCGGGGATTGCTACCCCTTCCCAGTGACCGGCAGCGCCTGATGCCCAGGCTGCGAAAGCCATTGTGACCTTAAAAGGCTCACTTTCCAGGTGCTCGTCCATAAGGTCGAACATGGTCCACTCGCGCAGTTCGTGGGTCCAGACATCCGGCTGGCGCTGCTTGTAAACCTGCATATAGGGGACGTTATCGTCCGTTACCTCCACTTCAGGAGGGTGTGGCGGGCACCAGAAGGTGGCGCGCAGAAGCTCTTTGGTGAACGGAGGTTGACCAAGGATGCCGCCAAGTTTGCCGAAGCCCATCATGTCCTTTTCAGTGATGGGACTAACCCCCTGGGTCGTTGTATTACCGGCGCTGAGTGATTGCATCATGTCTATGGGATTCCATGTCATGCGGAAGCCGTACTTGTGCAGTTCCAGTTGATCAAACCCCGGAGCAGGCGCCGCGTACATGAGCATGGCGTGTGGATATATCCGTACCCCTGGTATAGGCTCAACGGTTTCACATGCCCCACCACACTCCACCCTCTCCTCCAGGACGCAGACGTGCAGACCACATTTAGCAAGGTATGCTGCTGCCGTCATGCCGTTGGGGCCTCCGCCGATAATCACAACATCGTATCTTTCATCTTTGCTCATTTGTTCCTCCTGACCGAGAGGTTGAGTCGTATGCTAATGGAACCACTGACATAAATCAAGAGATGTTAAAGTAGAATATAATCGTAGGCGTATAGGATTAGTATGGTGCTGTTTCTAGTATCAGGGTAGGGTTGTTACGGTGTGGACATAGGTGCTAACACCTGATATGTTAAGTGACGGATTAGGAGCAGGGAGGCTTATTTATGGGTATGTTCGATGAATTTGATGCTGAGAAATGCACCATGTGCGGTGAGTGTTTTCATCAATGCCCGGTGATGCACTTGCCAATTGATGTGGCAAAGGCGGAGATTGAGCGATTAATAAACGGCGAAGAGACGAAGCACGTTTTGAAAAAGTGCACGAGTTGTTTTGCCTGCAACTTTATCTGCCCCGAAGGATGCAATCCCGCACAGCGAATTCTCGACGTCTGGCATAAAAAGTCTGTGAGTGAAGGGCTGCCGGTCAGGGTAAAGTACTACACACCCGACAGCGCGCTAAATTTCCGGACGTATGTGCTGGACAGGCTTCCTGATGACGAGAAGGCATTGGTGAGGTCCTGGGAGGATGTATCGCCCTGCAAAGAGGTGTTTTATCCCGGGTGCAACGTAATCACGGTGCCCTATTTGACACGAACAAAACTCCTGGACGGCGCGAATATCAGGGGTTCACTGAATTTGTGCTGTGGTGAGACTTACTACCGTACGGGGCAGTACGAAATGGTAGAGAAATCTGCCAGACGGCTGGAGGCCTGGCACAAGCAGCTGGGTTTCGAGAAAATGATAGTCCCCTGCACTGCCGGACGCAATATGTTCACCAACGTACTGCCCAGGTTCGGTGTGAAGTTCGATTTTGAGATCCAACACGTGCTGCCCTGGTTACTGGAGAGAATCGAAAAGGGAGAAGTACAGATCACTAATCCGCTGAACATGACCGTTACTATACAGGAGTCGTGCTACGGGAAGTTCTTTGGGAACGAATATATGGATGTCCCGAGAAGGCTGTTGGAAAAGGCTGGCGCCAGGGTGGTGGAGGAGAACCTGTGTCGTGAAATGGCCCTTTGCTGTGGTATCGGGGGAGGCTTCAGCTACACTTCGGGGTACAATCCGTGGGATATTACGCTTGCGACGATAAGAACCCTGAGGCTTGCCGGAAGAACAGGGGCGCAGGCCCTGGCGGTCTACTGTGCCGGTTGCCTCCAGATGCTCACGGTAGGTCAAATTGTTTACCCGAACCGGATGCCAATATACCACATATTAGAACTGCTTCAGATTGCCACAGGTGAAAGGCCGGAGCGAAGGCACAAACAAAGGGCGCGTACGATGTTCAAAGGTGTCGTCATCAACCAGTTTCTGAAGGTGTTATCCCGGAAACGATTTTTCATGAAGGAACTGCTCTAGTACCTTGTAACCTTTATAATTTCGGATAGAGATGTTTGAGTTTAATACGTGCATCGTTGGTGAAAAAGTGCCAGTTGATCTTGGATTGCCGGTTATTACGGTCGTTCTCCCACGCAGC
>Ga0180431_10007928_pt1 | contig 12262 bp, 10 predicted proteins | sample SS_ome_11_FD_132459 | JGI IMG/M metagenome (GOLD analysis project Ga0180431, IMG submission 132459) | Hypersaline lake sediment archaeal communities from the Salton Sea, California, USA - SS_1_MS_1 metaG | ecosystem: Environmental > Aquatic > Non-marine Saline and Alkaline > Hypersaline >... | reverse complement strand
TTGGTTAGAGCGCTGCGTTGACATCGCAGAGGTCACTGGTTCAAATCCAGTATCGCCCACCATTTTGTAGACCAAACATCATCAGGAAATCATCCTCAGTCAACTTTCAGGTAACTGAAGACTTTTTTCAGGCAGCTTCCAGCAATCACCTGTTCCCATGAACCGTTGAGTATTCCTGTTGATTAATGTGCTATTATATAATGCAATTGAAATGTGAATGGCACTCCAACGCGGATTGAGCCATTTGCCGGATCATTCGTGAATTTCATAGAAACTGACTGACACTTTACCTGGCTTAAATCCAGGGCTGGATATCGCACTCGTTATTCCGGAACGTATTGTCCTCGATAATCGGGGTACTGCCGTCGCTGATGAAAAGGATACCAAAAGAGCATCCCTCAATGGTGTTGCCGGTAATCGCCGGAGAGCCGCCATCAATGATGATTCCTACGTTACCCGGAACGGGACCAAGGTGATTATAACGAATAGTCGGAGACCCGCCGTGCATATCTACTGCCTCGTGGCCAGCATCCGAAATCTCGTTATACTCGATTATTGGGGAGCCTTTACCACAGCCGATACCGGCGGCGCCGATATGCCGTAGGATATTATGGCTTACCACGCTTTTCTCACCCGGCGTAATAAACCGGTAGTACTCCACGATACAGTACGAGAGGGTACCTTCATTGAAATTCAGGTAGTTCCAGTCGTACATAGTTGGCGAATCACTATCCGAGGTAATCACAATCATGTTGTCTTCGGTGCCGACAGCATTAAACGTGCCGTCCACACGGATGGAGATATGGTTCCCCTCGTCGAGATAGGGCTCATGATAGTGTATTCCTCCCTCATGATTATCTTCCTGTTTGATTCCCTGTCTCATCTCGATCGAGCCGGTATTCTGGTTATCTTCGTCACGGTTAGCGGCTATGAGTACTCGCGTCCCCGGTTCGATGGTGAGCGTCGCACATCCCATGACGACTATATCACCGGTTATATGAATTTCATCCCGCCAGATTTCATCCCGGGCGATTATGCCATGTGTTGTCCGGTTAACAGCTGGCTCCTCTTCTTCCCATTCTCTGTCCGGGTGATATGGCTTATCCTTCGGTGATATGTTATTATAGTCGGATTTCTCTTTTTTCTCTCCGACTTCCCTGAATCCCTTCTCTTCTGGTGCCAATTTAACAGCCCAGATACCATTCCCGGCAGTTTTTGCTTGCTTCTCCGCTTCATAAAAGAGACGCTCGTATTTTACATTCGGCCGAGAGACATCGGTCTGCATGTAGCCGAGCTCCAGGAGATGGAGGTTAATCATGGTCTCTCCGGCATATACATAGCGCAGCAGCCTGCCGTTGGTGTCTTTATCCTGTTCATCGCTCTCCAATTTTACCAGTTTCCCTTCGACAAGCTCGCGATTCGCAGCGGCGGCTTCCTGCAGAAAACCGTTATCCGCACTGTCCGGGATTTCTACCCCGATATAGCGGACAACTTCCTGGTTGCTACCGGTGTTTACCAGGATGCACCCGGCGTCGATAATCTCAACTACTGTAGCCTCAGTATAAGGTGAAGTCTCGGTGGGAATCTGTTCGTCAACCGGCTGGACAGGTTCGCATGCCATGAAAAGTGTAAGGGGGAAAATAAAAGCGATGATCGTAAAGACAACACGAGGAATAGTTTTCATACAGGGAGCATTATAACACAGGATGTGTATGCTAACAATGAAAAAAAACCATTACTGTAGACAGTACCAATCACCTATATAGCTCATCTTACCGGATGAGACCCCCGGTGTAAGGTTTCTCAGTGGTGGACTCATTGTACATTTCAATATAGCTTCCCTTTGTTATATAATGCTGATGGAATTCCCTTATGACCCCGGCGCAGATCGGGTCATTTACTTAAGTATCCATAGCTATCATGAAAAAAATAAGTATATCGGTGTCTGTGTGGCTGCTTCTTTCCGCATTAATGGTTTCATCACTATATGGGCTTATACCCCATGAAGCCAAGGCTGATTCTTACAACTGCCATGCTCCGATAAGCATCGAGAATATCCACGCTACCGCCGAAGATCCGTATATCATTGAGGGCTACGATATCACCAGCGCCAGTGGAAACTGTATCGAAATCCATAACTCGGAACACGTCATCATCAGGAATAACTATCTTCATGATTGCCAGATAGACCGAAGTGCCGTTGATTACGGGATAGACATTGATAATGATGCCAATGATAACCAGGGTCTTGGAATACTCGTCGGAGACTGCGAAGATATCACTATCGAGAACAACAAACTGGACTACAATAAGCAGGGCATATTACTCTACCGAACGCAGCGGATAAATATCCTGAACAATGATGTTAGACATACCATGTGGTGGCGAGCGGTGGCTCTCGAGAAGTGCGATGTTGCCGAAATAGCCGGTAACTCCATCATTGATAACGGAGTCCCCGAATGGTTCTGGGCCCCCGGCAAAAGGGTCCTTGGTATCTGGACACAGCAATCCAACTATCTAGAAATCCACGATAACACCATCATACGCCCCTCCACGGACGGCATCACGGTACTGGGGTTTATATACGCCGGTAGCATGACTTCCGAGCAGGATGATTGGTCGACTGTGGCTCATGATGTCCGTATTTATAACAATACGATACTGGATGTTATGGAGATAGGTATTGCCCTGATGCGGGTACGGGAAGTTGAAGTGTTTAATAATGTAATCCGTCAGGGCGGTATAATGCTTGACCCTGACATTCGCGATTCCGAGATTTATGAAAACAAGGTGCTTACCTTTAAGATACCCGGGGCCATCGGACTTGGTATATCCCATAATAACTACATCCATGATAACACGCTTTATAGTGTCGATGAAGCGCTAGATGATATCGATTTGGTCGGCTATTTAGATGACCTGCCCTGCCAGCCCATCAAGAGCGAATGGTTCGGCATCCCGTTTCAACGTTCCTCCAATAACCGGATAGAAAACAATAACAAGGTAAAAATCGGCGGAGCGCTGGCGGAAGCCATACGCGAGAAGATGGCCATAAACGAACGTGACGGGCTCTGGGAGGAGAAGGGGTGGTTTTCTTGTGAGACAGAAGAGGGGGTAATAGACGAGGAGTGCTTCGCCCGCGAGAAGGCAAAGGGTAACCAGGGAATCCCCCGGGAGTGGATGGTGTTCGACCCGTTGATGGCGGATTTTGCTGAATTTGCCGTTACTCCCGCGTCAGAAGAAAATTCCGGGAGTGCCGAACCGGAAACAGCCGGTGACAATGAGAAAACCAATAATTTACCCCCTGATAATACTGTAAAGGAAACGAGCGTCCCGGCGACAGAGAAGAAGGATTCGCCAGAAAGTTTCTCATCCGAAGATAATTCGGTCAAAGAAACAGTCGCTTCCCCGGGAGATGATGATAAGACCCGGATTGATGAAATCATTATCCCGGCGGGTATCGTGGCAGGGGTACTAATTGTTATCGCTTCTTGTGTGGTACTTTTTAAAAGGCGGAGAGGCTTTTAGCTTATTCCCCAGCTAAAGTGAAAAAGACAGATCAAAGGTTCTGCCTATCGTACAGTACCGCCCACCATTGTCTGTAATAATGCCTGTCCGAGTGAACCCCGCATTGACTGCGGGGTTCGTCTTTCTCAGACCGTTGCTTGCCGGGGCATGGCGCGAGCTCTCACCAGGAACCGGCTGAACCGAACTCAAGAGAACACCAGCTTTTCTTAAAAGGGCATTGACAAACACCCAAAAAGGGGCTACACTGGCATTTAACCAACACCTGAAATAACACTGGTGTAACATCCTCCATGTTTAGCCAAACAGCATTTAGAAAAACAGGCGTAACAGCCCCCTTTCTTGTCAGTATGTACCATTACCTCCCCATAATTTAACAATCGAAGTACTACTATCGGCATTGATACTGAAGATGACACACCGGCATGAAATATGCCATTGTGTACCGAGGAGGTGGTGCCTATAGAAAAGGCAAACGGTCAGCGAGATGAATCCTTGCAGGCTATAGAAAGGGAGGGAAAGTAATAATAATGAAAAGGGTTCTGTTTATATTTCTAACCATTATCCTGGCAAGCGCCCTGTTCCTCGCCAGCTGCGGTGAGGCAGAGCCGGCAGCTCCTCAAGAAATCCGCATTGGCACCAGTGCGCCGTTAACCGGCATGTTTGCTGGCTTCGGCGAGGGTAATTTGTTCGGAATGCAGGCAGCGGTTGATGATATCAACGCGCAAGGCGGTATATATGTAAAGGAGTATGATAAGAAATTACCCGTCAAACTCATGACCGCCAATAGCGAGAGCGACCCGATAAAGTCAGGGACTCTTGCCGAAGACCTGATTATGAGTAGTAAGGTGCATTTACTGGTATCCCCTGACATGCCATGCTCGATGCACAACTCGATATCTACCGTGGCTGACCGATACAAGATTCCGCACGTAATTGGTGGCGGTCCTGTGGAACCCTGGATGGGGGCTCGGCAGGAAGCTGAAGGGAACTGGCCATACACCTGGCTCGCCGGTTTTGGCATCGCCACCCCACCCTCGGCGGGGGACTTTAGAGAAGGTAAGCCTGGATATACCATCAAAAATAGCTGGTTCCAGGAGTTGGATGAGTATGCTGACCAGACCGACAAGGTAGCCGGTGTGTTTGCCACCGATGAGCCGGACGGCCGGGGCTGGTATTCCTTGTTCCCTAAACTACTCGAAGAGTATGGCCTGGAAGTTATCGGTGCCGACAAGAATTTGGGTCTGGTCCCGCTGGGCACCACTGACTTCTCGTCTGTCGTCCAGGAGTGGAAAGATAACAACGTTGAAATCCTGTGGGGCAATGCGCCGGGTCCTGACTTCGGCACCATGTGGAAGCAGGCCCGAGCAATGGACTTCCAGCCCAAGATAGTCTCCATTGGCCGAGCGCCCCTATTCTATGTAGACGTATCCTCCTGGGGTGGCAACTTGCCGCAGGGTATCGGCACCGAGATATGGTGGGCCCCGGAATATGATGCCCCCGGTATCGGCGACACCACACCGCAATCATTGGCAGAGCGATGGAGTGCAGCCAAAAACCAGCCGTTAAACCGGGGTATCGGCCATGGCTATGCCCCAATGCAGATCCTGTTTGACGCCGTGGAAAGAGCGGGCACACTTGACGGAGCTGCAATCAATCAAGCTATCGCCGAAACGGACTTAATGACCATTAATTATCGGGTAGTGTTTGACACGGATATGCACTTCAGCTGGATACCATTGTTCCTCGGACAGTGGCAGAAGACAAACCAGCCACACGTATGGGAATGCCCGATAGTCTTCTCCAAGCATGACTTTCTGCCACCATCGGCACAGTTTATATTCCCCATGCCCTATGATTAAAATATGGAAGGTATGGAGAACCGTCTGGTGTCGCTCTGCCTCTACAAAAAAAAATTTGACGAGAGTCACTTGACAACGCAGTAAAAAAATAATAGACTTGGGAAAACCAGTATGGCAGTAATGGTAACCATGCTGGTTTTCCCACATAGTAAACTCGATTGGTAATGTCATTGCGGCTACAGGGCAGGGTTAATAATACTGTTAGAGGACGGTTCGCTTGACACCAACAAGAGCGATAGAATATACTTCCGTTAATGTGTATCAACGGTTAATTGTCGTCTTGTTCTCCCCAGAACGCAGGTAAATCAAATAGTTTAGCACGAGTTTTCGCGTGGTAAGGGTAGGAAATGGCAGCACCGCTTCTGTCTATTTCTGGCGTAACCAAGAGTTTTGGGGGACTGGTGGCGGTAAGAAACATGAGTTTCGATGTCGCCGCCGGTGAGGTTATGGGTCTCATGGGCCCCAACGGTGCGGGCAAGACCACCCTGCTAAACATTATCGCTGGTACATATAGCCCCGACTCAGGAATAATAAAATTTAAAGACCATAGCATAAGCGGTATTCCCCAGCACAAAATCTGCCATCTTGGTATCACCCGCACCTATCAAATCCCTCAGCCTTTCACCAACCTCAGTGCGCTGCAAAACGTTATGGTAGCCGCTATTTATGGTCGCAATATGAGCCGGGCCGAGGCGGAAACAGAGGCTGACCAGATACTTGAAACCGTCGGCCTCGCTGACCGAAGAGACGCATTGGCGAAAGATATGCTGGTGGTCACCCTGAAAAGACTGGAGCTGGCCAGGGTTTTAGCCACCAAGCCGGAATTACTGCTTATGGACGAAGTGGCCGCCGGCTTGACCGAAGAGGAAATCCCCAAAGTTCTGGAACTCCTTAAGGGAGTAAACGAGATGGGCATCACCATCATATTGATTGAACACGTGATGAAGGTTATGATGAGCGCGGTGAACCGGATTATCGTTATGGATAAAGGCGCCAAAATCGCTGAAGGCAAGCCGGGTGAGATAATGGAGGATAGAAAGGTGATCGAAGCCTACTTCGGCTAAGGTTCCGGTAGGCCGGTTCTGAGGATGGAAAAACAGGAAGAATTATTACTGAAAGTCGATAATATCGATGTCTTTCACGGCTCTTTTCAAGCGCTCTGGGGTGTGTCATTATCAGTAAAAAAGGGGGAGATTGTCGCGCTGATTGGGGCTAACTCGTCCGGTAAATCTACACTGCTCGATGCCGTCTCGGGTATCATTCATCCGGCCAAAGGGAGCATTCGGTTTGAGGGGAAGGATATCGCCACGCGTAACCCCTTCCAAATAGTCGCCAGCGGCATTTCCCAGGTCCCGGAAGGAAGAAGGCTTTTCCCCAGTATGAGCGTGCTGGATAACCTCATCATAGGCTCCTATAACGGACGGGCACGGTTAAACAAAAATGGGAACCTGCAGAGGGTCTACGAGCTCTTTCCCATACTGGCGGAGAGAAAGAGCCAGCTGGCAAAAACGCTGAGCGGTGGAGAGCAGCAGATGCTAGCCATCGGGCGGTGCCTGATGGCAGACCCCAAGCTGATGCTGCTTGATGAAATGTCCCTCGGTCTTGCCCCCATAGTTATCAATGAAATATATAAAGTCCTGCGGGAAATCAGAAAACGGGGCATTACCATCCTGTTTGTTGAACAGAACGTGCGGCGAAGCCTCGAAGAGGCGGACCGGGCCTATATCATGAAAACGGGACGGGTTGTACTCAGCGGGGAAGTCGCTGAGCTACGGGAGGAAGAGGAGGTTAAAAAGGCATACTTCGGTATATAAAATAGGTCAGGATGCGTAACGAATGATAGAGTATCTGGCTGATTTAACCACCCCAATCTCAATGGGTATCCTGCTGGGTGGGCTATACGCAGTAATCGCCCTGGGTCTTTCTCTGGTTTTCGGAGTCATGAAGCTAATCAATGTTGCCCATGGCGATTTAGTCATTCTCGGGAGCTACCTGGCGTACGCCATATTAACCATCCTGGGTATGGACCCCATTATCGGTCTGGTCATAGGAGTACCGGTCCTGTTCGTGCTCGGTTTTGGTATTCAAAAATATCTTTTGAACCGGGCTTTCCATGTTTCCATGGAAGCCCCACTCATCATCGCCTTCGGGCTATCCATAATTATTCAAAACCTTGTCCAGCTCATCTGGTCACCGCTATCTCGCGGACTGACCACCTCTTATTCCCTGGCATCCATCGGGGCCGGGCCGCTCCACCTGCCGCTGATCTATGTAATCGACTTTGCCGTCGCCCTGCTGGTAATGCTTATCCTCAGCCAATTCATGAAACGAACCTACCTGGGCAAGGCGATCAATGCCTCTTCTCAGGATAGTAGAGCCGCCCAGCTCATGGGTATAAATACCGAACGCATGTATGCTTTTGCCTTTGCCATCTCTATGGCAATCACCGCTATCGCCGGTGTGTTTCTGGGACTGACCTTCCCGTTTACCCCCCAGTCAGGAGTCTCGTTCTTGGTTATTGCCTTCGGTGTGGTCATCCTGGGGGGCCTGGGCAGTATACTGGGTACATTTGTTGGTGGCATTATACTGGGGTTGGCACAAACCCTCTCCGCTTATTACTTCGGTGCTGCTACCCAGATGCTCGCGGTCTACGTTATCGTCTTCATCATATTGGCCGTGAGACCACAAGGTATCTTTGGTCGCTAGGAGGAAAATGAAGCTTACCCTTCCTCGATTGAGCAGAGGACTGATAATCGCCGTAGTGTTGATTGTTGTGCTGGCATTGCTGCCAGTGATAGGAGCTCCCAAAAGCTGGCTCCTTTATATCTTCCTCTTTTTCCTCTACCTGGCCATGGCCAACATGTGGAACCTGCTTGCCGGTTACAGCGGACTGATATCGCTGTGCCAGGCGGCATTCATCGGACTGGCAGGGTACACCCTGGCAATAACCACCTGGCTCGGCTACCCGTTTTATGTAGGGATACTGGGCGGGGCAATCGTTTGCGGGATATTTGCACTGCTGATATCGTATCCCGTATTCAGGCTCGCCGGTATCTATTTCGCCATCGGCACGCTGGTTGTCCCCGAAGCTTTAAGGATGGTTTTTTTCCTCTGGAGGCCAGTCGGTGGCGAGCTGCATGGCGGTGGTGCCGGCTATATGGTAAAGGGGGTGACCGCAATCTCGATGTCGGAAATTTACTGGTTTGCCCTCATCATCGGGATAGGGTCAGTTATCCTCATGCGCATGATCCTCCGTTCCAAGCTGGGGCTGGGGCTGGCAGCAATTCGCGACAATACGGACACCGCCGCCAGTTCCGGCGTTGATGTTTTCCGAATAAAGCTCAATGTTTTCATTATCGGTGCCGTGGTGACCGGTCTGGCTGGCGCCATCTTCTACGTTTACCAAGGGTACATTGAGCCAATCAGCGCCTACAATATCAGGTGGACCATGACCATGATCCTGGCTACTGTTATCGGGGGTCTGCGTACCATAGAGGGGCCAATTATTGGCACTATTATCGCCGTGTTCTTGCACTTCCTGCTCGCCAGGTATGCCGGTATCAGCCTACTTGTTCAGGGTGTAATTCTGGTTATGGTAATGCTGCTGGTACCGCAGGGAATCGTGGGCTATACCCGCGAAACCAGGATCTACCGCAAGCTGTCACAGCTTTTCAGCTGGCGCCGAGGCAACTCCCCATAGCCGAGGAGTCCACCAGTTACCCGCCGCACGTGCTTATGCCCATAGTAGTAATCCCCTGTTCCGGCATATCCCGGCCAGCCATATTTTCACCGCGCCCAGATGCAGGCTGTTTCATTCACTGGCTGGCAATCAACAGCGCATGTCCGGTTGACTAACCGGGGTGGCCACAGTATTATTTGAGTGTAAAGATACATTGATAGCAACGATATCGCTGTTCGAAGAGGTATGCGGAAAACGAAATGATAGTCGAAATGAGGTCAGGAGCCACTCAGGGGGAGACTGACGGCGTTGTCCAGCGGGCAAGGTCACTGGGACTGAACGTACAGCTGAACCTGGGCACTGACAAGACAGTGATTGCCTTACTGGGAAGCAATACCGGGCAGCTCTCCACGGATATCTTTGCGGTACTCCCCGGAGTGGAGAGTGTCACCCGGATTATGAAACCATACAAACTCGCCTCCCGGACAGTAAAAGCGGAGGATAGTCTGGTTTCGGTTGGCGGTATTGAGATTGGGGGGGAGCGCTTTGTGGTAATAGCGGGACCCTGCGCTATTGAGAGTGAGGAACAACTTACCGAGTGTGCCCGGGTAGTAAAAGAGTCCGGTGCCAGTATCTTGCGCGGCGGCGCCTTCAAACCGCGTACCTCACCGTTCAGCTTCCAGGGTTTGGAGGAGGCCGGGCTGGAAGTACTGGCCAAAGTCAAGAAAAAGTCTGCCATGCCCGCAGTCACCGAAGTGGTTGACCCTCACGAGGTCAGCCTGGTAGCTGCCTATGCTGATATTCTGCAAATTGGTTCCCGCAATATGCAGAATTTTGCCCTGCTCACCAACGTGGGACGCAGTCATTGCCCGGTAGTCCTCAAACGCGGTTTTTCCTGCACCGTAACCGAGTGGCTCACCGCCGCCGACTATCTACTGGCCGAAGGCAATAACCAGGTAATTCTCTGTGAGCGTGGAATCAGAACATTTGAAAACAGCACCCGGTTTTCGCTGGACATTTCTTCGATACCGGTAATCAAGAAGTCCAGTCACCTGCCGGTCATTGTTGACCCCAGTCATGCGGCTGGCCACTACTCACTGGTGCCAGCCATAGCCAAGGCAGCACTGGCCGCCGGCGCCGATGGTCTTCTCATCGAAGTCCATCCCAATCCCAAAGAAGCCCTGGTAGACGGTTCCCAATCCCTGAACCCGGCTAACTTTGCGCTTCTTATGGAAGAACTCAGAGCCATTGCCCGAGCGGTGGGCAGGTATATCTAGTGGGTTGTTGCACCTGAAAAACTGCTGACAGAACTATCAGTACCAATGCCCCAGATGAACGCGTAGTTATTAAAAAGGGGCCATATTTCCTCAAGCTATAGGATTAACCTTGACAAAAGGCAGGGTTTTGAGGTATTAGTTATTATTGCAGACAATGAGAATCCGGTAGTTGGGTGAGGTGGTGGTTCAGGTCCTCTGTTAAAAGTATGCCGAAGTGGCGGAATGGCAGACGCGCTACGTTCAGGGCGTAGTGTCCTTCACGGGCGTGAGAGTTCAAATCTCTCCTTCGGCACCAAAGATGAAAAAAAGCGACTATAGCGAGAAAAATAGTCACTTTCCTGGTTTTTAAAACAAGAGTTATTGCGCTTGTAGCTCAGCTGGATAGAGCGCAGCCCTGCGGAGGCTGAGGCCGTGGGTTCGAACCCCGCCAAGCGCGCCATGAGGGCGGTTAGCTCAGTTGGTTAGAGCACCTGCTTTACACGCAGGGGGTCAGAGGTTCAAGTCCTCTACCGCCCACCATTGAGCCTAGAAGGTCTTTTAAGACCTCCTGATTGTTGTAAAACACATAGGTGGTTGAGTATAATTAGACCACCTGATTGTATAAACCGGGCGGGTCCGCAATATGAAAAATGGTTGTGTCTACAAGGTCACAAGCACCCGTCAGTACGTCTGTCCAATCCCTCACTAAAGGCTTTGTCCTCACCCGGCGCACCGACTGTAAAAGCCCCCGCACTATCGAGTATTACGAAAGCAATCTCCGGCGCTTACTGTGGTATGCCGACCAGCAAGAATGGCCTGCTGATGTCCGCCGTGTTATGGACAGCATTACAGAGTGAAAAGAGAAGTTTGAGCACATCAAGAAGGATTTGTTCTCGTTAATATTCAAGCCCATATAGCCATTCTTTTGCGGTGGGGTTATTGGCTATCTTTTTAAGAAGAAACCAACCAAGCAGAAGACTGGTACGCTTAAAAAGAACACTCCAAAGAGTAGATTGGTATTAGAATTCAAATTTAATGGCTCTGCAAGAACCATTATCATTACTGCCCCAATGATGCTACCTAAAATACCAAGCAATAGAGAACCTTGTTGATGGAGAATCTTTTTTATAGAGATAATCCCAATAATTATTCCAGCAGGGTAACCGATTATTACCCCGCCGATAGCAAGACCAAGTGCTCCAAATCCAACTGAGTCACTTCCCAAGACTTTTCCACCAATAAGAGCACCTATTACTCCAAATAAAATACCGAGAACACCCAAACTGACAGTCATTAGAACAAACTTGAGTATTCTCCCCGCTATGGGTGATGATTGCTGAGGCATACCTTTACCCTAAAACTCCTTTTTCTCACTATCTATACTATTATACCCTATGAAATGATATGCTACCCTATATGGCTCAACGTCCTTGCTCCACGTAGGGTACAACATACTGAGCATATGCTGAGAATACAACTGGACATATCTGGATATTATGACTTGTACAGAAGCGTTTTCTGTTCACCGTTCAGCAAACGTAAAGTTGCCATTCAGCTCAACGTGCGGTGTATCTCCATTTTGGTACTGTTCTATAAGAAGTATTGCCAAGGGGATAGAATGAAGGTAAGCCCATAACTTCCAGCAGACCACTTTACCAGCTAGGGTTAAAAATAATTAACATAAGTATTATGTTAATTTAACACCTCTCCCCCTTTCGACCCTTCTTTGATATCCCCGGCAGTCACCTGGAGCCACCTCTACAACTACCAGGAGCAGATAAATATGGCGAAGTGTTTATCCCTGAGGAAGGTCGTCGCTTTTCAGGCAGACATCAGCTAAAGGATAACATTGCTACCCTTCTCAAAAAATAGCAGCATTGGTATACAGTCAGTCTGCTAGCGTTCATCCACGCGCTTGAGAAATCTGTCAACACAGTCGG
>Ga0180431_10007927_pt1 | contig 12262 bp, 11 predicted proteins | sample SS_ome_11_FD_132459 | JGI IMG/M metagenome (GOLD analysis project Ga0180431, IMG submission 132459) | Hypersaline lake sediment archaeal communities from the Salton Sea, California, USA - SS_1_MS_1 metaG | ecosystem: Environmental > Aquatic > Non-marine Saline and Alkaline > Hypersaline >... | reverse complement strand
CCGAACCACTGCCGCAGATCGTCGAGCTCCATCGTGATCATGCTGTTCCGGTCATCCTGTCCTGGGTTTGTCCTGTCATGGGTTTGTCCCGTCCCGGTCATCCTGTCCCGGTCACCCTCTCGGAGATCACGGTGTCAACACCTCGGCACCCACGAACGGAACCAGCGCGGCAGGGACCTGCACGCTGCCATCGGGCTGCTGATGGTTCTCCAGAATCGCCACCAGCCACCGGGTGGTGGCCAACGTACCGTTGAGCGTCGCGGCGATCTGCGGCTTGCCGGCCGCGTCCCGATAACGGGTGGCCAGCCGGCGGGCCTGGAATGTGGTGCAGTTCGAGGTCGACGTCAGCTCACGGTAGGCCAGCTGGGTGGGCACCCAGGCTTCACAGTCGAACTTGCGGGCCGCCGACGATCCGAGATCCCCTGCGGCGACGTCGATCACCCGGTACGGAACGTCGATCAGCTCCAGCATCTGACGCTGCCAGCCCAGCAGTCGCTGATGCTCACCCTCGGCATCCTCGGGTCGGCAGTAGACGAAGCCCTCGACCTTGTCGAACTGGTGCACCCGGATGATCCCGCGGGTATCCCGGCCGTAACTGCCGGCCTCGCGCCGGAAACAGGATGACCACCCGGCATAGCGCCGCGGTCCCCCGGACAGGTCCAGGATCTCATCGGCGTGATAGCCGGCAAGAGGAACCTCCGATGTACCGACGAGGTACAGATCGTCGGCCTCGACGCGGTAGATCTCATCAGCGTGCGAGCCGAGGAATCCGGTGCCGGCCATCACCTCGGGGCGCACCAGAACCGGCGGAATCATCGGGGTGAATCCGTTCTCAGTGGCCAACCGCACAGCGAGCTGCAACAACCCGAGTTGCAGCAGAGCTCCGTGACCGGTGAGGAAATAGAACCGCGATCCGGACACCTTCGCGCCGCGTTCCATATCGATCAGCCCGAGTGACTCACCGAGTTCCAGATGGTCTCTGGGGTCCGAAATCACCCGGGGTTCGCCGACGACGTCCAGGACCGCGTAGTCATCCTCACCGCCGGCCGGCACGCCCTCGATGATCACGTTCGGGATCGCCGCGTGCGCCGCGATCAACGACTCCTCGCATTCGGCCTGCTGCGTCTCGGCGTCCTTGACCGCGACCGCGAGTTGTTTGGCGCGCTCGAGTAGCGCCGGGCGCTGGTCCGGTTGCGCCGACCCGACGTTACGGCTGGCCGCCTTCTGTTCGGAGCGCAGCGAGTCGGCGGCGGAGATGGCGGACCGCCGGGCGACATCGGCCTCGAGTAGCACGTCCACCAGTGCCGGGTCTTCGCCGCGGCTGCGTTGCGAACGGCGCACCTCGTCGGGGTCCTCGCGCACCAGTTTCAGGTCGATCACGCTCTGAACCCTACTTTCGGCCGTGCCGGCCGCTGCCCGGCACCTCCGCATCAGGCCCCGCATCAGGCCCCGTCTCGGGCCCCGCATCGAGCACAGCCTCGGGCACAGCACAACCCCGTAACGGTCCAGGAGCGGCACTTGTCACATCCCTTTGTGGGCCTGCCACAATGGTGGCGATGGTGCAGCTATCTGAACGGCCGTCGGCCGAGGACACCGCCGGCGCGCCACCACCCCGGCGCCGCCTCGGCAGTCTGCAGGCGGTGTCGATCCGTCGCGCCCTTCTGCTGACCGCGCTGGGCGGCCTGCTGATCGCCGGCACGGTCACCGCGCTGCCGATCCTCGGGCAAAACCCCCTCGGCGGCGCTGCCGGCACCGACAAACTGGGTCCCATCGCGAACCCCACCTTCGTCGACGCCCAACCCGGCGATTGCCTCAACTGGCCCGTAAACGCCCCGGATGCCGCCACCATCGCCGACTGCGCGGCCGAGCATCGCTTCGAGGTCGCCGACGCGGTCGATATGCGGGCCTATCCGGGTATGGAATACGGGCCGGACGCCGCACCACCGTCGCCGGCCCGAATCCAGCAGATCAGCCTCGAGCAGTGCCAGCCCGCGGTGGAGAACTATCTGGGCCCCAGGTACGACCCGAACAGTCGGTTCAGCATCAGCCTGCTGTGGGCCGGGGACCGGGCGTGGAAACAGTCAGGTGAACGCCGGATGCTGTGCGGGCTGCAACTCCCCGGCCCGGGCAACCAACAACTGGTGTTCAGCGGCAAGGTTGCCGAACTGGACCAGTCCAAGGTCTGGCCGGCCGGGAACTGCCTGGGGATCGACCCGGCGACCAACCAGCCCACCGACGCCCCCGTCGACTGCTCGGCACCCCACGCGATGGAGATCACCGGCGCGGTCGACCTCGCCGAGCAGTTTCCCGGTGACTTGCCTTCCGAATCCGAACAGGACGCTTTCATCAAAGAGGTCTGCACATCGTTGACCGACGATTACCTGGCCCCAGTCCAGTTGCGCGACACCACCCTGACGTTGATCTACAGCACCGTTTCGCTGCCGAGTTGGGCCGCCGGCAGCCGGCAGGTGTCCTGCAGCATCGGCGCGACCCTGGGCAACGGCGGCTGGGCCACCCTGATCAACACCGCCAAAGGCCCGCTACTGATCAACGGCCAACCCCCCGTACCACCACCGGCCATCCCCGAGGGTCGGCTGAACCTGCCCCTGCCCCCGGCGATACCGGGCTTCGGTCAGCCTGCCACCGGCAACGGCCCCGGATGACTCCGGAGCGCTTCGAGGAGTTGGTCTCCGACGCGCTCGACCTGATCCCCCCCGGACTTGCCCGGGCGATCGACAATGTCGTGGTTCTGGTCGAGGACCGCGATCCGGAGGAGCCGGACGTCCTCGGCCTCTACCAGGGCACCGCCCTGACCGAACGGGACAGCACTTACGCCGGCGCGCTGCCCGACACCATCACGATCTTCCGGGAGAGCCTGCTCGATATCTGCGAGACGGAGGATGACGTGGTCGAGCAGGTAGCCATCACGGTGATTCACGAAATCGCGCACCACTTCGGGATCGACGACGAGCGCCTCCACGAACTGGGCTGGGGCTGAGCGGGCCCCTCGGTCGGGGTAGAGGTAGGGGTAGGGGCGGGAGCCGGGGCCGATTCAGCGCGGCGGGTCACCACTCCACTGGAAGCTGTTGACGTACTTCCCCATATCCTGCGCGAGTTGAAGATTGGCCCCTGATGGCGGACCGGGACCGAAGTCAGGTCCGAACGCGCGATAGGGTCCGGTGGCGAAGGCGATGAGGGCCAGGTCATTCTTGACCGCGGCCGTCACCACAATCCGGACCCGGCTGTAGGACGCACTGGTGTTCTGGGGCCAAGCGTCGGCGACCTCCCCGTACCCGAGTTGGTAGCCGACCATCGCGTTGGGGATCTCGTAGGCGAACTTGGCGTTCGGATAGGCCTTGCGGACCACCGCCCGGGCGACCTCCCGGGCAGAGCGGCCGTTGGCCGGTTCCGAGAAGAACTGCATCACCCCGCCGTCCCCCCCGGTGAACTGCGCCGTAACACCGCTATCCGCGGTCGTGATGACATAGGCAGATCCGGGTGCTGGGTAGGCCACCGAGAACTGCCCGCCCGGGGCGGCGAAGCGGGGCAGGCTCGTTACCGGTATTCCGGTCGGCGGCTTACCGCACTCGGGTGGGCACATGTAGTACACGACCTTCGGGGTCAGCACCAGCGCCACCACGGCCAACACCGCCGCGATCGTCGTGATACCGATTCCCCAGGGTCCCATCAGCCGACCGAATCGCGGCCGGGAAAGTGCCGGGGCGACATAGTTCGCCGACGGTAACGCGTAACCGGGATATCGCTTCTCCGGGAGCCCGTCAACGGGATCGGGAACACCGTCAGAGCCGCCATCGCGTCGGGGCCGCAGCGGCCCCCTGCGCTCCCGCCGTGACTCCCGCGACGACGACTGGGTGGCGGCCCCACAGGCGGGACAGAACGCCATATCGGGCACCACATGCTCGCAGTGCGTGCACAGTAGCGGCCGGTCGGGTTCGATCGGATCGTGCTGTTCGTGCAGCAACGCGAGCTGCAGCGCAAGGCGTAGCGCGAGCAGTTCGCCCACCATGATGACGACGTGCGCGGCCGCCATCGGAAGATCGGCAAGGCGGGCGGTGTCGATGACGCCCAGCACCCCGTGCGCGAGCAACCCCGCGACAGCCAGTAACCCCAGCACCAGCCCAACCCGGCCGCTGTGCCCGCGGCCCCGCCGGAACCACAGCGCGATGCCCGCCATTCCGCCGGCGGCCGCGGCACTGATCGGCACTGTCACACCACACAGAACGGCCTCCACCAGCAGACCGTCCGCCGGCCGGGCGTGGGTAACGAACCCGGTCACAAGCTGCGGGGCCAACCGGGTCAGGGTTGCCGCAGCGGCAAAGGCCAGCGCGCCGAGGGCCCCGATCATGAACCCGTCCAACGAGTCCCGGCTCCGGGGCCGCAACAGCCGAATCACCACCGTGGGCAGGACCATCAGTGCCATTCCGAATGCCGGCGGGCCGAAACCGGCCTGCCACAACTGATGCGAGGCCAGGCCAACCGATACCGGCACGCCGTAGGTGCGAGCCACCACCGCGCCACTGATCAGCACCCAGGCTATTCCCAGCAGCAATCCCAGCAGCGCGGACAGCGTCAGCCAACTGCGCGGCATATCCCGGTCGGCGCCGGAGGCGCGCAGGTATGTCAGGAACAGCAGCGGCAGTGCGAACGCGGCGGCGGCGATACCGATGGCGGGCATCCGCAGTAGCGCCGCCGCCAACAGCGCCCCCGCGGCGATCAGGAAGATCACCCGGAACGGTCGCCGTGACCCGCTCGGCAGCTGCGGGAACAGCGAACTTGCCAGGTAGGGACGCAGAACGGCCTCGGCGGGTGCGGCGCCGAAAGTCCTGGGTCGCCACCACTGTGAACCGTCGCCGGGTGCACTGGCCAGGTGGTAGCCGCACACTCCGCAGAAGTTTCCGGCCGGCACATCGTCCTGGCATTGCGGGCAGACCGTGCTTGCGACGTCCGCAGGCGCGGTCACGGCCGCCGGCTCTGCAGCAGCAGGATACTGCGGACGAGGTTGTCCACATCGGGCGTACCCAGCCCGGTCACCAGGTCATAACCCGGTCCGGCCAGGGCGACGGCGTTACCACCGAGAACGACATCGTGAAACGCCGGTAACCGCGCTCCCTCGGCGACCCGGTACAGCAGCGGGTTGATATCGCCGAGCCGGCGGCCGCCTTTGTCGAGGAGGTACTGATTCATCACTGCGGCCGCCCCGGCCCAGATGGGGGCGGCCAGCGACGTGCCACCACCGACTATCACCTGCTGGTCGAAGATGACCCTCACACCGGTGAAGGGGTCGGCGACCGCGGAGATATCCGGCGTCAGCCGTCGGCCGGACTCGCGGTTGACGGCAACCCCGTCCTGCCAGGGTGGGCGGTCGAACAGTGCCGACACTCCCCCGGCCGATCCCTGAGACAGCGGCACATCGAACCAGGCCTGTTCGGCCAGCCACCGGCCGGAAGCATCGGTGGACAGAGTGGTGCCGCCGACGTTCACCATCTCGGGCATCGAGGCCACCGCATCCAGGCCGACATTGTCCTCGTGCGGCGCGGCGTTCCAGTCGGAGCCGCCCTTGCATTCCAGGCCGGCAAGGTCACCGCTGGCGTCGAAGGCGGTGGTCCCCAGCTCCTGTGCCGCTGCCAGGGCCGCCCGGACCGGGACCAGGTCGGCGGCCGTGATCAGCTTGTCGCAGCCCCAGCCGATCGAGAAGCTCCATACCGCACCGGGATAGCGACGGGAGGTGTCCTCCATCATCTGGGCGATCTTCTGATACGCGCCGGCACCCTCCACGGTGGGCCTGGCGTTGACCAGCACTTTCTTGGCGTCCGGGGCGACCGCGTGAGCCGCCTGGAGGTCCATGGTCGCCTCTCCGCGGCGGGCGGGCGGCTGCCCGCCGATGACATCCGGGGTGAACGGCGGCAGGTTGAACGTCGAGGAGAACAGGTCAAGATCGGCTTGATCGAACCCATCGAAGGCGAACACCACCACTGTTGATCCCTTACCGGTGTAACCGGCGTCGTGCAGGGGTTGGATGTTGTAGGTGCGCACGAGCGAACTCGGGTCCAGACCCTGTTCCGGCACTTCGGTCGGCGGGATCGGCGGCCGCGATTCGCGATGCGGGGTGTAGCTGAGAATACGACCCAGACCGGCCACCTCTCCACGGACCGGATCCGGTACCGACGGTTGCTGGGGTGAGGCGTAGAACTCTTGGCCGAACTCCTGGCCGCGCTGGCCTCGGTAATCATGAACATCGACGCTGAGCGCCGACGCCACCGCACCCGGCGGTCCTCCCAAGACGGCCCAGGCGTCGCCCGGGCGCCAGCGCACCGAGAGTCCGTGCCCCTCAGCCCAGCCGAAGAGACGGTGGGGCCGCACCGAGTCGTTCAGCGCCACGGTCAACTCGACCGCACTGCCGCGGGCGGGGCCCAAGTCCGACGAGCGGGCCAGCAGCGCGGCGTACGGGCCGCCGATACGCTCCGGCCCCCCCGGCACCTTCTCGCCGCGACCGGACGACACCACGACCGCACCCAGCACGGTCACCACCGCCACCAGCAGGCCGAGTAGCGACCGAGCCGTCAGCCGCCACGACATAACATGAAGCGGCCGCAACCGGCCGGATCAGCCGCCGGTGACGACGTTGCCCGGCAGCGCGGTTGGCGCCGGAGTGGCTTTCACCGTCGGCGAGAACGAGTTTCCGCCGCCGGAGCCCACGCTCTTCTCGGTCGGGGACGGCGATGCCGGAGCGCTGGACTGTGTCGGGGCGGTGGTCTCCGCCGGTTCCTCCTTCTTATCGCTGCTGCAGGCGCTCAGCGCACCCATACCGACGATCGCGACGGCACCCGCCGCAAGCGCAAATTGCCTTTTCAAGGATGACCGCATATTTGCGAACCTACTTTCTGTGCCCAAGTACCGCTACTGCACTATGCGTCACTATACGTCTGCACTATTTACGCTGCCGTAACGCACAGGAGGGGACTGGCGCCGACGCCGCCGGGACGACCGCGAGGAGGCGCGAGTCGCCGCCCCGCAGGATGGGCAGAAGGGCATGTCCGGGACCACCCGCTCGCAGCGCACACACAACACGGGTTGCCGGGTGGCCGGATCGGGTTGTTCGTACAGCAGCGCGAGTTGCATGCAGACGCGCGCGGTCAGCAGGGCGATGACCGTCATCAGGACGTGCAGCAGAAGCTGCGGCCAAATCGTCAGCCTGGAGGCGTCGGTCAACCAAACCGCCGCGTAGATCAGCAACGCCAGCACGACGAACAGCGACAGCACGACCCGCACCCGGAGCGGATGTTCACCAGCCCGCGCACCCGGCCGGAACCACAGCAGAATGCCGATCAGACCGCCGACCGCCGCAGCCGTCAACGGCACCGTGACACCGTGCAGCACCGCCTCGACGAGCAGCCGGTCGGGCCGGACACTGTCGAGCAGTCCGGACACCAACTGTGGAGCCAGCCGGGTGGCGGTCGCGGCCCCGGTGAAGGACAGCGCGCCAAGCGCGCCGATCACGAACCCGTCGAGGGACTCCCGGGGCGGCCTGAGCAGCCTGACCGCCACTGCGGGAACGACCATGACGATCGCACCGCCCACCGAGATGAACAGCCCCACGTTGATCACGTTCTGCAGCACGAACCCCACGGCCATCGACGTCCCGTATGAACGGGCAACCAGCCCACCGGTTCCCAGCACCCAGCCCACGCCCAGCACCGCCCCGAGTGCGGAGGCGATGATCAACGCGTGATTGGGCAGATCCCGCAACAGATTCGACTGCCACAGATACAGCACGAACAGCAGCGGAACTCCCAGTGCGACGAGGGTGACCCAGGACGGGAGCAACCGCAGCACCGAACACCCGGCCAGACCGGCAAACAGCACGACCATGCCGACCCGGAAAGGGTTGCGGTAGGGCTCGGGCAGATGCGGGAACAGCGTGCTGGTGACCAGGGGCATCAGCACTCGTTCCCGCGGCGCCAGCGCGAAGACTCGCAGCCTCAGCGGGGAGCGTCGCTGGTCAGCCGGCTGATCCAGCTCCGCGCCGCATTCACCGCAAAAACGGCCGGCCGGCACGGTCGCGGCACACCGCGGACATACTTCGGACGGCGGCGTCGCGTCCCGGGATTCCGCCGGCGGAGACGTCATCGCGGGGTCCTCAGCCCATTGGGTCGGCGGCCTGCAGGCCGTCCTGACCAGCAGGCACGTCGGGATCCGGGTCAAAGGGCGCGGATCTACTGCCCCACCACTCACACCGCCAGCGCCCGCCGGCCACCGGTGTCAGCGCCACCGCTTCGGTGTTGGCAAGGTGGTGCTCGAGCACGAAGCTGCTGGGCACATCGGCCAGGGTGGCGGCCGCGAGACGGATCGCCGCGCCGTGGCTGACAAGGACGATGTCGTGGCCGCCCGTGTGATCGTCGAGATAACGCACTCGTAGGTCGGTGATGACCGGCAGGTACCGGTCGAGCACCTCATGGCCGGTTTCACCGCCGGGCATCGCCACATCGAGATCACCCTGGTGCCAGCGTTGGTAGACGGCGTTGAACTCGGCAATCGCGGCCTCGTCGCCGAGGCCCTCCAGGTCCCCGGCCTGGACCTCATGGATTCCGTCGACCTCCACCGACGCCACCGACAGTTCGGCACCGATCGCCCGCGCGGTCTGTGCCGCACGACGTGCCACCGAATGCGCCAACAGGCCCGGCGTCCGGACGTGCGTCCGGGCGTGCATCCGGGCGAAGTCCTGCGCCTGTTGCACACCGAGGACGGTGAGCTCAGCGCCAGGCGGCCGGGTGTCGAGCCGACGTTGGACGTTGGCATGCGACTGGCCGTGCCGGACCAGAATCAGTCGTCCCGTCATCGCCGGCCGTCCTGCAACCCCTGCAACCAGCGCTGCGCCTCGTCGAGTTGTGGCGGCAGCGCGCCGGCCGCGGTGCTGGTCGGCCAGGACCCCAGGTAGCGCACGTCGGCGCAGCGCCGGTAAAGCGCTTTGAGCGCCTCGGCCACCGCGCTGTCCTCGATGTGGCCGACACAGTCGAGGAAGAATATGTACGTTCCCAATGCGGTGCGCGTGGGCCGTGATTCGATGCGAATCAGGTCGATATCGCGGATGCCGAACTCGCTCATCGCCGATACCAGTGCACCCGGCGCGTTCTCAATCCGCAGCGCCACCGATGTGCGGTCGGCGCCGCTACGCGGCGGGGGCGGGCCCGGGCAGCCGACCAAGACGAAACGGGTGCGGGCATTGGGTTCGTCAACGACCCCGTCGGCGAGGGTGGCCAGCCCATAGTGGCGCGCTGCCAGGGCCGTGCTGACACCGGCATCCGCACGGCCGTCCGCCACATCGCGGGCGGCCGCGGAATTGGAGTTCGCCGGCACCACCTCGGCCTGCGGAAGATTCCCGGCCAGCCAGTTACGCACCTGGGCGGCCGCGACCGGGAACGCGGCGACCGTGCCCACCTGTTCGGCAAGCACGCCCTGGCGGGTGACGATGCTGAAGGCCACCTCGAGAGTCAGCTCGGCGTAGATCTGCAGCGGCGACCCGTCGGCCAGGCTGTCCAGGGTCGGCAGAACGCTGCCCTCGATCGAGTTTTCGATCGGCACACAGGCGAATTCCGCGGCACCCGAACGGACCGCCTCCAGAGCGGCTCGGGTGGTCTCGGTCGGCTGGGGTTGCGGCTCGCCCCGACCAGGCACGAGTCCCCCGGCGGTCATCCTCAGCAGCGCCGCTTCGCTGAACGTCCCCTCGGGTCCGAGATAGGCGATACGGGCCACCCGGCAACCCTAACCGGTCGGGCGCCGCCGACCGGACCTCTGGCGAGCCGCTACCGTATTTGCGTGAGCGCCAGCCGGGGCGAGTTCGACCAACCAGACCGGCGGGCCACTGCATCCGCCCTGCGCATCGAGGTCGCGGTGATGCTGGCGGTGACCTTCGGCGTCAGCGCCGTTGTCGCCGTCCTGCGGTTGACCGACGCGGTCCTGTCCGGGCTGCCGGGCTATCGGGTCCGGCTGAACCCCAACCGGTCGGACTATGACCTGATCAACCTGTGTCTGAACCTGGTCTCGGTTGCCCAGCTGGTGGCCTGGGGCGGTTTGGCTCTGTATCTGCTGTGGCGCAGCGGGATCCGTCCCGCGGATATCGGCCTGGGCCGGTTGCGGATGAGACCGGACGTCCTCGGCGGCCTCGGATTGGCGGCGTTGATCGGCATTCCCGGTCTGCTGCTCTATCTGGTGGCCCGCACGCTCGGCCTCAACGCCGAGGTGGAAGCCGCGAGCCTGGATAGCTCATGGTGGCGGATTCCGGTGCTCGTGCTCGCCGCTTTCGCCAACGGCTTCGCCGAAGAAGTGGTTGTGGTCGGTTATCTGATCACCCGGCTACGCCAACTCGGCCTGACCGGACCGAAGGCGGTCCTCCTCTCCAGCTTGCTGCGTGGGCTCTACCACCTCTATCAGGGTTTCGGAGCCGGGCTGGGCAATGTGGTGATGGGACTGGCCTTCGGATACGCATGGTGCCGGACCGGCCGACTCTGGCCGTTGGTCATCGCACACGGGCTGATCGACGCGGTCGCGTTCGTCGGATACGCATTGCTGTCGAGTCACCTGGACTGGCTCGGCTGATCCGGCTTTCCGGCACCGCCCGAATGACGGCGCCGAAGGGCAGGTCCGGGGGGCTGGGCATCGCGCCGTCGGGGGCCGCACCGTCCCATTCCGCGCGTAGATTCGTCCCGGTGAACGATGACCGGTCGCCGCTTGAGGACGCCCCGACCGATCGACTTCCCCGCGTGCCGCCGCCGGCGCCGCCCCGCCTACCGGAGCCGTCCCAGGTGATCAGGCGGGACTCGTACCCGCGTCCAGTGCCGCCCCGACAGCCGCCCGGCCCCCGCCATTCCCGCCCGACCCCGCCCGGCCATCCCCGTCCGGCCCCGCCGCAGACATTCCCAGCCGCAGCACGACACCGACCACCACCACCTCCACCCCGGCCCGCAGCGCCCCCGCCTCGCCCCGCACCGCCCCCGCCACGGCGGGCGGCGAGATCAGCTGCTCCAACGAGGCGAACCAAAGCCCCCAGGAAGCCTCGGTGGGGAAGACGAATCCTGCTGGCCGCCTTGGTGGTCGGCTTGGTCCCCATGACTGCCGGACTCGGAGTCTCGACCTGGATCGAGGCCTCATTGCAGCGCGTGCCGGTGTTCAGCGACTACGAGGGACGCCCCGCCACCGGCAGCGGGACCAACTGGCTGCTGGTCGGCTCAGACAGCCGGGCGGGTCTGACCCCGCAGCAGCAAGCGGAACTGTCCACCGGGGGTGAGACGGGAGGCGAGCGCACGGACACGATCCTGCTGGTCCACATCGCCGATCCGTTCTCGGCCGGACCGACCACCGTGGTGTCAATCCCCCGCGACTCCTATGTCAACATCCCGGGCTGGGGCATGGACAAGATCAACGCGGCGTTCTCCGAAGGCGGGCCACCGTTGCTGGTTCGGACCGTCGAGGAGGCCACCGGACTCCGCCTGGACCACTACACCGAGATCGGTTTCGCCGGCTTCGGCCGAGTGGTCGACGCTCTCGGCGGCGTCGAGGTGTGTCCACCCGGACCGATCTCCGACCAGCTGGCCGGGATCGACCTGATCGCCGGGTGCCAGACACTCGACGGTCCTGAAGCTCTCGGTTATGTCCGCAGTCGTGCCACCCCGCGAGCCGACCTGGACCGGATGGTTCATCAGCGGGAATTCGTCGCGGCACTGCTACACCGGGCTGCGAGCCCGGCGGTGTGGCTCAACCCCTGGCGCTGGTACGCGGTTCCGCACGCTGCGGTGTCGGCACTGGCCGTGGATTGGGACTCGCATATCTGGAATCTTGCACGACTGGGCTGGGCGTTGCGCGGCGCCGAAGGAACCCTCACCGTCCCGATCGGTGAGTTCACCGGCAACGAGTCCGGGGCGGTGGTGATCTGGGACGCCGATGCGGCGGGCGAGTTATTCGAGGCGTTGCGCACCGACTCACCGATCCCGCAGCAGGTGATCGAGGGTCAGCCCTGACTCCAGCTCAATCCCGGCGCCTCAAGTCCGGCGCAAGCCCCTCAATCGCCGCCGAGTCCGTTCTGCAGCCACTCCTTGGTCCGGCCCGGATGGTTTGTGGCGATCCATCCGACGCCGATATCGCGGCAGAACTCCACATCCTCATAGTGATCGACGGTCCAGCAGTACATCGCGCGGCCCTGCGCGGCGGCGCGATCCACCAGTTCGGGGTATTCCCGCAGGGTCGTGAT
>Ga0180431_10007926_pt1 | contig 12265 bp, 10 predicted proteins | sample SS_ome_11_FD_132459 | JGI IMG/M metagenome (GOLD analysis project Ga0180431, IMG submission 132459) | Hypersaline lake sediment archaeal communities from the Salton Sea, California, USA - SS_1_MS_1 metaG | ecosystem: Environmental > Aquatic > Non-marine Saline and Alkaline > Hypersaline >... | reverse complement strand
GTCTTCTCGCGAGCACGATGGGGACTTGGGCCGAATCGGCGGGACTCCCTCACCGACCCGCGGCCTCTCATCGCGATTTTTTCCTGCGGTTCTTCCATCGTTGTCGTCGCCGCCGTACCCGTTCGGACTCGAAGTACTTGTGCCGCATCATGTCCCGGCGGAGTCCTTCCTTCTCTATCATCTTCCCGAGACGCTTCAGGGCTCGCTGAACCGGTTCGCCCTTGCGTGTCTTCACCTTGATTGCCATGCGGCCCTCCACGGATCACTACTACTCGGGAGGTGCCCTGGTGCGATGGCGCAGTGCCGAGTGGCAGCGACCAGCGCCCGGACCGCTGGGGACAAGGGAGCACTTCCGATCATCAGGATGATTTCCTTTCGTTCGCCGATGTCGATGCGAGGCAGGGCGCTCTGCGGCCTGGTGTCTTGACGACCTTCTTCAGCTTCTTGGGGGCCGGTCGGTTTAGGCTGGCCAGGTAGCCGCGGATAGCAGAGTCGATGTTGTCGATGGCTTCCTCGCACGACCTGCCATGGACCCGGCAGCCCGGCAGCGTCGGGCACCACGCCCGATACCGTCCGGGCCTATCGGGGCCTGCTCTAGCTACTCTTATGGCGATTCTCATGACATCCTCAGAAGTTTACTTCACAAAATATTGTCGGTCATGCCAGGGGGCCAGATTATACGTGCACGAGAGAATTTATGCGACCACAACAAGACATTTGCGTACGGAACTGCTTTTTCTGGAGGCAATTAAGTCGACCTTGCATTCCAGGCCATGTTTCCTGTTGCATTATCACTACGTACACGATATATTATAACGCCATGGATAACAAGGAAAAAACCTCACGCGTTGCAGATACGGGGATCACGGAAATGGTGCTCGTCGCACTGCGACGAATCATCCGCGCGATTGACCTCAGATCGCGGTCCCTGGTCGCACACTACGGTTTGACCGGCCCGCAACTGACCGTGCTAAGGCAGCTGTCCTCCCAGGACGGGGTCTCTGTCGGAGAACTGACCCGCGCGGTCCACCTCAGCCAGGCCACCGTGACAGGCATTCTCGATCGGCTGACCAAGCGGGAGTTTGTTCGGCGCGAACGGAGCACAGAAGACAGGCGGTGCGTGCAGGTCTGGCTGACCGAAGCGGGCCAGACGTTGCTTGCTGATGCTCCTCCACTTCTGCAGGAGGAGTTCACCGAACAGTTTGACAGTCTCGAGGACTGGGAGCAGACCCAGATCCTGTCGGCCATTCAGCGCGTCGTGGCGATGATGGAAGCCGGGCACATCGAGGCCGCGCCGATCCTCACGACGGGCTCGGCCGATGCAACCACGGCCCGCACCAGGGCCTTTCTAGACCAGAAGCCATCCGACGCCCGCGGCGAACCCGCGGGCGACCAGCCGGCTGAACTGCTGGAGGGGACCGCATCGGAGCCATAGCACGGCGGGGACGGTTGGCGTATCCCGGCAAGGACGTTGGCGACGAGGGGGGCTGTGTCGCAGTACAGCTAGGGCAGATGGAAAAGGTGACGATGAGCAACGCAAGACATAAAGATATCGGGCTGTCGGCTTCTCTGTATCGCCCGTTGAGCGGGGCCGACGTTGAGAAGATAGCCGAGGCGGCCCTGAAGGTGCTCGAGCAGTCGGGCATGGCCGTGTATTCGAAGACGGGCTTTGACGCGCTGCGAGACGCGGGGGCGCCCGTGGACGAGGAAGAGCGAATCGTCCGCTTCCCGCGAGGCCTGGTCGAGGACGCCGTCGCGTCGAATCCGTCGTCGATCACACTCTACTCGCGCGACGGCCGGAACGACGTCGTCCTGGAAGGCACGCGGGTGCACTACGGCACGGGCGGGACCGCCTTGTACGTGCTCGACCCCGACAATGGCTATCGGCGCAAGGCCGAGGTCCGCGACGTTATCCTCAACGCCCGCATCATTGACGCACTGGCCAACGTCCACCTGCACACGATCAACGTTTTTCCGCACGACGTGGCCGACATCGACGACATCGACGTGAACCGCTTTTTCCACTCGCTTGACTGCACGACCAAGCACGTGATGGGCGGCATCTACTCACTGGCCGGGTGCAAGAAGGTCATCGAAATGGCCCGGCGCATCGCCGGCGGGGCCGACGCCCTGCAAAGCCGACCGTTCGTCTCGTTCATCACGCTGATCATCAGTCCGTTCAAGATCGACGACCGGTACGGCGAGATGACGTGCGCCCTGGCCCGGGAGGGCCTGCCCGTCGTCGTGCCGACCGAGCCGATATGCGGGACCACCTCTCCGGTAACCCTGGCGGGCAACGTGCTGACGCACGTGGCCGAGACGCTGGGCGGCATCGCGATGATCCAGGCCGTTCACAAAGGCGCGCCGGGCATCTGCGGTTCGGTGGGCTCGATACCGGATCTGAAGACGATGAACCACCTGGGAGGCCCGATCGAGCGGGCGATGATAAACGCCGCCGTGGCGCAAGTGATCCAATACTTTCAACTCCCCTTGTACTCGACCGGCGGCACCACCGACGCCAAGGCGGTCAACACCCAGGCGGCCTACGAGAGCGCCATGTCGAGCCTGCTGGTGGCCATGTCCGGGGCGAACTACATCCACGATGCGGTCGGGCTCATGGAATCGGACCTGACGGTCTCCTACGACAAACTCGTTGTGGACAACGAGATCCTGGGCATGTGCCAGCGCGTCCTGCGGGGCATCGAGGTCAGCGACGAGACGCTGGCGGCGGACCTGATGATCGCCAAAGGCCCCGGGCAGGACTACCTCGTCGAGGACCACACGATCCGGCACATGCGCCAGGAGTTCTTCATGCCGCACCTGGCCAATCGCAAGAAACGAGAGGCCCTTCAGGCCGACGATGACAGCCTGTCGCGAGCCAGGAAGTTTGTCCAAGGCATCCGCGACACGAAGGTCGAAAGCCGCTTGGATGGGAAGGTCCGTCAGCGAATCCTGCACGATTTCCCGAAGATCCTGCCTGGGAGAGAAGGGTAGATGAACAGCCAGAAGCAGCGCCAAGGTGTACTTGTCCGCCCGGAATGCCGCTTATCCGAGGAGCAGATCCGGCTGATCGACGGCGTGAGCCGCGACCTGCTGAACGATCCCGGGCTGTTATGCTACAACGCCGAGGTGGCCGACATATTCAAGCAAGCCGGAGCCGTCGTAGAGCCGGACACGCCGTGCGCCCGGGTGCGCATCGGCGCCGACGTTCTGAACCGGGCGCTGGACAGCGCTCCGTCCCGCATCGTGCTCGGCGCGAGAGACCCGGACAACCGGCTGATCCTCGACGCCCACGAGCCGCGGGTCCGGTTCGTCAGCGGGGCCGAGACGAATGTCTGGCTGGACGTGCAGTTCGACGGAATCGTGCCTGCGTTCACGCGCGAGCCCGGCAGCATCGAGCGGCTGTGCGACGCGGCCCATCTCTGCGAGAACCTGGACAACCTCGATGCGTTCATTCGATGCGTCAACATTCGGGACGCCCAGGTCACGGCCGAGAACAAGGACGTCAACAAGTTCTTCGCCAGTCTGAACAACATCACGAAGCATGTTCAGGCGGGCCTGACCCGTCTCGATGCGCTGGACGACGTGATCAAGGTCGGCCAGATCGTTGCCGGCGGCGCGGACGCCTTCGAGAACAACCCCGTGCTGTCGTTCATCACGTGCGTGGTCAAGAGCCCCCTCCAGATCGTGGACGACACGGCCGCCAAACTCATCGCGATCTCCATGCGGCGCGTCCCGGTGGTGATTTCCAGCTGTCCGATGGGCGGGGCGACGGGTCCGTTCGACGAGTTCGGCATGGTCGCGCAGATCAACGCCGAACTGCTGGCCGGGGTGACGCTGAACCAGCTCGTCTCGCCGGGCGCGCCGGTGCTGTACGGTGCGGTACCGGTTCGCACCCGGCTGGACAACCTGAACGACATGTACGGCGCGCCGGAGTTCGTGCACTACAACATGGACTGCGTCCAGATGGCGCGATTCTACGGGCTGCCGTGCTACTCGACGGCGGGCGTGGCCGACGCCGAGATGCCGGGAATCCAGGCCACCGTCGAGAAGCTCCTGACGTACCTGACCGTGCCGCGGAGCGGGGCCCAGTACGTCCACTACGCCTTCGGTCTCCTGGAGCGGACCAACGTGTTCTGCCCCGAACAGGCCGTCATGGACGACGCCCACATCGGGATCGCCAAGGAACTGCTCAAGGACGCCGGGATCAACGCGGCCCGGCGGGACGAGGTGGTCGCGACCATCCGGGAGGTCATGCGGTCCGAGCACAAGACCTTCGTCTATCACCTGCCCCTGCCGTCTCGCGAACAGGTGTACGTGAAGTATCCGCTCGAGGATGACGCCGGGGCGCTGCACGCCGCCCACGAACGATACCACGAGATCCTCGACAGACCTCGACACCATTTGCCCAGTGACATCCAGCGGGACATCGCGGTCCTGATTCCCGGTGTGCTGCCGGAATGCCTGACGCACCGAAAGGAGCACGTGTGACAATGACCAGACTTGCAGGACAAGAGCAGATGCCCGCCTATACCGAGGCGGTCAAGAGCGGGCTGTACGAGAAGCAGTCGGGCCTGATTGGCAAGTACGACAACGTCCGCAGATACTGGGAGGATGAGATCACGCGGGTCTTCCTGCGGCCCTACCTGCGGAAGTTGATCGACCGCAGCAAGTCGCTGATGAGAAGGCTGCGGATCATGGACCTCGGGTGCGGCAGCGCCGACGGGTACGAGCTGCTGGCCGGTGTACGGCAGCGAGACGCCGACCTGCAGCAACTGGAGGTGGACCTGCTGTCCGACGAGATCGTGGGCCTCTACAAGGGGGTCGACCTGAATGAAGACCTGCTCGAGCAGGCGCGGGCCATCTACGGGGACAACCCCAAGATGCGGTTCGAGCAGGCCGACTTCACCCGGGGCCTGCCCATCGCAGCCAACGAAAGGCCCTACGACCTGTACTTCTCGTCGTTCGGCACGTTCTCGCACCACAACAACGACGAGACGGCGGTCCGCCTGCTGGCCGAGATCGCCGAGCGGGTCGAGAACTACGCCATTATCGTCTGCGACTGGCTGGGGCGCTATTCCTACGAGTGGCAGGACCTCTGGGCCGATAAGCCGGACGAAATGAAGAACATGGACTACGTGGTGTCCTACATCTACGATCCGGAGGAGCGCGAGCAGCGGCGCGATGAGCTTCAGCACATCACGCTTCGGCTGATGAGCCGTGCCGAGGCCGAGGCGATCGTCGCCGAGGCGAGCAAGAGAGCCGGCGTCGAGATCACCCCGCTGAAGTGGTTTGATCGTTCGACCTTCTGCGGACGGCACATGGACACCGGCGAGTACAACCCCCACGCTCAGCCTATCCGAAACGCCATTAACAGCCTGCACGAGGCCAATCTGCGAACCGAAATGCACTCGCTGCTGGTCAACTACGTCCCGAAGGCCGGCTTCGATTTCATCAACGAGTACTTCGATCACCTCCAGATGTGCTGGAACGCCCTGGTCAAGTACGTGGCCCATCTCATGTTGATCTTTGACGAGGGCAACCGTACCTATGCCGAACCGCCGCCCGAGCCGCCCGTCTCATGCCCCCAGGCGCTGCGCGACATGATGGAGCGGATGAGGCTCGTGGTCCAAGGTATAGGCTGGCTGGGCTACGGGCTGCCACGCGAGAACATCATCGAGCCGCAGCTCGGATACGCCTTGCGATACCTCGTCTGCAATCTCCAGAAAGGCCAGGGCTGCGCGCACGGGCTCGTCGGCATCTTCGAGGTGGACAAGCAGAACGCCTGACGGCGGTCTGTGAGCGCCCTGTGATCCGTTTTGAGAACATATCGAAGCAGTACGCTGATGGCACCGTGGCCGTCAAAAACCTCTGTCTGGAAGTCCAGGCCGGAGAGACGCTCGTCCTTCTGGGCACCAGCGGCAGCGGGAAGACCACGACGATGCGAATGGTCAACAGACTCATCAAACCTACGGCGGGGCGCATTGAGATCGACGGGCGGGACATCACGGAACAGGACCCCATCGCCCTGCGCCGCCGGATCGGGTACGCCATCCAGCACATTGGGCTCTTTCCCCACATGACCGTTGCCGAAAACGTCGCCGTCGTGCCGAAGTTGCTGGAATGGCCGCGGCATCGGATCGGGGATCGGATCGACGAACTGCTGACTATGGTCGGCCTGGAACCGGGCGAGTTCCGCAAGCGGCTTCCGGCTCATCTCAGCGGCGGGCAAAAACAGCGCATAGGTGTCGCGCGCGCCCTGGCGGCCGATCCGCCTATCGTCCTCATGGACGAGCCCTTCGGGGCCCTGGACCCGATCACGCGAGAGCAACTCCAGAACGAGTTTCTCGACTTGGAATCGGTGATCAACAAGACGATCATCTTCGTGACGCACGACGTCTTCGAGGCGGTCAAGATGGGCGACCGTGTGGCGCTGCTGGACGCGGGGGGCCTCCAGCAGCTCGCCACGCCGCACGACCTGGTCGAGAATCCCGCCAACGAATTCGTCGACCAGTTTCTCGGCCAGCACCGATTTCAGTTGGCGCTGCTGACCGGGACCGTCAGGTCAATCGTGCCCGAGCCGCCCCCGAGTGAACCGCAGCCAGCCGCACCGGCCGGACAGGGTATCTCAGTGCGCAGTTCGTTGATCGAGGCGCTGGACCTGTTCAAGCGGACCGGCCTGGACGTGCTGGGCGTGCACGATCGGGGGGCGCCCGTCGGCCGACTGAGCAAGACCGCGCTGCTGGAGGCGATTACCGACGTCTTCCGCCGGGCCGGGAGCCCCGCATGATCGCCGCGGCCGGATTCTTCGCCGACTACGGACTCGAGATGCTCCGGTCCACGCGCGAGCACATGGTCCTGACCGTCGCGGCCATGCTCGTCGCCTGTGCGATCGCCATCCCCTTGGGCGTCACGCTGGCGAGGTGTCGCTCCAGGTTCCTGGCCAACGTCGTCATGGGCCTGGTCAACGTCATCCAGCCGATCCCGTCGCTGGCGCTGGTGGCGCTGACGGTCGTGGTCTTCTACCTGATCAACGAGTTCCTGGGCGTCCGCGTACTGGCCACGCTCGGCATGGCGCCGGCGCTGGTGGCCCTGGTGGCCTATGCCGTGCTGCCGATCCTCCGCAATACATACACCGGCATTCGCCAGGTGGACCCGACGGTGGTCGAAGTGGCCACCGGTATGGGCATGACGCCACGGCAGATCCTCTTTGTGGTGCAACTGCCCCTGGCGCTGCCGTTCATCATGGCCGGCGTCCGCATAGCGACCGTCTGGACGATCGGCGTGGCGACGCTCGTCTCGCTGGTCGGGGCCGGCGGGCTGGGCGACCTGATCTTCCGCGGACTGAGCACCTACCGCATCAACCTGATATTGGCCGGTGCCGCTCCCGCCGCCGCCCTTGCCCTGGTGTTCGACTGGCTTCTCGGGCGCCTGGAGAAATGGCTCACGCCGCGCGGCATGCAGCAGACGCCATCGCCATAAGGGAGACCGCTATGTCACTGAAAACGAAACTCACGATTCTCTCGGTCCTGGTGGCGGGCCTTGTCGCCGCCCTGGTCGTGGCCAGCCTTCCGAGCCGAAAGCCGGCCGGGGGACCCGCGGCCGTGGCCCTCACCGCCGGGTTCACCGCCGAGTTCATCGAAAGGCCTGACGGCTACAAGGGACTCACGCGGACCTACGGGTTCCGGTTCTCCGACGAGCCCAGGCAGATGGACCCCGGGCTCATGTACAAGGCCTGCGCCGACGGGGCGGTAGACGTGATCTGCGCGTTCGCGACGGACGGTCGCATTGCTGCCTACGGCCTGGCCACGCTTGAAGATGACAAGGGGTACTTCCCGCCCTACTACGCGGCGCCCGTGGTCCGGAGCCAGACGCTGGCCAGGTACTCGAAGCTGGCCGGGACCCTGAACCACCTGGCTGGCAAACTCGACGATGCGACGATGCGGAAGCTCAACCTCCAGGTCGACCGGGAGACCGACCCCCGCAAGGCGTCCGCCGTGGCGCGAGACTTCCTCGTGGCCGGCGGCCTCATCCCCGCCGACGCCAGCCCGGGCGACGGCTCGGCCGGAACGATCCGCGTCGGAGGAAAGGACTTCACCGAACAGAGCATCATGGGTGAGATCATGGCCACCCTCATCGAGTGCACGTCCGACATCGCCGTGGAGCGCAAGCTGTATCTCGGCGGGACGATGATCTGCTTCAACGCGCTGAAGTCGGGCGACCTCGACCTGTACGCCGAGTATACGGGAACCGGCTTGGTCAACATTCTCCAGCAAGACGTGATCGTCGACCCGGACCAGGCCTACGCGGCCGTGAAGGAAGGCTTCAAGGCCAAGTGGGACCTCGTCTGGCTCGATCCGTTCGGATTCAACAACACCTACACGTTGACGATGCGTCGCGATCAGTCCGAGACGCTGGGCATCAAGACATTCTCGGACCTCGCCGCGTACGTCAGCGGTCCGCAGAAGAAATGAGGCAGACACAGTGTGTGGAATAGCGGGCGTATGGGGCCGATCCGACGAGCCGTTCGTTCGGGACATGATGGTCGCGCTCAGGCATCGCGGACCCGACGCCACCGGGCTGCACCGCGGCGAGCGCGGCACACTGGGGCATCAGCGGCTGTCCATCATGGATCCCGCCGCCGGGGATCAGCCGATCTACAACGAAACACGCGACACGGCGATAGTCGCCAACGGGGAAGTCTACAACTTCCCGCAGTTGCGGGAGAAGCTGGCCCGGCGGCACGTCCTGGCCACGGGCAACGACAGCGAGTCGGTGCTTCACCTGTACGAAGAGGCGAGCACCGAAGCGGCGTCGCGGCTGGACGGCATGTTCGCATTCGCCGTCAGCGACGGCAGTGACCTCTACCTGGCGCGCGATCCGATAGGCATCAAGCCCCTCTACTACGGGCAGGACGACGGGAGGCTGGTCTTCGCCTCGGAACTCAAGGCCCTGAGCCACCTGAGCGGAGACGTCCGGGAGTTCCCGGCCGGCACGTGGTATCACTCGGCCGTTGGATTCCGCCGCTTCTACGCCGTGCCCGACCGTCAGCCCGTCCGCCGCCCGGTGCGCGAGCACTGCCGGCGTATCCGAGCAGCGCTTGAGCGGGCCGTCGCCAAACGCCTGATGAGCGATGTCCCCGTCGGGGCCTTCCTCTCAGGCGGGCTGGACAGCAGCATCATCTGTGCCATCACCCGCAAGCACGTTGACCGGCTGCACACGTTCTCGGTAGGCATCGAACACAGTCGCGACCTCCTGGCCGCCCGGCGGGTAGCCGGCCACCTGGATACGATCCACCACGAATACACCTTCACTGCCCGAGAGGTTCGGGAGGCGTTGCCCCAGATCATCTACCACCTCGAAAGCTACGACCAGGACCTGGTCCGTAGTGCGATCCCGTGCTTCTTCACCTCGCGGCTGGCGGCCGAGCACGTGAAGGTCATTCTCACCGGCGAAGGGGCCGACGAACTGTTTGCCGGATACACCTACTACCGTGACATCCCCGACGCCGCGGCCCTCCATCGGGAACTGCGGCGAAGTGTCTGCTCGCTGCACAACATCAACCTCCAGCGTGTCGACCGCCTGACCATGGCCCATTCACTGGAGGGGCGCGTGCCCTTCCTGGATACGGAACTCATCGAACTGGCCCAGACCATCCCGCCGGACCTGAAGCTGCGAACACTCCCCGACGGAAGGCGTGTCGAGAAGTGGATCCTCCGCAAGGCCTGCGAAGACCTCCTGCCGGCCGACATCATCTGGCGAGACAAGGAGCAGTTCGATGAAGGCAGCGGGACGACCGAACTGATCGACACGGCTCTCGAACACGTCGTGCCTCCGGCTCAGGCCGGACACTACGCCGCGGTGCACCCCGGCGCCGGGCTAAGGAGCTCAGAAGAATGCGCGTACCACAAGCTGCTGGCACACGCGTACTCCGATTCACGTGTTGTGCTCGGCAATGTCGCTCGCTGGTCAGACCGCCAACACGATCCGCGGTAACAAGACAGTCAGAGTATCTGTATAGAAAGGCAAGGTGACGGTGGTGGCTGGTATCGCAGGAGTACTTGGGGACGTAAACCAGTTCGATGCGCTCGAAGATATGCTCAAGGCGATCAAACACCGCGGGCCTAACAGCATGCGGCTGCATCGTGCCGATCGGTTCTGCGGAGGCGCGTTGGCCTCGAACCTCTCCAAGGCGCGAGGGGAAGGGTCTGCACAGGACAGCACGACTACCGTGCTTGTCGATGGCGAGGTCTACAATGAACGCGAAGACGGAGAGTCTGATGCACAGGTGGTATTGAGGCTCTACCACCAGTATGGACGTACGTTCGCATCGCATCTGGAGGGTGTATTCGCGTGTGCTATCTTCGATGGCGACAGCGTACTCCTGGCCCGAGACGCCGTGGGGGTGCGCCCCATGTACTGGGGAACGACTGAAGATGATTGCCTGTGCTTTGCCTCGGAGGCCAAGGCACTGGTGGGCGTCTGCGACGACGTGACCGAACTGCCGCCGGGGACGACATACTCCAGCAGTACGGGCCTGGCGGCTTACCTGCCGCACTATCCGCCCGTCGTGATGCCCGAGACGCTTGAAAACACGGCCAAGGCACTGCGGAAGTGCATGACCGAAGCCGTGGCCAGGCGGCTGGAAGATGGCGCCGTCGGCGCCTGCCTGCTCAGCGGAGGGCTCGACAGCTCAATCATCGCCGCCGCGGCGAAGGAGTTGGGGGCCGATATCCCGTTGATTACGGTTGGCATGGATGGCGCGCCGGACCTGGAGAACGCCCGGATCATGGCCGAGCATCTCGGCATGGCCCACCATGTCTTCCTGTATGACGCCGAGCAGATCCGCCAGTCCGTGCCTCGGGCCGTCTATATGCTGGAGTCCTTCGACGAAGACTGCGTCAGCGGGGCGATCTCCAACCTCTTCGCCTCGCAAAAGGCCAGCGAGTACACGAACTGCATCCTTAGTGGCGAAGGCGGGGACGAGCTATTCGGCGGGTATCACCTTCTCAAGGACCTGCCTGGCGAGGCCGAGCAACTGAAGATGATGGACCGCCTGATCGCCATCGCCTACAACACCGCCGTCCAGCGCCTCGACCGCGCCATGATGGGCAATTCGATCACCTACCGCACGCCGTTCATAGACACGGCCGTCATCGCCTTCGCGCTCCAGCTGCCCGTCCGCTGGAAGATCCACGCCGCCGCCGATGGCAGGCTCGTCGAGAAGTACATCCTCCGCGAGGCGTTCAAGGACCTTCTACCTGAGAGGATCTACCGCCGCGAGAAGCTGCGTTTCTCGGCCGGCACGGGCACGGACAACCTGATGGACGACGTCGCCGACGGGCAAGCGGACATGCCCGCGTTTGATGAGTCATCCAGAACCACCGCCGAAGGCTACACCCTCAACTCTCCAAAGGAGTTGTGGTACTATCGCCTCTTCAAGGAGAAGTTCCCCGCCCCCTGCTTCGAGAACCTCGTCGGCCGCTGGGACCCGGACAAGTAGCGACCGATCCCCCGATCACCGCGCCAGGGCTCCCAGACAGCCCCCAAATGACCGTGCGCGACCCCACGACGGCGGGCGACTTCTGCCGGCGATTCACCTCGTACGACATCTGCAAACTCATGGACGCCATAAACGAGGTCCGCATCAAGGTCTGGAAGCAGCAGCCGGAGAGCTTCTTTGACGAGGCGACGATCGACGTCGACGGGGTCATTGCTCCGACCACCGGCCAGTGCAAGCAGGGCATGGACATCTCCTATAAAGGCGTATGGGGCTACCATCCGCTGGTGGTGTCGCTGGCGCAGACGAACGAGGTCCTGTTCATGGTCAATCGCAGCGGCAACCGGCCGAGTCACGACGACGCGGCCAGATGGGTTGACAAGGCCGTTGACCTTTGCCGGCGTGCGGGATTCCGCAAGATCACCGTTCGCGGCGACACGGACTTCAGCCAGACGACCGAACTGGATCGCTGGGATGGTGACGGCATGGAGTTCATCTTCGGGATCGATGCGATGGCGAACCTGGTGGAACGGGCCAATTCCCTGCAGGATGAGGCGTGGAAGCCCTTGAAACGTCGGGCCAGGTACGAGGTCAAGACCCAGCCGCGGCGTCGGCCGGCGAACGTGAAGGAGGCCGTTGTGGTTCGTCGCCGGTTCAAGAACATCCGCCTGGACTCGGAACTGGTAGCCGAGTTCGACTATCAGCCGTGCGCGTGCTCGAAGGTGTATCGTATGGTGGTCGTGTGCAAGAACCTGACAGTCTGGC
>Ga0180431_10007924_pt1 | contig 12267 bp, 9 predicted proteins | sample SS_ome_11_FD_132459 | JGI IMG/M metagenome (GOLD analysis project Ga0180431, IMG submission 132459) | Hypersaline lake sediment archaeal communities from the Salton Sea, California, USA - SS_1_MS_1 metaG | ecosystem: Environmental > Aquatic > Non-marine Saline and Alkaline > Hypersaline >... | reverse complement strand
TTTCATCATTAAGAAAGTTTTTATCCTTTAGAGTAACAGAATTAATTATTCTCTCCAGATCTGGCACGGGATTTTCTAGCGAAGGTTTTTTTACTTCTAAATACAATTTTCTAACAGCCGGTTTTAAATGGATATCTTTTTGCTCACCCGAAGTAAGGATTTTAAAATCCTCAAGAATTAATTCTTCTGGTAAAAATACTCGAAATTGTGGAGGATCTACTTTTACAATTTTTGGAATCAATTCATTGTTAACTTTTATTTGGCATGCTAATCTCCAACCATTAGAAATATCCGCGCCGCTTAAGTGTTCTAACTCAGATTTAGTAGGAGTATTCAAAAATTCTCTCCCTTCTTGAACAAGTACTTTACATTTTCCACAGGTTCCTAATCCCCCACATAGTGTTCTAATTTTTATCCCTACTTTTGTCAAGATCTCGTGAAATGATTTATTTTTTGGAATAATAATTCTTCTTGAGATTGGTTCAAAATCTATAATAATATCCTTTTCTTGTTTTTCCATGATTAATTCGGTAAAAAGAATGGCAGATAAAAAATTTAACTTAGTGCGGATACTTTTAATGTAATAATTATTTGTATAATTAACCTTTCCAGTATAATTAGAATTTAATAACAATAGAGGACAGAGTAAAATGGAGCGAAGAATGGATTTGGCTCAAAGCGCTTTAAAATTTTTGGAGGTTGCAGAAAAATTTGAAGAAACAAAAAATTGGGATAAGGCCTTAGAGAATTACGAAAAGGCAGTAGAAGATCTCAAGCAGAGTGGATATTTAACTGAACGCCTTAGTGATTTATACTCGAGAATCGCGGATATAAAGAATTTAATTAATCAAAGGAAAAGAATTCAACATTCTCAAGCAACAGAGCAAATAGAACAACTTCAAGAACAAGCTTTCGCTATTTTGGATGGAGCTAAAAAATTAGAAGATGATGGTTTCTTAGATGATTCCGTCAAGCAATACATGTCAGCTATTTCAATATTAGTTCAATCAGGATGGTCTGAAGCCCAATTAGAAACGATTAAATCTCAAGTAATTTCTGTTGCTGAAGAAGCAGATAAACAAAGAGTATTGAAACGGCAAGCGAAGCAAACGCTTCAAAATATAGAAGCACCTGCATCAATAGGGATAGAAAAACCAGAATTAGACATGTCAGCCCAGCCAGTCACAGATTATAAAATCGAAGCTGTAAGAAGTTTCGAAGAAAAAAAAAAGCACGAAGATAAGATACAAAATGATGCTTTTAATCTTATAGACGAAGCTAAGAACCTTGAGAAAACGAATAATTTTAACGATGCGATTAAAAAATACCAAGAATCCATCAAGTTATTAAATTCTATAGGTTGGACGGAGCAAACTAAGAATATTCAAGTTATATTAGCAAATCTTAAGAGAAGAAAGGAAGAGTTTGAAAAATATAAAGTAGAAAAGGAAACGCCAGTAGAAGAACTAATTATTGTAAGACCTTCCATTTCAAGTGCCAATACTGAAATTGGAGGAGTTAAATTAATTGAATTTGAAGAGAAGAAGAAAAGAGAAGAAGAAATTCAAACAAAGGCATTTAATATCATAGACCTTGGAAAGAAATTAGAGAGAGAAAGAAAATTCGATGAGGCTATTATTAAATTTGATGAAGCAATTGAACTCTTAAGATCTATTGAATGGGACTCGCATGTGCTACCAATTATCAATTTTAAAAATAATATAAAAGAAAAACTAGCAAGAGAAGAACAAGCTATTAAAATTAGGGAAAAAAGACAAGAGGAATTAGAAAAACTTCAAGAAACGATATATATAAAACAAAAAGCACAATTTGAAGAATCTGCACAAGAAATTGCTCAAAAAAGGCAGGTCTTTTTGGAAAAAAGAAATAAAGAAGAGAAGAAGGAGAAAGAATTTTTTGCCTTATTAGATAAAGCAGATAACCTCTTATTAAAAGAAGAGGATTATGATGCGGCTATTAAAGAATATCAGAATGCTTTAATAATGATTACTGATATTGGTCCTGGATGGAGTTCCCAAATAGAAGTATTAAAAACTACAATTTCGAATATTCAAGAGTTGAATAAATCTAAAAAAGAAAGAAAAAAAGCGGAAGAAGAAAAAATATTAAAGAAAAGGAAGCAAGAAATCGAATTTCAAGAACAAATTACCACACAATTAGAAAAAGAACGTGAAAGATTGAAAAAGAAAGAGATTGCTTTCGAAGCAAGAAAAGACGAGGTGCAGTATCGTGAGCAGAGAAAGGTAAAAGCTTTTGAATTTCTAGATGTAGCTCAAGAAAGCCTAAAACAAGGTGAATTGGAAAAAGCCATTTACTCTTATCAAAATGCAGGGACAATTTTTGCCGAGATTCAGTGGTCTGATGAACTTCCATTAATTGAGAATTCGATTAAAGAATTAGAAAGAAAGATACTGGAGCAAAAGGAACTAAAACAAAAGCAAATTCAAAAAGAAATCGAAAGAAATAGGCAGGAGAAAGAATTCCAGAAACAAATTACAAAACAATTACAAATCGAACGGGATAAAATTAAAGCTAGAGATGTTAAACTACGTGAAAGAGAAAAGGAATTAGAATATCAAGAGAAGAGAAAACATGATGCATTTAAATTGTTTGAAGAAGCAGAAGTTCATATTAAAGAAGGAAATTTTGATGAAGCAATTGAAATTTATCGAAAAACTTTAAATATTTTCGCTGAAATTCATTGGCACGATGAAATTAACTTGATTCAAAGCTCTATTATCGAATTGGAAAGAAGAAAACAAGCAGACATGTTACAAGCACAAAAAAGTATGGAAGCAACTTTAGAAAGAGATCGTCAAGAAAGAGAGTTCCAAGCACAACTAGCAAACGAAATGAAAGCTCATAGGGATAAATTAAGAAAAAGAGAAATAGTCTATCGGGAACGTGATAAAGAAATTGAGTATCGCGAGAAAAGAAAAGAAGAAGCATTCAAATTATTGGATAAAGCACAAGAATTTCTTTCCCAAGGGAAACTTGATGGAGCCCTTGAAATATATCGTAATGTAGCAAATGCATTCGCTCAAATTCAGTGGGTAGAAGAAATTCCCTTGATTCAAGAAGCTATTAATGCTATAGAAGATAAGAAAATAGAAAAAGAAAACTGGCACCAAAAATTGTTGGAAAAAGAAATGCAACAAGAAGCTGCTCATCGCGCATTTATTGAACAATTAAAACATCAGCGAGAGATCGAAAACGCAAGATTGGAGACAGATAAGGCTTTATTGGCCAAAAAGAAAGAATTTGCCGCTCAAGACTTAAAGAAACAAGAAGAAGCACTTAAACTCATTGACCAAGGAGATCTTTTACTCAAAAATATAGATTTTAATGGAGCTATTGAGAATTACGAGCAAGCCATATCAATCTTAACTCAATCAGGATGGTCGGGTGGTTATCTAAAATTATTAGAAGAAACTTTAGAGACTATTCAAATTAAAAAGCAGGAATATGAACAAGAAAAGCACAAAGATCAGGATTTAAACAAGAAAAGAAACGAAGAGGAAGTTCTCTTTCAATTAAAAATTTCAGAGCAAATGTTAAAAGAACAAGAAAAGGTAAAGGCTAAAAAAATTGAATTGCAGAAGAAGGAAGTTTTACAAGCACGAATGGAAGAACGCAAGTCTTTAGCATTTAAATTAATGGATGAGGCCGAATCCTTCTTAAACCACGGGGAATATGAAAAATCCATAGAAACATACCGTCGCGCCGAATTAATTCTAAGTGAAATTCAATTCCCATTAGAGCCAATCAGAGAAATGATTCAGAAAGTTCAAGTAAAGAAGAAAAACGAAGAGTTACGAAAACAAGAAGAATTTGAAAGGACCTTAAAAGAAAAACATGAAGAAGCTCTATTCCAACAAGAAATAACAAAAAAAATGGAAATAGAAAAGCAAAAGATGAGAGCTCAGCAGAAAGAGCTTAAGAAAAGAGAAGATTTAATGGCTTACATGGAAAGGCGAAAAGAAAATGCCTTCAAAATTTTAGAAGAAGCTGAAATTTTCGTAAAAAAATCTTTTTATGACAAGGGAATTGAGTATTATCAAAGCGCAATGCTGATTTTAAGTGAAATCCAATTCCCAACTGAAACCATCAACGAAATGATTAAGAAAGTTCAAAAAATGAAATATGACCAACAAATAGTAAAAGAAAAAGAACTGCAAGCACGTATCAATAATGAAAGAGATGAAAGGGAGTACCAATTACAAATAGCTGAAAATGTCAAAAGAGAGAAAGAAAGGTTAAAACTTAAACAAATTCAAGTAGAAGAAATGGAACAATTGAAAGCTTCTTTAGAAAAGAAAAAAGCGACTGCGTTTTCTATTTTGGACGAAGCTGAAAACCTTATAAAAACTTTTGAATACGATCTGGCATTGAAACGCTATAGGAAGGCAGAATTATTATTACAAGAACTACAATTTCCCACAGATTCTATCAAAGGTATGATAATCAAAGTTACCAACTTGAAAAAACAAAAAGACCTCCAAGAGGAATACGAATTACAAAAAGAATTGCACAAGATTGCTGAAGAAAAGGAAGTACAAGCAATCTTAGACGAGAGACAGAAACAGGAGAGGGAAGAAAAAGCGGCACGGCGATTAGCGATTGCTGAGCGAGAACAATTAATAGAACAACAAGCGAGCCAAAGGGATGCAGCGTATTCTCTTTTAGATGAGGCAGGAAAATATTTAAAAAGGCTAATTCCAGATTATGATAATGCTATCTCATTATATGTTCAAGCACGGAAAATCTTAGCTGAAAATGTAGGATGGGAGCCAGAAATTAATAATTTAACTGATTTGATAAATGAATTACAGCAAGAAAAAGTAGATCAAATTGAGAAGAAAAAATTAGAGGAAATCGCCCGCTTACAAAGACAGCAAGAATACGAAGAGTTCCAAAAGGAAATTCGTAAAAGACACGAAAGGTTCGAAGAACAGAAAGAAGAACAACAAAAGCAATATCAAGGACTAATAGAACAAAGGAAAGTTAACGAACAGCTTAAAAATGAAGGATTAGCTTTAATTGACCAAGGAAAAAAGTGGAGAGCACATCATGACTTTGAAAAAGCTTATAATTTTTTCGAACAAGCCATTGAAAAATTTAAAACTATAGGGTGGAATGAAGAAATTCAATACATCCAGACCGAAATCAAGAATACTAAAACTCTCGAAGAAAAAGAAATAGTTGAAGAATTTCGCATACAAGAAATCGAACAAGAACTAAAAAAACAGAGAGAATTGAAAAAGCAGCAATTAATGGAAGAAACACAAAAAAAGAAGCAAGCTGTTGGAGAGATTACAAATATCTCTCAAAATATTTCAGAGATGATAGATGAAAGAAAGAAGCAAAATTTATTAGCTGAAGAACAGGAAAAAGAGAGAATTGAACGCGAAGCTAAAGAATTTGGTAAAAGCATGAGTAACCTACTACGATTAAAGCAAGATTTGTTAGCGGTAACGTTAGATTCTCAAGAAATAGAAAAACTAAATGCTGAAGAAGCTGAAAGAGCAAAAGATCAAGAAGAGATAGATGATTTAGCGCGAATGATTAAAGAAGCGGCAAAAAAAAGTAAAAAATGAAAAATTTATTCTTAGAACATCAACTAAAAGAATTTAAATATAGATAGTGAAATAATATTATAAGAATAAACAAACGAGGTAATAATGATGACGCAAAATCAAGATGACATTAAAAAGTCTCGAATGTATGCCAGGCAACAATTAGTCGATGGGTGGGACCAAGATATTGTATCAAATGGGTGCATTGCAATAATTGGAGTTGGAGCGCTTGGTTGTGAGATAGCCAAGGACTTCGCCTTGATGGGTATTGGCAAATTAATCCTGGTGGATTTGGATACCATTGAAACATCAAATTTATCAAGACAAATGTTGTTTAGACCAGGAGACGAAGGGCGTGGAAAGGCCGAGGTTGCTGCTGAACGATTAAAATTAATGAATCCATTCCTCAAGATTGATTTTTACAACCAAAAACTTCAAAAATTACCAGTATCCGTATACGAAGAGGCGGACGTGATAATCATGGCTTTAGACAATTTTAACGCTCGATTAGATTTAAACAAAATATGTCTTCGCTTAAAAAAACCAATTGTGGAAGGTGGTACTGTTGGATTTGAAGGTCACGTTCAAATTATCATCCCAGAAGGTTCAAACATTCAATATAAAAATCGAGAAATTGAGATCGATAACATAGTGGAATCAGAATTGTGGTATTTATCAGAAGAAGAATATCCAGAGTATTTCGAAGGAGAACGTATGATCGAACACTACGAAGAGAAAATTGAAGAGATTCGAGAAAGAATAATCAATCCCATTAAAGCAAAAATCAGAGAAAAGGTTGAGAGCAAATTCGATGAAAAGTACGCAAGTGAGGTCCTTGATTTAACTCCGTGCTACAGGTGCATCGTGCCCGTACCACCCGCTGACGATAAACTTGTTGCCGCGTGTACTTTAAAAGGATTACCCCGAAATAGAAATCACTGCGTTATTAAAGCCGAAGTTGACTTCGAAAAGAAATTTGGGCATAAACCAGATTTAAACGACGACGAGGAAGTCCTCCAATTAAAAATTCTTGCTCAAGATCAACTCGAACAACTAAGAGAAAGGGTTTTTAACGAAAATGTTTCCGAGGAAAAGAAAGCAGAGATGACCCATGAAGAAATTCAAGAATGGAGGGATAATATTAGGAACACATTCGGACCGGATTACAAATTTGAAGAAATGGAAAATATTTTGGGAAACAAAATCGCAGCTATACAAACAGTAAGTTCTATCATATCAAGCGTGGAATCGCAAGAAGCTTTAAAGTTGTTGTTTCGAGTAAAAGGTAGAAATATCGGTCCTCCGATGGATCCTCCTTATATCAATTATAATGGCGTGTATGGTCAATTTGACGCGTTACCAATCGTTAAAAGAGAAGACTGTCTGGCGTGTGGAAAAATTGAAGGCGAAGAAAACGTGCAGATCGTCGTTCCTTTCGACGCGGACGTCGGTTATATCTTCAAAGCCATGGAAATTAGCGAGCATCCCTTAGATCCAGAAAATTGGATTATTACCAATCCCGTAAATAAAGAAATCGTGTGGGATCCTTTAACTCCAAAATTTAAAGATCCAGACTACAAGCTAAAAGCTCTCAAAATAAACAGTAACGACATCGTTTCAATAACTCCATTAGGTAAAGCCAAAGAAGAATCCGAAATCAAGAAATTCAACGTGATCATAACCTACATGTAATAAGGTAGATATCACTCAGTTTTTTAAATTCATAGTCTATTTCTATTATAATGAAAATGATTTTGCTATTAAAAATGTTTAAATAGCATTATCTTCTCTAGATTTAGAGAAAAATTTCAAATTATCACGAACGGTAAAAATAATGTCGAAAAAAAAAGTCTTAATTGTTGACGATTCATCGTTTTCAAGAGCAATGCTAAAGAAAATCGTAAATTCAACGGATTATGCCGAAGTTATAGGAGAAGCTGCGAATGGAGACGAAGCCGTTGAGGCTTATCAAGAACTAAAACCTGATTTAGTCACGATGGACATCATCATGCCTCAAAAAGGGGGAATTGATGCAATTAAAGAGATTTTAGAAATAGATAGTTCAGCTTCAATCGTTATTGTATCAACTATAAATGAAGAAACACTGGGACACGAGACACCAAAAGAAATTAAAGGTTTTGTAAGAAAACCGTTTAAGGAGGAAGGCGTTCTTGAAGTATTAGGAAAGGTCCTTAAGTGAGAATTATACTCACTTGATTAAATTTCTTTTTTCTTTTACCAAACAGATTAACTCATCTATAAAAAAGGCGTCAATACCAGCATTCTTGCCCGTATCAAGATCTTTTTGTAAATCCCCAAAATAGATTAAATCCTCTCTCTTTAAATTGAAATATTCTTGAATTTTTAATAACCCATCTGGATTCGGTTTCCAACATCTTAAATCTTCCCGTCCTACAATATAATCGATTTTTTCGTAAAGATCTGCGTTCTTTAACGATTCTATGATCGTCTTTCTCATGTTGAGAGAGAAAACTGCGAGTTTTGTACCTTCTTGCACGTTAAATATATCTAAGTTTTTAATGAAGAATAATGTTTCTTCGAGATAAGCACCTTTTGCTATGTTCTTGAGCTCGAATTGCTCAATAATATCAAGTAAATTTGCAAATTCTTTCTTATCCTCTTTTTCCAAAACTTTCATCAAGCACTCCGTTATACTGTGGAATTCATGATGATTTCCATACAGATCGTTGAATCTTTGACTTAAAATATTTTTTAATTCTCTCCAATTAACGTTCAATTTGACGATAGTACCGTCTAAATCAAAGATAATTGCCTTTCTCTTTTCGAAACGAAACTTTTTTTCCATGATTCTTCACTAAAATGAATTAATCATGTTAGAAAAAATCTTTTATATCAAGTTGTGTTAGTTTTACAAAAGAAAAAGAGAATAAAAATTTGTTTTAAATTAATCCATTGCGTATTTCTGCGTCCATTTCTTTGCTTTATCGTTAAACTTTTTCACGTTACGGAAATACTGCTCTCCAGCTTCGTGGTTTAAAGGATCTCCGGGATTGAAAAAAGGTGCTTCCACGTGCATCATTCCTTTCAAAGCTTCTATAATATTAGTTAAAGTTTTCGATGGCGTCCATCCGCTCGCCCCCGTGCTTGCGTCGACCTTTCCTACCAAATCAGGATTGATCAAATCCAAACAAATGTTTAATTTCCCGGGAGGGATGCTCGAGTCTATATTTGGATGCCACATTAATGTAACAGCATAAGCGTAAGGTGGTTGAAATGGATAATTAGCGGGAAATTTTATCTCAAAAACGAATTTACCTTCTTGATATGGAGTTCCTTTCTTTCCTATTATCGTGAGCCTTAAATGATCAATGCTTCTCCCCCAAGGTTCGAGGATAACGAGATCGTCGTTTTTATATGCCTCAATGGCTTCTGTATAATCAGTTTCTTCACGCATGTTAAACCAAACTCATAAAAAAATTGTTAAACTTTTGGTGATATTAAGTTTTATTATAAAAATTTAATAAAATTTATTGTTTAAATAATTTTTCATAACAAATATTAGAAACATGTCGGTTTTTTTTTTCTATTTCTAACCTCACGATTCTTACGGAAAAATCGAAAAAATTATAAGAATTTCATCACTTTTTCATTATGTAATTTAGAATAATTCTATTTTATAAAATAACCCCCCTTAGCTCAGTGGTAGAGCGCTCGGCTGTAGAAGAACATTCGCATGTTGAGACGTTAAGTACGTCTATGATCACATGTCAGCTGAAACCGGGTGGCCGCCGGCTCGAATCCGGCAGGGGGGATAATTTTCATTCTTTACTCGCCTTTCAAACCATTTTTCACGAACTCCAAAAAATTATTATTGTAAGCATGATTATTTTAATAAAGAGGTCAATAAGAAATGAACGATAACGAGAAGGTTCCCGACCAACACGAACTCGATGTGATTCGAATGAGAAAAATGAAAGCGTTGATGGAAGCGCAGAAAAGAACTCAAGCAGCGCAAGAACGGTCAACTTCTCTTTATGAAAAAGTAGATCACGTGTTAAAAGCAGTATTAACTCCGGACGCCTATTCGTACTTTAACGAATTAAAGAGCAAAGAGCCCTCGATATACCAACACATTTTTAACGAATTAATTAGCCCAGACGTCATTCAAAACATAGATTATCTAGCTTCAATCGTATCATCACAAGCACTTGCCAAGAGGATCCCATTAGATGTCATAATCATGTTAGAGCGTAAAATTAAAGGAGTTAAAAGCACGATTCGAGTAAAGCGAGGAGACGAAACCTTAGACTTAGGATCCTACCTTACAAAATAAACGTGATTTCATTCACGACCACATTGTTCATGTACTGAAAATGAGAAAATTCTTATACAAAGAATTCTAACTTATATTTTTCCTTAGCAATATGAACACGAATTATTCGAACCAACGGATTTAAGAAAATGTCTTCAGAAAAAGGAACTCAAAAGAGCTTTATCAGCACGCAAGATTGGGACAAGGAAGAGCTAGACAAATTGTTATCGCTCGCAAGAGACATGAAATTGAATTCAAAAAAGTATCAAAACGCTCTGGACGGCAAGTCAATCTGCATGTTTTTTTACAATCCTTCGACGCGAACGCGTAACTCTACTCAAGTAGCGGCATATCAATTGGGAATGCTCCCGACGTTTAATAGCATAAAAGACTCTTGGATAGGATATAAAGGATCAGAATCTATAAAGGACACGGCAATCGTGCTGGCAAGATATTACGATGCCATAGGAATACGCATATTCCCAAATGCGGTCGATTGGAAGTACAAGGAAGGAAATAGAATCATGCGAGAGTTCTCAAAATGGGCAAGCGTTCCAATAATTAATTTTGAAGACGACCAATTTCACCCGCTCCAAGCGTTGACGGACATTTTCACGATTCAAGAAAAGAAAAAGGAAACGAAGGGAAAGAAAATAGTCATTTCATGGGCATATCACCCAAAACCACTCCCCGTGAGCGTTCCAAACTCCATCCTATTGGCATCAACTAAATACGGAATGGATGTTTCGTTAGTGCACCCTAAAAATTACGAATTAGACGATGAAATCATGAATCTCGCAAGAGAGAACGTAAAAAACTGCGGAGGATCGGTAAGCGTTTCGAATGATATCGAAGAAGCTTATAACGACGCAGACGTGGTATATGTCAAGAGTTGGGGATCGTTAGAGCATTATGGAAACGCTAAGGACGAGAAACGGATGAGACTAACTTATCGAGACTCTTGGCGCATCAAAGACGAACACCTGGATTACACCAAAAAAGATTCAATCTTCATGCATTGCTTGCCTATCAGGAGAAACATCGTGGCAGACGACTCCGTAGTTGATGGAAAACATTCAGTAGTCTATGATCAAGCAGAAAATCGCTTATATACCGCAAAGGCGTTATTATACTACTTATTAAAGGATTAAAGCGAATAAAAAATATACAGGCGCATCCTTAAGTCCTTATTGCTCTCGACCTGAAATAATGGCGATTACTTCTTTTTCTCCATCATCGTGTACTTCAAAATCAATACTAGAATATTGGAACGCAAAAGGGCGTTCAAATACTTCCTCAATAGGAGGAGCGAATGAGGAAACAGCAAATATAAGGAGCCGCTTTAAGATACCGTCAACATTACCTTGAATGTTTAATTCTTTCATGACCTCTTCAACAGCTTCAATTTCCTTCTTGTTATACCTGTATTTGTACACGAGCTTGAAGTCCACAGGTGTAGGTGCCTCGGGATCTGTAAGTGTTAAACCACCTTTTCTAAAAGGAAAAACTGAATTTAAAAGAAATCCAAATATCTCTTCATGGTGATCTTTTAAAAGGTGAGAGATACGAGAGCGCGCGGCATATTCAGGCCAATAATCTTTCATGAGTTGTAGTAAATGAGGATATTTCTTGTACTTTCTATTACTCTCTTTTTGTAACGATATCATCAATTGATTTTTAAGGGGTTTGAATTCGCTCGACTTTCCCACTCGAGAGATGAATTTTTTAAAATTGACTGACATCGTGAAGGGTTTAATGGTATTTTTTATTTATACTATATATTAGTTCATTATTTTATAAAGTGATATTCTCATATTATCCATATACCTACAAATTATTAAATTTTAGGTTCAAAATTATCACCTCACGCTCATCTGCATTTCAAGAAAAATTCAATGAGTTCTTAGAGGTAGATTGCCTGCATCATTTATAAGAAGGCGGCTTCTAGGTCAACAGATTTGAACAAACGAAAAATGCTTTCTTTTAAGCGAAAGGAGTCCATTTATGATGTGTTTTGTTTCCTTTTTAAGGTAGTAAAATCGAAAAATCTAAAAAAGTGTTATTCAAGGAAAATTAAAATAAAAGTAAAAAACCTGAAAATTAAAGCGAGATTTAAAGAACAATTGTTCAACGGAGATACTTTGGTAATTTAGCATTAATTTGAGGTTTTTAGTACTCTGGCTAAGAGGAATGTAATGTCTTTTTTTTCAAGTGAAAAAAGGAAATATTAATATACTACCCTTTCAATATAATATTTAACAAAAAAATCGGAATATCATGACGGCTAAATATATTCTTATACCTAATGCCGATGAGAATCGGTGGAATACCTCAACCCTTAACCCTGTTATTAGATAAATACATCTCCTCTTTTTA
>Ga0180431_10007923_pt1 | contig 12268 bp, 23 predicted proteins | sample SS_ome_11_FD_132459 | JGI IMG/M metagenome (GOLD analysis project Ga0180431, IMG submission 132459) | Hypersaline lake sediment archaeal communities from the Salton Sea, California, USA - SS_1_MS_1 metaG | ecosystem: Environmental > Aquatic > Non-marine Saline and Alkaline > Hypersaline >... | reverse complement strand
CTTGCTTAAAAAGCTAGAGGTGAAAAACAACTCCGAACTCGCTAAACAACTGAATGTTACTAGGCAAACGACTTCGATCTGGGAAACACGGAACCGTATTCCCTCGACCGGAATGCAAAAGCTGCGTGCACGTTTTGGGGCGGAGCGGATTGATCTGCTTGTTAAAGAATATGAAGAGGCGTCTTCGTGAGGCCATTCATTGTCTTCCTGCGGTACGACCGAGAGCGTGATCTCTGGGCCGTGCAATGGGATGAAATCACGATCGGCGAATGGGGAACCTATGCCGATGCTTACTTAGAACTAAAGCGAGGGAAGAACTTATGACCTTTAAATTCATTAAAGCCGACGATCTGGACAACCAAGTAAAACTGAAAGACGTCTTGCCTTACGGCATGTTCATCACTGCCGATGGCACGGAGATTCTGTTCGACAGACATTACTTCCCGATGTATGCCCGTGATGCAAACGGCGACAACGTGCAGCGTGCAAGCGGATTTGTTGAAAACGTCGTTAAGCAAGTTTGGTTTTACAACGACACCAACAGTTTGATGAACAGTTCCGAAGCGCGACTTCGCAGCGAGAAGGCGCTTGTGTCTTTTGTGATCGGCGATGCGGTCAACGACTACGTGATCAATGAAAAGGAGGCAGCATGACGCAGGAAGAAATGGCTGCTGAGATTTACATGCGCTTGGCTGTAGAAATCCAAGCGCGTGCATACAGCGGCGAACTGAGAGAGGCGCCGCCCATAAGCCTGATAAAGGATGACGCTAGAACCTTAGCGTTTGTCTATAACGACAACTGGAGTCCAGAAGATGAAATGTGAAACCTGTATGTATTGGGATCCTGAGCATCAAGTGAAAGGCGAAGGCTTGTGCCGTCGCAGTCCTCCGATCATGGACATCCCTTGGATCCTGACTGAATTCGGAATGACGCAAGATCCTGACCAGTTGGAAACGATCTTTAATCAGTCCGACAACGCCATCTGGTGGGCATGGCCGACGACAGTCGATAACGCATGGTGCGGTGAGTACAAGGAGATTGGACGTGAAGGCGCGTGACTGCATGTTTTTATACGACCCACATGTCATGCGCTTGCGCGTGAAGTTGATGACGGTTTGCAAAGAAATGCTGCGTATCTCACGCAAGACCAAGATGGGCAAAGACGGTCCTGAGTCCGCGTTAAGGCACGACTCACCTGAGTACCAGAAACTTGCGAAAGAGCGCGACTGGATTATTGGTCGGCTGCATAAGGAGTGGCACGGATGATTAACTGGACAGAAGTGGCGTTGTATTTCTTGGGCGGGATGGCGATCGGCATCGCTGCACGCATAGTGTTCGACGAGTGGAGGAAGAATAATGGTTGAAGCGTGGTACGACCCCACGAACCACGTCGTCAGCACCGATAAGCACGACCCACGGTTCACTTCGCTAGGTCAGTTGTTGCCTCTCGTGCCGAAGCGCGAATGGGTTGGGCTGACGGATGAAGAGATCGACTACATTGAAAACAATGTTGATCCTGCTCTGTACCGTCATTTTGCCCGTGCCATCGAAGCCAAGCTAAAGGAAAAGAACACATGAACGAACGAATTCGAGAACTTGCTGAACAGGCATTTTTTGACGAAACAACATCGCAACCTAGAGACAAGATGTACACGTTTAGTGAACACAAGATGCAGCAGTTTGCCGAGTTGATTGTGCGGGAGTGCATGGATAACTTGGCGTGGCATGGGCATGATGAAGCAGTTAGCCAGTTGGATTGGTTTCTGCATCATAAAATTCGGAGTTGAAACCAAGCTAAAGGAAAAGAACACATGACGCTTGAAGAAATGATCGACCGCCGCAGGCAGTTACGGCAGGAGCGTGAACGGGTTGAGGACGTCATCCGCAGCGGTGCGCTCAATGTAGAGATACTGGATCTGACACGTCGTATCGACGCAGAACTTATGGTGAGACTAGGAGAAAACCAAATGAAATATGTTGAAGACACATCTGTGCGCGAACAGGCGATGACGTTTGCCTTGCAGGTCGCGTCCATTGAACGCGACTACGCCAACCCCGGTGATGTGTTGCGTATCGCGCAACAGTTCTATGAATGGCTATCAGGAGAAAAAGAATGAGCGATTTATGGAAACACCGCAGCGACAACATGAAATGCAAAACCTGCATGTGGTTTGCTGCTAAAGAAACAAAGGTAGAGCCGGGTAAGGCTGTTGAGTTCTCACCTCTCGGGCGTTGCCGCAAGCATGCCCCAACCATGGACGGCTATCCTGCGGTCTATGCTGACGATTGGTGTGGCGACCATAAGCTAGACGAGAACCATGCGTAAAGAGCTGAAGACCCTGCGCGGCTTTCGCACTTCGCTTGTTGTGAAACTTGGAGCGGCGAACAAAGTGTTGGCGAGTCGGCCGAGCAATTATGAAGCGCAGTTAAAGCGCGTGACTGTACTGCACGCACTAGATCTGCTAGACTCATATACCCAGAAAGGAGAAGAGCTATGAGTTATGACTGTCCTTACTCGATCGATGATCGCGAAGATCAGGTCGATGACTACCAAGAGTGGAAAGACTTCCGCGTCGGCGACAAGGCCATTGTTGAAGCAAAGCTGTTGCACTTCCAACAACGGTTCAACGACGCAGTGTTTTTGTTTGAGAGCGCAGCCATGGATGAAACGGCTGACGTGACCAAGGAACTCTCTGATTTAGTGACGGAGCTGAACAGAGACATCATGCCGAGACTAAATCAGTTTCGGACCAACGTTTAGGAGAAAGAAGATGAGAAAGATTGACGAAAAGAAAGTGAAAGAGATCGTAAGCCTGCGTAACAAGGGCTATTCGATTAAGGCCACGTCTGATTTGGTTGGCGTATCGCCGGGAACTGTTGTGCGCTACAGCAAGAAGGGCAAAGGTGCAGTGAAGCAATCTCGTGTTGATAAGCCGAGTGTTGCCGTTGTTAAGACCGACTCAGATCTGACCATGGACCTGCTGCCGGATTTTCTGAGCGGGTACTTGGACGGCTTGAGCGTGAGGTTCAACGTACCCCGGAGTCAGATCGACGACATCGTTATCTCACGCCTCGAGACGAAGAAAGACCATTGCTCGAGGTGGATTTCAGTGACTTGGATTTTTGGTGGTGGATTGTTGCTAGCGTTGTTATCGCATTTATCTTGATGTATGCGCTATTCGAAAGGATCTAGTTATGGAAATTGAAAAGAACATTCCAGTCAAACAGCAACGGCACTACCCGTTCAAGAAGATGGAAGAGAACGATTCGTTCTTTGTTCCGCGTGAACAGAAGACGATGAAGCAATTGCGTGCTGCGGTTGCGTCGGCAATCCATCGTACTCAGAAGCTCTTTGGCGGCAGGTTCACGATGCGTACTGAACACGACGAAGACGGTATTCGCGTGTGGTGTGTTGAACCTTGTGCACAGGAGCGACTCGATGACCTTTGAACCACCAGCCCATTCCATCGTTGGCGCCTCGAGCGCCAAGCGTTGGATGACCTGCGCAGGATCAGTTCACCTATCCGAGCAGGTACCGAAGGAAGATGATGACGGGGGATCAGTCTACGCCCGCGAGGGCACTGCGGCACATGAACTAGCGGAAGATTGTTTGAAGCTGGGCATGAACGCGGCTGACTGTATCGGCGATGAGTACAACGGGTTCACGGTCGATGACGAGATGGCAGCTCACGTGCAGGTTTACTTGGACCTCGTGCGCGAGAAGATGAAGGATGGCTATCAGTTGTTTGTCGAAAGCAAAGTCGATCTGTCTTGGATCGATGAGCGCATGTTCGGCACCAACGATGCCATGCTCGTCAAGCCATACAATGACGCGATCATCTTCGACCTGAAGTACGGCAAGGGCGTGCGCGTGGCTGCGGAGAACAACCCGCAGCTTGCGTTCTATGCTCTCGGTCCTTTCAGATCGTATGACCTGAACAAGATCGAAGCCTACATCGTGCAGCCTCGTGTCATGGATGGCGTCACGTCCACGGTGTGGAACAAGGAAGACATGGACAACTGGGAGCGTGACTTCACGCAAGCAGTCAAGGCCACGCGTCTTCCCAATGCTCCGCTCGTGCAAGGTGATCATTGTCGTTGGTGTCCTGCGCTTGGCGTATGCCCGGCTCAGCTTGATGACTTCAACGACCTCGATGCTACGCGTGACGTCAGCGTGCTGACCAACGAACAGATCGGTGAAGTATTAGCGAAAGCTGATTTGATCCGCTCGTTCTTGGATGCTGTTGCGATTCAAGCTTTGAACCGTGCAGCAGAAGGCAACCCGCCTCCCGGCTATAAGCTTGTTGCCGGGCGTAAAGGAAATCGAAAGTGGATCAACGGTGTTGAAGGCATGTTCCCCGTTGACACGTTCCCTGACCTGTACGAAACTAAGCTTCTGTCACCGGCGAAAGTCTTCAAGCTTCGGCCCGACCTAGCAGATGACACGTTGGTAGAGCAGTCACCTGCGAAGCCAACACTGGCGCCAAAGGATGATCCTCGAAGCGCCTTAACTACGGTAGCTGATCTCGATTTCGATTGAAGCACCGCTTTCCAATAATCCCAGTCTATGGAGAAAGTAGATATGAGTAAGCGTATTGTTACCAAAGAGTTCCGCGTGTCTTTCCCGTCAGTCTTTAAGGCTACGGCGTTCGAAGGTCAGGAGCCTAAGTTCAGCGTCACGATGCTGTTCCCGAAGGATGCTGACATTTCGGATCTGAAGAAGGCCGCTGACGAAGCCGCTAAAGAGAAGTGGGGTGACAAGATTCCTAAGAATCTTCGCATGCCGTTTGTCGATGGCGACGAGAAGGAATACGACGGCTATGCCGGAATGGTTGCCATCAAGGCAAACACGAAGACCAAGCCGCAAGTCGTAGACCGTAGCAAGCAGCCGATCTTGGATGACTCCGAGTTCTATGGTGGGTGTTATGCCCGAGCTTCTGTCGTAGCTTTTGCTTACGATACGGCAGGCAACAAAGGCGTGTCCTTTGCTCTGAACAATGTTCAGAAACTACGTGATGGCGAACCATTGGGCTCACGCACAAATGCAGATTCTGATTTCGACGATCTAGACGACGACGATATGGATTTGTAAGGTCGAGCTCATCGGCTATTGTGGCCCCCTTCGGGGGGCCTTTTAATTTAGAAAGGTAGAATGATTCACTTCGACTTCGAAACCAGAAGCGAGCTCGACGTTAAAGACGTCGGCGCGTACGTGTATGCCAAGCATCCGAGCACTGAAGCCATGTGCCTTGCGTACCGCATCGACGAAGGCGACATCAAACTCTGGCGTAAGGGCGATCCTAAGCCACACGAAATTATCCGACACGTTGAACTCGGCACGCTGTTCGTAGCGCACAACATCGAGTTCGACGCCAACATCTGGGAACACACCCTCGGCTGGCCTCGTATCCCGCTGTGGCAACGCCGCGATACGGCGGCCATGGTTGCGGCTATGTCACTCCCGCGCTCCTTGGAGAAGGCGGTTGAAGCGTTGAAGCTGCCGGTCAAGAAAGACATGGAAGGTAGCAAGCTGATGAAGAAGATGGCGAAGCCTCGCCGTCCATCCAAGCTGAACCCTTCCAAGTATTGGGAGCTGCCGGAACAGATTGAACGGCTGCATGAATACTGCAAGCAAGACGTCGTGACGGAATCAATGCTTGCCAAGAAGGTCCGGCCGCTGTCCGACATGGAAGAGAAAGTCTTCCAGACAACCAACGCGTACAACGAGCGCGGCGTGTTCGTGGATGTGCCGACCTGCAAGACCGTGGTCGGTATGTTGGCACAGGGCCGTGAGCGTGCCTTCGCACGTATGCCGAAGTACGGATTGCCGGAGGACGCGCTCAGCCGTGTTGCCCTGCTGACCAAGTGGGTGCAGGAACAAGGCGTCGAGACGGACAACCTACGCAAGCAAACCGTAGAAGATCTGTTGAAGACCGATCTGCCGCAGCATGTACGCGAAGTACTGGAGCTGCGTCAAGACGTGGGTAGGACCTCGACGGCTAAGTATGACTCGCTGATCAACCGCACCGATACCGATGGGCGGCTGCGGGGGTCGTTGATGTACCACGGTGCGTCGACAGGCCGATGGTCCGGTCGCGGAGCTCAGCCGCAGAATCTTCCACGCGGTTCGATGAAGGATATCGACGGTGGGATTGAAGCGCTAAAGACCGGCGATCTCGAATGGGCGGAGATGCTGTACAACAAAAGCATCTTCGAGATTGCGAGCTCCTGCCTGCGCGGTATGTTCACCGCCAGTCCGGGCAACAAGCTCGCCGTCTGTGACTACTCTGCGATCGAGGCGCGAGTGCTTGCTTGGCTAGCCGGGCAGGAAGATACCCTCGAAGTTTTCCGGGGCCACGGCAAGATGTACGAGCACGCGGCTGCCGGTATCTACAACAAGAAGATGGAGGACATCACAAAAGATGAACGGTTTATCGGCAAAGTGGCGTCTCTGGCGCTCGGCTATCAAGGTGCGGCTGGTGCTTTTATCAGCATGGCGAATAATTACGGTGTGCAAGTGGAAGAAGAGCGGGCTAAGTCGATCGTTGACGGCTGGCGTGACAACAACAAGAACGTTGTTAAATACTGGCACGGCGTGGAAGAACATGCGCGGAAAGCTATCCGCCAAGAAGGGACGGTAATCAACTACCGCAATCTGAAGTTCCAATGCAAGAACCGATACCTGCGTCTTGCGCTGCCGTCAGGTCGCGTGCTGACGTATCCGGGTGCGTTCTTACAAGGGAACAAGATTCATTTCCGCGACAGCATGTACGGCGTCACGAGTACGTATGGCGGCTCTCTTGTTGAAAACATTACACAGGCCGTAGCGCGTGACCTGCTTGCCCATGCTTGGGTAAAATGCGAAGAGGAAAACCTTCCTGTTGTCATCTCGGTGCACGACGAACTGGTGATTGATGTGCCGGAAGACTTTGATGGTCTACCAGTACTTAAACAAATAATGATAGACCTACCTGACTGGGCTGAAGGCTTGCCCATCGGGGCCGAAGGATTCGAAAGCTTCCGATATAGGAAAGAGTGATGGATAACAGTTGGTTGAGAAGCGTGTTCGACGCTGACGTTACAGAAGAACTTCTGAAAGTACACCTTGCAAACGTCAAGGTCCTTTCGAACGGTAACCTGACGCGGGCTGAGATCCTCACCTCGCTGCTGTGGACTACGGCGTACTTCATTGTGGACGCTGCCCGGGATTCGATTCACTCCACCGAGGAGCAGGATCTGGCGGTCGTTCTGGAAATGCTAGATGAGTACACCGGGGTACTTGAAGACACCACCGAAAAAGCTACAATCAGAATGCGTGAAACTGATTGCATCGTTCACTAATTTCCTCCTCTAGGTGTGATGGCCTAACCTTATCCCGGCACATTTGCCGGGATTTTTTTTTGCAAATATCTTTTTTTTCTCTAGACCTCAGCCCCGGAGATATCAACTTCGATCGGGTAGTACGTGAACTCCCGCTTGTCCCACTTCAGGAACTTGACCCGGCCGCGATTGTGCCGGGCAGCAATAGCCGTGGCGATACCGATGGCTGTTGGGTCTCCCATGCACAGTAGGTAATCGTTGTCCGAGAAATCTTTCAACGAACGGTTCAGTGTACGTACAACCGGCTGTGCGCTTAATACGATCTGATTGCCCGGCGGAAGCAGTGCAACAAGCTCACCGTATTTCATAGCGCCGATGATGTCGCGACCTTGTACTTCCTGAACGACGTAAACCGTCATGGTGCTGTCTCCTTTCTGTTGACATAAAGATCTTGCGATCATAACATGGGCCGTAGAAAGGAGGAAGCCATGGAATACAGCTTCAAGACAAAGCCTTACCAACACCAGTTGGAGGCACTGAAAAGATCGTGGGACAAGACCGAGTATGCGTTGCTCATGGAAATGGGTACGGGCAAATCAAAGGTCTTGATCGACAACATCGCTATGCTCTACGACAAGGGCAGGATTGATGGCGCTCTGATCATTGCTCCGAAGGGTGTGTATCGCAACTGGGATCGGCAGGAGATCCCGGTCCACATGGCCGACCATATTCAGTACACCGCCACGCCGTGGAACCCGAGCCCGAAGGCGAAAGAGAAAGCTGCGCTTGAGCAGATCATCAATCCGCTCATGCCGGGCCTGCGTGTTCTGGTGATGAACGTCGAAGCGTTCTCGACCAAGAAGGGCGCGGAGTTTGCGCAGCGGTTTCTGAACTCCGGCAAGATCTTCATGGCGGTCGACGAGAGCACGACGATCAAGAACGCCTCGGCCAAGCGGACCAAGGCCATCGTGAAGCTGAGCAAAGGCGCTCGCTTCCGCCGCATTGCTACCGGCTCACCGGTCACCCAGTCGCCGCTCGATCTTTACGCTCAGTTTTATTTCTTGGATAAGCACATCCTCGGCTTCCAGTCGTACTACGCATTCAAGAACCATCACGCCATCACCGTACGCCGCTCGACCGGCGCCCACTTCTATGACCAGATCATCGGCTACCGGAACATCAAGGACCTCACCGACGGCATCGGCCCGTACAGCTATCGTGCGCTGAAGGAGCACTGCCTCGACCTGCCTGAGAAGATCTACACGCGCCGTGAGGTGCCGTTATCAGACGAGCAGGCCAAGGCCTACCGGAACATGAAAGAACTCGCTATGACGTATCTGGAGAACGGCAAAGAGGTCAGCGTCACCGAGGTGATTACGCAGCTCCTACGCCTTCAACAGATCACCTGTGGCTTTGTGAAGACCGATGACGATGAGATCGTCGAGCTGAAGAACAACCGCATCGACGAGCTTATGAATGTTATTGATGAGACCGAAGGGAAACTTATCATTTGGGCGACATGGCGCTACGACATCAAACGCATCGAGCGCGAGCTTGCCAAGACATACGGACCCGAATCGGTTGCCACCTTTTACGGCGACACCCCGGCAGACGAGCGTCAGAATATCGTCGAACGATTCCAAAAACCTGACAGCAAACTGCGCTTTTTCGTCGGAAATCCGACAACCGCAGGCTATGGTTTGACCCTGACGGCTGCACATACTGTGGTCTACTACAGTAACAACTATAATCTAGAGGTGCGGCTCCAGTCGGAAGACCGAGCCCATCGTATCGGGCAGAAGAACAACGTCACGTACGTTGACCTGTACTCACCCGGCACAACCGACGAGATGATCTTCACCGCCTTGATCAACAAGAAGTCTTTGGCGGACGAAGTGCTCAATGAGAAATGGCGAACGTGGATGAAATAGGAGATACCATGGCTACCACCACTGAAGAAACTGTAGTGATTACCAACGTCAAAACTGGCGAGACTTATGCGAGCGACGTGCACGCCGCTGAAGACGTTGCGAATCCAGAGACTGAAACTAGCGCAGGCGACATCAAGCGTGACGTCGTGCTGAACGTACTGAAGGGTGTAGGCGGCGCAGGCGCTGCCGGTTGATTTCCCTCCTGTCAGCGATTGACAGAGCTGGACTACTTGAATTGAGAACTCCGGTAGGGCAGCAGTTGTAGGACGGCACGTCGGCTGTCGTAATCGCAAGCCGACACTTTTATTAGGAGGATTTATGTCTGATAAATGGCACGGCGGTAAGGGCAGCAAGCGTCGCCCCGAAGACCGCAAAGCTTTCGAAGATAACTACGACAAGATCTTTAGGAAAAAGAAAAAGGACAATCCGCTCGACGGCCAGTTGTATGACCGTGGCGAGCGAGATTGGCCTTAGTAATAGCGGTTCATCAAGAAAGGCGCGATGCCGCCGAATAAACTGTTTCCGAATGCGCTAGATGCGTAAGGATTCGGTGCCGTGAAACTCGGCATTCCATACATCCCAAGCTGCGTTTGCTGCTGCTGCATCGGGGACTGCTGACCGATCTTCTGCTCGATGTTACCGAGCTTCTGGTCCATGCTCTTGATGCCTTCGCCAATCGGCTGAAGGGCTTTGCCGAAATCAGGCATCGGACCCATACCAACACCGTCATTCTTACCACCTAACGCCGCCCCGATCCCGCCCATTGGAGGCATAGGCGCACCCATGGCAGCCATCATTTGGCGTTGACGCTCTTCGTTACTCATGTCGTTAATACGAGGGCCAGAATCCATAGGCTGCTGGTCAAAACCATCTGCTAGTCCGCCACCAAGCGCTGTTGGTTGATACAAGTCATTTCTAACGCGATAGTTGGTACTACCTGCGGTAAAGGTTTCGCCAGTCATCGGATTGGTCAGCGTGGTAAACGCTTGACCGCCCATCGGGCCTGTCATCTCAACCCAAGGCGGAATATCCGGTGGCTGCTTATTGAACAAACCCATAATTCCACTGAAGTCCGCCATGACTAATCCTTACTGGTGTACAGATCGGTGAGCTGTTTCTGAAGAGGCTTCAGCTCAGATTCTAACTTGTTCTTTTCCAGCCGTGCTGCGCCACGTGCCGTGCCCTTCGACGGGTCCTTGATGATCTCGTCCAGTTCCGACATCCGGGCCTTGATCGGATCAATCTGATCGCGGAGCTGCTTACGGCGGGCCACTTGTGCTGCGCTGCGGCCGAGGATCTGTAGACCTGACTTCACCGGACCGCCGCCTGCGAAACCCTGTGGCCTCTGCTGCATGGCCTGACGCTCTGCGATCAACTGATCGGTTGGACCCAGCCCCAGTGCCGCCAGTGTGGCCGGAGTGCGCGGTAGCTGCTGAGGCGCAGCGGTGATGCCGCCAGTCTGCGGGATCGGAGCAGTGATGCTCTGCTGCTGCGGGGCGGCTGCGCGAGGCTGTGGTGCAGGCGCAGCTTCTGGCACCACTTGCGGAGCTTCTGGTACGACCTCGACTTCAGGCTCGACGCGTAGTGGGCGGTTCAGCATTTCATTGTAAATCGCACGGAGCTTTCCAACCGGTAGCTGATTACGCTGACCCGGCATTGCGTCCTGCGGCATGCTATTGATGCGCCGACGAGACTCGGCACCCGGGAAATAAGGCTTGAACTTACCGTTGATAATGCTGCCGACGTCGCCCACCTTGGCTGTCTTCAGCGCTTGGATAACTTCAGATCGAGACTTGCCGAGCATCTCTGCGGCTTTGACCTTCTCGTGCATTTCAGAGAACGAGCGGTAACGCATCTCGTTGGCGGTACGGAAAGCCTGTTCGGCTTCTTCGTCTGTGAAATAACCACCGCGAGTCAGTGCACCAGTGAATACGTTGGTTGCTGAAGCAAGGTTCTTGCCATGCTCAAAGCCTGCATACTTCAGACTCTGCGGGATGTTGGTTTCCTGCTCAGTAATACCGGTGAAGAGGCGAAGCATTTCTGCTTCGAGCTCATACTTGCGGCCACGGTAGTCGTACTGCGCTTTCTCGTCGTCAGACAATGCAGCATAAGCTGCGGTCGACAAACGACCAGCGTGAGCAAAGTCACCACGTGCAAAAGTTTCTGGGGCACCCGTGGTGTCGAGCGGTACGAAAGGAGGCATTACGCCGTCGAGCATGTACAAGAAGCCCTTGCCCATCTTGTCGCCGAGAGAATCCCCTTCACGCCAGATCTTACGACCTTCCGGGTTGGTGCCGGTGGTAGCCGACATGATCTTCTCGGTCATAATCGAAGGCTCGACGAACGGCTTGATCAATTCACCCACGCTAGCAATGCCGGACTTAAATACGTTTTCGGCAAAGCCTGCATCCTTGATGCTGCCATCGATCCATGCGTTACGTACGGCTTCAGTTGGGCGAGCCAGATAGTCGTACGGGTTCATGTAGCTGAAATCGATGTAGGTAATGTTGCCGTTGTCTTTACGACCTGTTGGGATCAGCACGCTGTTCTTCTGCCATGGAGCAGAGAAGTAACGCTTGATGGTGTCCATCTCTTCTTCAGACACGCCGGTCGCCATTTCAGCACCGTACGAAATGGCCGCCGGTACGCCAACAGTCACAGCACTCAGGCCCATCAAACGACGAGCACCAATTTCACGGATGGCTGCGTTGTCGCTCGCCAGTTCGTCGACCGAGTACTTCAGGATGTTGTAGCCAGTACGCAAGATTTCAGCCGGGAACGAAATGAAGTTACCGACCGGAAGCTTACGAGCTTCCTTGATGATGTTCGGTACGGCAGCATAGTTTGGAACGGTGTTCTTGACGATATCCGCAGCGCGTGCTTCGGCAGCAACTTCATCTAAGCCTGCACGCATGAACTTAGTCTTCTCGAACTCGAAGTTATAAATCTTCCAGAGATCGTCAGTGCCTATATATACATCCCGTGCTAAGTCAGCGCCCGGAATCTTACGGACTTTG
>Ga0180431_10007920_pt1 | contig 12271 bp, 8 predicted proteins | sample SS_ome_11_FD_132459 | JGI IMG/M metagenome (GOLD analysis project Ga0180431, IMG submission 132459) | Hypersaline lake sediment archaeal communities from the Salton Sea, California, USA - SS_1_MS_1 metaG | ecosystem: Environmental > Aquatic > Non-marine Saline and Alkaline > Hypersaline >... | reverse complement strand
GGCCGGTAATGAAGGGAACCGCGTACGAATCTCCGGGAACCTGAGCCAAAAGGTGAAGCGCCGGATCCCCCAGGAGGACCGAGCAGAAAAGCGTCCAGCGATTGTACGGCTCCGACATGAGGTTGTTGACGACGAACGAGTCGATGCCGGCGGTGTAGAGATCGCCGAGCGTCGCCGTCCCCAGATGATAGCTGTGATACATGCGGGTGAGCAGGTCGGCCATGTACCACTCCCGGTCGATGATCAAATTGCCTTGGTCGATGTAGTAGCTCGGCACGCCCATGTTGGACCGGGCGCCGCCGATATAGGCGATGCCCCCCGCTCCGGACTGCACGACACCTTCGCCATAGGAGACGCCGAATCCCATACCGGGGATGAGGTCGCTGTCCCAGGCGCCGCAATAGCACGCGATGCAGGTCACGATCGGCAGTCCCGGTTGGTGGTGCAGCAGTTCCAGCTCCTGACTATTGATGCTCGTGCCGTCATCGAACCAGATGGCGTCCCCGCTGCCATGAAGGATCTGATGGATGAATCCCCGTTCGCCTTGGCTGAGAAGGGGAAGCACCTCGGGGACGGTAAACTGCTCATCGGTGCCGAAGAACTTCTCGACTTGATGTCCGGTCAAGTAGCCGCGGTTGATCGGATCCACGCAAATGAGCTCTCCATAGTACTCGTGAGAATCGAACGGATCCCCTCCGGTCACGGCGAGGCGAGAGAATGTCTCCCAGTCATGGCTTCCAACCCACATGGAGATCTTCTCCAGGAATCGACTCGCCTCGGTGACACTGCTGACCGGGAGCCGGCCCACGCAAAAATCCGGGTAGTCGTCGTACCCGGGAGATGCATAGAACATGTCCGTGGGCGGCCAGTTGGCCCAGTTGTTCCCGAAATCGACGTAGTAGCTCGGAGGAACCAGGCCCGCATCCCCGAAGACCGTGACGTGGGTAAGGTTCGGGTGAGCGTCCTGATCGCGGAGATAAGCGATGATCTTCTTGGCCAGCGAGAAATCGTAGTCCTGGATGAAGCTCGGCTGCTCCTGCACGTATCCGGGCTCCCGGGGATCGGGAGCTTCCGGATAGGTCTCCGAAATCCACTCCGTCGTCACGACCTCGGTGTCCATCCCATCCTGCATTTCATGGAACGCGGCCAGGTCGTCGGCCTGCGCCTGCAGAACCTGCGGGCAAAGGATGACGCTCACCGCGTCGGTGCGACTCGGACCTCGAAAGCTGGGCGCCGGATCGACCCGCGTGTAGGAGACTTCGATCACGCCATCGGTGAGGACATAGGCCTTTGGCTCGGCGGGATCCCACTGCACCGGGTGGACGCGCACGAAGGCATAGGATCGCGTGCGGTCCGAACCGCTGTCCAAGCCAACGAAGGAACCAGGCAGCAAGCGATTGCCACCGTAGAGCTCGGCATCGGGCCGGTACTCCGGCCGGCTCTCATCGAACGCGGTCCACGCCGCCGGGGTCGGCACCGGAACGGGCAGGATCTCTCCTTCGATCGGGGCGATGGTTCCGGAAACCAGACGGGCGCCGTGGACGACCGCATTCTTCGGTAGGGAGACGACGATCGTCTTCACGGGAAGCATCGGAGCACCCGGGCTTCCGTGGAGAGGAAGGCCGCCCACCTCGATGTGATCGTAGCCTTGGAGAGGAGAAGGATAGAGGTCCACCCACTCGGCCTCCAAGGAAAAGGCAACGAGCTCCCGGGCCGTGGCGGCCCCCGGTTCCACCACCACATCCCGCTCCACCGCAGCCAATGTCGAGACATCCTGGGGAAGCCCCAGAGGGACGGAACGGACTGGGCTGTCCCCATAGGCGGTCGTCAGGGTCAGCACAAGGGCGAACAGACTCAGGGTTGACAAGCGATACCGGGGCGCCATGTGAATCTCCTTCAGCGTGCGGGTGCAGTTACCGCGGCTGTCCATGGGGGAAGGAACACCATGAGTTTACGCCCCGGCCGAGGGAGAGGCAACTGCGTGGGACCGGAGGAGGCTTGAGGGGAATACTCGGACGTCCTCAAGGGCGCGCGTCGGACCATCGCGACGATCATCTGCCGCCCGGAGATCAGGCTTCGGGACGCGGCTACCAGTCCATTGAGCGCTGTGGGTTTGGAGCTACGGCTTCCCAGATAAAAGCAATATAATTGCATCTAGAGCCATCCCTCCCTTCTTCGTCCGATGCCGACGCGCTCGGCGTCGGACCCATCCCCCCTACCTCCCTCAAGTCCCCCACCCTCCCGCCGAAAACTCTTGCGGGCAGCCGGATCCACCGGCTAGCATGACTGGCCGTATTCGTGGTGGATGTAGCTCAGTTGGTTAGAGCGCGTGACTGTGGATCACGAGGTCGGGGGTTCGAATCCCCTCATCCACCCATCCACCTTCCCAACCCTTGATTGACATGCTCCAGCCCTTCCATTAGCCTCACAATCTTGTTTCGGGGTACAGACTTGGGGCCGGAGCGAAGCCTTGCCCGACCGCATCCTTTCACAGAATACTCGTGCGGAGCTGGGGCCGAGCTTTCGGTCCCCCGGGATGTGCGTGCGCAAGACCTACGCCCATTGGGGACGGGAGAGATGAAAGCAAAAGACTGGTCTACCTGGATCCTCATCGTCGGACTCCTGCTCTTGGTGATCGGATTCGTGGGCTACGCGCTGCCCAGGGAAACGCCGGAGAACCCGGAGCGGGTCTTCTACGAAACCGCAGGGGGACCGGTCCTCTTCCCCCACAGCCACCACTGTGAAGAGCTGGGCATGGACTGCGCCGATTGCCATCACGAGATTGCCGGCGACGACCAGTTCGTCGCCTGCCGCACTTGCCATACCACCGGCGAGGGCGAATCCCCCACGTGCGATTCCTGCCACGGTGACGCAGGCTACACCGCCGACATGCTCGATCATGAGGATCTGGTGAGCATCGAGGGACACACCTGCGACGGGTGCCACATCGCCCGCCGGGCGGCCGATGCGCTCCACGGCAGCTGCAACATGTGTCACGAAGGTGTGGAGGAAGGCACCTTCCTCACCGTCACCGAAGAGAACGGCAAGTCAACGTGCGACATCTGCCACATGAAGCAGTAGTAGCCTGATCTGAGTCGACGCCCATCGCAGACCATGGGAGGAGCAGTGAGAACCGAGCGGGTTTTTGGCTTCCTGAAGCCGCAAGTTGCGCTCAGCGAATGGGACGGAGAAGTCCGGACGCTTCCGCTGCCCGATCGCGTGAGGGTTCCCCTCTCGAGACCGGGCCGCGTTCCTCTTCGGCCCGTCGTGACCGTGGGTGAGAAGGTCAAGTCGGGCCAGCCCCTGGCGAGCACCCTTTCGGGAACCGCGGTCCATGCTCCGATCACCGGCGAGGTGATCCGGATTGGACCACTCCATACGCCCGACGGTCTTCAAATCCAGGGGATCGATATTCTCCGCGGTGAAACCGAGGATTGGATGAGCTTCCAGCCGATTGAAGATGCGGAGGGCGCTTCGGTCGATGATCTGATGAACACCGCGCACAGCCTCGGATTCCCCGCCCCCTGGAAGCCCGAGGTGCTGGGGGAGGGCGGGCTTTCGTCGGGCCCTCTGCCGATTCGCACGATCGCCGTCATAGCGGTCGATCGGGAGCCGGGACTCTCGGTGCAGCGCCGCTATCTGACCGAGCGGCGCGAGGAGCTGATCGGTGCCCTGGGGCCGCTCCAGCGCATGGCGGGCGACATCCGCCTGGTGCTCCTCGTCCCCCGCTCATTGGCGAACGAGGCGCGGGGGACGTTCTCGGGCATCGATGTCCAGGAGGTCCCCGAGCGATACCCCGAGAATCACTGGCGGCTCGTGCTGGCGCGCTTGGCGGGCAAGGGAAACCTCACGATTCCGGGCGCGCGGGGTCAGGGCATTCTCCTCCTCACCGCCGAGAACGTGGCGCTCGCCGGACGGGCGCTGCGCGAGGGTCGGCCGCGGACGACCAAGCTGATCACGGTGAGCGGCAAGGGCATGGCGGAGCCGGTCACGGTCGAGGCGGTCATCGGCACACCGATCTCGCACGTCTTCGAGGAACTCGGCATCCAGGTGGAAGAAAACGACCGGATCATCCTGGGCGGCATCTGGCGCGGGCACGCGCAGTTCGATCTGCAGGCGCCGATCACGCGCGCCACCGACGGGCTCACGATCAACCCCGCCTCGGAAGTCGTGCACCTCGAGGAAGCGCCCTGCATCCATTGCGGCCGCTGCGTCCGGGCCTGCCCGGTGCGCATCCAGGTCGGCATAGTTGCGCGCCTGGGTGAGTTCGGTTTCGGGGAGGACTGCTACCAGGCCGGCGCCCACGCCTGCATCGAGTGCGGTTTGTGCGCCTACGTCTGCCCCGCCAAGCGGCCTCTCGTCCAATACATGCGCTTCGGCAAGTCCTGCCACGAGAAGAAGGAGGCGGAAGAAGCCGCCGCCGCCGTCGAGTAGGAGGATGATGATGAAACCTCCGCTTCTGAGTGTAGCGGTTGGGCCCCACACGCACGATGGGAGCAGTGTGGCGGAGATCTACCTGAACCAGTTCCTGGCGCTCGTGCCCGCGGCGGTGGCCGGTGTGCTGATTTGGGGGATGGGGGGCTTGCGCACGCTGCTGCTGGCGGTCGGCGCGTCGGTCGTCCTGGAGTGGGTCAGCGCGCGCACCCGCGGGCGGCAAGTCTGTCTGGCGGACGGATCGGTGCTCGTGCAGGGGTTGCTCTTGGGGATGCTCTTCCACCCTGAGACCCCGTGGTGGCTCATCGTCGTGGGCGCCGCGCTCATGGTGATCCTGGGCAAGCACTTCTTCGGCGGTCTGGGCGGGTATGCCTTCAATCCCGTCCTTCTGAGCTACGCGATCCTTCTGGTCTCATGGCCGGGACAACTGAATGCCGCCAAGCAGCTGGCCGGCTACACGCTGCACATCCCCCCCCTCGAACCGCTGGTGGCGTGGCGGAGCTTCGGGGTCGAAGCCTCGCAGGTCTTCTCCCTCGGTGACCTATTCGTGGGGCAGCAGATTGGGGGCATCGGCTCCTCGATGATCCTGCTCCTCGTGGTGGGCGGTCTCTACCTGATGCTCCGCGGATTCGTCCCCTGGCGCATTCCGCTCGCCTATCTGGGTTCGGTCTTCGTGACCGCCTGGCTCTTCCAGCTGGGCGCACCAGCCGATTACCCGAGTCCGCTCTTCCATCTCTGTTCCGGGATCGTCGTCTTTGCGGCCTTCTTCTTGGCCACCGACTTCACCTGCTCACCGGTCAATCCGTGGGCGCAGGTGGTCTTCGGAATCGGCTGCGGTCTACTCACCGTGATCATCCGTACGTTCGGAGCCTGGCCCGATGGAACGGTTTTCGCGGTGCTCATCATGAACATGGCTCAACCCCTGATCGACAAGATCCAGCGCCCGGTGATCGGCGTGGAGGTGCCGGCACAATGAATGAAACGGTCAAGATGCTCGTGGTGCTGACGGCGATCTGCCTGCTCTCCTCGTTCGCGCTGACCGCGCTCAACCAGGGACTGGCCGATCGCATCGCGCAGCAGGAGGAATTCTTCGTCCGCGGACCGGCGGTGATGGACGTCTTCGCCGGCGTGCCCAACGACCCGCTGGCCGATGCCTTCACGATCGATGTCGAGGGTACGAGCTGGCGGCTCTATCCCTGGATCGAAGACGGGGAATGCCAAGCGGTGGCGATGGAAACGGCCGGCGCCGGGGGCTACGGCGGCGACGTCAAGGTGATGACGGCAATCAACTTCATCAGCGGGGAGCTCTTGGGCGTCCGGGTCACCAGTCACAGCGAGACACCGGGCGTCGGCACCCGCGTCGCGGATCCTTCCTATCTGCGGAGCTACGCGGGGCTCTCGATCACGGGGACAACGTTCGCCCTGCAATCGGGAGGCGGTGACATCGCCGCCGTCTCGGGGGCGACGCGCACCAGCACCGCGGTCGCCGATGGCGTACGCCAAGCGGTCGAGTTCGTCACGCAACACCAGGGCGATATCCCGCGCTGGGTCACGGAAAACCGGTAGGAGACGGGCATGAGAATCGTCAAGGAATTCACCAAGGGATTCACGACGCAGCTTCCGCCCTTCCGCCTGGTGCTGGGGCTCTGCCCCACCCTCGCGGTGACGACCACGGTGGAGAACGGCATCGGCATGGGGATGGCGGCAACATTCGTATTGGTCTGCTCGAATGTCCTGATTTCGCTCCTGCGCAAACTGATCCCTCCCAAGGTGCGCATCGCCTGCTTCATCGTTCTGATCGCGAGCTTCGTCGTCATCGTCGAGCTGGTGATGAAGGCGTTCTTCTTCCAGCTGTCGCAGAGCTTGGGGATCTTCATCCCGCTCATCGTCGTCAACTGCATCATCCTGGGTCGCGCCGAGGCATTTGCCGCCAAGAACCCGGTCCACCTCTCGGCCGCGGACGGCCTGGGTGTGGGGCTGGGGTTCACGCTTTCGCTCGCGGTCCTGGGAGCGGTGCGCGAGATCCTGGGGGCGGGAACCTTCCTGGGGCACAGCGTCTTCGGAAACTCGTTCGAGCCGTTCGCCTTCATGGCCCAGGCGCCGGGCGCCTTCGTGGGCTTGGGCGCGCTGCTCTTCATCATGAACGCCTACGATCGATTCCGTAGCCGCGTACGCACGGCATAGCACGATCTGGAGGTCGATGTGGAACTGGTTCTACTCGTCATCGGCGCGATCCTCGTGAAGAACATCCTGCTGATGAAGTACCTCGGGAATTGCCCGTTCCTGGGCGTCTCGAAGCAGATGGAGACGGCCGTCGGCATGAGCATGGCGGTGGTCTTCACCATGACCGTCGCCTCGGTCATCACCTGGCTCGTCAGCCGGAGCATCCTCATCCCCTTCGGTCTTGAGTACCTGCGAACGATCGCCTTCATTCTGGTGATCGCGGCGCTGGTTCAGTTCGTCGAGATCTTCATGAAGAAGACCCTCCCGGCGCTCTACCAGGCCCTCGGGATCTTCCTGCCGCTGATCACGACCAACTGCGCCATCCTGGGAGTGGCCATCATCTGCGTCGACAACGACTACAACTTCGTGGAGATGGTGGTCTTCGCCATCGCCAGCGCGATCGGTTTCGGTCTCGCCTTGGTGCTGTTCGCCGGCATACGTGAGCGCTTCCGGATCTCGCGCATCCCGCAGCCTTTGCAGGATACCGCGATCGCGTTGATCACCGCCGGATTGATGTCACTCGCCTTCCTGGGCTTCAAGGGCTTGGCATAGAGGGATCGGATATGGCAATTGCGCTACTATTCTTGGGCGGCCTGGGTGCGGCGGCGGCGTTACTTCTCGGCATCGCCTCGCGCGTCTTCTACGTCAAGGAGGACCCGCTGATCGGCGAGGTCGAAAACGCGCTGCCGGGCGCCAACTGCGGCGGCTGCGGCTACGCGGGCTGCCGCGCTTGCGCGGAGGCGATCGTCGCCGGCAAGGAGGACGCCAACGTATGCGTGGCCGGGGGCTTCGAAACCGCGGTCGAAGTGGGTGCGGTGATGGGGATCAAGGTCGAGGCGCGGGAGCCGGAGCTGGCGCAGACCAGCTGTACCTTCGGCACCGATACGGCCGATCTCATTTACCGCTACAACGGAGCCCAGGACTGCCAGGCGGCGGTCGCGCTCTTCGGCGGCAGCAAGCTCTGCCCGATTGGGTGTATTGGGCTCGGGAGCTGTGTGAAGGCCTGCCAGTTCTCCGCCCTCACGATCGGCCCCGATCATCTCCCGCAGTTCAACCCCAACAACTGCGTCGGGTGTGGCGCCTGCGTCAAGGCTTGCCCCAAGGGGATCATCGCCCTGACGGCTTCGACGCACCGCATCATCGACGAGTACAACTCGGACGAGTGCACGGCGCCCTGCCAGCGCGCCTGTCCCACCGGGATCGACATCCCCCGATACATCCGCGAGATCCGCCACGGACGATTCGAGCAGGCGTTGCTGGTCATCAAGGAGCGCTGCCCGCTGCCGCTCGTCTGCGGGCGGATCTGCCCGGCGCCCTGCGAGTTCGAGTGCCGACGCAATCTGGCCGGCGACGAACCGGTGGGGATCAACCCTCTCAAACGCTTCGCGGCCGACTACGAGATGCAGACCGGCAAGCACGTGAATCCCTATGTGAATGCCGCCAGCGGCAAGCGCACGGCGGTGATCGGTGCTGGTGCCGAAGGGCTGACCTCCAGCTACTATCTCGCCCGCCTGGGGCACGCCCCCACGCTGTTCGAAGCCCAACCGAAGCTGGGCGGGATTCTGCGGTACGTGATCTCGCCGGGGCGGCTGCCGGAGGGGACGCTCGACCACGAGATCCAGGGCATCCTCGAGATGGGTGTCGAGGCGCAGACCGGGAAGGTGCTGGGACGTGACTTCACGATTGCCTCCCTCATCCGCGACGGCTACGACGCGGTGCTTCTGACCACCGGCGGCTTCGATTCGCGCAAGATCCTCAAGCCGGGAAGCGGCCGCGAGCAGTTGGTGCCGGGAGTTCATCTGATGGTCGACTTCTTCGATCAGAAACCGGCGGTCGGCAAGCGGGTCATGATCGTGGGCGGCGCGTCGAGTGCCCGCGCGGTGGCCGACCTCTGTCGCCAGCAGGGCGCTGAGAGCATCTTGTTCGTGACCAGCGCGGAGGATTCTCTTCTTCCCGATGATCTGAAGGATCTGACCGTCTTCAGCTCGACGGTCCTCACCAGCCTTCTGGGCAAGGACGAGGCGCTGGTCGGCGCCGGGTTGGCGCCGGTGGGCGATGACGAGGATGCCGTTCGGTACGTCGATGTCGACACGGTGATCGCCGCCGCCGGCCGGATTCCGGAACTCTCCTTCGTCAAGGTCCGCACGGCGGACGACATCGCCGAAGACGAAGACCTCGAACCCGAGGTCTTCGAGGGCCTCTCCACCCATCCGGTCTGGAGGACGGCGCCGCTCTACCGCACCTTCCCCGCGGCCCAACGCGATGGCCTCTTCAGCTCACCGGAGGCGGGGCGCACCAGCGATGCATCGGCCGTGGTGAGGGCAATCCTCTCCGGGCGGCGGATCGTGCGCGGCGTGCATCAGCACCTGACCGGCTTGCCGATCACGCCGGTGAAACACCTGGCGCTGGAGGCGGATGAGATCTTGAACGTCACCGAGATCGCGGGGGTTTCCCCCAGGCCCCGTCAGCATCCCGCCGCCGCGCCCCCCGAGCCGAGCACGTCGGCCGACTGGACGGCGGAGGGCGAGATCACGGGGCTGATCGAAACCGAGGCCCGCAAGGAAGCCGAGCGCTGCCTGCAGTGCGGGCTCATCTGCTACGAGAAAGCCGAATAGAGGACAAGAGATGAACGCGGAGAACATCATCACCATCAACGGGCGTCCGCTCACCTTTGAACCGGGCGAGACGATTCTCGAGGTGGCGCAGCGCCATGGCATCTTCATCCCCACGCTCTGCCACCTTCCCGGCGCGCCGCCGACGGGAGCCTGTCGCATGTGCCTGGTGGAGGTCGAACGTGCGCGGTCGCTGATGGCCGCCTGCACCGTGCCGGCCGCGCCCAACATGGTGGTGCATACCGATACGCCGACGGTTCTGAGCGCCCGCCGAACCGTTCTGGAGCTCCTCCTCTCGTCGGGGAACCACAACTGCTCGGTCCGCGCGGAGGATCCGGCCCGCTGGACCGAGCTCCAACAGGATGCGGCCCGCTACGACGGGAGCTCGGAGCTGTGCGAGGTCTACGGCGGCTGCAAACTGCAGGCGCTCGCCTATCGCTACCAGGTGCGCACCGGCGCCCTGGCCGGCCGGAAGCCGGCCTATCCGCTGGAGAAAGCAAGCCCACTCATCACGCGCGACTTCTCGCGCTGCATCCTCTGCGGCCGCTGCGTCCAAGCCTGTAACGACATTCAGGTCAACAACGCCATCTCCCACGGTTTCCGGGGCGCCAAGGCCAAGATCGTCGCCATGGGTGATCATACGATCGATCGCTCCGACTGCGTCTTCTGCGGCCAGTGCATCGAAGCCTGTCCCGTGGGCGCGTTGGTAGATACCCGAGCGCGCTATCAGGCCCGTCCCTGGGAGGTGCGTCACGTGCGTTCGACCTGCTCCTACTGCAGTGTCGGCTGTCAGGTTGATCTCCAGGTAAAAGACGGGGTGATATGCCGCGTCGCCGCGGTTGAAGGGGCCCAACCCAACCAAGGACGCCTTTGCGCCAAAGGTCGGTTCGGATTCGATTTCGTCCGCTCGCCGCGCCGCCTGACGCGACCCCGGATCCGCAAGGGGGACAAGCTGCAGGACGCCTCCTGGGACGAGGCGCTCGATTTCGTCGCCGACAAGATGAAAGATGCCGGCGCCGTCGCGGGCGTGGCATCGGCCCGGATGACCAATGAGAGCCTTTACGCCTTCCAGAAGCTGGTGCGCGCGGGCGCCGGCACGAACGATATCGCCACCCCCTTCGCCGCCAACCCTATGACCCACTCGCTGGCGGGCCTGGAAGAGGCGCCCTGCATTCTCCTGATCGGATCGGATGTGACCGAGGAGAACCCGGTCGTCGGCACGTTCATCAAGCAGGCAGCCAAGGCGGGGAGGCCGGTGATCGTCGTCGACAACGACGAGACCAAGATCCTCAAGGCGGCCGCCGTCGGCCTCAAGATCACCGAAGGCACGGAATCGGTCCTAATTAGCGGGATGCTGAAACTGCTCATCGATGCCCGGCCGCGGGAGGGATCGATTGCATCGGAGAAGATCACGGCGGCCAAGCGCGCGACCGAGAACCTCACCATCGAGCGCGTGCTGGAGATGACCGGCTGCGCGAGGGCCGATTTGGAGAAGGCCGCTGAGATCCTCGACGGCGCCGACTCCGTGATGCTCCTGTACGGGCCCAAGGTGGCCGCCTACGTACCCACGTTCGTCATCCTGCAGGACCTGCTGGGCAACATGACCAGCGAGACGGGCGGGGTAAACGCTCTGGGAGATCTCTGCAATTCGTCCGGCGCCGGGCTCATGGGCGCTCATGGCGAGCTGCTTCCCGGCTACCTGCCGGTCTCCGACGGCGCGGCGCGGGCGAAGTTCGAGCAGGCTTGGCAGTGCAGCCTGAGCGAGACGGCGGGGCGCACCTTCCCGCAGATCATGGAAGCGGCGGCCGGCGGCGACGTGCAGGTCCTCCTCTGCGCAGGTGAGAACCTCGCGCTTGCGCAACCGGTGCTCGACGGTACACCCGCGGCGATCGAGAAGGTCGACTGCCTGGTGGTCATCGACAGCCTGGAGAACGAGACGACCGCGCATGCCGCCGTCGTGCTTCCCGCCGCGGCATGGGGAGAGGAGGACGGCACCTACACCAACTGCGAGCGCCGCATCAGCCGCGTGCGCGCGGCGTGCGAGCCGGCCGGTGAGGCATGGCCGGCAGCGCGCATCTTCGCTGAGCTCGCCCGCCGGCTGGGCAAGAGCGGTACCGACCAGGTCCGCGAGTTGTGGGATCAGGAGATCACGTCCTTGGTGCCCCAGCTGACCGGGATCAGCTATCCGCGTATCGAATCGGACGGCGTGCAGTGGCCGGAGGGGAAGAACCTGAACGGTGACCGGCCGGTGTTGCTGCGCCCGCAGTGGAACTCGCTCAACTATCACCACCGCGGATTGCTGGAGCAGTGCGACGGGCTTCTCGAAGCCCTGTCGGAATCGGCGGATGCCCCGCCGCCAGCCGGTGATCCGGAAACGATTACGCGTCAGTTCATCGAGCTGCTCGAGGGAGAAGGCCGGATGGAAGCCAAGGCCGAGATCGACGAGTTGCTCGCCGCCTACCGGCCGCGGCGCGGAGGGCTGATCCCGGTGCTGCAGAAGGTCCAGGAGATTCTCGGCTTCCTGCCCACGACTACCCAGAACTACATCGCCCTCGGCCTGGGGCTGTCGGCGGCAGACGTCTTCGGGGTGGTTTCGTTCTACTCCTTCTTCACCATGACTCCGCGCGGGCGCAACACGATCCGCGTTTGTCTGGGAACCGCTTGCTATGTCAAGGAGTCGGGCAAGATCCTCGAGAACCTGGAAGAACATTTGAAGATCAAGGTCGGAGAAACGACCGAAGATCGCGAGTTCACGCTGACCGGCGTGCGCTGCGTGGGAGCGTGTGGTCTCGCTCCGGTGGTCGTGGTTGGCGAGGAGACCCTCGGCATGGTCGACCCCGCCAAAGCGGCCACGCAGATCGAGAAGTTCAGGAGTACGCCCAATGACTCTTAGAGAAGCGCTAGCCGAAGTGTCCGCCCAGATTCTCTGCGGGGAAGACGAGGAGCTCGATTCCCCGGTTCAGACGGCAGCGGCGGGTGACCTCATGAGTGACATCCTTACT
>Ga0180431_10007919_pt1 | contig 12273 bp, 9 predicted proteins | sample SS_ome_11_FD_132459 | JGI IMG/M metagenome (GOLD analysis project Ga0180431, IMG submission 132459) | Hypersaline lake sediment archaeal communities from the Salton Sea, California, USA - SS_1_MS_1 metaG | ecosystem: Environmental > Aquatic > Non-marine Saline and Alkaline > Hypersaline >... | reverse complement strand
TTAAAAGCATCTCATTTAACATTTCATCTGGAACATATTATTCATTTGCCTCAGGAGTACACATATTTGGTTCAAACATATATGGGTTTTCTGAAGGATTTTTCGCATTCCTAACCAACATAGACTTCGCACATCCTGGGCATCTTGGTTTCTTAATTTTACTAATTTTCCTGGGCATGGGAATTCGACCAAGCTATATCGGAGAAGACAAGAGAAGAAAAGTCGATATGGTATATGATCTTTCAAATATCAAATCACACATATTTCAAAAACCATTGTATCTAATATTATTACTTTTATCAGCTTATGTTTTGTTCTATGTTTCATTTTTACTTGATTTAAATTTATATATGGCAATATTTTCAGTCTTTGGATGGTTATCAATTATAGCAATTGTTTCACTTTTTATTGCCCATTTGATAGTAATATTAATAAAAACAACAGATGAAATTCCCGGAAGATGGAAAATTCTTCCCTATCTTATAATTCCAGTTTCATATATACTTATTCGATTGTTCTTTATATTTTTCTCCTCAGAATTTGATAAAACAGCATCATTATTGATAATGATTATATCAACAATTATTATAACCTCTCTATTGTTGTTTTATAAGACCAATAAATTTAAAACCAAAACTAAGATGAAACAAATGAAGGTAGAGGATGGACCAAGAAGAATCATTAAGAAATGAAAGAGTGGAAAGAGTGTTATCACCACATCCGCTCTCATTTATGAAACTACAATCATTATGCTTATTTTTAATAATATGGGGCATTCTTGTAGGATGGTTTGTTAATTTCTCAGAATACAAAGATCTTTTTGCTGGAAATGAGTGGCTTCCAATACTTGTTTGGGCCCTAGTTATGCTTCTTGTTGGAATTATTGCTTCTCTATTAACAATACAATGGAGCATATTCTTTATGTATCTTGGAATGTTCTTAGGTGGCCTTGCACTTATGTTGTCACAAAACTGGATTAAAGATTCAGGATTGTTCATTCCGTTTTACTCAGTTGCAATATCAATTCTAGGTTTTCTTCTTGTAGAATGGTATCGTCGTTCTCATAAATATATAATATCAAACTTACGTATAGTATTCAGTGGAGGCATTATTACTAAAAGAGAAAGAACGCTTAGATATGACAAAATATCCGACTTAAACTCAGAACAAGGAATTCTTGGTCAGATATTTGGATTTGGTACAATTATACCAATAAGTCAATCAGGATTTGGGCTTGGAGCGGACCAATCATTTGCGGCTGGTGGAGTAAAAATAGGAGAAAAAAAGGTTGGGCTCTTTGGTCTTTTTGGAGGAGGAAAAGAAGTTCAAACACCGCGAGCAAGAAGTTACTATGAGCTTCATGGAGTACATCCTTATAAGGAAGTAAAAAAACTAATTGAAAATGCTGTTCAAGATAGTGTTATTACGCCATATCAACAGGAGCAGGTTGTTCTTCAGAAGGAAAATGTTGAACAACAAAAAGAACAAATAGATGTACAAAAACAGATGCGGGATCTTCTAAAAAAACAGATGGGGACAAAAGAAGATAATGATGAATAAATTATAATCATTAGATAGGTTTATAAAAAAAGAATTATTCCCAGGAAAATATGGTCCCTAAAAAAGTTTTTTTTACAAAAGGCGTTGGACGACATAAACACGAGCTTCAATCCTTTGAATTAGCGTTACGCAATGCAGGAATTGAAAAATGTAACCTGGTTAATGTATCCTCCATTGTTCCACCCAATTGTAAGATAATCACAAGAGAAAAAGGAACTTCTTTAATTAAACCAGGACAAATTACATATTGTGTTATGTCACGAAATAGCTCAAATGAGCCAAATAGGCTTTTGGGAGCGTCAATAGGTGTTGCTACACCTAAAAAAAAGGAATCCTATGGTTATATCTCCGAGCATCATAGCTTTGGTGAACCAAATAAAATGGTTGGTGATCATGCCGAAGATCTCGCTGCAACAATGCTAGCTATGACTCTTGGTCTAGATTTTGATCCAAATAAAGCATGGGATGAAAGAAAACAAGAATATAAAATGAGTGGACGAATAGTAAGAACTCAAAGTATTACACAAACAGCAAAAGCAGATAAAAAAGGTCTATGGACAACAGTTATTGCAGTCGCCGTATTCTTAGAAGATTGATATAAACTTTTTTTTATCATCCTTTAACGTTTTTTTCTAATTTTTGATATTCGCCATTAAAAAATGCTAAATCTAATTCATATTCAGGATCAAAAGGCATTTCATCTGAAATAGATAATTGTATTACTTTTAAACCATCTTCACCAAGACCTTTCCACAAATCATCAAGTCTTCTATAATCAATAATATTATTTTCTCCAAAATTATTCCTAATAATTTGCTCTGCGGGTTTATTGAAAAATGACCAATTGCCCTCATGAGCTTGTTTTGGTGAGGGTTTAAAAAATATACCGCTAATATTGTACTTGTTTGCATATTCAAATGTTTTATTTATAGCAAATATTTGATCTTCTTCATCACGTATATAATGATTTAATACGTTAGAATCATAAGATTCACCGACAGGCATACCTGCTTCATACCAAATAATTCCCTCTGTATTATCACGATAAGAGTAATTCTCACAACTCTGCAGACGGTTATCTAACTCGAAAAACCATTCCTCATCAGATGCAAAGGAGTTTACAAAAGGAATTTTTGTAACAATAAAATTAAATCCGCGATAATCAAAATCAGGACCCTGAGGAAAAGGGTATTTTTCTCTATCTTCAAATTGTTCTAAAGGACCTCCATCATTTGTAGCAAATCCAAATCTGCCTGAAAAATTTTGTTTCATCTTAACTAATATATCCTGGGACCAATTGTTTAGAAAATCTCTATTAGACTGGTTTAAATTTGTTTTCTCTACACCATGTTCAAGTAAAAGGGTGTTTGCCTCCTCCTCTGGAATAAAAGTATCAATACCATATTTCTCAGCTACTTTCGTCCAGTCAAGAATTCTAGGTTCAGCAAGAGACATTGCTTCTTTTTGACTTGAAAGCAGGGGATAAGAATTTGAAGGTTTTTTATCCCACCTATACGGAAAAGAATAGCTAGCATGCCCCATAGAAAGCCAAACACGAAAACCAGATGCATGAAAAGCATTTAAATAAAATACATATATTTTTTCTCCAGGAACATAAAAAGTACCGTTTTCATGAACCATTAATTGGACCTCTATCCAAATAGTATCAAAACCATCTTCTTTAATATTTTTAATATTTGATAAAACGCAACGGCAATCACATACATCATTACAATAAATGCCCCTATAATATGTTGAATCAAATTGTGGTGAATCAACTACAACCTCATCAAGGCTGACCCCGTCAATTTCGATTAACAAATCATTTAGTATGCCAAGGGATTTTATCCTATCGTTTTTTCCTAAATAATCCACAGCCCTACCAAATTCAGAAATCTGATCATCTGAAATATTACTAACAAAAAATCCACCCAGCACCAAAGATAGTTTTTCTCTAGGATCAGATTCATCTGTACATCCACAAAAACTTACAATAAATAATAAAACAATAACAAGTATGAATATTTTGTTTTTCATCTCAATCTCCCAATAGTTAAATAAATCCATTATTTATAAAACATTTTTTGTAATTAATTCAATCTGAAATGACATAGACTTCGTCAGTTCTTTTAAAAAAGAGTTTATATGCAAGTTGTTGTTAACAAATAGTATATGATAATCGAAAATGAAGGAGAGAGCCAATTGATTGAAGAATTTGTTAAATGGTTTGAAGACCTAAGAATCGAGGATGTTCCATCTGTTGGCGGAAAAAACGCCTCACTTGGAGAAATGATACGTTCTCTTGCTGAAAAAGGTGTAAATGTCCCGTCGGGTTTTGCAATCACTGCATATGCTTATAAATATATGATTGAAAAAGCAGGTGTTGATAAAAAAATAAAAGAAATTCTAAAAGACCTTGACACACATGATGTTAAAAATCTAGCTGAACGAGGTAAAAAAATTAGAGATCTTATAAAAAGAACGCCTTTACCTCCTGAATTAGAATCAGCTATCCGACAAGAATATAAAAACATGGAAAACAGATATGGAAAAAATGTTGATGTTGCAGTGCGAAGCAGTGCCACAGCAGAAGATTTACCAGACGCAAGCTTTGCTGGACAACAGGAAACATATCTAAATGTCAGAGGAGAGAAAGAATTATTAGAAAAAGTAAGAGATTGTTTTGCATCATTATTTACAAACAGAGCCATATCATATAGAACAGATAAAGGATTTGATCATTTTAGTGTGTATTTATCTGTTGGTGTTCAGAAAATGGTACGTTCTGATCTTGCTTCTTCTGGCGTGATGTTTTCAATTGATACAGAAAGCGGTTTTCAAGATGCTGTATATCTAACAGGCGCATATGGTTTAGGTGAAAATGTAGTACAAGGAGCAGTGAACCCTGATCAATTCTATGTATTTAAACCGACACTTCATCCAGGACTTAGACCAATTCTTGAGAAAAAATTGGGTTCAAAAGAGAAGAGAATGATATATAGTGATAAAGGAACGACTCAGCAAAAAGTAAGTGATGAAGATAAAAACAAATTTGTTATTAGTGATGATGAAGTTTTAAAACTAGCATATTGGGCTCAGGTCATTGAAGATCATTATAAAAAACCCATGGACATCGAATGGGCAAAAGATGGTCAAACAGGAGATCTTTATATAGTTCAAGCAAGACCAGAAACAGTTCATTCCCAGAAAGATGCAGCAATAATTCAAACATATGTTTTAGAAGAAAAAGGCAGCATACTAGTTGAAGGAGAATGTGTTGGAAGTAAAATCGGACAAGGCGATGTCAACGTAATTGAAAATGCAAAAGACATTGGAAAATTCAAAAAAGGACAAGTTCTAGTAACAGACATGACAGATCCTGATTGGGAGCCAATAATGAAGATAGCAGGAGCAATTGTTACAAACAGAGGTGGAAGAACTTGCCATGCTGCAATAATCTCCCGTGAGCTTGGTATTCCATGTGTAATTGGTACTGGAGATGGGACCTTAAAAATAAAAAATGGTGCAAAAGTGACTGTTGATTGCTCAGAAGGAGTAGGAATCATCTATGATGGTTTACTAAAATACAGAGTAGATGAAGTAAAATTAGATACCCTCCCGGATACAAAAACAAAAATAATGATGAATGTAGGAACTCCTGAAATGGCATTTCAACAGGGACAAATACCAAATCATGGTATAGGTCTTGCACGTGAGGAGTTTATTATTAACTCACACATAGGAATTCATCCATTAGCGCTACTTGAATATAATCAATTGAAGAAGAAAGCTAAAACTGATAAAAAAATAGAGCAATTAATAAAAAAAATTGATAAAAAAAGCATTGGATATGATAATAAAATAGAGTTCTTTGTTGATACCCTCGCAAGAGGAATAGCTAAGATAGCTGCTGGTTTTTATCCTAATGATGTAATTGTTAGAATGTCTGATTTTAAAACAAATGAATATGCAAATCTAATAGGCGGATATCTCTATGAACCTGATGAACATAATCCAATGATAGGATGGAGAGGTGCATCAAGATATTATGATGAAAAATTTAAACCTGCATTTGGTCTTGAATGCCAAGCTATAAAAAAAGTACGAGACGAGATGGGTCTTACTAATGTAAAACCTATGATTCCATTCTGCCGAACTCCTGATGAGGGGCGCAAGGTTATTGAAATAATGAATGAATTTGGTTTAAAACAAGGTGAAAACGGGCTTGAAGTATATGTAATGTGCGAGATTCCTTCAAACGTCGTTGTTGCTGACCAATTCGCTGATATATTTGATGGTTTTAGTATAGGATCAAACGACCTTACTCAACTAACACTTGGTCTTGATCGAGATTCTGATCTTGTAGCCCACATATTTGATGAAAGAAATGATGCCGTAAAACGACTTGTAAAACAGGTAATTGACACAGCCCATAGCCATGAACCACGAAGAAAGGTCGGTATTTGTGGACAGGCACCATCTGATTTTCCTGAATTTGCTGAGTTTTTAGTTGAATGTGGAATAGATAGCATCTCACTTAATCCCGATACTGTTATAAAGACAAGACTAAAAATTGCTGAAGCAGAAAAAAGATTTGGAAGATAAACAAATTCATCAATTCCCTCTTTTTTTTATTTGTTTAATTCTAAAAAGTTTTTTATCCAAGTTATTTGTTGTTAGTAATATGAAGGTCATTCCTCTAATATATTTTGAAAAAAGAAAATTATATACAGACAATTCTGGAGAATTAGTTAGTCTTAAAGACCTATTAAAAGAAATAGATAAAGAAACAAATGTATATATTCTTGATAAAGATGGAATAAATAATGATAGGCCAAATCTATGCACTTATCCAAAATTATCAGAGCATTGTAAAATATGGGTTGATCATGGCCCAAGATCGCTCGGAGATGTTGTCGATGCGGTTTTAGCTGGTGCTTCAAGTATAACAATTCGTAAAAACATATGGCCAAAAGCATCAGCATTAAAAATAAAAGAAATCACCGATAGCGAAATTTATGAAAAATTTGATACAGAAAACCATTCATATGAAAAATCATCATTTTTATTATCATCTGATTTTAAAGATTTTGTTGTTTTTCCGGATAAGGATAGATTAGATAAGGAGATAAATTATGATGATAAAATAAAAAAAATCTGTAAAAAATTTAATACATATGTAATAGAATTCGATGAGCGGTATTTTTCTTTCTGGAAAAAAACAGGGGCAAAATCAATAATAACGGAATATAACACATGGAAGAAGGTTAAAGATTATGAGTTCTGAAGCAAAGATTATAATCAAGTTTCTTTTAAAAAGAAGTGGAAAAGAAAAATTAAAAAAAACAGAGATATATCTTCCACTATCAATTGAACTAGGGTGGTTTTCTACAAAAGAATCAAAGCAGTTTTTAGAGTATGCTTTAGAAAATAAATTTATAAATGAAAAAGATGGTTATTTCTCTCCAAATTTTGACATTGAAAAAATAAATATACCAACAGGTTTTATTCCTTCAAAAAAATCATATATAGTAGAAAAAAATAAAATAAAGAAAAATGATGAAAAAGACATAATAACGGATATCATAAAGCAAATTATGGAAAAAACAAATAAAAATGAACAGGACATAATTGAAGAAATAAACCGAAAAGAAGATGAAAAAAATATTTTGACAGATATAGCGGCTCTGATGGTCGCAAAAAAATATGAGATTGGTATTGATGAATATTTCGATGTTGTTGAAAACAAATATTTTAGTTAGTAATCATTATAGAAAATGAAGAATAATGGGTATTAGCAAAAGCCCCATACAATGGCTTCTTCTAACACCCCAAAATACAGGGAGAAAACCAATGAAAGTTGCAGAAAGCAATATAAAAAGGCCCATAAAACCTGTAAACAAAAATACAAGTATTGATATCATAGTAACAGTAAGCATAACAATTAATGAATAAGGAGCTTTTGCAAATTTTCTAGCAAATAATTTTCCAATAACAAGTGTTAAAAAATAAGATAGCGAACCTGCAAGTATGAGAAACATTAAAAGATAAATAAGATTTGTTGGAATCATTAATTCAGTCCATTCTTCAACAGATATTAATTCATTTACAGCAAGTGCTGCTCCACTACGAGGTCGTAAAATAATAAACAATACAACAATAACGGAAAACGCACTAGCTGTATTAACAGATGAAAGAGTTACAATTGTTTGCTCATTTCCAGATCCTTCGCGTGCATTCATAGCAATAATTGTTCCAGTAGCAGAAGTAATACCAGGTATAATTGAAACAAGTATTCCTGCAAGACTACCTGTAATTATAGATAGAATTGATGCTTTCCTTTCATCAATATTAAGTGATAATTTTTCGATTTTCTGTTCAGGAATAACAGGTTTTGTCATCAATGAATTCAAAAGTGTCGGCATACCAAACAATCCTGCAAGAGCAGGAAATAGGACAGGAGCGTCGAGTCCAATTGGAGAATCAAGAGAAAAATCAAGAATCACAAGACCAAATATTCCAGATAGAAAAAAAACAAACATAGCAAAGAGCATTCCATAAACTGCAGGTTTTATTCCTTTATCTCCAAAATCATCTATTTTAGCCTTCTCAGTTGCTAGCATTAGAATTGATATAGCAATTAATATCCAAACCATTATTTCTTGCAATGTCGAATAAAGAAAAAGCGGGGAACCAATTATAAATCTAATAAGGTACAAAATAAAGATACAAACAACAATTGCGCCATAACTTCCAAGCGCCGATAATGCAACAGCTTTATACCCATTTCCTTCTAAAAGCAACCCGTGTGCGGGCAAAACAGACAGAGCAGTATCCTCCTCTGGTGCACCTATAAAAGTAGTTGGAATGCAATCATGGAACGTATGGCTTACACTAACAGCTATGATAAATCCGCATATTAAAACAAGAATAAATTGTTCTGATATCCCATATGAAAAAAGAGGCGAGCATAAAGCAACAATCGTTCCAGACAACGACAAAAGAATAAGGGCAATATTATTTACATGTAAACCAGGCAGTAGACCAGTAGCGATACCCATTAAAACCCCGAGAAAACAAAAAATCAATATAAGTACTAGATCTAACATTGATTACCCCTTATCTAAAACAGATATTACATGATCTTGCTGATTTATGTTAATTACAAATCTAAGTGTATCTTCGTCATAAACAAATTGGCCTCTTACAAATACGTTATCCCCCTGTGAAAAATTTTGAAATTTTGAAGAATCGTAATAAATTATAATCGTGTGTTCTTCGTTAGAGTCAACAAGATAAAAATAAGAATCATAGTCTCTATCGACAAGCCCAGTAATATTAACATTTATGCCAATATATTTATCTGGATTCTCTGCTAATTGCCATATTGGAAAGGTTATATTTTCCCATTTCTGTAAAATTTCTACAAATCTGGCTTGGTTTACAACCACTTCCCATTCATCATTATATCTCTGAACTTTTCCTGTGGCTTGAATTATATCTCCATATTCAACAGTTGTTGTTTCCTCAACAAATACTATAGCTTCTGAAATGTTATTATTATCCATGTCCCGTATGTTAATTATGTGCCCGCCATATGTTGTTGCATGATGCTCAGTAACTGTACCTTCCACAATTACTTGTTTTCCTTCATAATCAGAAATATTTGATAAATCTATAGCAACAGGTTGATTTAGTGTTGATAAAAAATATAGAAGCAGTATACTAATAATTGAAAGCAGTACTACAAAATATTTTAGTTTTAATTTTATGCTTTTTCCTCCCTTTGTTAATATATTAGTAATATAAATTATAATATTTAAAATATAGAATATGTTTATTTATTTATTGTTTATTCTAAAAATCATAAAAATAGTGTAGAAAAATTTATAATAGTTTTATTCTTCTGCCCAAACTGAATTTATAACGGTGAGAGTTAAATGTCACAAGAAGTCGGTTTAAAGGTTTCAGAAGCTTTTCAACAAGATGTAGGCTATGGTAGAGCACGAATTGATCATCAAACACGAATAGATCTTGATTTATCAATTGGAGATGTTATTGAAGTTGAAGGAACAAAAAAAACTGCAGCATCTGTATGGAGAGCGCATCCTTCAGATGAGGGAAAACGAATTATACGCTTGGATAATTTAACCCGGAAAAATGCGGGAACAGGTCTTGGCGATCGTGTAAAAATAAGGAGAGCGTCAGTAAAAGAGGCAAGAGATGTTGTTTTAGCTCCACTAATGCCTGAGGGGCAACGAATTGAGTTTGGTATGGGAATTGATGCCATTATTAGAAAAAATTTACTTCGTCGTCCAATAACAAAAAGTGATGAAATAACAGTTCCAGGGATTGCTTTTTTTGGAAATGCTCTTCCATTTGTAATAATTGACACCAATCCTTCTGGAATTGTATCTATAAATGAGCGTACAAATCTTCGAGTTAAAGAAGAAGCTGCAAAGATAACCGAAGAAGAAGGAATGAGAGTTAGCTATGAAGATATTGGCGGTCTTGAGGAAGAATTAGATAGAGTAAAAGAAATGATACAACTCCCTATAAAACACCCAGATGTCTTTAATAGACTTGGAATAGATCCTCCCAAGGGAGTTTTACTTCATGGTCCCCCAGGAACGGGTAAAACATTAATAGCAAAAGCGGTAGCAAACGAGTCGGGTGCTAATTTCTATACGATAAATGGCCCTGAGATCATGAGTAAATTTTATGGACAGAGTGAAGAAAATTTACGAAAAGTTTTTGATGAAGCTCAGAAAAATGCTCCTTCAATTATTTTTTTGGATGAAATAGATGCAATTGCTCCAAAAAGAAGTGAGGTTCATGGGGAAGTGGAAAGACGTGTTGTATCTCAACTTTTAACGCTTATGGATGGTTTAAAAGGCAGAGGAAAAGTAATTGTTATAGGTGCTACAAATATTCCTGATGTTTTAGATCCTGCATTAAGAAGACCCGGTAGGTTTGATAGAGAAATTAGAATTGATGTACCAGATGCTGCCGGTAGAAAAGAAATTTTACAAATACATACAAGAGGAATGCCAATTAATGCAAACATAGAAGACTTTTATTCAGGAGAAAAAGCAAAAATAAAGGACATTAGTAGTATTATATCTCAAGGCATAAAAAAGATACGTGTCTCAGATTTATTAAGAAATTTATCAACCCCAAAAAACAAAGAACGAAGATCAATAGTAAAAGATTATTTGATGATAATATTTAAAACATATAAAGGAGAGATACCAAATCTCTTTTTAGATAAATTAATAAAATTGTTAACCGATGAAATAGTCAATATAATACCAATTGATATTGAAAATTCAGAAATTGAAATTGGAGCAGAACAGCAAATAAATGAACGTCTATCAAATATATCTGAAAAACCTGAAGATTTTATAAAAAGAATTGCTAAAGAACGAATTCTTGATGAAATTGCAGATATAACATATGGTTTTGTTGGTGCTGATCTTGCAGCACTTGCAAGAGAAGCTGCAATGAACGCATTACGTAGATATCTTCCTGAAATTGATCTGGAAAAACCCATACCTGTAGAAATGCTTGAAAAAATGGAGGTGCTAATGGGTGATTTTAAAAATGCACATAGAGGCATTGAACCTTCAGCCATCCGAGAATTCTTTATTGAAGTCCCAAAGATTTCTTGGAACGATGTAGGTGGACTAGACGAGGTAAAGCAAAATCTTATTGAGGCGGTAGAATGGCCGCTCACCCAACCAGAAGTTTTTAAACGCATGGGAATTGAAGCACCCCGAGGGATTTTATTATATGGACCCCCAGGAACTGGAAAAACATTGCTTGCAAAAGCAGTAGCTCATGAATCAAAAGCTAACTTTATATCAATAAAAGGACCTGAGGTTTTAAGTAAATGGGTTGGGGAAAGCGAGAAAGCTATTCGTGAGTTGTTTAAAAAGGCAAAACAAGTTGCACCAACAATCATATTTCTTGACGAAATAGATTCTATAGCTCCAAGAAGAGGGCAATATTCGGGTTCTCATGTGACAGAAAGTGTAGTTAACCAAATATTAACAAGCATTGATGGACTTGAGAGCATGGAGGGAGTTGTTGTTCTTGCAGCTACAAACAAACCTGATATGTTAGATGCAGCACTACTTAGACCAGGCAGATTTGACCGTTTGCTTCTAACACCTGCCCCAGATAAAAAATCAAGAATAGAAATATTTAAAATTCATACAAAAGGCATGCCTCTTTCAAAGGATGTTTCATTAGAATATTTATCTGAAAAAACTGATGGTTTTTCAGGGGCAGATATAGAGGGATTATGTAGAGAGGCTGCAATGTTGTCACTTAGAAATGATATAAAAGCTAATAATGTTAATAAAAATCACTTTGAACATGCAATGTCAAATATATCGCCAAGTATTACAAAGGAATTAATAAATCATTATAGACGTTTAAAAAAGAGTCGCACAAGAGACATCATCAAAGATGACAAAAAGGATAGTGATGTTGCATAGCCAAAAGTGATAAAAAAGGATTTAACATTCATTAATTGCAATATTTACAATTAAGGAGGGAAATAAATTGAAAGTGCTTGAGAGCGAGCTAAGAGGAAAAACAGTCATGAGTGAGGAGGGATTATATCTAGGAATCCTTAGAAACTCATTGGTTGATGAAAAGACAGGTGTCCTTGAAAATATACTTGTTGAACCTTCAGAAGATATTGAT
>Ga0180431_10007918_pt1 | contig 12273 bp, 9 predicted proteins | sample SS_ome_11_FD_132459 | JGI IMG/M metagenome (GOLD analysis project Ga0180431, IMG submission 132459) | Hypersaline lake sediment archaeal communities from the Salton Sea, California, USA - SS_1_MS_1 metaG | ecosystem: Environmental > Aquatic > Non-marine Saline and Alkaline > Hypersaline >... | reverse complement strand
CGATATCTATTTGAAGCGGTTACAGATATCCCAATAAGCTGCTTTGTAACCAATTTGTTTGACGCGTATCCCTCCCAAAGAATTGATGCGCGAAGCGCCGTCTTTATTCATTCCACCTCCGGAAAATCGGAGGGCGACAAAAAAATCGTAGAATTTGCGAATGGGTGCGGTGCGTACACGGTTGCAGTTACTGATATTGAAGGCACCCCGCTGGCAACGACAGTGGACGATGTCATCATGGGTCCTGGGGGAGCTAAGGTTGAACTGCCTGCGACGCGAACATACGCAAGCGCCATGTTCCGTATGGCAAAATGTATTTTTGAAATAGGGAAAAGACAGGGAAATGAAAGTCAAATAGCCCCTTTAGAAAAACAATTGTTGGCAATTCCAGAAATCCTGCGCGATTTCATGCCCGCCTGGGAAAAACAGGCTGCGGATATTGCTAGAGCGTTCAAAGATGCCAGCGCATTTTTTGTTGTAGCATACGGCCCCAATTATGCAACAGCAGATGAAGGCGCGCTGGCGTTTGCACAATGCGCGGGTGTTCCCGGAATGAGTTATGAGCTTGAGAATTATATTCACGGGCCCATCCAGGCATTGACGCCGGAAATGGGTGTGGTTGGGATTGCTCCAGGTGGACCGCTTCAGGATCGCATGCTGCGGGCTATGATGGCTTCAAAAACAATCGGTGCGAAAACACTCATCATTGCTCCTGAGGATGCGGATCCGATGCCATACGCTGACATATTTATGAAAATGCCGGCAGGAATACACGATGTATTAAGCCCGATTGTATACATGATTCCTTTATGGCAGATTGCATATCAATTTGCGCTGTTGGGAAAAGGCGGTCACCCGGATCGTTTGATGATGGATAAACCTGAATTCCAAAAAGGTTTTACATTCCTGATGAAAAAAGATAAATGGGTTGCATAGGTTAGCTTAGGAATCACTAGGCTGGAGAAATCATGAGTTTGCTGGGCGTAGACGTTGGTACGAATGGTTGTAAAGCGATCATTCTGAATACGAATGGTGAAGTCATCGCGCGTGCCTCTCGATCATACAACCTGGAAACGCCAAGACCAGGCTGGGTGGAACTGGATGCAGATTTGGTATGGATATCGATAAAACAATCAATCAAAGAAGCTGTCAACAGCGTACCGGATGATCCGGTGCAGACCATTGGCGTATCCGCAATGGGAGATACGGTTACAGCCTGCGATTCCAATTTCAACCCACTTCAAAATAGCATTGTTGCGTTTGATACGCGTAATATTCAAGATGCTGAGATATTCAAGAAGAAATTCGGGAAAAGTGGAATTTTTCAGATAACCGGTCAGCCGGTTCATCCAACATATTCCATTACGAAAATCCATTGGATAAAGCGAAATCTTCCAGAAATATTTTATGCCACCGATTATTTCCTATGTTATGAAGAGTTTATCACCGCGAAATTGTGTGGCAATCCAATTACAAGTTATTCAACAGCCAGCCGGACCATGGCGTTCAATATTCATCAATACTGCTGGTGGGAGGAGATTTTGGACTTTGTGGATCTTTCTCCCGATCGATTGCCCCTATTGGGATCATCTGGTTCAAAAGCAGGATTGGTCTTACCCGCAGTCGCACAAGAGTTAGGATTGAGAAAAGATGTGATTGTCGTTGTGGGAGGGCATGACCAACCATGCGGCGCGCTTGCCTGTGGTTTATTTGATGATGGCATCGTGATGGATTCAACCGGAACAGTAGAAGTTCTCCTTTTAACAACCAAAACTCCTATGTTGACGCAAGAAATGCTGGATGCAACCATTTGTTTCTGGCCGCATGTTGTGCAGGAGGAATACTGCGCGTGTGGGCAAATTCTGACCGCGGGAGCAGCCTTTCGCTGGTACTGTGAACAATTCGGAATGCACGAAAATGATATTTCAGTCTTTGACGCCATGACATCAGGATTTTCCCCAGAACCAGCGAACACCCTTTTCATACCGCATCTATCCGGGAGTGGAACGCCGGAATTCAACCCGGCAGCGAAAGGTGCGTTATATGGTTTGACCTTAAATACAGATGTTTTTGAAATCGGAAAGTCAATTTTAGAAGGTCTTTGTTTCGAATTAAAAATCAATATTGAACTTCTGGAAAATACCGGCCTGCTGATTGACACTATTCGCGCTGTCGGGGGGGCGGTTAAATCTGATAAATGGATGCAGCTCAAGGCGGACATTACCGGAAAAGAGATACAAGCCTGCCAATTAGTAGATCAATGCCCGCAGGGCGCTGCGATCTTGGCTGGATTTGGAATTGGATTGTTTGGAACTCTCAGCAAATCCGCGGGATTTCTCAAAAGCAAATATCAAACCTTTTCCCCAAACAGGGATTTTACAGAAGCTTACGACGAGAAATTCCAGAAATACATAAAATTTCGTTCCGTTATCTTTGAGCTTTACGATACACTTTAGGATTTTTAAGGAGGTGTTTATAGAAGAATAGTAGAGTCATTTCAATACCAAGTCTAACAAAAAATATATTGGAGGAATAAGAATGAAAAAGAAAATGTTGTTTGTTTCAATTTTGGTAATTCTCGGCCTGGTTATTGCCGGCTGCGCAGCACCTGCTGCGGAAGAAGCGGCACCAGCTGAAGAAGCAGCGCCTGCGGAAGAAGAAGCACCTGCGGAAGAAGAAGCAGCCGCGGAAGATGATGTTGTGGTAGGTTTCAGCATGTTGACCCGCACACACACCTTCTATAAATTGATGGAAGAGGGTTTGCTGGATGAAGCGGATAAATTAGGCGTCGAAGTTGTCGCTGTCGATTCTGATACTGATATTGCAAATCAGCTAAACCAGGTACAGGACTTCATCACCCAGGGTGTGGATGCAATCATCCTAACCCCTGTTGATTCAGCCGGAATCGAACCCGCCATCAAATTGGCGAATGACGCAGGCATCCCGGTCTTCACAATGGATACTGCCGCAAGCGGTGAAGGTGAAGTTGTTTCTCATGTAGCCACCGACAACTATGCGGGTGGCGTTCTGGATGCGGAATACGCAGCAGATGTACTTGACGGAGAAGGCCAGGTAGCGATCATAGGCTGCGCGGGGATCGAGAGCATTGGCCAGCGGACTGCCGGATTTGAAGATACCATGGCAAATTATCCTGATATTGAAATTGTTGCTGTGACAGACTGCAAATGTGATGGCGCTGTTGCTGCCGACCAAACCGCAGACCTATTGGTAACATACCCAGATTTGGCTTTGGTCTTTGGTACAGGCGACCCATTCGGATTGGGCGCAATCACAGCTATCAATGCTGCCAATAGAGACGTCAAAGTTGTCAGTCTCGATGGGCTTCCCGAGGGTATCGCAGAAGTGAAAAAGGGCGGCAATTTCCTGATCACGGTTGCGCAGGATCCTGATATGATTGCCAGAAGCACACTGCAGAACATCATGAAATATCTGGGTGGCGAGGAAGTTGAACCACTGGTTCAGATCTCTCCGTATGTCATCGACATCAACAATGCACCGTAAGATTAATAACGGTACAAATGCAGATTTTTAAGATATATTCTCAATAGAGAATAAAACAATGGACGGGGTTTTATGACAAAGCCCCGTCCCATTTATTCGAGAAATCTATATGGACAAAAAACCAATTATAGAATTAAAAAATATTAGAAAATCTTTTCCAGGCGTGCAGGCTTTGGCAGGCGTGAGTTTACCGTTTTATCCTGGTGAAATTCATGCACTCATCGGCGAAAACGGCGCTGGAAAATCAACGCTTATTAAAGTGATGGGGGGTGTATATCAAAAAGAAGGCGGACAGATATATATCAATGGAAAAGAATGTGAAATAGAAGATGTCACGCACGCACAGAATATCGGCATTAGCGTTATCCATCAGGAATTAAGTTTGATTCCGGATTTGACCGTTATGGAAAATTTGTGTTTGGGTATTGAACCGCGCATAGGTCGTTCTGCTTTTATTGATAAAAACGCTATGCGGAATACAGCGCGGAAAATCATGAAGCCACTCGGACTGACGATCAACCCGGACGATTTTATCAAAGACCTCAAGACTGCCGACAGGCAAATGGTCGAAATTGCCAGAGCTGTGTCAAGAAATGCTGCGCTGGTTATCATGGATGAACCAACCTCTTCTCTGTCATCAAGGGAAGTGACAACGCTTTTTAAGATTATCAGGAAATTGAAAGCAAATAATGTTGGTGTGATATATGTCTCGCACATTCTCAGCGAGGTATTATCCCTTTCAGACAAGATCACTGTCATGAGAGACGGCTATATCATTCGGACACTGGACGCGGATGAGGCTGACGAAAAAATATTAGTTAAATCAATGGTCGGAAGGGAAATCAAGGACTATTTCAATAAAGAGGAACAAGAAATCGGGGATGTTATTTTGGAGGTTAGTGATCTGACCAGAAAACCCTATTTCTTTGATGTTTCCTTCGATTTAAGAGAAGGAGAAATCCTTGGCATCTCCGGTCTGGTAGGTGCGGGAAGGACTGAGATCATTCGGGCGATTTTTGGGTCAGACAAGCTTGAAAAAGGCAAGATTCGATTAAGAAGCGAGGAAGTCGAAATTCATTCCTCTCGAAGAGCGATTGAATTGGGTTTCGGTTTTGTCCCTGAGGACCGAAAAATTGAAGGGTTGATGTTGGAGTCACCTGTCAAACAGAATATTTCTCTTCCCAGCCTTAAACCCACAGCGAAAAGCGGATTTGTAGATAGAAAATGGGAAACTGAAATATGTAAGGAATACATCCAAAAATTAAAAATCGCCACGCCATCAAGAAATACCATTTCAAAAACCTTAAGTGGGGGAAATCAACAAAAAATTGTTGTCGCGAAATGGTTTGCAGCAAATTCCAAGATTATGCTGCTAGATGAACCAACTAGAGGCATTGACGTGAATGCAAAATCTGAAATGTATTCTTTAATGAATGAATATACAAAGAATGGAGGAAGTATCGTGATGGTTTCCTCTGAACTTCCCGAATTATTGGGTATGGCCGACAGGATTGTTGTCATTCGGCAAGGCAAAGTATCAGGCATACTGGATCGAGAAGATGCAACCGAAGAGAAGATCATGACATTAGCAAGCACATTAAAAAAAGAAGAGAAATAAAAACATGAATGAGAAAAATACATTTATTGAAAAGTTCAAATATTTCGTAAAAGAACAAACACTGGTGTTTATTTTGATTGGTTTGTGTATCATCATTTCATCGGTTTCACCGGTATTTCTTTTACCACAAAACCTAATCAATGTGTTAATTCAGATCTCCATTAATGCTTTGATCGCGACAGGAATGACTTTTGTGATCATCTCTGGTGGGATCGATTTGTCGGTTGGATCTGTCGCTGCGCTGAGCGGGATTGTTGTAACCGCGATCATCCAGCCGATGACCGGCATCAGCATACCCCTGTGTGTCCTGCTGATGGTGGTTTTGAGTATAGTCGTGGGATTAATCATGGGCGGCATCAATGGTTTTGCCATATCAAGACTGCGGGTACCATCATTTGTCGCCACCCTAGCCACGATGAATATTGCCCGCGGATTTGCGTATGTCTATACCCAGAGCAGATCCATTTACGGACTTCCTGACGCTTTTAGCTGGATCGGGCAGGACTATATTGGCTTTCTTCCTGTTATTGTTATTATTGTCATCCTTGTGTTGTTAGCAGCGCACATTGTCCTTGCGAGAACTGTGTTTGGACGATATGTGTACGCAATTGGTAGCAACGAAGAAGTTGCAAAATTGTGTGGTATTCATATCCAAAACGTAAAACTCAAGGTTTATATTATCAGCGGTGTGTTATCAGCGTTTGCGGGTGCATGTTTGGCATCGCGCTTGGTAACTGGACAACCCACTGCAGCCCAGGGTTATGAATTAAACGCGATCGCTGCTGTTGCCCTGGGTGTTGGGGGTATGGAAGGTGGAAAGGGGGGGATTGGTAAAACAATCCAGGGATTATTGATTATCGGAGTCATCAATAATGGATTAAACCTGATGAAGGTTTCATCCTATTGGCAAATTATCACCATGGGTGCGATTATCCTGGGTGCATTGATCATCGGGCAATTTAAAAAAGAAGACTAATTAGAAGTGAAAAAAGGAGAAAAAGAATGCCTTTGGTACAGGACTACAAACAAGTAAAAGAAATATACGCGGAAGCAGCAGAAAAGGGAGTAGGTTTACCTTTGTTTTGTTGTGAAGATCGCGCCACCCTTGAAGCCATCTTAGCTGCTGCCTATGAAGTTGGGCAGGAGATTGGCAATCCGAATATTCCCATTACACCTGCCTGGACAGCACGGTACCATGTTCGCTGCCAGGCATGTCTGGTATCGCATGCGGGAAATCCAATTCTGGGATGTAATTTGATGTTTTCTGATTTGAGAGAATTCACTGGTGAAGACAGCCCATACAAGGAATTAAACGTCATGCCGCATTTGGATCATGCCAACCCCTGGGAAAACCAGGATATCTTATTGGGTTTTACGGATAAATTTGCTTCTGTGATGTGCGATGCCAGTGAAAAACCGCTTGAAGAAAATATGCGCCTTACAGCAGAATATGTTGAAAAGGTAAAAGGAAAAGTTGTTGTTGAGGGAGCCGTTGATGAGATATCATCCACGGATGGTGGAGCGCGCGAGAAAAAAACATCAGTTGAAGAAGCTCAGCGTTTTATCAATGAAACAGGCGTGGATATTATTGTTCCGAACTTGGGAACAGAACACCGTTCTACAAAAGCATCCGCGCATTACGATTCTCAGTTGGCAAGAAAAATAAGCGCAGCGGTTGGAAAAGTCATGTGCTTGCATGGATCGTCATCCGTAAAAAAAGAAGATTTATCGAAATTACCAGAAGACGGCGTTGTAAAAATTAATTTATATACTGCTCTGGCCTATGCCGGCGGAAAAGCTGTTGTTAAACAGATGCTGGACAACCTCGCAAACGTGTTGAATGAAGATGAGCTACAAGCATATATTAACAGTGGTGTGCTGGGACCGGAAGTGCTTAAGAGTGATTATGCAAATACTATCTCACCGATAGGTCCAAAACTGGCCTATTTCACAAATCCTCTTCGGCGCGATGCATGGCTGCTTGCATTCAAAGAAAAATGTAAAGAGTATATGCGAGTTTTCAACTATGATCGGTTTGGAAAATAAAATTAGACAAGTTGAATAATTATGGTGAAAGATTGATATTATGGGCAATTCATGACTGTTTTGCCCATATTCTTTCAATAATGACCCTGTCTTTCCTGTGATAAAGGATCAGCAAATCAAGATGACAATCGCGAAAAAATTCATCAATGACCCCGAAAACATTCCCGATCAGACCGTGAAAGGCTATCTGGCAGCGCAACGCCGGACATTAAAAAAGGTGGGAGATGGAAATGTGTTGGTTGCGCGTGAGCTCCCAGATAGCAAAATTGGCGTTTTGATTGGTGGTGGTATTGCTGCCGAGCCATTATTTCTTGGGTATGTTGGAAAAAACATGGCGGATTGCGCTGTAATAGGAAACGTAAATGCAGCGCCATCCCCACTATATATCTTAGAAGGAAGTAAAACGATTGACCAGGGGAAAGGCGTTTTATATATCTATAACAACTATAGCGGCGATGCAATGAGTTTTGATATGGCCGCAGAATTAGCCCAGGATGAAAATATACAAACTCAAACCGTCAAGGTGTGTGATGATGTCGGTTCCAGCCCAATTGGTACAATCTACGAGCGAAACGGGATAATGGGAGCAATCTATGTCATTAAGATAGCCGGCAGTGCCTCCTCGGAGATACATGATTTGGTTGAACTACAGCAAGTTGTTTCAGATGCCAGGGACAGCACACGTTCCCTTATTGTCGCTGCGCGGTCAGGATACTATTTAGAATCTGGTGAACTTATGTTTCAACTGCCAGAAAATACCATGAATATAGCAACTGGTTTGCATGGCGGCCCAGGATTGTTCAGCAGCGAAATAAAATCCGCGGACGAAACTGTTGATATAGCCTTGGAAATACTGCTAAAAGACTTGGATTGCCAGGCCAATGATGAGGTAGCAGTTATGGTGAACAGCATGGGTGCCACATCAATCACGGAATTATTTATTCTCAATCATCGGATCGATCAAGTGCTGCGCAAAAATAATATTGCTATCCATCATACCGATGTGGGCTTTTTTTATACCAGCCAAGATATGGTTGGATTTTCAATCACGCTTATGAAGCTCAATAACGAATTGAAACGCTATTTTGATCTGCCAGCGGATTCTTTTAGTTATAAAAGGTTATAAAGATGAATCTTTATGAATTAACCATCAATCAAACGAGAGATATGATTCTACAGGTAGGAAAAGAAATCATCGAAAATAAAGAACGATTAAATTCTGCTGATCGCGTAATTGGCGATGGGGATCATGGTGCAGCGATGGCGAGAGGGTTTGCCCGCGTATCGCAAGTACTGCAAGACCAATCCTTTGACTCTATCGAAGAACTATTTATTGAAACGGGAAACGCACTATTGGCATCGGTTGGCGGGTGTGCGGGCATCCTGTTTGGCACATTCTTTCGGAGCGGGGGAAAAGCAATTAGCCAGAAAAAAATATTAGATTCCAAGGGATTAGCGGTATTTACTGATGCAGCCTTTAAAGCCATCCAGAAACGCGGAGGCGCGCAAGTGGGTGATAAGACTATGTTGGATGCGCTCTACCCCGCGGTGCAAGCCGCATCTCAGGCTAGTGGATCAGACCTGGTTCAATGCCTCGATCAAATCTCGATGGCTGCCCAGCAGGGAATGGAAGACACAAAAAACCTCATGGCGGTCACAGGCCGGGCAAAAAAATATGGCGAACAGACTATCGGGCAACCGGATCCAGGCGCAATTACAACATATTTAATTTTTCAGGGTATGAAAATATTTCTTCAAACCCTTTAAACTATCTATATATCCATTATTAAATTGACCACAATCAGGAACTTTTTCGTATAAAAGGCATGAAATTTATGCTTTTTGAATGATTTCCTTCATTTATTCCTAATTAATTAACGTTTTAATTACGGCATCTTCGTAAAATTAGCATTGAAATACACAAATTTTAGGAGAGATGAAAAAAATGAAAAAATCAACAAAGTTTATACCAGCAATTATCATACTAACAGTACTACTGATAGCAAATATTCAGCCTGTTTTCGCAGATGATGGATCATCACCCCCCGAGGATGACACAGAAAAATTAACCGAAGAAAAAGTAGAACCGGTTGAGGTTTTTGAAGAGAATGAAAATACCGAAACATTTGAAATGACCGGTGAAGAACTCCCGGAAGATTGGGTCATGGGCGGAGACGCGGAACTAACCGCGGAAAGCGGCATTGATGAAGAAGGCGATGGATGGCTGCGTTTGACTGATGAAGGCTCCTATGAAAAAGGATTTGCCCTGTACGATCAGGCATTGGAGACAGAAGATGGGGTGGCAGTCAACTTTGATTATGCCAGCTGGGGCGGATCTGGCGCCGACGGCATAACCTTTTTCCTGGTGGACGGAGAAACGGAAGCCGAAACATTCAACGTCGGCGGGGACGGCGGATCACTGGGTTACGCCCCGCGGCATTCTTATCAGGAAGGGCTCGATAACGCGGTCGTAGGCGTAGGATTGGATGAATTTGGTAATTTTGCCAACAAAGGTGAAGGAAGGAAAACCGGTACGGAACGAGTCCAGGATTCAGTAACCGTGCGCGGTGAGGGCGATGGTTTCGAGGGCTATGAATTTATTGAAAATAGTGGAAAATTGGAAGAGGGTATCGACACGCCCAAAGTCGATGAACGCCCTGACCAGGAAGGCAGCCGATACCGCAATGTGTCCATCATTTTCGAACCGATCGAAGACCAATTTGCCTTGTCGATGCGAATGCAATTCGGCGCGGACAGCACCCCACAGGAAATCTTCAATCAGCTGATCCTGGCGGTGAACATGCCCCAGACGGTAAAGATGGGCTTCAGCGCAACCACAGGCGGAGCGGACAATATTCACGAAATTCGCAATATCATGATTGATAAGGCTGTCATAGAAGAAGTCGAACAGATTGTGGAAGAGATTGTGGATGAAATAGCGCAGCAACCTGAACAGTCCGCTGGCGCTGGTGTACCCGCACCGCAACCGGTTGAAATCACCGTACCTGTCACATTCACCCAGTCGGAACAGACGCTGGTAGTTATCCCTGTGACCAGTGGCGAAATGGTGGATTTGGACTGCAATATGTCCACAAGACTTGAGATTGAAGAATATGGATTCGCCGAGTTGCCTGCGATGTGCGAACACGAAAGTTCTCTTCAGGAAGAACCACTGACAGCAATGCCGTCAGAATTATCCTACGGCGAAAAGTTTATGCGTGCCATGACCCTGCAAATGGTCAAAGGATCGCAACTGGTCAAAGAATTCGTTGATGGTACCGTTACTGTCGGTTTTCCTGTAGAAGCCTGCCAGAACTTGCAAATACTATTCTGGGAAGAAGCGGCTGACAATAGCTCTGGCGCCTGGATAGAATTAGCAGCAGATTGCGAAGATGGATTCATTACAGCGGATGCAGCCGCCAGCGGATTATTTGTGCTGGTGAGCCGATAAATTCGATCATATCCTTTTGGGGAACGCTGGTCCCCGTACAGCGGACGCGCTGGAAACGGCTGGAGGCGTTGGAAGCGGCAGAGTATTTCTGCCGCTTTTCCATTTCAATATCACTATATGTGAAAGCCTTTATTCTGAAAAAATGTGAGGAAAAATTATTTCTCAACGCATTACGAGAAATCACTATTGCGAAATGCGCGCATTGCGCTTAAACTAATAAGAAATATGATCAAAGTTATATCTTATCGTCAATGAATGTATTCTTTTGTACCACCCTCACACGGATTGATTGACCTTGTGTGGCGCACGGTGTACAATTGGTTTAAATAAAAAATTTGTTTCAAGAGAGGAGGGATAATATTCCGAGAATATCAAGGTTATGATATCTTAGAAAAGCAGAGAAAGAATATTTGCACGAATTATTAATCAATGGAGGAATAGAGTGAATAAGAAACATTTAGTATTGTTAACAGTATTGGTTTTGGCGATTGTTGTTGGTGCGTGCGCACCAGCTGCGGCTCCTGACGAAGAATCTTTGAATGTCTGTCTGGTAACAGACGCAGCCGGCATTGGTGATAAATCATTCAACGATGCTGTCTGGGGCGGTTTGGAAAAAGCAGAGGCAGATTTTGGCATCAGTGCCAATTACATTGAATCCAAGAGTGCCGATGACTACGCACCGAACCTGGAATCCTGCGTGGATTCTGACGCTGACGTGATCGTGTGCGTTGGTTTCTTGATGGGTGATGCTTGCCAGGCATCCGTTGAAGCCAACCCCGAAATCAATTATATCGGTATCGACATCAGCTGGCTGCAGTATGATAACTTCCTGGGTGTGGATGCATATATGGATCAGAGTTGCTTCCAGGCTGGATATCTGGCAGCTGGCATGAGCGAAACTGGAACAGTGGCAACCTACACCGGTATCTTTGGCCCCGTTGTACAAATCTTCATGGATGGCTTCTATATGGGTGTTCAGGAATACAATGAAGTATACGGTACGGATGTCAATGTTCTTGGGTATGATCCCGCTGATATGGAAAACGCAACAGCCACCGGGTCATGGAGTGACGTTGATCTTGGCCGCCAGGTAACCGAATCATTCATGGATAATGGCGCGGATATTGTTATGCCAGTTGCTGGTAACGTCGGCACTGGTTCCGCCGCTGTCATGGAAGAGCGTGGTTTGGGCTATATCTTCGGTGTTGATCAGGACTGGACGTTGACCAACCCGCAGATCAGTGAGTTCGTGCTTGGCAGTGTCCTAAAGAAAATGGAAGTGCCGGTATACGATTCTGTAAAAGCTTTGGTAGAAAATGATGAATGGATTGGTGGTACGAACTATATTCTTCAATTCGAAAATGGTGGAACAGAGCTTGTTTACAATGAAGAAATAGAAATCCCCGCAGACCTGAAAGAGGAAGTTGATCTCTTGCAGGCAATGATTGAATCCGGAGAAATTTCTTCACTCTCACCTGAATTCTTAGCGTTGTACCCACGCTAGAACAACTTGTCAAAATAATCAAAAATGGAGCCCGATTTTCGGGCTCCATTTTTCTTTTAATTATTAATGATAGAATAACATACTTTATTGATCAGAAATTGAGAGGGTTTCTATGGCACTAATCCTTGAACT
>Ga0180431_10007917_pt1 | contig 12275 bp, 11 predicted proteins | sample SS_ome_11_FD_132459 | JGI IMG/M metagenome (GOLD analysis project Ga0180431, IMG submission 132459) | Hypersaline lake sediment archaeal communities from the Salton Sea, California, USA - SS_1_MS_1 metaG | ecosystem: Environmental > Aquatic > Non-marine Saline and Alkaline > Hypersaline >... | reverse complement strand
GACGTCCTCCAGGTGCCCCTGCCGGGCCTCGGCCTGGTTGCGTTTGGCCTCAAGATGGCCGCGACGCTCGGCGACGGCGGCGTCGAGGGCATTGTTCTCGTTCTGGAGTTCGGCCTGGCGCGTCTCGAGGTCCGCGAGGGCCCGGGTAATCTCGCCGGCGCGTTCGGCGAGTTTGCGGGCCTGAGCCTCCAGGTGATCGAGGCGGTCCTGGAGGCTGGCGCGGCGGCTGGCCCGCTGGGTCCGCTGCTGGGCCAGGTCGAGCATCTCGGCCTTGGCGGTCTCGATGCGCTCGGTCAGGGTGCGGGCCCGGTCGGAGACGGCGCGGAGCCGCTGCTCGATCTCATCCACGGTGCCGGCCTGGGCCTCGGCGGCTCGGTCGGCCTGGGCGATGTCGGCCTCGCGCCGGCGAATGCCCGCCTCGGCGGTGCGGAGGTGGGCAGCAAGGTCGCCGAGTTTGCGGCGATCGCGGTCCACGGTCTGGCGGAGTTCGTCGGTCCGGGTGCGGTGGAACGTCATGGCGTTGGTGCGGGTGGCGATGTCGGACCGGATCTCGGAGAGCCGATGGTCGGCATCGCGGGCCTCGTTTTCGAGGTCCATGGCCTGGGCCTCGAGGTCGGCGCGGCGGCGATCGCGGTCCGCGAGGCGGGCGGCCTGGCCGGACCGGTCCTCCTCGAGGGCATCGAGTTGCTCCTGCTGCTCGGCCATCGTGCGGGTGTGCTGGTGGTACTGGTTCAGCGCGTAGGAGACGCGGAGTTCCTTGAGGCGCTGGTTGTATTCCTGCCAGGAACGGGCCTTGCCGGCCTGGTACTTGACGGAGCGGAGGCGTCGGCTGACCTCCTGGAAGATGTCTTCGAGGCGGACGAGATTCTGCTCGGTGCGGGCGAGTTTGCGTTGGGCCTCTTTGCGTTTGGCCTTGTACTTGGAGATGCCGGCGGCCTCTTCGAAGATGAGCCGCCGCTCCTGCGGGTTCGACTGGAGGAGGACGTCGACCTTGCCCTGCTCGATGAGGCTGTAGGCGTCGAGGCCGACGCCGGTGTCCATGAAGAGTTCGCGGATGTCGCGGAGGCGGCAGGGCCGGCGGTTCAGGAGGTACTCGCTTTCGCCGGAGCGGTAGAGGCGCCGGCTGACCTCGACTTCGGCGAGGTCGATGGGCAGCACGCCGCGCGTGTTGTCGAAGGTGAGGGTGGCCTCGGCAAAGCCGAGGCTGCGTCGGCTTTCGGAGCCGGCGAAGATGACGTCGGCCATTTCCCGGCCGCGCAGGCTCTTGGCGCTCTGCTCGCCGAGGACCCACTTGACGGCGTCGACGACGTTCGACTTGCCGCACCCGTTCGGCCCGACGATGACGGTGATGCCGGAGTCGAACTCGAAGCGGGTCCGATCGGCAAAGGACTTGAATCCGAAGACTTCCAGTCGTTTCAGTTCCACGCGGGTGCCACTCCCCTGCGCGCCGCGGCCGACGGACGGCCCGGCGCGGGTCGGTCGGTTACGGCTCCTCGGGTTGCAGTCGGGTGGGGTCCTCGTCGCGGCCGGCGGGTCGGATCGGCCGAAGCGACCGGTCCGGCCCGAGCACGCGGTACTGGAGCGGTTGCAGCACGATCGGCCCGCCGAGCGCGCCCTTCTGGTCCAACTCGTGCAGCAGGCCCACCACGTCGCTGTACCCGAGGCCCAGGCCGAGGTCCTCCTCGGCGGGCTTGTCGGTGCGTTCGGCATCGTCCTCGTCGCGGACGACGGGGGCGGCCACGGTCTCGATGACGGCCCGGACGGTGGGGTCGGCCTTGCGATAGATATCCTCGCCGCGACGGCGGGCGATGAGGCAGACCTGCTTCTCGCCGGACCGCACCGTGGCCGTCAGACGCCGCGTCTCGGCCAGGACGGGCGGGCAGATCGGCACCTCGCCGAAGATCACAATCTCCGGCTCCCCGGTGCGGGCCACGTACACGAACGGGTCGGCCTCGGTGGCCACGACGTGCAGGTCGAACTGGCCCTCGAACCGGCGGGCGAGGAACGTGCCCGGCGCCAGGCGAGACATCATCCGCCAGGCGGCCACCCGAACGCGGGTGCTGGCGGCCTGGAGGCTCCGGCTGAGCAGGCCGAGCCCGAGGCCGCTCCGCAGTCGGCCCAGGGCCTCGACCGCTTCCTCCTGGAACGGGCTGGCGTCGTCGCTGACGATCGGCTCCAGGACGTGAACGGCCCGGGCGTCCTGGAGGTGGGCAAGCGTGCGGCCGGCGTAGAACCGCAGGGCGGGGTCGTCGGAGTCGCCCAGCGGATGCAGGTGCGGCGCGACCGACGCCCCGAACGCCTCCAGGCAGAGGGCCACGCGGTCCATGTCCTCGTGCCGGCGCAGCGTGCTGATGAGCAGGCGGATGCGCTGCTCGCGGACCCCGGCCCGCTCACGCATGTACAGCGCACCCACGAGGTCCAGGAACCGCGTCTTGTCGTGTCGGAACGCCTCCGGCACGGTCAGGTCGACGCGAGCAGGGTCGGCCGTGCCCGTGGCCGCCTCGGGGAACCGCCCGTTCAGGAGGCGGACGAGTTGATCGGCCGTGCGGACCGACGGGGTGAGCAGCACGAGCCGGAACTGGCGGTCCTTGAGGGACCGGCCGCCGGCCAGGATGCGCCCCGAGCGCGGGCCCGGCCCCGCGTCGTCGTCCGTGAAGGGGGAAACGAAGATGCTGCCGCGGCCGAGCGCGAGCGGTTTGCTCCGGGCCTCCACGCCCCGGGCCACCCGCACGCGATGCAGGTCGCACTCCAGGAGGAACCCGCCCTCCAGGCTGGTCGTCTCGGTGCCCGGGATCACCCGCACGCCCAGGTCGAAGGGCTCGCCCACCCGGGCGCCCGGCGGCACGCGACCGAAGACCGACACGACGGCCGTGTCCGGGTCGTTCAGGATCCGTTCGGCGTCGGTCACCTTGTTCCGCTGCATCATCTCGAGGATGCGTCGGCGGATGCCGGGCGGCACCGCCGTCGTGCCCGTGCCGTCGAGGCCCGTGACGAATCCGTGCCCCTGGACAGCGAGGGGTTCGCGGCCGGCGAAGCGGGTGATCTCGCCCACGGTGTCGCGGAGGTACTCGGGAGTGGAAACGTCGCGCGGGGTGCTGGGCGTGGAGGGCTCTGGCTTGGAGGAGCTGCAGCCGCCGGCGAGCGCGGCCAGGGCGCCGACCGCCAGGACCCAAGCCCGGCGGCACGGGCGCGCCGGCCGAGGCCGGTTGGTCATTCCCATCGGCTTCGGGCGCATACGGACCCCGCTCCCTGTGTGCCTGGCGTATCGGCTTGCCGAGTTATCGGACTTTAGCCAAAACGTACCCAGCGCCGCTTAGGCTTGGCGTGGGACTGGTCACGCGACCCCTCGCCCGCCATGCGAACGCCGTTCGGCCGACCGCCCTGCCCTGGGCCAGCGGCTTGGGGTACTCTAGACGACCGCAGGGGCGGTGTCAAGCATAGGGCGCGGCCCCAAAATATGGGGGGCCATAGCCCCGATCCCGTGCCGGCACCACCCGCCCGGCACCTTCCCCACGCCCCTCGCATTTTGAGCTTGACTTTTTGCGAAACGTGAGCGATAAAGTAGGTAATGCGGTTTTCCGCAGGTGGACAGCCCGTAAGGGCTGGCGTGAAAGGGTCCCTGTGCTACGGTACACGGGGCCTTTTCATTTCACGTACTGCGCGGCAACCACACTCTTCCATAGCCCGCCAGTTTGCCAGTCCGCTCATTTCGGTTGAACTTGCCGCAAGTCGCTTGCACGAGTCTAGCCCCGAACTCACCCACGCTTGGCAGCACTCCGCGCTCCGCCAGCCACGCTTGCTTGAGCGGATAGGCGAGCATGTCCGCCAGCTGAAGGCCCGGAATATCCGCTTCCTTAGGCTTGATCTTTATCTTCCTACTTGTCAGCACCCTGCTGTGAAACTCGGGGCGAAACATGCTGTACTTTCCATGATCATACACGTCCTGGTACGCCTGCTTTAGGGCCATATCGGCCTTACCATTCCGTGACTCTGCCATAACGTCCCCAACAGAGTCCTTGTACCCGAGCCATCCGTCGTAACGATCAAGCATCGCCGCCAAACAGTAATGGTACGGGTGGTATGGCCTATTTGTATTCTCTCAAGTGCTGGCGCTTGTCAATGACCACCAAGGCCATCCTGTAATCCGCGGTCTCAGTCAGATCAAGCAATCCATCATCAAACCTACGGTGTACCTCCTCGTCACAGAGAATCCCAAAAGGCCCTTTTCGATTGATGATGTCGCTCCGATGGAGGATCACGGACTCGTCGGGCCGTGGGCCGAAAATTCGGCGCTTGAGCGCATCCAGGCCATCCGCAAATCGTACGTACGCGTCCGACTGCTCAAACCAGACGCCGAGCAGCGCCAAGTATCGGTGGCTGGTCTGATCAAGGAGATTATACGTGTGGTCACCGGTTTCATCGATGTACAGCCGGTAGCGCGGCAGTTTGCGGTCCACGTGCCGTTACCCTCGCGGTGCGCCCACCTCCTCCGCCTGGCCCCGCACCTTGCAGCGGGCCACGTACTGTCGGCCGATCTCTGCCAGGGCCGCCATCTCCGCCGGCGGGTACGGCGCGACCGATCGCAGGGCGGGGTCCAGGGCCCCTTCGGGTTCGAACCGCTGGAGGTGCCACGCCTCGGCGCCCGCGATGGCCCGCCCCATGGCCCGGATCTCCTCCTCGCCGTGCAGCGTCGGGACCACCGTCGTGCGGAACTCGTACGGCACCTCGCCGCCCATCAGCCGGTCGATGCTGCGGCGGACGGCGGCCGTGTCCACCGCCTCGACGCCGCAGGCGGCGGCGTACCGCTCGTCGAGCGGGGCCTTGAGGTCCATGGCGACGGCGTTGAGGAGGCCCTCATCGACGAGCGCCGCGAGCATATCCGGCCGGGTGCCGTTCGTGTCGAGTTTGACGCCGAGGCCGGCATCCTGGAAGCGGCGACACAGGTCGGGCAGCGTGGGCCAGAGGGTGGGCTCGCCGCCGCAGATGACGACGCCGTCCAGCCACCCTTCCTGGGCGGTCATCTGGGCGAGCATCGGCTCGACGGGCACCACCTCGTCGGGGTCGCGCAGCAGGGCGCCGGCGTGGCAGAAGCGGCACCGCAGGTTACAGTGCGGCAGGAAGACGATGGCCGCCAGCCGGCCCGGCCAGTCGATGAGCGTGGATGGGTGGTACCCCGCGATGGGGGGCAGCGCGGCGGGGTCGGAGGCCACCATCACGCACCACCGGCGTGGGACGCCAGGAACGCCATGACGTCAGCGGACGGCGGCAGGAGTCCGTCCCACCGCGCTACGGGCTGGCCGGAGGCATCGCGCGCAATGGTCGTCGGGACGGCATGGACGTCGTTAAAGGCGCCTTCGGCCATGCCGTCGATGGAATCCATGTCGTGATACGTCAGGTCCACCTCGCCGGCGTGGCCGGTCTTGGTAAGGATGTGGGAGATCTTCTTCTGGGCGCATTCGCACCGGGCACAACCCGTCTTGCCGTACACTTCAAACATTGCCATGGATGCCTCCCCTCTGTCTCGACTCGCTGGCGGCCCGCGCCCGAGCCACACCGTTCCACGGCGCGGCGGGCGTCGCCGCCCACCGCGCCGTGTCCCAGATACCCCGCAACACGGCCGGCTACACGTTAACCTTGTCCTTCGGCTTGTACTCGGACTTGATGAACACGGCCTTCAGAGGCGTGTCGGTATCGTTCACGATGTTGTGGACCTCGCCGGGCTCGATGCGAAAGGCGGCGCCGATGGCGATGGGGTGTTCGGTGTCGTCGACGAGAAACCGCCCGCCCTTGCCTTCGACGAAGTAGAACGTTTCCTCGACCTCGTGATGCATGTGCCGACCGAGTTCCTCCCCGGGGGCGAACAGGATAACGCCCCAATCGATGCGCGGCCCGCGGAAGAGGTACTTCACGCCGCTCGCGCCGCCGCGGTACTCCTTGTCGTGTTCGCTGACCTTTTCCATGGTGCACCCCAATACGCGCCGGGCACGCGCCTTCGCCCCTCGGGCTATGGCGTGGCAAGAGCCCGGCGGCTAACTGTGCGCGCTTGAGGCGCGCGAGGGCCGACCCGTCTGCAAAAAACGACGGGGAGCCGGGGCGGCGAGTGTGCCTTGCGGCTCCCGGCTCCTCCGTCAACAAGGGGTCCCCGTCGTGACGTCCCGCCGCGGCTGAAGCGCCTGGGGGTCCAGAGGGCGCTTCAGCCGGCAGCCGTGCCGACTTCGGCCGGCCGCATAGGCGGGACCGCTCCGGTCACACTGTAGTTGCCGCGCTGCCGATCGTGCAGTTCGCCGAGTTTCGACTTGTTCCAGTTGGCGACGCGGCTGAAGTAGCCGACGATGCGCGTCATGCCGTACACGTCCTCGCTCGCGCAGTGGCTGCACGCCTCTTTCAGCCCCGGCGTGGTCTGGTGACACGTGTTGCAGACGGTGAATTCGGGGCTGATGGTGAGTTGGGCGGCGATGGTCTTGGTGTAGGTCCGCTCGACGAGGGTGAAGATGCTCTCGGGCGGGGGCGAGTTCTCGCCGACGAACGCGTGAATGATGGCCCCGGACTCGATCATACCGTGGAACTTGGCCTGGCTCCGGATGCGGGTCAGCAGATCGACGGGGGCGTCGGCCCGCAGGTGAATCGAATTGGTGTAGTAGTACTCGTCGGCGTCGAGGTCGCCCTTGAGGACGCTGCGCGCCTGCGGCCAGTCGCGGAGGTCGACCTTGGCGAGGCGGCGGGCGGCGCTCTCGGCGGGCGACTCCTCCAGGCTCACCTTCAGGCCGTACTCCTCGGCATACTGCTTGGCCCGCTGGTGCGTGAAGGCCACGACGCGGAGGCCGGCCTTCAGGGCCTCGTCGCTCTCGTGGAGTTCCTCGCCGGTCATGTGCTGGATGCACTCGTTCAGGCCCACGAGGCCGAGGATGTAGGTGGCCTTGTCGAGGTCGACGTACGGCCGGCCGTCCTTGGCGGTCTTGCCGATCTGCCAGAGCGGCTGAGCGGGGGTGGCCATGAGTTGCCGGATGAAGTCCTTCTTCTGAAGGTGGGCCTTCATCGCCAGATCCATCGACTCGCCGATGTCCTCGAGCAGGGCGTCCCAGTTGCCGGCGCCGACACGGTAGGCGGCCTGGGGCAGGTTGACCGTGACGTTCTGGAAGCCGCAGAACCGCATGCTCTCCGGGTGCTGCATCATGTACTGGTCGTCGATGGCCGTCCGCAGCCGGCAGCACGCGCTCAGCGTGCATTCGTCGCGGTCGAAGATGAAGTACGGCACGCCGTTCTCGGATGCGATGAGGCAGGCGTACTCCAGGAGGTCCCGCTGGGCGGAGTCGTCGAACGTATCCTGGTTCACGTGGAAGTCGCACTTCGGGAACGCGAACAGGTGGCCGTGCGTGTCGCCCGCGCGCCACACGTCGAGCATGGCCCGGCAGAAGCGTTGGGCGGCCACCTCGTAGTCGCCGTAGGTGCGGCCGGTGTACTCGCCGCCCGGGCCGATGGCCGGCACGTTCTTCAGGTACCCCGGCACGCCGGTGTGGATGTTGAAGTCGAGGAACAGCGTCTGGCCACCCCGGCTGAACGCCGACTGCGAGCACGAGAAAATCAGGTGCTGGGCCTCCTGCTGCATCTCCTTGTCCGACAGGTGCTCGACGTACGGGGCGTACATGATGTTGATATGGGCCACGCCCAGGGCTCCCGCGTAATACGCCTGCATTGAGGCCAGGAACGTGTTCAGGTGCCCCGTGAGCGTGCGGGCGTACTTCGCCGGCGCGCTCTTGGTGTCGAGGTTCTGGAGGTCCAGGCCGTACTTCTTCAGGTACTCCAGGCTGTGGCTGGAGCAGTACACCCGCGTGGGGTACCCGAGGTCGTGCAGGTGGAGGCGGCCCTTGAGGTGAGCGTCGGCGAGGTCGCGCGAGAAGATGTCGCTCAGGGCGAACTGCTTCAGGACGGTTTCGGCGATCGTCAGGTTGATCGCCTCCGGGTTGTTCTGCGAGATGTTCGAGTTTTCCTGGCTCTTCGAGAGGATGAGTTCCTCGAGGTCGTAGCGCGGCATGCCGAGTAGTTTCTGGCGCTCGAGGCGGCCCGTCAGGCCGCGCTCGAACAACTCGTTGTCCACGAGTTCGCGCACCAGGCCGGTCGAGATGCGCGACAGGCCGGAGGCGATGACCTTCTGCTCAACAGCCGTTGCCACCTTCCGGGCCGTCCGCGCGTTGAGGTGGGCCTCTTTCTCGAGGGCCTCGGCAATACGGCTCTTGTCCCAGGACAGGAGCGCGTCCTTGGCGCCGGTGTCCACGAGAAGGGCGGCATCGGTGGAGTCGCGCCGTCGCCGGCCGCGGCTGACCTTGCGGACGGTCATCGCCCGCCGGGCCTGGGCCCGCTTGTCGCGGTACAGGATGTACGCCTTGGCGGTGCGGGCATGGCCGGTCTCGATCAGGACCTTCTCGACCATGTCCTGAATTTCCTCGATGCCGGGCGTCTCGCCCTCGTACTCGAGATTCAGGTAATCGGTGACGGCGGAAGCGAGTTGGTCGGCCACGCCGTGGTCCTCGCCGCCGACGGCCTCGGCCGCCTTGAAGATGGCGTCCGCAATCTTCGATTCATCAAAGGGCATGACCCGGCCGTCACGTTTGCGAATCTGGGTAATCCGACTCGACATGCGCTTGCTCTCCATCGCTATACCACAACACTCCCGTTCGACGCTTGTATCTCGAGTCCGGCGGGAGGCCGGCTCGCCTCATGAGCCGGGGGACGGTTTCAGGGAACCGCCCCCCGCGCCCTCGCGGCGTGGAAGCGGAGGCCGACCGTCAGTCGCCGTCGGTCGGCCTCTCTTGCGGTCGGGGGCCTTCTCCCTCCTGTGAAGGCTTCCCCCGGCCACCACGCCTTGCCGCCCCTTCTCGCCCGGACAACATCGGTTCCACCTCGTCCACGAACTGCGAGACATCCTCGAACGCCCGGTACACACTGGCGAACCGCACGTAAGCCACCTGGTCGGTTTCCCGCAGTTTCGTCATAACCAGGTCGCCGATGACGCGGCTGGGAATCTCCTGGTCGTAGCGGGCGGTCAGTTCGTCCTCGACTTCCTGGAGGATCTGGTCGAGCCGCTCGGTCGGCACCGGCCGCTTGTGCAGCGCCCGCATAAGGCCCTGGCGGATCTTGCGGCGGTCGTACGCCACACGCGTGGTGCCGTCCTTCTTGATAACGCGGAGGCGCGGTTCGCTCTCGGCCCGCTCGTAGGTCGTGAACCGTCGCTTGCAGGCCTGGCACTCGCGCCGGCGTCGGATGGCGCCGCCTGAGGCGCGGGAATCGACCACACGGTCATTGTCCTCGTGACAGAAGGGGCATTCCACGGCCGAAGGCTCCTCGCTCTTCTCAGCCTCGCGCCGACCCAGCCGGACACCTCGGCAGATCTGGTCCCTCGCACACCATATCTTGTAGGCGTCGGCCGGTAACCTCCATCGGGATTCCGGCCCACCCGACTCCAGGAAAAATGAGAAAGTGCTGTCAGCGAACCACTCCATCTCGCCAACGAGCGATAGTAGAGCCCAGCATATAGCGTGTCAACCGTTTTCCCTTAGCCCGGCCTTAGCCGGGCCCTATTTCACTCTTAACCCACCCGGCTAACCCGCCGAACCACAAGCCCTTGTGGTCGCGCGAGGAAACTTTTCCACCGCTCATGAATTTCTTTCCACCGGGTTTGACACAGGGCGCCACAACCCCACTTGTAGGGGTCATGTGAGGCAAATACCCCATTATATAGTGTTTCTCGGGAAAAGTCGAGAGATTCTTCGCGCAACTTCTTCACAGGAGCAAAACGCCGCGCGGGGGGGGCATGGCCTTGCCCCGGGGTGGTCAGGCATCCTTCGGCGGCAGGACCTCCAGCGTAACCCTGCCCTCGCGGAGCAGGTCCTTGCCGAGGTCGTCCGGATAGTCGCGGCGGCAGACGATGCGCGTGACGCCCGCGTTGATGGCCATCTTTGCACATAGTGAGCAGGGGTGATATGTCGTATAGAGCGTCGCGCCGTTGATGCGGGTGCCGTGCTTTGCTGCCTGGATGATGGCATTCTGCTCGGCGTGGAGGCCGCGGCACAGTTCGTGCCGCTCGCCGGAAGGCACGGCCATCTGCTCGCGCAGGCAGCCCGTTTCCGCGCAGTGCGGGACGCCGGCGGGCGCGCCGTTGTAGCCGGTGGCAAGGATCTGGCGGTCGACCACGAGGATCGCCCCGACCTGCCGGCGCAGGCACGTTGACCGCCGCGCCACGTTCTCGGCGATTGACATGAAGTACTCGTCCCAACTCGGTCGGTCGTCAGCCATGGGGGTACGGTATCCGCGGCGAGGAGGGAAGTCAAGCAGGCGGCGGAGGGCAACCCGGGTTGCCGCGCGGCGGCCTTCCCAGGCCGCCGCGGTCTACGTTCGCCGGACGTGCATGGTGGCCTGGGAAGGCCACCACGCGGGTCTCATGGAAGCAGCACGATGCCCTTATGGCCGCCCAGGCGAACCGGCACGAACCGCCGGACGCGGTCCTCGGCCTCGCGCGGCCGGGCCGGCGCCAGCACCACCGACGTCACCGACGGTTCCGGCCCGAGGCCCGCCCCCGGGCACGCGCGCACCAGGAGCGGCCAGTGGATGCGAAGCCAAGCCTTCGCCTGTCGGGTCGGCACGAACTCATCCGCCTCGCCGAAGAGGACGGCCACCAGCGTGCCGTCGGTCCGCACCGCCACGAGCGGCGGCGCGCCAGGTTCGTCGACGCCCGGCCGGAAGGCGTCGCGGACCATGCCGCCCAGGAGGGCGGGCAGTTGGGCCTCGATGGCGGCAAGGAGGTCCTCGCGGCTCGCGGGCCGCCACGGGCCGAACGCCGGGCATACCCCGGCCGCCTCGTCCGCCGATGGGGCCGAATCCCGTCCCCCGTCCTCCCGGGTGCCCCTGGCGACCGCGATAGCCTGTTCCACCGGCGTCCCCGCCGGCGCCGGTGGCGCGGGGTCGAGGCCGACCGTATTGCCCGGCTCCGTGGCCGGCAGCAGCGCGTCCCAGAGCACGTCGGCGGGCAGGCCGCTGAAGACGCGCACGCCGGCGCCGTCGCCGGCGGGGACACCGGTCGTGGGCATCTGCTGAAGGGCCAGCGCACATCCCAGGAACCCCTCGGCGGCGCGGCACAGCCGACGGTGCCAGGCGGAGGCTCGGCCGTTCGCACGGTCGTAGAGGACGGCGGCCCGTTCGGCCACCCCCGCACGGCGCCAGCCCTTGAGGGTTCGGTACGTTTCGACGAAACCCTCCTCATCGTCGGCGACCAGAAACACGGGCCGGTCCAGCGCGGCGCCGGCGCGGCGTACGCCTTCGGCGGACGCATCGAGGGGCACGAGGGCGATGGAATCGCACCGCCGGGCGAGGTCGCCAAGCGCGCGGTCGGGGTCGGCGGCAAGATAGTTCCGGGGCCCGAGCCGACCGCCCGCGATGTCGCCCAGCACGTGGGCGTCCGCCCGCCCGTTTGCGAGGAACAGGACGGCGGCAGGCCCGCAGCCGGCGGCCAGGCAACGGGCGGCGCGCAGCGCCACCTCCCGCCGCCGGGACGGGTCAACGCCCGCCGGCACGAGCACGTACAGACCGTGCGGCGGGTCGGCTGTCGGTTCCGACACGGCGGGCGGACGCGCCTCCGGACCGTTCGGCGAGGCGGACGGCTCGCCGGTCCGCACCGGGCCGGAGAGCAGGACGTCGGCAACGGCGGCCAGGTCACCGCCGGTCAAGCGAGAGGCGGGACACCGGTTCGGCCCTTGCCGTCTTGGAGCGTCTCGCCGTGCCATGGCACCTCGACGGTGGCGGGTCAGGGAACCTCGACCACGCTGTTGAGTTCCCCGTACGGATTGCTCTCGACGTAGGGGTTGGCCGGGTCGCTACACCAGCGGCCGTCGATGACGAGCCGGTAGGCGTACCGGCCGGGCGGCACGCGGACTTCGGTATTCCAGACGCCGGGCCGGCCGTCCGGCTCCATCTCGGCATCCCCGCCGTCCGGGCACCAGTCGTTGAAGTCGCCGGCCACCTGGACGCGCGCGGCGTCCGGCGCGTGGCAGACGAAGCGGATGGTTTCGCCGACCACCTGCGGGCCGTAGACCGCCTCGACCTTCTCGTCTATGGTCTGCTCGGCCTGCGCCTGGCCCGCGGCCTCCCGTCGGGCAAGGGCCTCGTACTCCACCTGGAGGTCGGCCGCCAGCACCTCCTGGGCCAGCGCCCGGTAATCCTCGTGGCCGCGCGACTCCGGCTTGTGCTCGGCGATCGGGCTACCCATGGCGACGGCCTCGCGGAGG
>Ga0180431_10007916_pt1 | contig 12275 bp, 11 predicted proteins | sample SS_ome_11_FD_132459 | JGI IMG/M metagenome (GOLD analysis project Ga0180431, IMG submission 132459) | Hypersaline lake sediment archaeal communities from the Salton Sea, California, USA - SS_1_MS_1 metaG | ecosystem: Environmental > Aquatic > Non-marine Saline and Alkaline > Hypersaline >... | reverse complement strand
GCGATGAAGCACAGAGCATTGTTGACGATCGGCACATAGATTCCTGCCGGGCCGACCAGCGGGGAGGTGATTCCGGTGGTGTCGGCGTCGCCGGGTTGCAGTAGGCCGGACTGGGCGGCCTTCTGAATGAATGGCGGCAGCACTATCAGCAGGTCCGCCTGCGGGTCGGACCCCTCGTTGCGGGCACGCTCCACGATCTCGCCGGAGCCGCCCTCCACCAGGTTGACCGCCACCCCGGTTGCCGTGGTGAAGGCGTCGAACTGTGATCGCAGCCAAACTCCCAGACCATCGGCGCTGTAGACGGTCAGCGCCCGGTTGCCGGGGGAGTCGCCGGCCCCGGGGCCGGGTGTGTCGCCCGCGCCGCAGGCCGGGGCCAGCATGCTCAGGGCGACGAGCAGCACCAGCAGTGGGTGGCGAAGATTCATCGGCGGCGTCCATTTCCATCGGTTGGCACCTGACGATATTTGCTCAGGTCCGCGTCACGCAGGCGTTCGGCGCGCAGGCTCGGCTGGGCCAGCGCTTCGTCAGGGTTGCGGGGTGACGGCCAGTTGCAGGATCCGGTCATCACCGGAGCGGGGGTCGCCGCGGCCGTCGGTGTTGCTGGTTGACAACCACAGCGTGCCGTCCGGCGCCGCGACAATGGTGCGCAGTCGCCCCAGGTCGCCGAGCGCGAGCCGCGACGTCGCGCCGGAATCGTCGAGTGCCACCTCGAACACCACCTGCCCGCGCAGCGATGCGACGTAGGCGTAATCGTCGAGGATGGCGATCCCGCTCGGGGAGGCGGTCGACGTCGGCTGCCACTGGACGAACGGGTCGATGTACGGATCTCGCCCGCATGCGCCCTCGCACTCCGGCCATCCGTAGTTGGAGCCAGCGGTGATGAGGTTGAGCTCATCGACATCGCTCTGGCCGAATTCGCTGGCCCACAACTGATTACGGGAGTCGAAAGCCAGTCCCTGGACATTGCGATGCCCGGTCGAGAACACCGGGGAACCGGGAAACGGGTTATCCGGCGGAATGGATCCGTCCGGGCGGATCCGAAGAATCTTTCCCGCCAGGGAAGCGGGGTCCTGAGCTGTCTCGGCGACACCGGCATCGCCGGTGGCGATATAAAGCATGCCGTCGGGCCCGAACGAGATGCGCCCCCCGTTGTGTATCCCGGCTTTGGGGATGCCGGTAAGGACCGGTTCCGCGGCGCCCAGGACGTCGTCCTTCCAGGTCATCCGCACTACTCGGTTGTCGTCCCGGGCGGTGTAGTACGCATATAGCTGGTCGTTGGTGAACGCGATGCCGAGCAGTCCGCCCTCACCGCGGGCCACCACTCCGGCGACCTCCGCGACGGTGCGGGTCGGCCCGTCGCCGATTCGGAGCAGGCGCGCGGTCTCACGCTCGCTGACCAGCGCCGAGCCGTCCGGCAGAAAAGCGATGCCCCACGGAACATCAAGCCCGGTGGCGACAGTTCCGGCCACGGTGACCTCCGGCGAGGGGCCGGCGGCTCGAACTGAGCTGCCGGGCGGTAGCTCCGTCGTGGACTGCACCCCGCAGCCGGTGAGCAGGAACACCATCAAACCGACAGTGACGTAGGAGCGGGACATGCTCCCATTTTGCAGCTCTAGCCTGCGTTCGTCGTCCGGGGTGTGACGGCCCGGTGGTCGTCGTACCGATCACGACAATTCGACAAGGCCTGCGCCCGGGCTCCTGACGCGCGAACCACTTCGATCATCGGTAGCCGAGAATCGTTGATCTGCAATGCAATTCGGCAAGCAGCTTAAGGGCATTGCGGCATTTTCGATCGCTGCATATTCGTGGGTGACTTCCCGTAGGTTGGTCCTTGGTCCTTGGTCCTTGGTCCTTGGTCCTTGGACCAAGGCGGGTCCGGCGAAGGTTTTGCCGCGACTTGAGGCGGGAGAGGAAGCACAATGAATACGAAGACGTACCGTTCCCCGGCAATCGTCGGTCTAGCCGCCGTCGCGCTGGTCGCCGTGGGGTGTAGCAACAGCAGCAACGTCGAGACATCGATGTCGCCACAGCTCGGGTTGATTGCCACCTCTGAGGAGCAAGCACCACCCACCGAGGTGAAAGTAACCGGGGAGCGGGACGTCGAGGTCACGCTGACCGGCCCGATCGCTGCAAAGTACTCAACGGCGACCGCCAGTCAGAAAGAGGCGCTCGGCAAGCCGCTAACGGGTAGCCGCAACGCAGGCACCCGGGAAAGCGGCGTGGTGTTCCAGCAGTTTCAGGGTGGCGTGATCGTCGCCAAGAACGACGAGTCGGACACGCCGGCCTACATCACCTGGGGCAAGATCCGCGAGGCCTGGAATGTCGAGCGCAACCCGGAGGGTATTCCCGATGCCGAGGGCAAGAACGGCTCGCCAGGCCCGCTGGGCGTACCGACCAGCGATGAGAACCTCGTCGGTGACCTGCTTGTGACGACGTTCGAGTACGGAAAGATCACCTTCGACCCGAAGACCGGCGCGGTTGAGGTGACGGTCAACGGCAAGGTCGTGCCGTCTGGCCTATAAACGTCGGTTCTGCGGTGTTGAGCCGGTTCCGGTGCCGGTTCCCTGTCGCGCGTGTGGAGTCGCAGTCAAGTTTAGTCCGCCGGACTAGCGGGCCAAGCATGTCGACCGGCGGGCCGTTGGCGGATGAAGCATCCGTCGTGCCCCGCTGGTCTCACCGGTGATGGATTTTGCCCGGCGGTTACGCCATGCGCCATTGGACGCTACTGGTAGCGCTGCATATTCGATTCTTGCGTATTCTCATTAGCAGCCGATCAACTCGGTGTACCACTTTCTGCTAGGTGGTACACTTCCGGCGTGCCGACAACGCGTCCCCGATATCAGGTAACAGAGACACCGGCAGTCGCCCGCGCCCTGGACAGGGCCGCGAAACGATGGCCCGGAGAGCCGCGATCACGCTTGCTCGTGCGACTTGTCGAGGCCGGGGGAGACATGCTCGCGAATGACGAGTCCGCCGACAACCAAGATCATCGATCTGCGGTGCTGGCCAGCGCGGGCCGTTACGCCGAGGCATTCGGTCCTGGCTACCTCGCCGTCCTGAGAGCGGACTGGCCAGCGTGATTGCAGTGGATGCGAGTGTGCTGATCGCCCATTTGAATCCAGCCGATGCGCATCATCGAGCAGCCACCGAAGTTCTTCTCGCCGGCACGCCCGGGGAGATGCTCGTGCACACGATCACAATGGCGGAAGTGTTGGTCGGCGGCGTCCGGATAGGACGGGGTGCATCGATGCGCGATGACATCCACGCCGCCGGAATCACGGTCGCGCCTCACGACAACGGGGAACCATTGCGACTTGCCGAACTGCGTGCCAGCAGTGGGCTGAAGTTGCCCGACTGTTGCGTTCTCGGCGTCGCAATACGGCACCAAGCAAGCCTTGCAACCTTCGATCACGCACTGGCCGCGGAAGCTGCAAAACGGGGTGTACCTGCCGCCCGCGCATGAATGTGAAACCCGTTGGTTGGCAACCGAGTATGCAGTGCTTTTACCGGTGACCCGCCACATTCGATGCCGCCGTGTTCCCGCCTGAAATCGCGTCAAGTCCAGGGACGCGGTGTATGACGTCGCCGTGCGATTCTTCGGGGTAAATGGCCAGGCGGTCAGTGTCGCGGTGGTGGCCTCCTGTTCTGTGTGGGTTCTGCGACGGTGGACACGTCGATGCCCAGGATCTCCCGATGCCCCTCGGCGTTGACCCCGACCGCGATCAGTGGCGGCATGACCACAACAGCTCTCCGCGCCTCCACGCGCCGCTCCTCGGACCTGAGCAAGCACTCCGCTGAGGTGTTCGCCTAGGCTGAGGACCACCCTGTCACGGTTACTCGCCGTGACGGCGAGGCGCTCGTGCTGATGTCGCAGCGCGAGGCGGAGGCTCGCGCCCGCTTGCTCGAGTTCGCCGCGAAGCTCATCGGCGTAGCCGTGGACGATGACGGTCCGCTCGCCGAGCGGACGTCACGGACGTTCCCGTGGATGCTCGCGCTGTCCCCGGAGGACCGGGCTACCTGCGCTCAAGCCCTCGTTGACGCCGCGCGGGCGTCGTTCTCCACCGGCCAACCGCACCTGGCGCTCGCGGAGCTGACCTCGTGGCGGGAGACTGCAACCGCCATCGCCGCTGGTCTCGGCCAAGCCAGGCTGGATTAGTTGAACTCTGAGGATGATTACGTTGTGGAGCGCCCGTATCGGTGGCCAGCAAGCGCGGCGAGCTCGTCCCTCGTCCGCCGAAGAAGATGGAGTACGAGATCCGCTTCGCGACCACCAACACCCTCAAGTCTATTGCGAAAACCGCCAGATGGATCGACATCAGACAAGCGGGAGCGGAGCCCAGATCAAATCTGTGGTGCACAAAGTAATACGGCGTAGTTAAGGTGACATAATGTGTCTTATCGGCACAAAATGTCAGTGTTGGTCGCGTCGGTGACCGGGAAACCGGTGCCCGATTGATATCTGATTCGCGCCCGGCTGGACGGCATTTCGACCATCGGACCTGCGCGAACGTGGCCCGCGCCGACAACCATCCGACGGCTGCCGATGTCCGAATCCCGACGCCCTGAATATCGGGTGGAGTTGGATGCGGGATTTCCGGCTCGGATCTTCGCCCGGGTGCCTCCCCGCGTCCCCGCGAGTCGATCAACTGCACTCCAATGAAACGTCACTGTGACATATTGATCGTGGCCTCGATCTTGCCGGCGCCGCGGTTGCAAGGCGGTGACGTCAAACCCGGCTTCGAGGAGATTCGTCGCCATCCCGCTGCCCGTATTCCCCAACCCGATGAAGCCAACTTTCGCCCGGCTCATTCTCTGCCGCCTCTGCCCTTCGGTTCATGGCGATGATGGCAGATGACGTTCGACTGCTGGCGTAGCTTCCGTCGCGCCGGCGAGTTTAATCGCCTACCCGGATCTCGTGCGGCGCGGCGGGAAGTCGCGCGCTCAGTGGGTTCATCCACCGCAGGCCTGGGAACCGCAGGAAATCGGTATCGGCGGAAGCAATTTCTACGCCGTTCTCGATAGCCAGGGCGGCCAGTTGAGCATCGGGAACCAGATTGCCGGTGATCTCGACCTGAGCGCACAGCCTCGCGTAGACCCGCGCGGTGGCGTCCGTTGCGGGTGGAATCCACGCTATCGGGACCGCCAGCCAGTCCTGGACGTATCTCCAGGCGTCGGCGGCCGACAACGGGTGCTCGGTGACCCGCGGATGTGTGGAGATTCGCAAGAATGCACCAACGGTTTGCCAGGGCAATCCGACGCGGCTATCGCCGTTGAGCACTTCCTGCAGCCAGGATCCGGCGGCTATGTGATGGGCGCTGGTCTCGTCCACTGCATACAGCAGCAGGTTCGCGTCAACGATCATCGTCGAGCAGATCGAGCACTTCGGCGACGTTGGTGACGTCGATCTTGAGTCCCATCGGGGAGCTTCGATGCTGATAGGCCACCGTTTCCGAGGGGGCGTTCTTGGCCATCCCCCGCCGGGCCAGCAGATTCAGGGCCTCGCTGAGACCCATCCCGGCGCGACGCAGGCGCTCGATCTCGGCTGCGACCAACTCGGTCAACCGGGGCGGCCCCGCCAATCTGGCCGGAACGGTCGACCTCAACAGCAACCTGAACTGGGACCCGGCCTACGCGTTCGACCTGAATCGCGTGCCAGGAACGGCCCCGGACTACCAGCACAATGACCAGTACAGTTTTTTCTTCTATCAGAACGCGAACACCTACGCCTCCGCCTTCTCCGACAACCTCGCCCAGAAGCTCAATCCCGGCCCGCAGATATCGCTGGCCACAGGTCCGGGCCGAAACGAGAACGTCAGCCAGATCGACATATTCGTCTTCGGCTCCGAAGATCCTGCCGAGGCCCCAGACGGTCTGCCGGTTGCCGATCCGTTCTATAAGAAGCCTGTCAGCACCAACTTCCTGGACCGGCCCGCCGGCCGTGACTATGTCATTCCAACCCAGTTCAGCAGCACGCTCAGTTTGCAGGTCCAGGGGTTCAATCTTGCTTCCAAAGTGGCCGACGACGCCACGGTGCAGCTTGGCATCTACCGGGGCGTGGACGAAAACCAGCGTGCTCAATTTGACTACGTAGCCTTGCCGACGAACACCGATGACGGCCCCTACCAGGTCTTCACCATCGCCGGCGCGCCCGGTGCGTGGATAGCTGAATCGGCCGGCTCGAACCCGGGCTTCATCCAGGTCAATGGGCTTCCCATGCCGTCCGGTGTCACCGCGGACGATATTTATTGGTATCAGTTCGTGGTCGCCGACGGCGCCGGCGACAACCAGCGTGTATTCGATATCTACGCATCGTCGGCCGGTACGACACCGGGCGAGCTTCAGCCCTACAATCCGGCGGCCGGAATCGGCTCGGCCAACATGCCACTGGCGGCGATCGACAACAACGCCGGTGTTCTCATCAACACCGCCACCCAGATCATGGTCAACCTGCAGCCTGACGCCTCGCTACCGGCGGCATTGCTGACCAACGGCTACAACCCGAACACGACCAACAGGCCGCAGGGCCCGCAGGCGCCGGGCACGGACCCAATGATCACAGCACTCGCCGCGCCGGTCGTCGGCTGGATTGACCGCAGTGGTGCCTTCACCGCCGTTGCCGGCCAGTACGGCACGGGTGTGACGAAGGAAGAGGGCTACGAGCCGATTGTCGATCAGGCCACAACCTCAGCCCACCCCGAACAGCCGACGGTGTACTTCGACAATCCACTGCCGACGGCCAACGTGTCCGCCGGCACGCCCGTGGCGTTCGGCTGGACGGGCACCAATTCCTATGCGCCTCCGCCGACAGGGGTGCGCTATGCGCCGGTCAGCCCGACATTCTTGGACGGCCCGCCGTACACCTTGACGCAGGCCGGCCAGGTCGGCCAGTACACCAACAAGATTCTGCCCGGCAATACCGCGCTGGTCACCGTCATGCAGAATTCGACTGAGATCGGCACGGTAGCGGGTGTCGCCGATCTAGACGGACAATGGCAGACCGGTCCGATCAACCTCGGACCCGGCACCTACACCGCGACCATGAAGGAGTTGACCCCGGCGGGACTGCCGGTCCTGGACTACCTCGATCGACCCAAACCGGACAGCGTTGCCGTGACGATCATCGTCGCATAGCCGGCGCTGTGCGCTTGCGGCCAACAGTCTGCCGTCAGCCCTCAACGGCCACCTGATCCGCCAACTCCAGCCCCGCGCCCGCGTAGACGTTGAAGGCGATTCCGACCCCGTGCTGTCTGGCCGACTCCACCTCGTCGTCGTATCGGGCGACCGCGGCGACCTTGCCGCTGAAGCCGGACTCGCGCAGACATTCCAGCGCGGTGACGTTGGCGCCGTGACGCGGCATCGCCAGCACGGCAATGCGGACCGAGCCGGAACGCCGTAATTGGTTCCAGAAGTCCAGATCGGTGGCGTCCCCCTCGATCACCCGAAGTCCCTCGGCCGCCAGCCGTTCGATTCGGGGCCCGTCGTAGTCGACTCCGACGACCCGCAGCCGGTAGTGATCGGTCAACCGCTGGTAGGCGGCGAACCCCACCCGGCCCATACCGATCACCACGACCTCGGCGTCACCGGCGTCGCCGGGGCGCTCCTCCGGGTGCAGGCTGTGCTCCTCCTGGGCAGGCAGCCGCGCCGCTATCTTCTCCACCATGAGGTGACCCCGCCCGTTGACCAGCGCCGACACCACGAAGCTCAGGGCCACCGCGATCGACATCTCCACCAGCCAGGCCTCTGCCAGCAACCCGACCGACGCTCCGACCGAGACCACGATCAAGCCGAACTCGGAGTAGTTCATCAGGCTCAATCCGGCGAGAAGCGCGGTGCGGTAACGAAGTTTGAGCGCCGACAGCAGCAGTACGTACCAGACAGCCTTGAACGGCAGCAGAAGCAGCATCAACAGCGCGATACCGATGGTGGGCAGATCCGGCAACCCGGTTAAGCCGATCGACACGAAGAAGCCCACCAGCAGCAGTTCCTTGAGGTGGAACAGCGAACGGGCCAGTTCGGAGGAAGCCGGGTGCGATGCCAGCAGCGCCCCCATGATCAGGGCACCCAGGTCGCCCTTGAGCCCGAGGGCGGTGAACAACGCATATCCGGGAACCAACGCCATCACGATGCCGAACAGCGACTGCATCTCGCCGTGGCCCAACCGGCTCCAGATTCTGCGCAGCACCCGTGTCAGCGGCCACAGACCCACCAGGGTCAGCGCCCACGGGCTGGGCAGCCGACCGCTGGTGGCGGTGAGGAACACCACCGCGACGATGTCCTGGGTGACGAGGATGCCGATGGCGACTCGGCCGTAGAGGGCATGCGATTCGCCCCGATCCTCGAGGACCTTGACGACGAAGACCGTGCTCGAGAACGACAACGCGAAGGCGAGCAGGGCGATGGTCCGCACGCTCTGCCCCGCCAACATCGCCACCCCGGAGACGGCCGCGAGCCACAGCGCGATACTGCCGAGGACGACGCTGATCACCATATGCACCGAGGTGGTCAACCACACCTCACGGCGTAGCAGAATCCGGGCATCGAGTTTCAGGCCGATCGCAAACAGCAGCAGCGTGACGCCCAGATCCGCCAGCACGTCCAGTTCCGGCACCTCCCCCACGTCGAGGGCGTTGATGACGAACCCCGCCGCCAGAAACCCGACCAGAGGAGGCAGACGAACCGCCATCGCGAGCCCGCCGAGGCCGAAGGTAATGACCAGATAGATGGAGACAACTGCCATTCGTGGTTCCCTTGCTCGACGGGTCCAGGCGGTCGCCGACCTCATCGACGGCCCCGAAGTTCTCCAAGTATCCCGTCCGGGACCGGATACCTCTCGGCTTCGACTCCGCACCCCCCCGGGGGGAGGCCCGCGCGGTCTGTCTCAGCACGAGGATCGCCAACATTGCCCAACTGGCATAGTCGGGGGTTGTGCCCCAGATCCTGACCGTGAACGTCGCCCGTCCCCACCCGATACCCGGCGACACCTCGACAATGACCGGCATCGTCAAAATGCCGACTCCCGACACCGTCGCCGTTAGGGCGCCCGGGCCGATGCACGGCGGAGCGGGCAGCGGGCTGGTCAGCGATTTCATCGGCAACCAGCAGGTCCACGGCGGCGACGACCAGGCGGTGTACGCCTACGCCCGCGAGGATCTCGACACCTGGCAGACCATCCTCAATCGACCGCTCGACAACGGTGCCTTCGGCGAGAACATCACCACGGCGGGCCTCGACGTGACGCACGCGCTCATCGGTGAGCAATGGCACCTGGGCACCGGCGGGCTCATCCTCGAGGTCGCGGCCCCCCGAATCCCGTGCCGAACCTTCGCCGCCTGGTTGGCTGAACGCGGATGGATCAAAACCTTCTCCGACGCGGCCATCCCCGGGGCTTATCTCCGCGTGCTGCAGCCGGGCGTCATGCGCGCTTCGGATGCCGTCACCGTCTCCGCGCATCCTTCCCACACTGTCACCGTCGGGCTCGTGTTCCGCGCGTTGACCACAGAACCGGACCTGCTCCCCGCGCTCCTGGAGGCCGACGCACTGCCGGAGGCTGTCAAGGAACGCGCCCGCCGCAGAATCCGGTGACATCCGCGGTTCATCGTGGCGGTCGGCGGCTCATTGCGCACGGTTAGGATTCCGGACATGACGCTGAGGTTCGCCGAACTCCTGGTGATCGGGGTGCTCGCGGTCCTGCTCGGTGCGGCACTGATCTATCTGGTCGGATCCTTCTTCCTGATGGCCAGGTACGTTTCCCCCCGTCCCGGCCAGCGTCAACTGGCCGCGATGTGGCGCGAGTTGTACTACGTCCTGATAACCCAGCCGATCATCCCCCTTTATTTCTTCATCGGACGCCGCCTGGGCCCGGGCGATGGCTTACCGGTGATCTTCATCCACGGCTATTTCCAGAACAGGGCCGACTTCGTCTGGCTGGCAAAGCAATTCCGGAAAGCCTCGATGGGCCCGCTGTACGGCTTCAACTACCCCTGGTTCGACTCCGTCGACCGCAACGTGCCAAGGCTTGCCAGATTCGTCGAGCGGGTCTGCGCTGAAACCGGCGCCACGCGGGTCACCCTCGTGGCGCACTCCCTCGGTGGACTGGTCTCTCTGGAATACGCCCACTCGGCCACTGGCCAGTCGCGGGTGGCCAACTGCATCACGATCGGTACCCCGCACGCCGGGGTCAAGTGGCGTGGCCCGATTCTGGGCAAGGTCGCCCGCGAGCTCCGGGAAGGCGGCGAGTTCACCGTTGAGCGCCGGGAACGGGCCGTCATCACACCGACGCTGAGCGTCTACTCGACGCACGACAACATCGTGCACCCGCCCGCGACCAGTGAACTGGCCGGACGCGGCGGCACCGATGTGGCCATCGATGGTCTCGGGCACCTCTCCCTGCTGTATTCGCCGGAGGTCGCCCGGGTGCTCATCGATTTCATTGACCGGGTGCAGTCACCCCCGGGGCCGGCCTAGAGTCCGCCCCGGCCGTGGGTTCGGCAATCGGAACGGCACCTGGCAAACTGGCGGTCGTGAAGCCGCGTATCACAGCCCTGCTGACAGCTCTGCTGGTCCTGGGAGGCCTCACGGGCGCACCCGCATCGGCGAGTCCCCCCGATCCCCCGGGAACTCTGTCTTTCGGCGGCCTGCAGCGGACCTATCTGCTGCATGTTCCCCCCGGGCTTCAGCAGCCCGCGGGGCTGGTGATCAATCTGCACGGTGCCGGCATGAACGGTCCCGAGCAGGCGGCCCTGACCGACTACAACGCGGTCGCCGATCGGTATGGGTTCATCGTGGCCTATCCGGACGGCGTCGACGCCAGCTGGGCTGACGGCCGGGGGGCATCGATCCCCGATCGGCAGGGAGTGGACGACGTCGGCTTCCTCTCCGCCCTGATCGGACGTCTCTCCTCGGACTTCGGCGTGCCCCCGGGGCGGGCGTTCGTCACCGGCATGTCGGCCGGCGCCTTCATGGCCAACCGGCTGGTGTGCGAGCGCGCCGACCTGGTGTCCGCCGCCGCCCCGGTGGCCGGAACACTCGGCGCGGGTATGCCCTGCGCCCCCTCGCGCCCGGTCTCGGTGATGGCCGTGCACGGCACTGCAGACCCGGTGGTGCCCTTCGGCGGAGGCCCCATGGTGGGCCGCGGCGGAGCGAGCGACATCCTTTCCGCACCTGCCCTCGCCGAGCGCTGGCGAGAGATGAACCGGTGCCCGGGTCCGCTGGTCGATGACCCGGCACCCGCCGGCGAGGTCGACGAGATGACCGCGGTCGGCTGCGCGGACGGTACCGAGGTGGTTCTGGTCCGGATCAACGGTGGTGGCCATACCTGGCCGGCCGGGCGGTTCTCGCTGCCCGCCGATATCGTCGGGCCGACCAGTTACGCCGTGAACGCCTCCGGTGCGACCGGCCAGTTTTTTGCGGCCCAACTCGGCTGAGCGCGGTCACCGGACAGGCCCGGTTGCACGTTTTGCTGACCGTCGAGAGCCGAACGGATGGCGGCGAACAGCAGCGCCAGGGCCACGATCGCCGCGATGAGGCCGATCAGAACCGCCTTCTTCATCCCCGGGACCGGCGCCGCACCGGAATCAGGTGAACTTGATGAAGTAGGACAGCGTCCTCGGAGCCACTTCGTTGCCGCCGAACCAGCCACTGACCCGGACCGCCGTCCAGATATTCGGGGTCAGACCTTCGGGGAAGGGTTTGAACACCCTCTGATCGCCGTAGCTGATCGTGACGCCGGTGTAGTCGACGAGGTAGTCGAAGGTCTCCCCGGCCGGAACCGAGATGACCTCGGCAGGATCCTTCGGCAGAATTCGGACCTTGTCGACGTTGTAGAACGGCGCGATCTCAAACTCCTGGGTGGTGAGGTCATAGCGCCAACCCACCATCGCCGAGTCCCGGTCCGGCTCGAGCGGGGTGAATGCGATGCCGGTGAACTTGCTCCAGTCGCGCTGATCCTCATCTTTGAGGTCGTAGACCGAGTCGCTGGTCAAGGTTCCGGTGCCGGCGACCCGCTGGACGAAGACGCCGCCGAAGTTGTTCGGGATGGCGAAATGCGTTCCTTTGTAGATCGTGATCTGCCGTCCGCGGGGATCGCAATTGAACAAGCCCATCAGGGCTCTCGCGATGGGCCCCGGGGTAGGAGCCTCCGCGAGGCTGAAATCGGCGCCGACGACCGGGGCGGCGGCCGACGGGCGTGTGCTGACGCGCTGCCGGGCCTCGCGACGGGTGGTGTGAGCGAAGGCGGTCTCGGCTAAGGCCGCCGGGGCCGCCGGGGCCGCCGGGGC
>Ga0180431_10007912_pt1 | contig 12279 bp, 11 predicted proteins | sample SS_ome_11_FD_132459 | JGI IMG/M metagenome (GOLD analysis project Ga0180431, IMG submission 132459) | Hypersaline lake sediment archaeal communities from the Salton Sea, California, USA - SS_1_MS_1 metaG | ecosystem: Environmental > Aquatic > Non-marine Saline and Alkaline > Hypersaline >... | reverse complement strand
CCGGGCCGCGCGGCCCGGCCGTGCCGACCACGGTGCCGCCCGCCTGACCGTCCGGCGTCTGGGCCGTCGTGTCGAAGGACAGGGAAAAGCCGTGCCGGTGTGCCGGCTCGCCGGCGCCGGCGGGACTGATCGTCGCGATGTCGCCGGGTGCATCCGGCTCCGCCCCTGTCGCGCCGGCCTCCGGCCCGGTGCCCGCACCGGTCCCGGCCGCGGCATCCTCGGCAAGCGCGGTGTGAAAGGCGTCATCGCCCTCCGCCGCGTGGCCCGATTCGCCTGCCGCGGGCGCATTGCGCCCCTTTCCATTGCCCACAAGGGAGTCGATCAGAAGGGAACCGAACATGTCTCACGCCGACTTTCTGCCGCCAATACGCCGACAATGCGCCAAGGAGGTTACCGGTTCTTTACCCGCTCCCGGTCATGATCGCCGCGAATGCCTGCAATTGGAGGTTTCGGGCGATGACCGATCTGACATCCGTCCACGGCGCGCAGACCCAGGCCCGGTCGCCCGGCCGGGGGCCCGAGCTGCGCACGCCCGAGGATGCGGCGCTTTGGGACGCGGCGCAGAAACTGGAGGCGAGTTTCCTGACCGAGATGCTCAAGGCCGCCGGCTTCGGAAAGTCGCGCGACGCGATGGGCGGCGGCGTCGGGGAAGACCAGTTCTCGTCCTTCCTGCGCGAGGCGCAGGCGACCGAGATGGTCAAGGCCGGCGGCGTCGGCCTGGCCGAAAGCCTGTTCGAGGCGCTCAAGGAGAACCCGGATGTCCAGCTCTGACCTGACCCGCGCGCTTTTCGCGCTCGAGGGCCTTCTCGACGCGGAGCGCCGCGCGATCCGCGCCGGCGAGTTCGAAGGCCTCGAACAGCTCGCCGACGAAAAGGCGCGGCTGATCGACGTGATCGCCGGCCATGACAGCGCCGCACCGGGCCAGCGCGACCTGCTGACCCGGATCCAGTCGCGGACGTCGGAGAACCAGCGGCTGCTGGCCGCCGCGATCAGCGGCGTGAAGGCCGCGCAGCGCCGGCTCGACACGATCCGGCGCGCCGCGCGCACCCTCAACACCTACGATTCCACGGGCCGGGCGACGACCATCGGAAGTGCCACGGGCAGTATCGAACGTCGGGCGTGAACAGCCCCGGCCATTCGAAAGAATTTTCGCCAATTTCCCTTCGGGTGCCCGTGACGGTTTAGCGTTCTCTTAGAGGTTCGCGCGCAAAAGTCGGCCTTGCATCCTGAAGGGGGTGGCGCGGCAGGGATCCTCGACCCCTCGGCCGCATTGGTCAGAACGCCAAGCGTGTCGCCCGTGGGGGCGGAAATCGAAACCGGGGCGCAAAGCGCCGCCTATCGAAGGAAATGCACATGACGAGCATTCTGACGAATACCAGCGCCATGAACGCGCTGCAGACGCTCAAGGCTACCAATATCAACCTGAACAAGACGCAGCAGGAAATCGCCTCGGGCAAGACCATTTCCTCCGCCCGCGACAACGCCGCGGTCTGGGCGATCTCGAAGGTCATGGATTCCGACACCAAGGGCTTCGAGCAGATCTCGAACAGCCTCGCACTGGGCCAGTCGACCATCGCCGTCGCGCGCAACGCCGCCGAATCGGTCACCGACCTGCTGACCGACATCAAGGGCCTCGTCGTGTCCGCGCAGGAAGAGAATGTCGACAAGGCGAAGATCCAGGACGACATCGACCGGCTGACCGAGCAGGTCGAATCGATCGTCTCGGCGGCGCAGTTCAACGGCCTCAACCTCGTCAACGGTTCGGCCGAGTCGCCGGTGCAGATCCTGTCGTCCCTGAACCGCTCGGCCGATGGCACGGTCGAATCGGCAAGCATCGAGATCAACCTCGACAACACCGACCTGTCGACCACCGCCGGTACCGACATCGGCGCCTCGGCGCTGCCGGGCGACGTGACGGTCTCGGCCGGGTCCTCGGCCTCGCTCGCCGGTGCCGACTTTGCCTTCATGGGCGCCGACTGGACCGGGACAAGCGCCTCGGCCCTGGATTCGACCGAGTTCACCGGCACCGAGGCCGTGACCAGCCTGGTCGCGGGTGACCGCGTGTCCGTTGGCTTCGATTTCGATCAGGACGGGACGGACGACAAGGAAGTGTCCTACACCGTGCGTGAGGGTGACACCGGTTCCGCGATCCTCGCCGGCCTGATGGGCAGCCTCGAAGCCTCGGGCCTCGACTCGGACTTCACGCTGTCCTTCGATGGCGCTGACCTGAGTGTCGTCAACAACAGCGACGCGGATGCCGACGTGAGTTTCGCGGCAACGCGGGGACAGGGCGGCCTTGCGGACCTGGCAACCCTTGACGTGACCGACGACACGAATGCCGCGCAGGCGCTCAACGACATCGAGGACATGATCCAGTACTCGATCGCCTCCGCAGCCGAACTCGGTTCCGCCGAGAAACGGATCGACATCCAGGCCGACTTCGTCTCGAAGCTGACCGACAGCTTCAAGGCCGGGATCGGCACCCTGGTGGATGCCGACATGGAAGAGGCCTCGGCACGGCTGCAGGCGCTGCAGGTGCAGCAGCAGCTGGGCGTGCAGGCCCTCTCGATCGCGAACCAGTCGCCGCAGACCCTGCTGTCGCTGTTCCGCTAACGGGCAAAGAGCCGGGGCGCCTGAACGGCGCCCCGGTTTCCTCACGGCGGCAAAGCCGCCTTGCAACAGAAACCGTCGCTGGAAGGTATCCACGTGTACGCTCATACCATGGCCAAAACGGCCTATTCCAATCCCGGACAGCCCACCCGGACCCCGCGCACGACCGAATACGAGGCGTTCGCGCGCATCACGCACCGGCTCAAGGCCGCTGCCGCCCTGGACAAGAGCGGGTTTTCCTCGCTGGTCCGCGCCCTTCACGAGAACCGCGAACTCTGGACGATCCTGGCCGCCGACGTGGCCGGTTCCGGCAACGGTCTTCCGCCCCAGCTTCGCGCCCAGATCATCTATCTTTACGAATTCACGATGCAGCACACCTCGAAGGTGCTGGCCGGCGATGCCGCGCCTGACGTGCTGATCGACATCAACACCGCGGTGATGCGCGGCCTCAGGCAGGGAGGGCCGGCATGAGCGGCTTGGTCCTGAAACTGGCGCCGCACGAACGCGTCCTGATCAACGGCGCGGTGATCGAGAACGGCGAGCGCCGCTCGCGGCTGGCGATCATGACGCCGAACGCGCATATCCTGCGGCTGCGCGACGCGATCCATCCCGACGAGGTCAACACGCCGGTGCGCCGGGTGTGCTACATCTGCCAGCTCGTCCTGTCGGGCGACGTGACGCCGGAAGACGCCCGGCTTCAGCTTCTGCGCGGGATCGAGCAGCTCAGCCAGGCGCTGACGGATCACCACAGCCGCGACCAGCTGACCCAGGCGACGCGCGCGGTGCTCGACGCCCAGCATTACCAGGCGCTCAAGGCGCTGCGCGCGCTGCTGCCAAGGGAGGAACGGCTTCTGGCCGTGCGTGAGCAGTGACCTTCATCGCGGCGGTGCCCCTGTCCGGCTATGCCGGCTGGAAATTCATCGAACGGACCCGCGAGGCCCAGCAGGCGGCGCTTGCCTCGACGCCGGCGATGAAGACCAACGAGGAGCATTTCCGCGAAAACATCGGCAATATCCGCAGCGCCGAAGACCTCGTTGCGGATCGCCGGCTCCTGACCGTGGCGCTGGGCGCCTTCGGGCTGGACGATGACATAAACTCCAGATTCTTCATCCAGAAGGTTCTGGAAAGCAACACGCTGGAGCCGAGTTCGCTGGCCAACCGGCTGTCCGACAAGCGCTATGCCGACATGGCCAAGGCCTTCGGTTTCGGCGAATTTCCGGATTCGCCGAACACGCTTCTGTCGACCTTCCCCGACCAGATCGTCGACGCCTACAAGACCCGGCAGTTCGAACGCGCGGTGGGCGAGCAGGACCAGTCGCTGCGGCTGGCGATGAATGCCGAGCGCGAACTGGCGAAGATCGCCGGGAAGTCGAACACCGAGGATACCAAGTGGTTCACGATCATGGGCAATGCGCCCCTGCGCGAGGTGTTCGAAACCGCGCTGGGCCTGCCCAAGCAGTTCGGCAGCGCCGATCTGGACCAGCAGCTCGGCGTCTTCAAGGACCGGGCGGAGACCTTCCTGGGATCGTCCGACCCGGCGATGTTCAAGGATCCCGCGAAGATCGAGGAACTGGCCAAGCTGTTCCTCGTGCGCAGCTCGATCCAGGCCGGGCCGTCGTTGTCGGCGCCGGGCGCTGCGGCGCTGTCGATCCTGCAATCGAGCGGTGGTTTGTTCTGATCCCGGTGCGCCGCCGGCCCCTGCCCGGTCGTGGTTAAGCGAAAATTAGACCTTCCCGGAAAGACTTGGCGGCGATCAAACCAGGGAAGAACTCCCCATGGCGAAACCCACGCTCGACGGGTTGCTGCGGCAGGCCCGCAAGCTTGAACGTTCCGGCGCGACCGACGAGGCCGTCGCGGCCTACCGGCGGATCGTTGCGACCTTCCCGGCCGACAGGCGCGCGCGCCGCGCCCTTGACGCGTTGCGCGCCAATGCCGCGCGGGGCCGCCGCCCGGCCGGGCCGCAGGCCCGCGAGATCGCCGAGATCGAGCGGCTGGTCCATGCCGGCGACAGCCGCGCCGCGCGACGGCTCGCCGAGGACATGGTGGCCAGGCCCGGCGCGGGCGCCATCGCCTGGAACGTCGCCGGCGGCCTGCGGATGCAGGATGGCGAGCTTGCCGCGGCGCGCGCGGCCTACGAGGCCGCGATCGGGCGTGAGCCGGGTTTCGCGCCGGCCCATGCCGGGCTTGGCAAGGTCTTGCGTGCGCAGGGTGACGACGGTGCGGCGCTGGCCGCCTACAACCGCGCGCTGGCGCTGCGCCCGGACTATGCCGATGCCCTCTACAGCCGCGGCAACCTGCATTTCGCGCGCGGCGACTGGGACGGGGCGGCGGCGGATTTCGAGGCCGCCGCGGGCCTTGCGCCGGATCTCGTCGATGCCCGCAACAACCTTGCGCTGTGCCACAAGGCGGCGGGGCGCATCGACACCGCGATCGGGCTGTTCGAGGCGATCGTCGCCGCCCGGCCCGGCTATCGCAACGCGGTGGTCAACCTGTGCCAGCTTCTGGTGCAGGACGGCCGTGGCGCGGAGGCGCGGGATCACCTTGACCGGCTGCTCGATGCCGATCCGGCCGATGCGGGCCTTGTGCATCTCAAGGGGCTTGCCCTTGCGCAGTCCGGCGACGGTGCCGGCGCGGTCGCGACACTGGCGCTGGCCAGCCAGCTTGCCCCGCTGAACGTCGAGATCCTGCGCGACCTCGGCAAGCATCAGGGCGAGGCGGGCGACATGGCCACGGCGGCGCACAGCTTCGAGGCGGCGCTGGCGCTGCAACCGGGTGACCAGCGGTCGCGCTTCAACCTGGGCCTCGTGCAGTGGCGCACCGGGCAGTTGCCGCGGGCGCGGCAGAGTTTCGAGACGATCCTTTCCGCCGAACCGCGCAACGCCGACGCCGCCAAGCAGCTTGGCATCGTGCTGATGGAAATGGGCCTCGCGGCAGAGTCGCGGGCGGCGCTGGAACTGGCGCTGGCGGCAGAGCCCGACCACGCGGACGCGCATTACCAACTGGGCACGCTCCTGTGGGATCTGGGCGCCAAGGAAGACGGCATCCGCCATATCGGCCGGGTGCTCGACATCGAGCCGGGCCATGGCCTTGCCAACGGCATGAACCTCTATCTCGGCGGCTACCTCGCGCTGTGGGACCAGACCGGGCGCAGCGCGCGGCACGCCGAGACACTGGGGATCGAGGGGCCGATCATCCCGCCGTTCACCGGCCTCGTGGCCGAGGATGCGCCGATGCGCCAGCTGATCCGCTCGGAACGCTGGGCGCGACAGCACTACACCCGCCGGCCGGCGCGGCTGCCGGCGCGGCCCCGGTCGCGGCCGGCGCGGCTGCGGATCGGCTATTTCACCGCCGATATCTGGAACCACGCGACGATGCACCTGCTCAGCGGTGTCCTGCGCCGGCACGACCGCGCGCGGTTCGAGATCTCGGCCTTCAGCTACGGCCTGCAACGCCGGGACGCGGTGCATGGCCGGTCGCGCGACCTGTTCGACCATTTCCACGACGTCTCGCGGCTGAGCGACCGCGAGGTCGTGCAGCTTGTCGATCGCGGCGGGCTTGACATCGCGGTGGACCTCAAGGGTTACACGCGCGAGGCGCGGCTGGGCCTGTTCGCCGAACGGCTCGCGCCGTTGCAGATCGCCTGGCTGGGCTATCCCGGCACCACGGGCGCGGATTTCATCGACTACATGATCGCCGACCCGGTGGTGATCCCCGACCGGCTGCGCCCGGCCTACAGCGAGGCGATGCTTTACCTGCCCGACTGCTACCAGCCCAACGACGACGCGCGCGCCATCGCCGACCGGCCGGCCAGCCGGGCCGAGGCCGGGTTGCCAGAGGAGGGCTTCGTCTTCTGCTCGTTCAACGCGACCTACAAGATCACCCCGGTCGAGTTCGACATCTGGATGCGGCTGTTGCGGGCCGTGCCGGGCAGCGTGCTGTGGCTGCTGGACGCGGGCGAGGCCCCGAACGCCCGGCTGCGCGACGCGGCGCAGCGCCGTGGCGTGGCGGCGGATCGGCTGGTCTTCGCGCCGCGGCTGGACCAGGCCGAACACCTTGCTCGGCAGCGCCATGGCGACCTGTTCCTCGACAGTTTCGTCGTGAACGCCCACACCACGGCCAGCGATGCGCTGTGGGGCGGATTGCCGGTGCTGACGAAGGCGGGGGAACAGTTCGCCGCCCGTGTCGGCGCCAGCCTGGTGCAGGCCGTGGGCCTGCCCGAACTGGTCGCCGAGACGGTGGAGGAGTACGAGGCGACGGCGCTGCGCTATGCGACCGATCCGGGGTTCGCGGCCGGGCTGCGCACCCGGCTGGCCGAAAACCGGCTGACCGCGCCGCTGTTCGACACCGCGGCCTTCACCCGAACGCTGGAAACCGCCTACGACATCGCCTTCGACCGGGCGCTGGCCGGCGCGCCGCCGGACGACCTTCGGGTGCCGGCGGAACAAGACATGGCCGACCGGCGGAGGGCCGCGGGCTGACAGCCGGCGCGCCCGGTCGATCGGGCGCGCCGTGACCGAAGTGACACCGGCAGGGCGCCGGAGAAAGACCCCAATGCTGCACGAAGCGATCGAAACGGACCATCTGAAACACTGCCTTTCGCAGGTGAAGGGCGGCATCTCGCCCCATGAGGGGCTGGCCCTGGCCCGGCAGGCGGCGCGGACGACGCTGGGCTGCATCGTCGAGATCGGCAGCTACAAGGGCAAATCCAGCCTTGCCATGGCGATGGGCGCGCGCAGCCTTGCCCCCGGCAAGCGGCCGCGGATCTACGCGATCGATCCGCACCGGGAGTTCGTGGGCCAGTTCGGCGGCCAGTTCGGCCCGGTCGATCGCGGCGATTTCTTCGCGCTGATGCTGGACCACGGCGCCTTCAACGAGGTGGCGCTGATCAACCTGCCGGCCGAACAGGTGGCCGCCGGGTGGCGCGAGCCGATCGGCTTCCTGTTCATCGACGGCGATCATCGCTATGCGGCGGTGTTCGAGGATTTCGTGCGCTGGTATCCGCATGTCATGCCCGGCGGGATCATCGCGCTCGACGACAGCGTGCAGGCCGGTGCCGGATCGAAGCGGCTGTGCGACGAACTGGTCGCGGCCGGGATCGAACGGATCGAGGTGGTGGGCAAGATCACCTTCCTGCGCAAGCCGATCGACGACGCGGTGCGGATGTGGCCGATGCCCGAAACACATCTGGTGCTGGCCGAAACCCCGGTGCTGAGCGGCGGGTTGATGCGCTTCGTGCGGCTGGCGCGCGCGGCGGCCGAAACCGGCCGGCGCACCAGCTTCGCCTTCGCCCAGCCGCCCGCGGACGGTTGGTTCCAGGGGTTCGAGGGGCTCGCGCTGGCCGACGCGATGGAGCGCAGCTGGGAGGCGACATCGGTGCCCGGCGCCGGCTTCTCGCCCGGTTTCGTCAAGGCGCTGAGCGAGATCCGGAATTTCAAGACCGGCTGCCGCGTTCAGCATGTCCTGAACGATCGCAGCCGGCATGGCGCCTTCCTGCGCGTGAACCGCGCCTTCGCGCCGGATGTGGTGATCTTCAATAGCGCCGACTGGACGCCGGGCAGCTATATCGATTTCTCCGCGAAGCGGTTCCACACCGTCGTCGGCGCGGTGGACAGCGTGGCCTTCGCCCCCAGCCCCCGGCGCGGTCGCGATGACGGGATGTTCCGCCTCGGGCTTCAGGCCAAGGCGCACGGGCATGTCCCGGCGCTGCTGGCAAGCCTGCCGGGCGCGGTGCGGCTGCGGGTGCTGGGCACGGTTCCGGCCGAGGCGCGGGTCGCCAGCGAGCGGGTGGACTATGTCGGGGCGCAGGGCGACGCCGATCTGCCCAAGGCCTTCTATGCCGGGCTCGACGCGGTGCTGCATCTCGATGTCAATGCCGGCTGGGCCAACATCGCGGCCGAGGCGATGGCCTGCGGTATTCCGGTGATCGCGACGCGGGCCGGCACCGAGGCTTTTGCCGAGGATGGCGAAACCGCCATCGTCCTGTCCGCGCCGGAGCCGTCGGAGGTGGCCGCCGCGGTGGCGCGGCTGCGCGGCGACGCGGCGCTGTGCGACCGGCTTTCCGCCGCGGGGCGGGAGCGGATCGGCGGCTTCACCTGGTCGGCCTATGCCGGGCAGATGGGCGCCGCGATCCGCGAGGACGGGCTGTATCACTACCTGGCCTGCCCGGAGCTGGGGATGTTCGGCAAATGGCCGGTCGGCGCGCGCACCGCCGGGCTGGAAGAGGTGTTCGCGACGATCTCGGGCGAGACCGTTCTGGATGTCGGCGGCGCCGAGGGCGTGATCACCCTCACCGCGCTCGAACACGGCGCGCGGCTGGTGCACATGAACGAGCTGGAGGAAAGCCGCGTGCTGATGGCCCGCAAGCTGACCGCCGCGCATGCCGGCCGTGTCGAGATCGCGCAAGGATCGCTGACCCCGTGGGGGCGGTTCGTCGAGAAGACCGGGTGGCTGCTGCCGCGCTACGACACCGTCCTTTACCTGGCGGTGCACCAGCATCTGCCCCGGTCGGAACGCGGGCGCGTTCTGTCGGGCCTGATCGACCGCTGTGCCGGGCGCATGGTGATCCGCATGCCCGACGACCTGTTCGAACAGGAGGCGCTGGCCGAGACCCTGACCGGCGCCGGATTGCAACCCGCGGCGCAACGGCCGGGCGTTCTGCCCGGACAGGGCGCGCTGCGGATCTGGAAACGAGCCGAGGTGCAGTGATGAAACGGGCGGTGATCTCCTTTCCGAAATCGGGCCGGACCTGGCTGCGCTATGCCCTTCTGCATGCCGCGCCGCGCACCCCGATCGTCTATACCCACAGCGGGTTCGAATATAACGACGGCCTGCGCCCGCCGCTGAACTTCTCGCTGCCCTTCCACATGGCGCATGTGACGAAGGCGGATCGCTTCGTCTTCGTCGCGCGCGACCCGCGGGATGTGGCGGTCAGCCTCTATCACCAGGTCACCGGCCGGTTTCAGGATTTCTTCCGGTACTCGGGCGATATCAGCGCCTTCATCCGCGACGGCTACTTCGGCATCGACAACATCGTGCGGTTCCAGATGATCTGGCTTCAGATCGTCGAGATGCAGCCGAAAGGCATGGTCGTCTGGTACGAGGACATGGCCGAGGATTTCGCGCGAAGCTTCGGCGCGGTGGCCGAGCATATGGAGCTTGGCCTCGGCGCCGCCGACATCGCCCGCGTGAGCGAGGCGGCGCGGTTCGACAACATGCGCGAGGTCGAGCGCACGGGCCGGTTTCCGCAGCCCTGGCTGCGGTTGCGCAACGGCGCGCCGAAGGTCCGCAAGGGCAAGGTCGGCGGCCACCGCGAGGAACTGTCGCCCGAGGATTGCGCCTATCTGGACCAGCGCATCGCGGCGCTGCGGCATCCGCTGGCCGCATAAACGGCATCCGGGTTTTCGGAAACAGGAAAAACTGCCTTCCCGGCCCGGCCGGGCTCAGGCGAATTCCGGCACCTGCTGCGGCATCGCCCTGAAGGTTTCGAAGCCCTGCCGCGCGATCGCGTCACGCGCGGCCGCGTCGGCGATCAACGCCCGGCAGCGCGCGACAAGGCCATCGTGATCCGCGAAGGCCACGGCCTGCGAGAACGGCGCTTCGAGCTGCCGGTCGCCCCCGGTTTCCGAGACAACGCAGACACGGTTCGCCAGCAGGTAGGAGACGCGGACGATCTCGAAGACCGCGGCCTCGTAGAAATGCAGGTTCAGCACGATCCGGGACCGCGCGATCAGCCGGTCGCGCGCCTCGCCATAGGCGCCGAAGACGGCATGCACCTTCAGCCCCGCGTCGATCAGCGCCTTGAGCACCTCGGCCCGGCGCGGGTTCATCGAGCCGTAAAACAGCACGTCGATGTCGGGCTCGGCCGCGGCGGCGATCCGCGTCAGCGGCGGCGCGTAGCCGATCGGGCAATGCCGGACGTGGTTCAGCCCCAGCGCCTGAAGCCGCGCGATGTTCTGCCCGCTGTAGTCCCAGCACGGATGGCCCCGCATCAGGCCCAGATAGCCGCCGGTGATCCAGTCGGACCCGTCCTGCACCTGTTCGAGATTGTAGAGGATGAAGTTCGGCGGCAGCCGGGTCACGCCCATCTGCGGCAGCAGGTTGCCGCCCAGCACGATGGTCGGGCCGGCGCATTGATCGGGCCGGCGCACGATCCGCGCGGAGCGGCCGGCCTGTTCCAGCGCCCATACCAGCGCCAGCGCCAGGTCCTCGAAGGCCTGGGCATGGGCATAGCCCTTCGGCGAGACGATCAGCACGCTGGCGGGGCCGGGGCCGGCCAGCGGCATGGGCGTATGGGTCAGCACGGCGGGGCGCTCCGGTCTGCGTTGCGGTCGGGTCAGGCGGCGGGGGCGGCCTGTTCGGTGCGGCCGAAGCCGAAGGTTTCGTAGTCGCAGGCGTAAAGCTCCGCGAGGTGCGCCTCGGCCGCTGCGTCCAGTTCGAAGGCCGCGGGATCCTCGGCCGAGCGGCGAAGCGGATCGGAATTGTTGGCATGCGGCATCTGACGGGCCAGCGGCGCGCCCACCAGCAGGCTGTCGAGATAGTCCTTCAGCTCGGCCATCCCGCCGAGTTCCAGCTTGAAGGCGCGATGCGGCCGGTTGGGATAGAGAAACCGTGTCTGGGGCAGGAAGTGATTGTCCATCCAGCCGGTTCTGGAAACCGCCTCGGGCGTGAGGCTCATCGCGAAGGCGCTGGCCGTCAGCGCCGGGTCGATCGTCCGCTCGACGAGCTTTTGGAAGGTGAAGGCGCTGCGGAAACGGCGGATCGGGTCACGCACCACCGCGAGGAATTCGTCGAAGAAATCGGGCGGAAACAGCCGGGCCAGCGATTCGCCGTCGATATGCTGCGGCGACGAGACGTTCCAGCGCTTCTCGGCCGGGGTGGCAAGGTAATTGTCGTCGACGAAGCCCAGCGCGCCCTGGCCGATGGCCCTGAGATAGACCTCGACCGACGTGCCGCCGCACTTGGGAACGTGGGCGAAGAAGATCACGCGGTCACGAAATCGGAAAATTGCCATTCTGCACTCCTTGCCCTGCGGCACGCCCTGCGGGCGCCAACCCGTGAACGACGGGTTTCCTGTCCCGTCCATGGGTAGGAAGTGTTGGTAAACATTTCCTCAAGGGCTCTGCGTCGCCACGCCGGGACGGCGCGGCAAGGGGGCGGTCAGCGCGGCTGCGGCGGATCGTTCGGCGGCGCGAGAAGCCCGCCCAGCCGTTCGAAGCTTGCCGCGGTTCCGTCGGGCGCGTCCTCGGCGAGGAAGGCGTCGAGTTCGGGCCAGATGCGGATCGCCTCGTCGACAAGGGAATCGGTTCCGGGCGTGTAAAGCCCCGCCTGGATCATCATCTCCGCCCGGTCATAGGCGCCCAGCAGGCGGCGTGCCCGCGCGATCAGGGTGTTTTCCTCTGCCGAAGCGGCATCGGGCAGCGACCGCGAGACGGAGCGCAGGAGATCGATCGCCGGGAACCGGCCGCGCTCGGCGATGGCGCGATCCATCACCACGTGGCCGTCGAGCACGCCGCGCAGGATGTCGGCCACCGGTTCTTCCATGTCCGATCCGGCGACGAGGACGGAGAACACCGCGGTGATGTCGCCCGCGCCTTCGGCGCCGGGCCCGGCGCGTTCGGCCAGCGACATGATCTGGTGCGAGGTCGAGGGCGGGAAGCCGCGCAGGCTGGG